>Ga0255336_100207_pt1 | contig 121212 bp, 110 predicted proteins | sample MeOH1_35cm_T3_17_FD_189102 | JGI IMG/M metagenome (GOLD analysis project Ga0255336, IMG submission 189102) | Sandy soil microbial communities from University of British Columbia, Vancouver, Canada - MeOH1_35cm_T3_179 | ecosystem: Engineered > Artificial ecosystem > Sand microcosm > Unclassified...
AGATGCTGGAGGATCTCGGCCTCAAGGAGGGCGATCTCGGCCACAAGAAGGCCGGCATGCTGCCCTACCTGACCCTCATCGGCGGCATCGCCACCGTCCTCATCGCCAACTGGATCTTCAGCTAGGCGGCGCCAAGTCCCCACCCGCGGCATGCGGGTGGGGACCACCGGCCGGCAGCCCGGCAGCCCGGGCAAGCCGATATTTCGGAAACGTGATTCCGATCCCCTTGAAACGCCCCTTGAAACGCTCTGCGCCCCGCTTACTTCTTTCCGTGAAGTGGACGGGCTAGCAGCATCTTCCCGCGGGATTTTTTCCAGATTTCTTATGGACCCCGCCGGATTTTTTTTGTATGTTCCGCCGCACTCGAAACTACCCTTGAGCCACCCAATGTCCGCACTCTGTCTCCGACGACGATCCATGCGCCGCCTGCTGGGCAGCAGTGGAATCGGCTGTGAACGAGACGGCGGGGCGGCCACGGTTTAGGCCCAGGTTCCCGGCGGATCGCCAGCCGACCCACACGGCAGGCGGTCAACCAAAGCTTCACGCTTCTGACGCAAGCTCACGCTTCGACGTAAAGGGAACCTGATCAATGTACATACTGAAGCCCGAAACACCTGACCTCGCCCCGGCCGTCGAGACTCTGCTCGACAACGTGTTCGGTCCGGGGCGCCAAGACAAAGCTTCCTACCAGTATCGCGCCGGCGTGCAGCCGGTGGCCGAACTGTCCTGGACCGCCTTTGCCGGCGATCGGCTGGTCGGCACCATCCGCTATTGGCCGATTCTGGTCGGCGAGGCGGGGCTGCAGGCGTTGCTGCTCGGCCCGCTCGGCATCGATCAGGAATTCGCCGGCCGCGGCATTGGCCGGGCGCTGACCTTCAAGACCATGGAGTTGGCGGCCGGCCTCGGCTACGGCCTCGTCCTGCTGGTCGGCGATGTCGATTATTACAAGCGCTTCGGCTTCGTGCCGGCCACACCCTACGGCTTCGTCATGCCGGGGGAGAAGCGGCCGGAACGGCTGCAGGTCGCGGCCCTGCGCGAGAACCTGCTCGACCCGGCCCGTCCGCTGCTGACCGGCGGCGAGGTCCGCCACGCCCACAGCGCTGACAGCCAGCTGCTCTCGGCGGCTGCCATGGTCGGCGCGACGCTGACGGGGGCACGACGCGCACGGAGGGGTCATCGTCCCGCCGCCAACAGCAACCGCCGCCGAATCGCCAGCTGAACCCGCCGCCAAGCACGTTTTGGCGAAGCCGGTTTCCGGCGAGTGAGGCATTACCTTCGTCGAATACAAAGAGCCGGCAAGCCTGCCGGCTCTTTGTTTTTCGCGCCTAATCGGTCTCGGCGCTGTCGAGGAACAGCCGATAGGCGGGATTGGCGGTCTCGTCCCAATAGGGATAGCCCAGTGCTTCCAGCGATTTGGCGAACAGCTTCTGGCTGTCGGCCGGCACCTGGATGCCGGCCAGCACCCGGCCGAAATCGGCACCGTGGTTGCGGTAGTGGAAAAGCGAGATGTTCCAGCCCGGCTGCAGGGCTTCGAGGAACTGCAGCAGGGCGCCCGGCCGCTCGGGAAACTGGAAGCGATAGATCACTTCGTCGCCGAGATGGCTGGCCCGCCCGCCCACCATGTAGCGGATATGCAGCTTGGCGAGCTCGTTATCGGTCATGTCGACAACGTCATGGCCCTGGCCGCGCAGCAGCCCGATGATTTGCTGCTTCTCCGCCTCGCCCTGCTTCAGCTTCACGCCGACGAAGATGCGCGCCGGCTGGCCATGGGCGTAGCGGTAATTGAACTCGGTGATCGACCGGTCGCCGAGCAGGCGCATGAAGGCACGGTAGCTGCCCGGCTCTTCCGGAATGGTGACGGCCAGCAGCGCCTCGCCACGCTCGCCGATTTCCGCCCGCTCGGAAACATGGCGCAGGCGGTCGAAGTTGATATTGGCGCCGGAATTGATGGCGATCAGCGGCGCCGCCGGCGCGCCACCATTTCCCAGGTGATGCCGCAGCCCGGCCAGGGCCAGGGCGCCGGCCGGCTCGGCGATGGCGCGGGTGTCGTCGAAGATATCCTTGATCGCCGCACAGATCTCGTCGGTGCTGACGGTGACGATGCCATCGAGTGTCGCGCGGCACAGGCGATAGGTCTCGTCGCCGGCCCGCCGCACGGCGACACCATCGGCAAACAGCCCGACCTGATCCAGGGTCACCGGACCGCCCGCCGCGAAAGCCGCCTGCATGCTGGCGGCATCCGCCGGCTCGACGCCGAAGACCTTTATCTCCGGCCGCAGGAATTTCACATAGGTGGCGATGCCGGCGGCAAGGCCGCCGCCGCCGATCGGCACATAGATCGCGCCGGTATCGGCCGGCATCTGGCGCAGCAGCTCGACGCCGATCGTGCCCTGACCGGCGATCACCTCCGGATCGTCGAAGGGGTGCACGAAAACCAGCCCGTCACGCGCCGCCAAGTCCGCCGCATGGGCGCGCGCCTCGTCGAAGCCGTCGCCATGCAGCACTACCTCGCCGCCGAAGCGCTTCACCGATTCCACCTTGATGCTGGGCGTGGTGGTCGGCATCACGATGACGGCGCGCGCGCCGCAACGGCTGGCGGAAAGGGCGACACCCTGGGCATGGTTGCCGGCTGAGGCGCAGATCACCCCGCGCCCGCGTTCTTCGGCCGAGAGATGCGCGATCTTGTTATGAGCGCCGCGAATCTTGAAGGAAAAGACCGGCTGCAGATCCTCGCGCTTCAGCAGGATCTCGGCGCCAAGCTTGGCGGAGAGCTGGCGCATCGGCTCCAGCGGCGTTTCCTCCGCCACTTCATAGACGGAGGAGGTGAGAATCCGTCGGATATAGTCCTGCATCTGCGATCGTTCCATTCCTGCGCGCATGGGAGGGCACCATCCCGGTTCCTGCGCAACGGCCCCCGGCGCAGCCAGCCAACAGGAGCTGCCGGCGCCTGCAGGGTTCTAGATCGCCTTTCCGCCGGAGGAAAGCGGATTGCCGACAGCGTGCCTATCAGTCGCCGACATGGCCGGTCCGGCCGGCGGGTGGAAGCTCAATCAGCTTCGTCGAGATAGCGCTTGCGATACTCGGCGGGCGTCACGCCGACATGGCGGACAAAGGCGCGGCGCAGCATATCCGCATTGGCAAAGCCGCATTGCACGGCGACCTGCTTGGGAACGCCATGGCGCGTTTCCAGCAGCGGGCGCGCCGCCGCCACCCGCGCGGCTTCGACCCAGGCGGCAGGCGTGGTGCCAACCTCCGAGCGGAAGACCCGGGCGAAATGGCGCGGACTCAGGCCGACGCGCGCAGCCAGGCCGGCGAGATCGTGATGCAGCGAGGGGTTGGCGGCGATGAAGCGCTGAAGCTCCTGCAGTGCCGATCGTCCGGCCGGCAGCGCTTCGCTCTTGCGGCTGAACTGCAATTGCCCGCCGGGCCGTTTGAAGAACATCACCAGCCGGCCTGCCACGGTCTTCGCGAGTTCCCGGCCCAGATCCTCTTCGACGAGGGACAGGGCGAGGTCGAGGCCGGCCGTGACACCTGCCGCGGTGCGCAGCTTCCCGTCGCGCACATGGATTGCGTCCTTGGCGACCGTGACGCTGGGATAGGCGGCGGCCAGGCGATCGGCCACCGACCAATGCGTCGTGACTTGTCTGTTCTCCAGCAAGCCGGCTGCAGCGAGGAAGAAAGCCCCCGTGCAAACTGATCCGTAACGCCGGCTGAGCCGGGCGTTTCTCTGCAGCCAGGCGATGACGCGCGGCTCCGGATGCAATTCCGCGGCATTCGGGCAACCGGCGACCAGCAGCGTGTCGATTTCGTCTTTCGCCGCGCCGCCGATGATCCGGTCTGGCAACAACCGGGTACCGGAAGAGGCGGTAAGCGGACCTGGTGCCGCCGCCACGACCTCGAGTCGATAGACCTGCTTCCCTGCCTGCAGATTGGCCTCGGCGAAAACGTCGAGTGGCCCCGAGACATCGAGAAGCTGAACACCGGGCATGGCGAGAATCGCGACGGTCTTCATCATCGCTGCGTTCCATGATCGTGGCCGTTCATGGCGCATAGTGACCGAATCCGGTGCTTGGCGTCAATTAAAGACGCCCCGGGCGCTGCCAAGGCTCTCCACCACATGAAGCGCAAAGACGCGGCGTTAGGGAATCAACTCCCGGTCAAAATGCGCGAGCTTTTCGATCAGCCAGATATCCTGGTGGTGATGCCCAGCGCTACCGGCTCGGCATCAATTTCAATCATATCCCGGTCAATGCGCCGCGATGCCCGCATATGAGTTATTACCGTGACGGCAAGATGCGGGTGGACGGCAATCTCTGTGGCACGCTCACCTATCACCCGAACAGCGCCGGTCTCTGGGACAATCAGCCGGAATTCGCCGAGCCGCCGTTGCCGATCGAGGGCAATGCCGATCATTACGACCACCGGATCGACGACGACCATTGGGAACAGCCGGGGAATCTCTTCCGCTTGCCGGCTCCTGAAGAGAAAAAGTTGCTCTTCGAAAAGACGACGCGCGCCATTGGCGGCGTGGCGAAGCATATCCAGGAGCGCCATATCGCCAATTGCACCAGGGCGGATCCCGCTTACGGTGCAGGTGTCGCGGAGGCGATAGCTAAACTGGCGAAGTAAGCCGGCAATCTGAAACCCTGGCGGGATCTTGCGATCCCGCCCGGGCTGTGTCCGGTATTCCAGGCCTGGGCTAGCCTTGAAGCGCCTGGCCTCCCCTATGCAGCCTGGACGCGGGAGAGAAAGGTTTCGACGGCGCCACGCAGATTGGCCTGTTCCTGCAGCATCGCTTCGACCGACCGGGCGACATCGCCGGCGGCATCGCCGGTGCGCTGGCTGGAACTGGCGACACCGGAGATGGTGCTGGTCACTTCATGGGTGCCGGCCGCCGCCTGCTGCACGCTGTTGGCGATCTCGCCGGTGGCGGCGCCCTGTTCCTCGACCGCCGCGGCGATCGCCGTCGAATCCTCGCTGATCTGCCCGATTGCCTGCGAGATGGTATGGATCGCCTGGGCGGCGGCATCCGAGTTGACCTGGATCTCGGTTACCAGCGCGCCGATCTCCTGGGTCGCCTTGGCGGTCTGGCCGGCGAGGTTCTTCACTTCCTGGGCGACGACCGCGAAGCCCTTGCCGGCTTCGCCTGCGCGCGCCGCTTCAATGGTGGCGTTGAGGGCGAGCAGGTTGGTCTGCGAGGCGATCTCCTCGATCAGCTTGACGACGCTGCCGATCTGCTGGGCGGACTTGGCAAGCGCGTCGAAGGTACGCGTCGTTTCCTGGGCCTGGCCCACCGCCTGGCGGGCGCCATCGGCACTCGTCGTCACACGCTGGGTGATCTCGGCGATCGAAGCCGAGAGTTCTTCCGTCGCGGCCGCGACCGTCTGCACGTTGCTGGCGGCTTCGTTGGCTGCGCTGGCGACAGCGGTCGCCTGGCCGCTCGATTCCTGCGCCAGATGCCGCATGCTGCCGGCGGTCTGTTTCAACTGATCGGCGGTATGGGCGATGCTGCCGAGCGAGGATTTCACCACGCCGTCGAATTGCTGGCAGAGGGCCTGCAATTCATGGCCGCGCGCGGCATCATGCTCGCTGCGGGCGGCAGCTTCAGCCTGCAAGCGCTCGGCCTCGAGCGCGCTGTTGCGCAGGCTCTCCAGAGCCACCGACAGCTGGCCGAGTTCATCGGCATGGCGCGGCGCCGGTACCGGCTCGGTGAAGTTGCGCTGGGTCAGATGGCCGACCGCTGTCATCAGCACGCGGCTCGGCGTCGAGAAGCGGCGCAGCACCGACAGCACGGCCCAGACCGAGAGCAGCACCGCAAAGGCGAGGCCAATCAGCGCGCCGATCACTACCGTCAGGGCCTGCCCCCGGCGGTCATCCGCATGAGCCACGGCCTGATCAAGCGCGACATAGCCGATATTGAGAATAGCCGTGAAGCCATCCAAGAAGAGTGCGTTGAAATCAGCACCTGACATTGCCGGCTGGCCGCTGTCGCTCAAGCCGGCGATGAGATCGTTCAGCTTCTTCTGCTCGCTGCTGGCCGTGCCTTCGGCGCTCTTCACCGCTTCGGTGATCGGCGCTGGTTCGCCTGCGCGGTTGATCACCTCATCGACCAACTTGAAGGCTGCCTGATAGGCGCCCATCAATTCATGCCACCGGCCGTTGAGATCGGGGTCAAGGCGCTTGCCGCTGATGACATTGCCCCGGAGGATGGCGATCTGGGTACCGAAGCGGTCGCGGATCAGCCAGGCGGCGCGGCGGATCTGCACCATTTCGGCGACGAAGGCATCCTGCAGACGTACCTGGTTGCTGACCTCGACGGAAATGTTGGAGAGCACCTCATTGACAGCATTAACGCTGCCGCGCCACTCCTCGGGCATGTTCTGGTTGCGTTGTGCCAAAGGCTGCGCCAGGGCCTGGTCGACGAGTGCATTCTTCTGCTTCATCTCCTGCCAGCGGGCCGCCAGATCGGCGCTCAGCTTGTCGCGATCCGGAATATCAAGATCGGCGATTTCAGCGACGGCAACCTGATAGGCAGCATCGACATCGGCCCGCAGCTTTTGCAAGGGCGCCGTGTAGTCATCGGCGCTGATCAGCATGCCCTGCACTTTGGATTGCTGGCTGCGGATGGTAATGATGGTCTTGAAGAGGACGCGGTCGGTCTGAGTCGCGTCGAGAATGCTTAGCGCGGTCCGATAATCCGACAGGCCGCCGAAGGCGAGGATGCCGGTGGCGATCAGCAAGCTCGCGAGGAGCAGGACCTGCAAGGTGATCAGCAGGCGCGAAATGGACGTGCGGAACATTGAATGACCTCGGACTGTCGGTGCGGGCTATCAGAGCCTCCTCATCGTGCCGGCCAGTCCTGAAATATTCTTTAATGCCTGCTGCGTGAGACACGATTCCACGGCGTCGCGCGGGGCTTCGCCGATATCAGGTTCGTCAGGTCCAGACGCGGCGTTCCGGCTACGGGTCCGCGTGTGGGATAACAGAGATCATTTTAGAAAAACAAAAGGCGGAGCCTTGCTGCTCCGCCTTTTAGGACAGTGTTCTTTACGCTTAGAGCGCGATCATTTCAGGCGAAGCCCGCAGGCTTCGTGCAAAGCGATCCGGTTCTAGCCGAGATGCATCCAGACCGACTTGGTCTGGGTGACGGTCAGCAGGGTCTCCAGGCACTTGTCACGGCCCATGCCGGATTGCTTGAAGCCGCCCCAGGGCTGCGTCATATCGCCATGATCGAAGCAATTGACCCAGACCACGCCGGCCTCGATGTCGCGCGCCGCCTTATGGGCGAGGTTGACGTCGGAGGTCCAGATTGAGGCGGCGAGGCCATAGATCGAATCATTGGCGATCTCGATCGCGTCTTCAACCTTCTTGAACGGCAGGACCGCGCCGACCGGACCGAAGATCTCTTCCTGGGCGATGCGCATCTTGTTCTTCACGCCGCTGAAGAGTGTCGGGGCGACATAGGAGCCATGCTCCAGGCCCTTCGGCACGTTGCCGCCGAATTCCAGCTTGGCACCTTCCTTCTTGCCGATATCGATATAGCCGAGGACGCGCTTCTGCTGGCCCTTGTCGACCAGCGGACCCATCGTCGTCGCGGGGTCGAGGGGATCGCCGGGGCTGAAGCTGGCCTTGGCCTTTTCCTGGAACTTGTGGACGAATTCGTCATGGATCTTGGCATCGACCAGGATGCGCGAGCCGGCATTGCAGACCTCGCCCTGGTTGCCGAAGATGCCGTTGACGGCGTACTGGATCGCCATGTCCATATCGGGCACGTTGGCGGTAATGATCTGCGGGGTCTTGCCGCCGGTCTCGGTGGTGACGCGCTTCATGTTCGACTGGCCGGAATAGACCATCATCAGCTTGCCGATCTCGGTCGAGCCGGTGAAGCTGATCTTGTCGACATCCATGTGCAGGGCGAGCGCCTTGCCGACTTCCTCGCCGAGACCCTGCACGACATTGAAGACACCGGCCGGACCGCCGGCCTCCATGAACAGCTTCGCCATCAGGCAGGCCGAGAGCGGCGACTGTTCGGCGGGCTTCAAGACAACACTATTGCCGGCGGCGAGCGCGGGGGCCACCTTCCAGGACGCCATCATCAGCGGATAGTTCCACGGCACGATGCAGCCCACCACACCCAGCGGCTGGCGCAGGATGTACTGGAATTCGCTCGCCGCCGTGTTGGTGACCACGCCTTCGATCTTGTCGATGGTCTCGCCGAAGAACTGGAAGGTGAGGGCGGAACCCGGCACGTCCGAGTTCAACATGTCCATCACCGGCTTGCCCATGTTCAAGGTGTCGAGCAAAGCGAATTGCAGCGCGTTCTCGCGGATGAGATCGGCAAAACGGTACATGATCGCCATGCGGTCGCGTGGCGCCATGCGCGACCAGACACCGCTCTTGAAAGCCTTGCGCGCAGCCTTGACGGCGAGATCGACATCACCGGCATCGCCGCGGGTGACTTCGGCGAAGGCCTCGCCCGTCGCCGGATTGATGCTCTCGAACTTCTTGCCCTTCTTGCCTTCGACGAACTTGCCGTCGATAAAATGGCGCGTTTCGAACTTCAGCTTGGACGCATATTTGTGGAACGACTTCTTGTCGAGTTTGCGTGCGTCTTCCAGGTTCATGCCTACATCTCCTCTTGGCATTGCCGTCATTTTCTGTCGCGGTTCTCCCGCGCGGACGGCGAAACTGACCGTCCGCTTATAGCACTGCCCCCGCGATAGGGGCTAGTCCCGGCCGGCTATAACGAGGGCGGCGATGGCGCTGTTGGCGCTGACAAAACGGGCGTTAACATTCAGGCTTCGCGACTGCAGCAGCGCGTCGTCTCTCGCGATGCCAGACATAGAGCCCGGTGACGACGATGATGGCCGAACCGGTCCAGGTAGTGGCGCGCGGCCAATTGCCGAACCAGATGAGGTCGATCAAAACCGTCCAGATCAGCATGACATAGGAGAAAGGCGCCAGCACGGCGCCGGAGGCATAGCTATAGGCCTTGATCGCCATGAAATGCGAAAAGGCGCCGCTGAGACCGAGGATTAATATATAGCCCCAATCAAGCCAGGAAAGCGGCTGCCAGATCCAGGGCAAAGCGAGGCTGCAGCTGATCATGCCGATGACGCCGGAAAAGGCCAGCGTCGTCACCGCTCGGTCATGGGCGGCAACAACCCGTGTCATCACGGTATAGGTGGCATTGAAGCTGGCGGTCAGGAGCGGCAGCAGCAGCCAGGGATTGGCCACGGCCATCCAACCGCCGCCAGCCGGGGAGCTGCCCCGCAGACCCGGCGAGACGACGATGAGGGCTCCGGCAAGGCCGACGCAAACGGCGCTCCAGCGTCGCCGTCCTACCGGCTCGTGCAGGAAGAGAAATGACATCGCTGTCACGAACAAGGGCTCGATGAAACCGATGGTGGTCGCCTCGGCGAGCGTAATGAAGCGCACACTGAGGAAATAGAGGCCGGTCGAACCGAACAGCATGGCCGAGCGAAAGAGCTGCCGCCACAAAGCGCGCGGCCGCACCAGCGGTATCCAGGCCCGCCATCCCGTCAGCGCATCGCGGCCGAGATAAAGCGGCAGGACGAGAAAGTGGAAGAGATAGCGGCCCCAGGCGATCTGCAGGATCGGAACCTGCTGCGCCAGATGCTTGGCAGTGGCGTTGAGCAGCGTGAAGCCGATCCCGGCGGCGATCAGAAAGGCAATTGCCCGCAGCGGCTGGTCCTGCCGCTCCGGCTGGTGCGGGACACCCATGGCTAGCTGGCGGCCCCTCCCGCCGCTGCCGGCATGATGCCGCCGGCGGGGTTAAGCCGCTCAGCCGCGACGGTCTCGATACAGGCGCGCATTTGCTCATCGCCTTGCATCAGCGCCTGCAGGTCGCGGGCTGACAATGCCAGCAGTTTGCAGAAGCCGAGTGCGACGACATCGGCATTGCGCCGCTGGCCTGTGAGCAGGGCCAGCTCACCGAAGAAGGTGCCGCTGCCAAGCTCGATGCTGCGCCCCGGCAACTTCACTGTGACGGCGCCCGAGGCGACGAAATACATGCTGTCGCCGCGCTCGCCGGCGCGCACCACGACTTCATCGGGAATGAGCAGGCGCGGCTTCAGCAGGCGCGCGATGCGGGCCTGGGCGTCGGCCGACAAGGTCTGGAAGATCGGCACCCGGGCGATCAACTGGGTTGCCGTCAATTCGGTATCGAGCTGCGGCCGGCCATCGAGACCGCGCCAGCGCTGCCGCACGCCCTGCTGCAGTTCCGACAATACTTCGCCGCCGATCATCGCCTGATGGGCGAGCTCTTCGTAACTGTCCAGCTCCATCTGCCGGGCGATGCGGCCCAGATAGCGGCGCTGCAATTCGCGGGCGTAATCGGGATATTGCAGCTTCAGGGCCTGCAGCGCGGCGCTGACCGCGACCAGCCGGTCGCCGGTGAAATCGCCGACGATCTTCGCCGCCTCAGCGCCGAGCAGCGGGGCGAGGCGCGTGCGGCAGAAGGTGACGAGATCGACGACGACGATGCGTTGGTTGAGCAGGATCTCGAAGCGGTCCGCCAAGGCCCAGGCCAAAGGCTGCGAGATTCCGGTCCATTGCTGCAGCCGCAGGGCGAGATGGAAACGCCAGGATACTTCGAGATTCTCGGTCATGGCGGTGCGATAGGCCTCGATGCCGCCCGAGCGCAACACGTCGCGCAGATGGCCGCTCTGGCCGATCAGGATTTCGGCGATCTGCCGCGTGGTGATCTGCGCCTTTAGATTGCTGAAATAACGCTCGTCCTCCTGGATGCTGAGCACAGTCAGGCCGACGCGGGCGAGATCCGCCGTGCTCAGTTCCAGCGACGCGTCGCCAGGTGCGGTTTCCAGCGCCTTGCCGTCGCGCACGGCGCGGTCATAGACCTTGGCGACGGCGGCGCCCACTTCGGGGTCGATGCGCTCGCGTTCGGCGATTTCACTGAGGCGGTCACGGATCTCTTCCGCCGACATATCCAGCGCGCGGTCCTTGATCGCTTGCTGGAGCGGGGTCAGGCGGTTGAGGCCCAGCGCCTGCATGACGAAACGCAGGCTGGTGCCGTTGATGAACAGGGTCAGCAGCACGAAGCCGGTCACCGTGGTGGCGACGAAGTCGCGCACGCCGCCGTCGATATCGGGGTTTTCCGTTACCGCCAGCGCCAGGGCCAGCGAGACGGCGCCGCGCAATCCGCCCCACCACATCACCGTCTTCATGCCGGTGCTGATATCGCCACCGCGGTTGAGCTTGCGCATCAAGGGCAGCAGGCCGAAGACCACCGCGGCGCGGGCCAGCAGGCTGGCGAGATAGAGCACCAGGATCAGCAGCACATCGAGCCAGCTGAGATCGCGCATGGTGCGGGGGATCAGCATGGCGGCGAACAGGAAGATGAGCGAGTTGGCCCAGAAGCCGAGCTGGCCCCAGGCGCCGTCCAGCTGCTCATAGGTCTTCGGCGCCATGCGCGTCCGTCCGACCGAGCCGATGGTGAGGCCAGCGACGACACAAGCGACCACGCCCGACACATGCAGGTAGTGCTCCGGCAGCAGGAAGCTCAGATAAGCAAGCGAGATGGTCAGGGTGATCTCGGCCGTCGACCAGCCGCGCACTAAAGCGAAGAGCAGGCAGGTAACCTGCCCTATGACGTAGCCGGCGAGCGCGCCGCCGAGAAAGCTGAACAGGAAGGTGCCGACCGCCGACCAGCCATTGATCGGGCTGCCCTGCAACAGGGCGTCGAGCAGCAGGATATAGAGGGCGATGGCCGCCGCGTCATTCAGCAGGCTTTCGCCTTCGACCAGCAGCGACAGGCGCCGCGGCGCGCCGATCTCGCGGAAGATGGCGACCACGGCGGCGGGATCGGTGGTGGCGACGATGGCGCCCAGCAACAGGCAGGCGGTCAGGCCATAGGGCGAGATGGCGGCCAGTGCATAGCCGCCGACGAAAGTGCAGATCACCACCGCCACCACCGCCATGGTCATGACCGGGGCGATATCGTCCAACAGCCGCCGGACATTGATCGCCAGCGCTGTCTCGAACAGCAGGGTGGGGACGAAAACGTAAAGGAAAGTCTCGGCCGAGATATCGAAATGCTGCAATGCAGCAATGAAATCGTCCAGCACCGGCCGGTGGCCGAGCGGCTGCGCATTGGCGAGGATGCCAAGCCCGCAGCCGACAATGGCCAGAAGCACCGAATATGGCAGCCGCAGGCGGCTTGCCAGGGCAGGCAACAGGCTGGTTACCGCCAGCAGGCCGGTCAGGCCGAAAACGATTAATCCTATGGTCGACATGGCACCCCTCTCGGGCGTGCAGCCTAAATGGCTAGGGCCGCAGAGGGAAGGGGTGGAACCTGCGGCGAGGAGTTGACTGTGATCCCGATCGCCCCTTTTGCCCAAGGCAATGGTTGCCGGAGCGCGCCGCCATCCCATTTATCTACAGAGGGGGTACCGATAGGAGATTTCCATGACTGGCCAGAATGCCCCTAAACTCGACTTCCGCCGTTTCGTCATTTCCCTCTCCGCTTCGCTCGCCACCCTGGCCCTGGCGGCTTCCGGTCCGGCTGCGGCTGAAACCAATCCGCCGGCCACCACAGCCCAGGCGGGAAATCCCGGGGCCGAAACCTCCGGCCAGGCGGCGCAAAACCAACCGCGGCTGACCTTTCCCCCGACTTCCGATTGCACATTCCTCGGCGGCGATGCGCAGAAGCGTTGCGAGGACCGGCGGGCCGGCGCCGAGAATGAATATGCCAGGGTCCGGTCAGGCAAGATAAAGCTGTCGCCCGGTGTGCCGTCCAGCAGTGGCGGCGAACTCACGCCCTTCTCCAATAGCGGCTCCCTGGGCGGCTTCAGCGAAAGCCAAACCATTCCCTCGGGCGGCGAGCCGGCGCCCTCAGCCAAGCCCTTCAATCCGAACAGCATCGGCAATCCCTGGGCGGGCACGCCCTATGATAACGGAACCGGCATTCCGCCACGTTAGGGTCGGATCGCTTCTCTTCTATAAGATAGAGGGCGATCCATGTGTTGAGTGGAAGCCGATCCGCCTCCACTTAAAAACGATCGCGCTCTAGAGATCGATCGGCCGCGATTGAGCCCGCCGTCATGAGGCCGGCGGCGCCGTCTCAGCCGGCCTTGCTCATAGCGATATAGACGCCGTCCCAGTCGGCGGGCGGCGGATACTGGCGGAATTCGGCAATGCGCCGGTCGTAAAGATCGTAGAAGCCGGCGATCGCGGCAGGCGCCACCTCGCGGCAGGCGGCCAGCGCGGCGGCGGCGACATCCCACTCGCATTGCCGGTAGGCGCCGAGCAGGGCGATGTGCCGGGCGCGCAATTCCCGGAAGGCTGCGCTGTCGGCGATTTGCGTATCACCCAGGGCAGTGAAGATGCGCACCGGCAGGATCTTGCCCTTGACCCTCACCTGATCCAATTCCAGCAAAGCGAAATCGGGTGCTGCCGCGGCGGTTTCGTGGCCGATCACCAGATCGACGCCGTAGGAGGCGGAGAGCGCTTCCAGGCGCGAGGCGGTGTTCACCGTATCGCCGAGGACGGTATAGGCAAGGCGCTGCTCGGAGCCCATATTGCCGACGCAGCCCGGACCCGAATTGAGGCCGATGCCAGCGCGCAGTTCCGGGATGGCGATACCGGTGCGGCTTGCCTCGACCTGGAATTCGGCGTTCAACCGGGCCAGGGAATCGCGCATCTCGAAAGCCGTCAAAATCGCCTCGCGCGCGTGCTGCGGCACGTCGAGCGGCGCGTTCCAGAAGGCCATGATGCAATCGCCGATATATTTGTCGATGGTGCCCTGGTGCCGCTGGATGATATCCGTCATCGGCGTGAAATAGCGGTTCATCAACTGTGTCAGCGCATGCGGGTCAAGGCTTTCTGAAATCTTGGTGAAGCCGCGGATATCGCTGAACATGATGGTGAGATCGCGGATCTCGCCGCCCAGGCCGCGCCGATCCGGATTCTGCCGCAACCGATCCACCATGACCGGCGACAGATAGAGCGAGAAAGTGTTGCGGACTTGGCGGCGCTCGCGCTCGGTGCGCAGGAAATTGATCATCGTCCCGGTGACGAAAATCAGGAAGATGGTTGCGCTGGGATAGATCGGATCGATCTGCAGACGCAGCAAACTGAAGAGATACCAGGAGCCGATGATGGCGATCGCCAGGGCCATGCAGGTCAGCCCCAGGCCAATCCAGGCGCCCCGTCGCCGCACTGCGACGATCATGCCGGAGCCGAACAGAAAGATGTAAAGCAGCTCGGTGCCGAAGGCCCAATAGGGACGGATCAACTGTCGCTCGTTCAGCAGCATCGACGCCAGGGCCTGCTCGATGGCCATGGCGTGAAACTCGACACCCGGCATGCTGGGTGTGATGGGGCTCGGTTTCCGGTCGTTCAATCCTTCGACCGTGGCGCCGATGAGAACAATGCGGCCCTCGACCAAACGACGGTCGAAATCCGGCTTTGTCAGGTCGGCTATGGAAAAAAACCGCTCTTCCTGATGCCCGGTGTCATACAGCAGAATGTCGCCGGACGGCGTGGTTGCGATGGACTTTTGCGAATTGAAGGCGCGGCCGATCTTTATTTGGCCGATACCGCGTCCCAGCCAGGTCAGAAGGCCCTCCTGGCCATTGCCGACGGACCGCAGCAAATAGGATGGCCCGCCGTCGGCAACCCGCAAGGCCTCGGCCGCAAGGGTCGGCACGAGGTCATTCCTAAAGCGCTGCACGAAGGGGACGCGTCGGATAATACCGTCGAAATCGGGTGCGACATTGACCGATCCCAAACCTGCCGCCGCCTGCTGCAACATCGGTAAGGGTGTGACGATATAGGAGTAGTTGCGGGTGAAGGCACTGGGGTCCTCGCCGGCGAAGGAAAATCCGCCGATCGGGCTCGGCTTGCCCTGAGGCCGCTTGGGATCCTCGTCGGCCATGCTGAAAGCGAGAACGACAGGCATGGGATGTGGGTCTTGCGCCTTCTGATGGATCGATTGCGCAAAGACGACGTCATTGCTCGGCAGACTGTTGAGGGCTTCCTTTGCAGCTTCGAGTTCCGGTGAATCCGGCAGGCGGTCGATAATCGCTTCGGGCGATGTCCGGTCGGGCTCGATGAACAGCACGTCGATCGCCACTTCGGCCGCGCCGAATTGATGCAGCCGGTTGATCAGCATGGCCAAGGTCGTGCGCGGCCAGGGCCACTGCCCGAATTTCTTCAAGCTCTGCTCGTCGATGCCGGCGATGCGCACCGGCAGGTCGGGTGCGTAAGTATGCGGCTTCAACCGCTGATAGGTGTCGAAGGTGACGTTGCGCAGGTACTGGATTGGGGTCGGATCGTTGTAGCGGACCAGCAATGCCCCGATCAGAATGGCGAGGGGAATGAGGATATCCGCCGCTGCCTGCAACCGGGTCCAGGCCTGGGCCAGGATTCCACGCTCTTTGCTCATGATCTCGTCAATCGTCCGGGTCCCCGGCGGACTATAACAGTTTCGCGACAGATCTGCACCCGGCCTTCCGCCTTGGCCAGACCGGTCATGAAGGTGTCGAACCGTCTTCCGCCGGATAAGACCCGGGGAAGACCCGGGGAAGACGTTGTCGGGAAAGCCGCCCTATGCTACCAGGGATGAATAAGGGGAGGCGTTCGATGGGCCGAGAAACCAACGACCGCGTCGCCAGCCGAAGCCAGGCGGTGGCGCAACTGCGGCAGCTGACCGACGATCGGGACGGTCCGGCAAGCCGCCGGGCGGACACGCCCAGCATGGCTGACCGGGCCGCGACAGCCGATCGTCTGGCGGATAAGGAAGCTGCGGATAAGACAAGCGGCGATAAATCCGCCGATCTCTGGCTCGGCCAGCAATTGCGTGTTCTGCGCCGCGGTCGCGGGCTTTCGCTGGTGGAGCTGGCCGACCGCACCGGGCTTTCCATCGGCAATATCAGCCAGATCGAGCGCGGCATCTGCTCGCCATCGGTGCGTTCGCTGAAAAAGCTCAGCGAGGCGCTGCAGGTCTCGATCGGCGATCTTTTTCAGGATGCGGATCTGCCGCCGGCTTCCGAGATCAATTACATCGTCCGCAAGAAGACCCGGCCGCTGCTGAAGCTCGGCGCTACCGGGGTGCAGAAGGAATTGCTGACGCCGACCACGCCGGGTGCGTTGCAGATGCTGATGGTGACGATCGCGCCGGGCGGCTCGTCCGGTCCCGACCATTACACGCATCGCGGCGAGGAATCCGGCCTGGTGCTGTCGGGATCGCTGGAGCTGTGGATCGAGGATGAATGCTTCATCCTGAAGGAAGGCGACACCTTCCGCTTCAAGAGCACACAACCGCATCGTTTCGCCAATGCCGGGGCCAATACGACGAGCGTGCTCTGGGTGCAGACGCCGCCGGGTTATTGAGCGGGATCGCGGCTTCCAGGCTATATCTGAGACAGAAAGCCGCCGGTACCTGTCGCGAGCAATACGCCTTAATTCGATCAGTTCAACTCAACCTGCCATGCCCGGGCTAGACCTGCCGGCGTAGGCCGATATGCGCCGGCGAGGCATCCATGGCAAAAGCGTGTGCGCTCTTTCTGATAGGCCCTCGGGCCAGGCCCGCGGGTGACAATTGCGCAATGACGGCGCCGACTTGAATCCCCGATCAATTCTTCAATGAAAGCGTTGATCTCGATTTCATTCTTCCCGTAAGCTCGCAATCTCGATGTGCCGCCGAAAAGAGCGGCAGCAAAAGACGTCATCGTGGCGGCGGATCTGTGCATCCGCCCGCACCAGATGACCGAACAAGGGAGCGAGCATGAGCGGCAAGACCATTGTGTTGTTTCCGGAGGCGGCTTTCGGCCCGGCCTTGAACTGCGTCGGCATCGCGCAGAGCTTGCGCGCGAAAGGCCATAATCCGGTCTTTGTCTGCGATAAGGGCTTCAAGGGCGTCTTCGAGAAATACGGCTTCGAAGAAAATCTCGTCGACATGTCAGGCGGCCTGTCGGATGAGGAGATCGCCCAGTTCTGGGCCAATTTCATCGCCGAGAAGCAGCCGCATTTTCGCCTGTCGCCGATCGATCAGCTGCCGACCTATGTCATTCCGGTCTGGGATGCGATTGTCGATTCCGCCATTCTCGCCGAGGGGGGATTGAACGCCCACCTGCAGCGCATCAAGCCGGATCTCGTTGCCGTCGACAACGTCATCCTGTTCCCGGCGATCAAGCGGGCGGGCTGCCCCTGGGTGCGTATCATCTCCTGCTCGGAGAATGAAATTCCCGATCCCGATATTCCCCCGCATCTCTCCGGCTGCCATGAGAATGACAAGCCCGGCTTCGCGGCCTTCGAGAACCGCTTCCTCGATCTGGTGAAGCCGGTCCATGCCCGGTTCAACGCGTTCCTCGCCAAGATCGGCCATCCGCCTTATCCGCTGGGCCAGTTCTTCGAAGCTTCGCCGCATATGAACCTGCTGCTTTATCCGAAGCCGCTCGCCTTCAAGCGGCGGACACCGCTCGACCAGAAACGGTTCCAGTATCTCGAAGGCTGCGTTCGTGACGAAGGCGTCTATCAGGTGCCGGATTTCATGAAGAACAACGACAAGCCGCTGATCTATGTCAGCTACGGCTCGCTGGGTGCCGCCGATATCGATCTCTACAAACGGCTGATCGCCGCTTTCGCCAAGCTGCCCTATCGTTTCCTGATGAATGTCGGTGACTATATCGACGAATACAAGGACGTGCCGGGCAACGTGCATCTGGAGAAATGGTATCCGCAGCCGGCGGTCATTCCCCATATCGATCTCTTCATCCATCACGGCGGTAATAACAGCTTCAATGAAGCGCTCTATTTCGGCAAGCCGGCGATCATCATGCCGTTCTGCTGGGACGGGCTCGACAACGCGGCGCGCATCCACGACACCGGCTATGGCGAGCAGCTGCCGCGCTACACCTGGACGGAAGAACAGCTTGCTGCCTGCATTGCGCGCCTGCTCGGCGACGGCGCGATGAAGACGCGGCTGCAGGCAATCGCCAAGCATATGCAGGCAGCACAGGGCACCGAGAAGGCGGCCAATATCCTCGCCGAAATCGCCACCACAGGGATCTTCAAGCCGTGAGTATCGAAAAGTGAGCACGAATCTCAATTCCAGCGCGCCGCATATCGTCGGGGCGCTCACCTATGACGATCTCGCCGATTGGGGCGAGCAGCCGGACTGCCTGGAAGGGCCATCGCGCTCCAGCGGCCGGTTGCTCTACAAGCGGCCGGATGCCAGTGTCGGCGGTAATTCGCCCGAGACCGGGCTCTGGGTCGTGACGCCGGGCAAATGGCCGCTTTCGATCCCACGCGACGAGTTCTGCCATTTCATCGCCGGGCGCGCCACTTATCAGCGTGACAATGGCGAGGTGATCGAGGTAACACCCGGGACCTGCGTTCATTTCACCGCCGGCTGGACCGGCATCTGCACGGTCCATGAGACCCTGCGAAACGTCTATATGCTGCGATAGGAAAAGCCATCATGACCACCACCACACCGGTGATCCGCAACCCGAAGGACGTGACCGAGCTGAAGGACTGGGGCCCCGTGCCGACCATGATCGAGGGGCAGTCGATGACCTCCGGCGTGTTGCTGTATAAGGGGCCGGACGGCGAGAACGAGACCGGCATCTGGGTCTGCACACCGGGCTTCTGGAACTGCCATGTGACGCGCGACGAATTCTGCCATTTCCTCCTCGGGCGCTGCACCTACACGCATGAATCCGGCGAGGTGATCGAGATCACGCCGGATACCATCGCCTTTTTTCCGAAGGACTGGAAAGGCACCTGCCGGGTGCATGAAACCGTGCGCAAGGTCTATATGATCCGCTGAACGCGGCCGTCTGCGCCGTCGCCGAACCAAGCCGTGTGCGACATCATGGCAAGCGCCCGCAATCCGCTTTCTTCGGCCGGCCCGGCGCTTTATCTTGGCGCGGGGAATCCTGGCGAAGGGATCAAGCGGGGCTGCCATGACACTGCGATCGACAGCAAGGCGTGAAAGAATGCGGCTCGGACCGGCATGGGGCGGTGCCGGCTTGATTTTCCTCATCACGGCGATGAGCCTTGCGGCCGCGCGGCCCGCCGGTGCTGATGCCCTGGCGGCGGAACAGGCGACCTCCTCGGTTACCGTCGATAAGGATGAGAAGGGCTTTCATATCCGCACGGAGAGCCGCTTCTATCTCTATAATTCCTTCGTCGCCGCAACCGTCGAGCCGACCACGACGGCACCCCTCTTGCGCCAGATCCTCCTGGTCGAAAAGGCGAGCACGCTCACCGAGGCCGATAATGAGGACCCGGCCTATGACCCCAGCGAGATCAAGGTAACGGTCTTTCCCTTGACCGGAAAAGGCAAAGGCGCTGCGCAATTCACCATCGCCACCGCGGGCGAAGAGGTGAAAGCGGAAGGCCCCGACCTTATCATCACGCGGCCCGGATGCTGCGTCGACTATACCACCAAGGCGGTCTATAGCCTGGAAACCGGCAAATACCTGTTCAACACGACCAATGATCAATGGGCGACGCTGGGCGCGAAGGGCGGCTTCGCCATGTCGCGCAGCGCCGCCGTCCATCTGGCCCCCAGCGCCGCCGATGACGATGTCTTCGGCAAGACGGAGCATGCCGCCGCGGTCATCACCTATGCCTCACCCACTGCACCGCTGCAGCGGCTCATGGTCATGCTGCCGCAGGATGCGGAGAGCGACGTGACCTTGAACTGGGACGGCACGCTGCTCTGGGTCTCCAGCGATTATCCGGATGGCACCAACCACATCTATGTCGACCGTGCGGACAAGCCCGAAAACGTCTTCACCGCGGCGACGCTGCGCCTGAAGCTCGAAGACGACAATGTCATCGATATCCCGCTGCGCGGCGACCGGCTTGATATCGCCGCCGCCAAATTGCCGAAAGGCTATGGCCTGAAGGAAATGCCGCTGCAATAGAAGCGCCGGCCGGGTGGGTCGCCTGGCTTGGGACGCCTGCCCCGAACTGCCTTGCGGATTTGCCGGCAGGGTGTCGGCGCGCTCAATGCCGCTGGTGTCAGTTGTCGTTGGCGGCGGGCGTGATCCAGCGCATCCAGCGGCAGGCGCGATAGCCGCTGCTGAGCCGCAGATGGCGCCAGCCAGCCCAAGCCGTCGCCCGCCAGATGATGCGGGGCAGCTGAATAGGCTGAAAAAGATCCGGCATGAATTTCGGTAGCATCTTCCGTTATCCCGGCTCGCTGGCAGACAGGTACACAGTCTGCCATGATCAACATAGCCGCCGATTTTGACGGCAGGCTGACCCTTTTGCGGCAGTTTTGCGACCCTTCCCGTGGGGTTCCGGAGAGCGCCACAACATGTCGCGACCAAACGATAACGCCGGCGGCGCGCCAAAAGTCCAATTTGCCAAAAGTCCAGTTTGGGGAACGGAGATAAAGGGCCGGTGGGCATTGGGGACGGTAACACCCACCGGCGGGCTCACCCGGCAGGGCCGGGATACCCAAGTAAGCGTTTGCGATACAATCGCAAACTTAGGGAACATCTACGCCGCTTCGCCCTCCAGCCGGTGATGCTGGCCCGGAAACCGGGACGGGAAGGAAACCGCGCAGGATAGATATAGGCGTGACGGCACCGGCTGCCTGTGACCGAGCGCACAGAGGGACCCCAAAAGGGGGAAGGCCAACCAGATCTTAATATCTGTGAAATCCGAAATCGCCGCGGTCCCGAGCCGACCCGCAAACATCACCTGGGGCTGGCCGGTCCAGGCCGGCGTGAGCCGGAACATGAGGGTGCCGGGCGGCGGCTGGCACCGCCCGGCCTCTGGCGGCAATCCCGCTCAGCGATAGTGATTGTAGGACGAGTAATAAAGCGGATAGCGCTTTTCATCAAAACCACGCTCAGCCGCCTCGTCGACCAGATCGGCGCTGACATAGGTCAGCGTGAAATCATGCCGGAAGCTGCCCTTGCGGCTGTCGAGCAGCAGCCAGGTATCGGGGGTCTGCCAGGACTCGGTCCACAGGCTTTCGTTCACCAGGCCCGGCTCGTTGCGCTTCTTCGGCGCGCCGAGCTGGTTGGTGAGCTGCTCGCGGGTCGCCGGCAGCAGATCATCCGGCAGCACGGCCTGGACAAACAGCAGCCGGTAATCGCCGCTGGATTCCGGCAGGAAGAAATAATTGATCGACTTCGCCTGCTTGCCCTCGATCTTCGGCAGGATCGGCGCCCACCAGGAGAGATTGACGGGGTCCGGCCGGAAAGCATTGCAACGAATGACGCCTGCTTGCTGCTCATCCGCCATCGGCCGCATGACCGCCATTGCGGTCGAATTGCGCAGTTCCGGATCGCCGGAGCAGAGCACGCGCGCATTGGGATATTTATCGCGATCAACTCCGGAAAGCTGCTTGAACGCGCTGAGGCGCATGCCGAGCGGGCTCGGCACCAGGTGGTTCTCAGGCCCCGTATCGGAGAGTGTCGTGCTGGCCAGCGTGGGCATCATCGCCAGCTGCGGATCGGCTTTCGCCGGAAGCGCCGTGGTAAGGGCGAGATTGAAGGAAAGCGGTGCGAAAAGCGTGAATGCAACCAGGAGCGGGCCGCGCAAAGCCATGTGAATATCCGATCGCTATTGTCCCAACTAGCGCAATCGACTTGGCGATGCTGGTTGTGCAGAGCGTTCGATCGACAGAAGTTGCCACCAGAAATCTTCCCGCTGAAAAAAGCGGATACCAGGCAGGTGGCTGAAATCACATACTGCAAATCAACTGAACGACTCGTCAGAGAACGACTCGGAGCATCGGCAAAATAGATCACGACTAACCTCCAAGCTATGGCACAGGTCCATGTGATGGCGGCGTTGGAAGGGTGTGATCATTTTGTGATTCCGGAAGGCTACTTGTGACATTGCGGAATCATCGCCGAAAAGTGAGCATGCAAAGCAATTTCTAAACGGAATTTTAAGGCTCCGATTCATGTTGAATCGTCAGCACGATCAGCGGCTACCGCGCGGCAGCCGCAGCGGGTTTACGTGCGCCTGCCTTGTCACATAAGTGTCAGAAAGCCTCTGCCGCTAACGCCATGAGGCTCGCTTTGCCGCTGGTCAGCGTGGTGAAGAGCAGATTGCTCTCGGGCAAAAGTCGCGTGACGAAGAAGCGCGCCGCAACGACCTTCGCCTGATAGAACGCGGCTTCCTCGCCTGCCTGCTTGGGCAATGCCACCGCTACCATCCGGCACCACATATAACCGAGCGCCACCAGGGCGAAGAGGCGCAGGTAATCGGTGGCCGCCGCTCCTGCTTCTTCCGGATCCTTCAAGCCGGCCTGTGCCAGCCAGGCGGTCGATTGCTGCAGTTTCGCGAAGGCCTTCGTCAGAGGCAGCACGAATTCCGCCATGGCCGGATCTTCGCTCGCGCTCTCGATATAGGCGGAGACCGGATGGAAGAAACGGCGCAACAGGCGTCCCGTGCCGATGCCAAGTTTCCGGCCGACGAGATCGAGCGCCTGGATGCCGTTGGTGCCTTCATAGATTTGCGTGATGCGGGCATCGCGCACCAATTGCTCCATGCCCCATTCGCGGATGAAGCCATGGCCGCCGAAGACCTGCACGCCGAGATTGGCGGCGTTGAATCCATGGTCGGTGAGATAGGCCTTGATCACAGGCGTGAGCAGCGCGACCAGGTCATCGGCCTCCTGCCGCCGTTCGGCATCGGGATGACGCGTCGAGATGTCGAGCTCCATGCCGGCCCAATAGGCGAGTGCGCGGCAGGCCTCGGTATTGGCCCGCTGGGTCAGCAGCATGCGGCGGATATCGGGATGCACGATGATGGGATCGGCCGGCTTGTCCGGCGCCTTGACGCCACTGAGGCTGCGCATCTGCAGCCGCTCCTTGGCATAGGCGACGGCGCCCTGATAGGCGGCCTCGGCGACACCGAGGCCCTGGATACCGACGGCAAGCCGCGCCGTGTTCATCATGGTGAACATTGCCGACATGCCCTTATGGGCCTTGCCGACCAGCCAGGCCTGCGCGCCGTCGAAATTCATCACGCAGGTTGAAGACGCCTTGATGCCCATCTTCTTCTCGATGGCGCCACAGGCGAGCTTGTTGCGCGTGCCGGGATTGTTGGCGGCGTCGGGCAGGAATTTCGGGCAGACGAACAGCGAGATGCCGCGAATGCCGGCCGGCGCGTCGGGCAGGCGCGCGAGGACAAGGTGGATGATATTCTCCGTCAGGTCATGCTCGCCGGCGGAGATGAAGATCTTGGTCCCGGTGATGAGATAGCTGCCGTCGCTCTGCGGCTCAGCGCGGGTCTTGATCAGACCGAGATCCGTCCCGCATTGCGGTTCCGTCAAACACATGGTGCCGGACCAGACACCGCTCACCAGTTTCGGCAGATAGGTCTGCTTCTGCTCCGCCGTGCCGTGCAAGTGAAGCGCGTTATAGGCGCCGTTGCTGAGGCCCGGATACATGCCGAAGGACAGATTGGCCGAGCAGATCATTTCCTCGACGGCGAAATTGATCGCCTTGGGCAGACCCTGGCCGCCGTAATCGGGATCGCAGGGCAGGCCGGCCCAGCCGCCTTCGACGAATTTCGCATAGGCTTCCTTGAAGCCCTGCGGTGTCGTCACCATGCCGTCCTCGAAGTGACAGCCTTCTTCATCGCCGGAATGATTGATCGGCTGCAGTTCCTGGGTACAGAACTTGGCCGCCTCTTCCAGGATGGCATCGACCACATCCGGCGTTGCATCGGCGAAGCCCGGCAGTTCGGCGAGCTGCTCGGCCTTCAGCACTTCGTTGAGGACAAAGCGGATATCGCGCAAGGGAGCGTTATAGGCTGGCATGATGGCGGCTCCTCAATTGCGTAGCGGTTTGCCGGTGGCGAGCATGTGTTCCATGCGGGCAAGCGTGGGTCCGGTGCGCAGCAGGTTCAGGAAGCCCTGCTTGGCGAGCTTGTTGACCTGGTCCTCGCCGATCACCTCGGTGAAATCCGTCTTGCCGCCGGTCAAGGCATCCGCCAGGGCAAGCGACACCGTGCGATCATGCGGCAGGGCCTTGCCCTGGGCCACGAAACCGTCGACCGCCAAGGTCAGCGCGGTCTTGCCGCTCGGTCCCGGCAGGCGCAACTCGGCCGGCTTCGGCGGCTGATATCCTGCAGCAACCAAAGCCAAAGCCTTGGCTTTGGCGTCAGCCAAGAGCCGGTCGCGATTCATGGTGATGGCATCGTCCTGGCGCAGGAACCTCAGATGCCTGGCCTCCGCCGCGGACTTCGCCACCTTGGCAAGCGAGATGGTCTCGAAGGCCTGCGCCACCGGCGGCATCGGACCCTTCGGATCCCTGGCGCTCTGCGGCTGATAGCGGATCAGCATCTCGGCGCAGCCGCCCCAGCCGGGGATGAGGCCGACGCCGACCTCGACCAGGCCGATATAGCTCTCGGCATGGGCCTGGATCGCCGCGCAATGCAGCAGGACCTCGCAGCCGCCGCCGAGCGCCATGCCGCTGGGGGCGCCGACGACAGGGAAGGGCGCGAATTTGACCGCCTTGAAGACGGCGATGCCCTGGCCGATCATATCTTCGATCATCGGCCACATGGCGATATTGGCGGCGAACAAGGCAAGGCCGATATTGGCGCCGACCGAGAAATTCTCCGCCTCGTTATGGATCACCAGCGCCTTCATGTTCTTGCCCACATGATCGAGCGATTTCTTGATCAGCTCCAGCATGTCGGGATCGACCGAATTCATCTTGCTATGGAATTCGAGGCAGGCAACGCCATCGCCGATATCCCACAGGCTAGCCGAACCGTTCTTGAGGATCGGTTTGGCCGCGAGCTTGATATCGCTCAGCAGCAGGACCCCCTCGGCGCGCTTCACCGGCGTGTAGCTGCCGGCGGTGTCGAGGAAATGCAGCTTGCCGTTCTCGACCTTGTAGAAGCCGCCGGCCTGCGCCGCCTTGGCCAGCAGCGGCGGAACTACTTTGCCGTCCTTCTGTAGGGCGTCGGCAAGCCAGGCGGCGCCCAGCTGGTCGATCATCTCGAAGGGGCCACGCTTGAAATTGAACCCGGTCTTCATCGCCTGATCGATGGCGACGATGTCATCGGCGATGGTCGGCACCAGCGAGGCGGCATAGCTCAAGAGGCCGGAGAGCACGTTCCAGGCATAGCGGCCGCCGATATCGCCATGGGTGACGAGCGCCCGCAGCCCGGCTTTGGCGGCATCGGCGGATTCCAGCCGTGCGGCGGTGGAGGGGGCGTATTTGCCGGTCTTGAGGTCGATCGATTCCTTGACCTTGCCGCCGCCCTCCGTATTCAGGCGGTAGAAGCCGCCTTTGCCTTTGCGGCCGGTATAGCCATCCGCGATCATCCGCTGCAGCAGCGGGAAGTCGCGGCGGATGCCGAGATAGGCATCGCCTTGTGGCAGCGAGGCCGCCAGCGAGGCATCGACATGCGGCATGAGATCGAGGCCGACCAGATCCAGCAGCGCGAAGATGCCGGTCTTCGGCGCGCCGATCGGCCGGCCCATGATCGCATCGGCCTGCTCCACGGTGAGGCCGAGATCGAGGGCGTGGATGACGGCGGCCTGCATCCAATAGACGCCGATCCGGTTGGCGACGAAACCCGGCGTATCCTTGGCATGGACGATGGCCTTGCCGAGCGAGACGTCGCCGAACCGGACGATGCGCTCGATCTGCGCGGGATCGGTCTTCGGGCCGCCGACGATTTCCAGCAGGCGCATATAGCGCGGCGGGTTGAAGAAATGGGTGATGCAGAAGTCCCGGGTGAGCTCGTCCGGCAGGCCCTCGGTCAGCTGCGCCAGGGGAATGGTGGAGGTATTCGAGGAGATGATCGAGCCCGGCTTGCGCTTGCCGATCAGCTTCTTGTAGAGCGCCTGCTTGATATCGATGCGCTCCAGCACCGCTTCGACCACCCAGTCGACCTCGGCGAGTTGCCCGAGATCGTCCTCGATATTGCCGGGCGTGATCAGTTTCGCCGCCGCGGGCGACATCAAGGGTGCGGGATCGGTCTTCTGCAGCCGGGCGATGGCGCCTTCGGCAATGGCGTTGCGGGTGGCCGGCGTTGCATCCTTCGGCAGGATGTCGAGCAGCAGCACTGGAATGCCGGCATTGGCGATCTGGGCGGCGATGCCGCTGCCCATCACGCCGGCACCGATCACGCAAGCTTTTGCGATCGGCGCGGGTCCCGCGGCATGCATCTGATCCTCGGCCATCAGACCGCCTCCAGGATGGTGGCGATGCCCTGACCGCCGCCGATGCATTGCGTCGCGAGGGCAAATTGCTTGCCTTCGCGCTTCAGAAGCGCCGCTGCCTTGCCGGTGATGCGGGCGCCCGTGGCGCCCAGGGGATGGCCCAGCGCGATGGCGCCGCCATCCAGATTGATCTTCCCCTGATCCAGTTCCAGGTCGCGGATACAGGCAAGCGATTGCGAGGCGAAGGCCTCGTTGAGCTCGATGATGTCGAGGTCTTTGACGCTTAAGCCCGCGCGCTTCAGCGCCTTCCTGGTGGCGGCGACCGGACCGATGCCCATGATCTCCGGCGCACAGCCGGCAACGCTCACCGCGCGGATCTTCGCCAGCACCTTGAGCCCGTGCGCCTTGGCATAATCGGCCGAGGTGACGAGGCAGGCGGAGGCGCCGTCGGTCAAGGGCGAGGATGTGCCGGCGGTGACGGTGCCGTTCTGATTGAAGGCCGGCTTCAGCCCGGCGAGACCCTCGGCCGTGGTATCGGCGCGGATGCAGCCGTCGGTGCCGATCACTTCCTTGCCGGCGGTAATGGCGATGATCTCGTCTTTCAGCCTGCCGGCGTCGCGCGCCGCGGCCGCCTTCTTCTGGCTGACGACGGCGAAGGCTTCCTGCTCGCTCCGGCTCAGCTGATATTTCTTGGCGACATTCTCCGCCGTATCGCCCATCGAGATATAGGCGGCCGGCAGGCGCTCGGCCAGGGCCGGATTGGGCAGCGGGTTGAAGCCCATCATCGGCACCCGGCTCATGGATTCGATGCCGGCGCAGAGGAAAACATCGCCGGCGCCGATGGCGATCGCTCCCGCCGCGGAATGGACGCCCTGCATGGAGGAGCCGCAGAAGCGGTTGATGGTGGCGCCGGCGACCGTGATCGGCAAGCCGGCGATGAGGCCGATCAGCCGCGCGACATTGAGGCCCTGTTCGCCCTCCGGGAAGGCGCAGCCGAGCAGCAGGTCCTCGATATCCTGCGGATCGACGCCGCTGCGCTCAACCAAACCTTTCACCACTGCCGCGGCGAGATCATCCGGCCGCACCTTGGCCAGAGCGCCCTTGCTGGCGAAATGAAAGGGCGAACGGGCATAGGCCGCAATCACCGCTTCCGTCATGATGTCTTCTCCTTGCTGGGATCAGGATTGTTATGGCTGCCTGCCGCGTCGCCTTGCTGGCGCGCTGCGGCTTCCTCGTCGATCAGGGCTTTCTTGTGGATCTTGCCGACGGCCGTCTTCGGCAGATCGGCGCGGAACTCGATCTGCTTCGGCAGCTCGATCGGCGACAGGCGATGCTTCAGGAAACTGGTCAGCGCCTCGGCGGAGAGCTGGTGCTCGGCCTTGAGGGCGACGATCGCCTTCACGGTCTGGCCGCGATAGGGATCGCCCACGCCGATCACCGCGCATTCCTTGACGGCCGGGTGCTGATAGATCGCCTCTTCGACGACGCGGGGATAGACCTTGTAGCCGCTGGCGGCGATCATCTCCTTGAGGCGATCGGTGATGAAGACGAAGCCTTCGGCGTCGATATGGCCGACATCGCCGGTATGCAGCCGCCCATCCATGATGACGTCGGCGGTGGCGTCCGGCCGCTTCCAGTAGCCCATCATCACCTGCGGCCCGCGAAAGCAGATCTCGCCCTTCTCCCCGGTCTTGACCGGGGTCTTGCGGTCGTCGAGCGAGACGATTTCGACGCTGGTCAGGGGGAAGGGCAGGCCGACCGAACCGTCCTTGCTGGGGCGATGGGTGGGGTTGCAGCAGGTGACGGGCGATGCCTCCGAGAGGCCATAGCCTTCCAGCACCCGCGCTCCGGTCTTCGCCTCGAAGGCCTTGCGCACTTCCAGCGGCAAGGGGGCGCCGCCGGAGATGCAGAAGCGCAGCGAGCTCAGATTGTATTTGTCGAGATGCGGATAATTCAGCAGCGCCGTCAGCAAGGTGGGAACGCTCGGCATCGCTGTCGGGCGTTTCTTGTGGATGGCGCCGAGCAGGGTCTTGGCGTCGAAACGCGGCAGCAGAATCATCTCCGCGCCGAAGCTGAGGGCCCAGTTCATGACGCAGGTCATGGCGAAGGCGTGGAACAGCGGCAGGATGCCGATCACCTTGGATTTGTCGTCAGCGACATCGGCGAACCAGGCCTGTGCCTGCTTGGCATTGGCATAGACATTGGCATGGCTGAGGGCAGCCCCCTTGGGAACGCCGGTGGTGCCGCCGGTATATTGCAGCAAAGCCAAGGTGGTCATGGGATCGCAGGGGGTGACGGCGATATGCCCGTCATTATCGATCAGATCGCGATAGGCGATATGCCGCTGGTCGCGGCGGATATAGGCGAGATCGCGGAACATGGCGATCGGCACCAGCAGATTGCGCGGAAAGGGCAGGGTATCGGCAAAGGGGCAGATGACCAGCTTCTGCAGCCGCGTCTGGTTCAAGAGATGCTCAACCTTGTCGAACAGCGAATGCAGATCCAGCGTGACCATGATGTCGGTCTCGGAATCGGCGATCTGGTTCTCGATCTCGTGCTCGACATAAAGCGGGTTGAAGTTGACAATGGCGGCGCCGCATTTCAGCGCCGCGTAATAAAAGATCACATAATAGGGACAATTGGGCAGCATCAGGCCCAGCTTCATGCCCGGCTTCAGCCCGGCCGACATCAGGCCCTTGGCGGCGCGGTCCGACAGCGCCTTGATCTCGGCGTAGGTATAATGACGGTCGAGAAAATCGATGCAGCGATGGTCGGGATAGCGCGCGGCACTGTCATCCAACAGGTGATGCAGCGACTTCGGCTCGATCGGCGCCGACCAGTCGAGGCGCGGCGGATAGCTGGCCAGCCAGGGTCTTTCGCTGTCTTGCTCTCGCATTGCCAAGGCCATGCGCGGATCATCCTCCCCTGCCATCGCTGCGACCCGAACCACAGCTAACTGGCGTCACCCGCGACCGGTGTCCCGGCGCAAGCTGCCTCCAGCCATTTGTCCGACCGCAACGCGCTCTGTCGACGCTTCAGGGTAAGGGACGCATGGATGGATATTGGCATCTTTCGCCCCGCTGGCAAACTTTTGGTTAATGTGGTCGCATTTTGCGATGCAGATACAGGAAAGCACGCCAAGTCTTTCAGGAAGAGGCCGAGCGATAGACCCCGAAGCGAAGAACCCCGCGTCAGGGGAAGCTGCGGCGGACCGGCGCAACCGCCTCAGCTGATCTCCTCCGCGACCGCCTGCAGCACGGCATCCGTCGCTTCGCGCGGCAGGAAATGGCCGGCCAGGGGCACCACCCGCCTCAGATAGGGCCCGGTGAAATGTCGGCGGTGGTCGTGGCTGAAATATTCCAGGTCGACGCCGTCGCAGGCTCCATGAAGGACGACGGTCGGGACGCCGATCTTGGGCTGGCCCGCCAGCTTCACTTCGATCGGCTCCAGTGCCGGGTCGCCCGGCGCGTTCTGGAAGCGGTGCCGGTAGGAATGGATGACGATATCCACGAAATCGGGATTGTCGAAGGAAATGGCGGTCGCCTCGAAGGTTTCGTCATCGAATTTCCAATTGGGCGACCACAGTTCCCAGAGCCGGCGCGAAATAGCGCGCCGGTTGCGTGCGAGGCCAATGCGCCCGCGTTCCGTGTTGAAATACCACTGGTACCAGAAGCGGTGCTCGACATCCGGCACATCCGGTTCCAGCGCCCGGGCGATGTTCTGGATATTGTAACCGGTAATCGTCACCAGGCGCTCGACCATTTCCGGCCAGAGAGCGGCGACGATGCAGCAGGCGCGCCCGCCCCAGTCATAGCCGACCAGGACGGCCCGCTCGATCCCGAGCGCCGTCATGAAACTCTTGAGATCGTGCCCGAGGGCCGCCTGCTGGCCGGAACGCATGGTGGTGGCGGAAAGAAAACGGGTTGGCCCATATCCTCTGAGATACGGCGCATAGCAGCGATAGCCGCTCCGCGCCAACATGGCCATGGCTTCATCCCAGATGCGCGGATCGTCGGGAAAGCCGTGCATCAGGATGACGGGCGCACCCTCAGCCGGACCGGCCGTTTCATAGGCGATCTCCAGTTCTGCCGTGCGGATGGTTTTGATCTCAGGCCGTGCCATGAATATTGCCCTCGCTTGCGTCACGTTGCATGGTGAATGGCCCGTCGATGGAGAAGCCCCATGTCCTTCAAGCCGATTTCTTCCTTCGCCCCAGGCTCCTTCGATCCTGCTGCGTTTGCCGAGCGATGGATTGCGGCCTGGAACCGGCGCGATATCGATGCCGTGCTCGCCGATTATGCCGAATCGGCAATCTTCGTCACGCCAAAAGCCGAGGATATAATCGGGCGCGGCGAAGTGCGTGGCAAGGCCGAGCTGCGGCAATACTGGACGGTGATCTCCGGCCGCATCGCCAGCCTGGTCTTCACCTATGACCGCGTCTTCTGGGATTCGTCGCAGCATACGCTCATCATGCTCTATGTCGCCTCGATCGACGGGGTAAGCCGGCGTGCCACCGAGATCGTCACTTTCAATGCCGAGGGGCAGATCGAACGCGGCGAAGCGCTCTATGGCGCCTTCATTGTCGGCGACGATTCGACGGTGGATGCCTGACCGCCAGGCATCGCCTATATTCCTGTCAGGAGCGATGTCAGTTGGCTGGCTTGTCCGTCAGCGTGACGCCGAGCGCCGAAAGGGTGACGCAACAGATAGCAAGGCCGGTGCGCAGGTCGAGCGCCTGGTCGAGCCAGACGAGGCCGATCGCCGCGCCCAGCGCCGGCTCGGTGGTCATCAGGATGCCGTAGGTCCTGGCCGACATGCGCTGCAGCGCCCGGAATTCCAGGCTCAGGGGAAGCACCACGTTCAACAGCGCGACTGCGGCGGCACCGGCAAGGCCTGCCAGCCCGATCCAGCCATGGCTTGCGACCCGCAACATGCTGCCCTCATACAAGGCGATAGGTATCAGGAAAACGCAGGCCGACCACATGCCGAAGGTAAGGCCGTCATTACCGCTGAAGATGCGGCCCAATCGCTTCACCAGCAGCACAAAGATCGCCCAGGCCACTGCTGAGACGCCGGCGAGTGCGAGGCCGAGGGGGTTGAGATCGGTGCCCACCGTCGGCGTCATCAGCAGGACGCCGGCCACCGCGACTGCGATCCAGAGGAAGTCGATCGGTCGGCGCGAAGTGGCCACGGCCAGGCCGAGCGGCCCGCAGAAGGAAATCGCCGAGGCGATGCCGAGCGGAATATATTGCAGGGCGAAAAAGAACGGCATCGCCAGACAGGTCTCTGTGAAGCCGAAGGCGAGCAGCAGCCTTGCATGCCGCCGCAGCCTGCCGTCAAGGCGCGGCGGTGACATCAGGGTGAGTGCCACGGCCGCGAAAAGCGTGCTGCACGCCGTCGTGCCGGCCGGCCCGAGATCGGCGAAAAGGAAGGTGGCCAAGGCAGAGCTGATCTGGATCGACAGGATCGAGAGCAGCACCAGCAAGCTGGGCGGCAGGCCGTTCACCAGCTGCGATATCATCGCCCCGGTCGCGACGTCGCCGCTATCGGGCTCGAACCGGTTGCTCTGCGCCGCAATGCCGATCACCTCTTGTCCCCCACGACAATCACGTCCATTCCTCCCTCATTCCAATATGAGGCGCGCGGCCTACTTCCACTCGCGCATCACGCGTTCGGCGGCATAGGTGACCCAGCCGCGCGGCAGGAAGCGGCTGACCAGGCCGGCCAGATAGTTGGTCGGGCCGACCACATGCACAGCGCGCTGCCCCAACATCTGCAGTCCCTCGCGGGCCACCCGTTCGGCGCTGTGCAAGCTGGTGAAGTTCGGCCGCTCGACGCCGGCACGGGCGAAGAACTGGGTCTCCGTCGCCCCGGGACACAGCGCCAGTATGTCGACCGGCTCGTGGCTTGTCTCTTCCGCCAATGCCTCCGCGTAATGCAGCAGGAAGGCCTTGCTGGCGGCATAGGTGGCGAAATAGGGCAAGGGCATGAAGGCGGCGGCGGAGGCGACGAAGATCACACCGCAGCGACGCCGGCTGTCCCGCGCCTGCTTCAGCATGTCCGGCAGAAGTGCCCGGGTGATCTCCGCCGGCGCCACCACGTTCACCTGCACGATTTCGGCTTCGCGTTCCGGCGTGTTATCGACGACCCGGCCGATACGGCCGATGCCGGCATTGTTGATGAGGAGATCGATCCTGGCATCCTGCGCCGCGCCGATCACCGCATGGCGGCCCTCGGCGGTGGTGAGATCGGCCGTCACGGTGCGAATCTCCCGGCCGTTGAGGGCTAGTTCGCTGGCCAGGGCGACCAATTTTTCGTGATTGCGGCCGGTCAGCAGCAGATTGGTGGCGCGCGGCAGGTTGCGGGCGAAGGCCGCGCCGATGCCGCTGGAAGCGCCGGTGATCAAAGCCGTCCGGAATGTCATCGACTGATCCTGCCTTGACCCCAACCAGCGCCATCGGCGCGCCGGAGCGGCATTCCGCCCTTGTTCCCGCATAGCTTAGGGGAGGGCGCGCCCGCCGCCAAGCCCGCTTGAACGGCGCATGCGCGTCTTCGGGCCCGCGCCTCAGCTTGCAAAAGACAGGCGTCTATGACAGACCAGCCGGCGGAGATCGTCGCCGGGCCTTGCGCATTGCGGTTTTGCGCAAGCAAGGTCGGCGCTATGATTGGTTTTTGAGACAAGATGATCGGCGGTCCGATCGCGAGCGATGACCGCGCCAGCACGACGGAGAGTTGCATGCCCAATTTTCAGACCCTCGATACCATCGCCGTCAACGGCAAGCGCGTGATCGTGCGCTGCGATCTCAACGTGCCCATGCAGGACGGAAAAGTGACGGATACGACCCGTATCGACCGCTGCGCCGAGACCTTGCGCGATCTTGCCGGCAAGGGCGCCAAGGTCATCGTCATGTCGCATTTCGGTCGGCCGAAGGGCAAGCGCGCGGCGGAATTCTCTCTCGCCCCGCTGGTTGAGCCGCTCTCCGCCGCGCTGAAGCGCCCGGTCGCCTTCGTCAATGACTGCATCGGCTCGGATGTCGAGGCGGCAGTCAACAAGCTGAAGGAAGGCGACGTGCTGCTGCTGGAGAACCTGCGCTTCTATCCCGAGGAGGAAGCCAACGACGCCAATTTCGCCGGGCAGCTGGCGGCGCTGGCCGATATCTATGTCAATGACGCCTTCTCCTGCGCGCATCGAGCCCATGCCTCGACCGAGGCGATCGCCAAGCTGCTGCCGCATGCCGCCGGCCGCCTGATGCAGGCCGAGCTCGATCATCTCGCCGCTGCGCTCGACAAGCCGCAGCGCCCGGTGATGGCGATCGTCGGCGGCGCCAAGGTCTCCACCAAGCTCGACCTCCTCGGCAATCTGGTCTCCAAGGTCGATCAGCTGGTGATCGGCGGCGGCATGGCCAATACCTTCCTCTTCGCCGCCGGCATCGAGGTCGGCAAGTCTCTGGCTGAACGCGATCTCGCCGAAACGGCGCGCGGGATCGTCGCCAAGGCGAAATCGGCCGGCTGCACCATCGTGCTGCCGCTGGATGCGGTGGTGGCCAAGGAATTCAAGGCCGGCGCCGCGACCGAGGTGGTCGATGTGAAGGCGGTGCCTGCAGACAGCATGATCCTCGATGTCGGGCCGAAATCGGTTGCCGATATCGTCGCTCGCATGAAGACCTGCAAGACGCTGGTGTGGAACGGTCCGCTCGGCGCCTTCGAGACGCAGCCGTTCGACCAGGGCACGGTGGCCGTGGCGCGTGAGGCGGCGGTGCTCACCAAGGCCAAGGCGCTGCTCAGCGTTGCCGGCGGCGGCGATACCGTCTCGGCCCTTGGCCATGCCGGCGTCACCGATGATTTCAGCTATGTCTCGACCGCCGGCGGCGCCTTCCTGGAATGGCTGGAAGGCAAGGTGCTGCCGGGTGTCGCCGCGCTGAAGGATTGAGAGGTTGGCCGAATGAGCAACGAAACCGACGAGATCGACGATCCCATTGCGTTCTTCGCCGCGCTCGGCAATTTGCATGACGCGGGCATCGATTCACTCAACATCGAGGTGGCCGACCAGATACTCTATATCTTGGTCGACGATCTCCATGCCAGTCTTGAGGGGCGCCCGGATTATCCCGGCGAACGCCCCTGTGCGGTGATCTTCCTCAATATCGCCAATTTCCGCGCCGACGCCGATCTCAGCGACGGCCTTCGTATCGACAAATTGCGGGTGCTTGAAACGCCCGAAGGGCAGAATCCCTATCTGCTGGAAGTCGACCTCAATATCGGGGGATCCGGTCGTTCCAAGAGCATCAGCGCCAGTTTCGCTGCCCTGGAGATTGAAGATATCGAGGATTAGAGCCGGATCGTTTCAGATCGAATCACCTAGTGCCTCGATCTGAAACGTGAATCCGCTTCTGGTCTCTATGACAGAGGGCGGGCTTCAGAACTGCAGGCAGAGGATAAGTGTCATGGTACCCGCCGCCACGCCGAAGACGATGTTGCGGCGGGTCAGCAGATAGACGGCGAGGGCCGCGATTGCCGCGGCGCTGCGTTCCCACAAAGCGACATGCGCCAGCGGTCCCGCCGGCAGGATGATCAGCCGCGCGATCAGCCCAGCCAGCATGGCATAGGCGACGGCGGTGAACCAGCGCATCGCCGGGCTGTCGGCATTGATGCGGCCGGAGAGCAGCACGCCGAGACCGCGCCATAGATAGGTGACGAGGACGCCCGTCAGCAGATAGGGCCAGATGATCATCGGCGCCAGCCCTGATGTCGGCCGCGTTGGCGGGCATCGATCAGATAGGCGGCGGTGCCGGCGATAAGGCCGGTCGCCAGCAATCCCCAATCGGCACTGACAAGATGCAGGCAAGGTCCCAGCGCCGCGCCGATGATGAGCGCCCAGGCGCGCAGCCGGTGCCTGAGATCGGCAACGAAGACCAGCATGAAATAGAGCGGGTTCAGGAAGACGAAGCCCAGCGTCACCGGTCGCGGCACCCAGCCGGCCAGGACGAAGCCGAGGGCCGTGGCGATGATGGTCGATAGCCACAGAGTCACGGCGAAGCCTTCATAGAACGGCAGGCGCTGCCGCGGCGCGATGCCGGGCGCGCGCTGCATGGCGATGGCAAATCCGGTGATGGCGATGAGATGGGCGATCAGATAGTGCCGCAGCCGCGGCTTGCCATGCTCGCCCGCTCGCAAGACCGGCATCAGACTGGCCACCATGGGCAGCAGCCGCGCATTGGTGAGGAGAACGGCGAGGGTGGCGCTCAACAGACTGGCGCCGGCGGCAAATGCTTCGACCAGAACGATTTGCCCGGGCAAGGCCCAGCCGGCAGTGGTCGAGACGAGGCCGGCATCGAGGCCGAGATGGTTTTCGCGGATCAGGGCGCCGAAGCCGAGATAGCTCGCACCCAGCACCAGAGCGGGCATGCCAAGGGCGGCCAGCGCGCCGTGCCGCCGCGCGCCGCCGGGCGAGCCGAAATCCTCGATGTCTTCCGATTGCATGATTTGATCATTCAGGCGAGAGTTTTGCGGGCACGCCATCATAACGGCTCTCTCGCGGTCGGCAATGCTTGCCGGATCGCCGCCCCTCGGTCACACTGGCGGCGGAGAAAACGCCATGGCCAGCGAACAGAAGACCAATTTCGTCCGCAAAATCCCGGAGGGTGACGACCACCACCGCGAGGTCTGCGTCGATTGCGGCTTCATCAATTACGAGAATCCAAAAATCGTCGTCGGCTCGGTCTGCACCTGGGGTGACAAGATCCTGATGTGCCGGCGCGCGATCAACCCGCGCAAGGGTCATTGGACCCTGCCGGCCGGCTTCCTGGAGTTGCATGAGACGCCCGAAGCGGGTGCGGGGCGTGAGGCCTGGGAAGAGGCGCGGGCGCAGATCGAGATCGAGCGCCTGCTCGCCATCTATACGATCCCGCGCATCAGCCAGGTGCAGCTGATCTATCGCGCCAAGCTTGCCAGCGAGAAGATCGAGCCGGGCCCCGAGAGCCTCGATGTCGGCCTGTTCCGCTTCGAGGATCTTCCCTGGGGCGATCTCGCCTTTCCGTCGGTGCGTTGGGCGCTGCATCATTATGCGAAGACGCGCAGCCTGCACGACTTCGCTGCCTTCACCAATCCGGAAGGCGAGACCGGCGATTTCTAATCGCCGCGGCCTATCACCGACGAGATGCCACAGCGGTGGATTTCATTCCATCCGCGCCAATACCTGCTCCAGAGTTGCAAGGAACCGCGGCCACCCGGCCTTGGCGCCCTGGTAAGCCTGCTGCTGATCCGGCCGGAAACCCGCCTGCTCCATGCGCAATCGAGTCCCCGCGCTGGTTGGCGTCAGAGTCCAGGTCACCACGCTTTCGAGACCATAGGCCGACCATGTGTAAGAAAGCTTTTTGGTCGGTTCGACGACCAGGACCTGACAGTCGACCGCGCCCCAATCGGCGCTAAGATTGAAACGGTGATCCACGATAGGCTTGAAGTCATTCTTCATCAGCCATTCCTCGATCAGGTGCGGTTGGGTAAGCGCGCGCCAGATCTTTTCCGGCGGAAACGTCATCTCCCGTTCGACAATGACGTTCAGCGTTTCGGTCGTCGTTGCGGTCATTGATCCATCCTCTTCAACAAATCTTCGAGGTCATCGAACCGGCTCTCCCAGAAGCCGGCCATCTGGCTTGTCCAGTCGATCAACGGGGCGAGCGCGCCGAGCTGGGCGCTATAATGCGTTTGTCGTCCCTCATGGCGGTCACGGACCAACCCGGCCTGCTTCAGAACCGCCAGATGCTTTGAGACGGCCGGTTGCGAGACCCCGGCTTGCGCGGTCAGCGCTCCGACTGTCTGCTCTCCCTCCCGGCATAATCGCTCGAAAATGGCCCGTCGCGTTGGATCGGCGAGGGTTCTGAAGAGCACGTCCTGGGTGTTTGGCATGGTAGATCGATAACTCGCTGGCTATTAATAAACTCATAACTGAATAGTTATGAGTTAGTCAAGGAGGAAATCAATCAGGGGAGGAAAGTGGAACGGTCCAACGGCCGTCATTGCAGCCCGCCATCGATCTCGATCGTTATCGCGGCCTTGGCTTCGCCCGCGCCGTCGGCTCGGCGACCAGCGGGTCGTCCGGCCAATAATGCTTCGGATATTGCCCCTTGAGATCGGCCTTCACGGCACGATAGCCATTGGCCCAGAAGCTTTTCAAATCGCGCGTCACCTGCACTGGACGGCGCGCGGGGGATAGGAGATGCAGCAGCACCTCGACCTTGCCGTCGGCGAGGCGCGGCGTATCCGTGGCGCCGAACATCTCCTGCAGGCGCACGGCCAGGACCGGCACCTCGCCGCTGTCGTAATCCAGCGGCAGATGCGAGCCCGAGGGAACGTCGAGATGGGTCGGCGCCAGTTGATCGAGCGCCTGGCGCTGCTGCCAGTCAAGGCCGCTGAGCAAGGCCTCGCGGAGATCGATCGAGGCGAGATGCGCGCGCCGCGTCACGCCGTCGAGATAAGGCAGCAGCCACTCCTCTGCCGTCGCCAGCAAGGCGGCATCCGAGAAATCGGGCCAGTCCCATTTGAAGTTCTGCCCGCCCTCCTGCAGGCGCCGCAGGAAGGCGATGCGGGCGCGCAAATTCTGCAGCTCGGGCGTCCAGGGCAGGCAGGCGATCCCCATCTGCCGGATGCCTTCGAGCATGGCGGCGGCGACCTTTTCGCACGGCATGTCTCTCCGCGGCTTCTCTTCCAGCACCAGCGACCACAGGCGGCGCTGGCGTTTCGCTTCGACCATTTGCTCACGCGGATTCCAGGCGACGATGGTTTCATCGACGATCTGGGCGGCGAAATCCGCTTCGATCTCGGCTAGCGTGATGGGGGCGGCGAGAAAGATGCGCGCTGCCCGCTTGTCGCCGTCCAGCGCGCCGATCGCCAGGTAATCGGACTGTGCCAGCGGATCATGCGCCGGCAGCACCGCACCGCGGCCATGGCTGAGGCGGAAGCTCTCCTGACCGTCCGGCGTGCGGCCGCGCTTCTGCGCCAGCCGGTCGGGATAAGCCAGCGCCAGCACCGCACCGGCCGCTTCACGCGCATCGATATCGCGCGCCGCATCGATGCCGAGCTGGCGACGCCAGTCCCTGGCCGATTGCTTGATCCGCTCAGTCAAGGCGCGGTCGGCCTTGCCGAGGCCGCGACCACGTTCCTGCAGGAGGTCCAGCCGGTCGCGCAGATCAGCATCGCTGTTGCGCAGCGGATCGCGTTCGCTCAGCACCGCGGCGATATCGCAGGCGACGGCACCTAAATCGCGTTCCTTGGCGCGCACCATCATATGGGCGAGACGCGGATGCACGCCGAGTGACGCCATCGCCTTGCCATGGGTGGTGGCGAGAAACTGGCTGTCGACCGCCTCGAGATCCTGCAGCAGCTCGCGTGCCTGCGTGAGCGCTGCTTCCGGCGGCGGGTCGAGCAGCTTCAATGTGGCGAGATCGCTGATCCCCCAGGCCGCCAGCTCCAGGGCGAGCGGCGCGAGATCAACGGCGAGGATTTCCGGCTGTTCGAAGGCCGGCAAAGCGCGTTCGCTGGCGGCACTCCACAGGCGGTAGCAGATACCGGGCGCGGTGCGGCCGGCGCGGCCGCGGCGCTGCGTTGCCGCCGCCAGCGAGACCTTGGTGGTCGTAAGCTGCGTCATGCCGCTGACCGAGTCGAAGCGCGGCACCCGGCGCAACCCGCTATCGACGACGATACGCATGCCGTCGATGGTAAGGCTGGTTTCGGCAATCGAGGTCGCCAGCACGATCTTGCGCCGGCCCTGGGGATCGCGGCGAATGGCCTTGTCCTGCTCCGGAAGGGGCAGGTCGCCGTAGAGCGGCAGGATGACGCGATCGGCACCGAGATCGCCGAGCCGGCTCTCCACCCGGCGGATCTCCGCCGTGCCCGGCAGAAAAGCCAGCAGATCGCCTTCCGCTTCCGCCAGGGCCTGGCGGATGGCGCTTGCCATGCGGTCCTCGATCCGCGTGGTGGAATCGTCGCCGAGATAACGGGTCTCCACCGGAAAGACGCGGCCTTCGCTGGTGAGACGCCGGGCACCCGGCAGCAAGGCGGCGATGCCGGCGCCGTCGAGCGTTGCCGACATGACCACCAGGCGCAGATCGTCCCGCAAGGCGGCCTGGGCTTCGAGGCAGAAGGCGAGTGCGAGATCGCTGTCGATGGCACGCTCGTGGAATTCATCGAACAGCACGGCGGCGATGCCCGGCAGCTCGGCATCGGCCTGCAACTGCCGCAGGAAGAGGCCGGTGGTGACGACTTCGATCCGCGTCTTCGGCCCGATCTTGCGGTCGAGCCGCACCCGGTAGCCGACCGTCTCGCCCACCTCCTCGCCGAGGAGATCGGCCATGCGCTTCGCCGCACTGCGGGCGGCAAGCCGGCGCGGCTCGAGCACGATGATCTTGCCGCCCATCTTGTTTCCATGGCTGAGCCAGGGCGCATCCTTCAGAGCGAGCGGCACCAGCGTCGTCTTGCCGGCCCCCGGCGGCGCTTCGAGAACAAGATTGGGGCCGTCGGCCAATGCCGCCGCGATCTGCGGCAGCAAAGGCTCGATTGGCAATTGGCTCTGGCTTGTGCTTGCGGTCATGGCCGGCACCATAGCCGGCGCAAACTGCTTGGCAAGGGCCGCGTCGGCTTAGCTGGCGAGGTCCTCCAGGATCGGGCAATCCGGCCGCTCATCGCCATGGCAATGATGGGCGAGGTGTTTCAGCGTCTTCACCATGCTTTGCATCTCGGCGATCTTGGCCTCCAGATCGCCGACATGGGTGAGCGCCAGTTTCTTGACCGTGGCGCTGGAGCGGCGGCGGTCTCGCCATAAGGCGAGCAACTGGCGGATCGTCTCCAGCGGAAAGCCCAGCGAGCGGGCACGGTGGATGAAGCGCAGGGCATGGATTTCGGTTTCGTCATAGAGGCGATAACCGGCCTCCGTCCGCTGTGCCTTCGGCAAGAGGCCGATCGATTCGTAGTGCCGGATCATCTTGGCCGAAACGCCGCTCGAGCGCGCGGCTTCACCGATGGTTTGCATGGCCGTGGCTTGCATGGAGAGCATCCTGTTGCTGGAAGCGGCGATACCAGCGCCGCAGGCTGAGCGCATTGCCGACCACGAAGACGCTGCTCAGCGCCATCGCCAGGCCGGCGATCATGGGGTTGAGTTCGCCGAAAGCGGCGAGCGGAATGCCGAGGGCATTGAAGATGAAGGCCCAGAGCAGATTCTGCTTGATCTTGCGTCCGGTGGCGCGGGCAAGATCCAGGGCCGCCGGCACCAGCATGAGGTCGGGATGCATCAGGATGATGCCGGCCGTCGCCACCGCGGCATCGGTGCCGTTGGCAAGGGCGATGCCAAGATCGGCCGCCGCCAGCGCCGGCGCGTCATTGATGCCGTCGCCGACCATGGCGATCCGCTTGCCGCCGGCCCGGATTTCGCGCAAGGCGGCGATCTTGTCGGCCGGCAGCAATTCGGCGCGCCAGTCGTCGATGCCCAAGGTCTTTGCCGTGCGTTCGGCCGCCAGCCGGTGATCGCCGGTCAGCAGCAAGGTGGAGATGCCCTTGTCGTGCAGCGCCGCCAGCGCCGGCCTGGCGCTCGGCCGCTCGCTATCGGCGAAGTCGATCGCCGCCAGCAAAGCCGGCTGCGGTTCCAGCGCCGCAAGATAGGAGCGCGTGGCGGCGTCGATCGCCGGCACCGCCGCCAGTGAGATGCCGCGTTCCTGCATCAGCCTGGCATTGCCGAGCAACAGGCGCCGCCCCTCGACCGTGCCGGCAACGCCGCGGCCGGGCAGGGCTTCAACAGCGGTAGCAGGGGCCGCTGCAACCCCGCGCTGCTGCGCGAGGTCGCGCAAGGCCGCCGCCAGCGGATGCGTGTTCTCCTGCTGCAGGCCGGCGGCGAGGCGCAAGGCGTCCGCCTCACTGCCATCGACAGCCTGGATGGCCGTCACCTGCGGCTGTCCCTCCGTCAGGGTGCCGGTCTTGTCGAAGGCCACCGCCTCGATATGCTGGGCCGTCTCCAGGGCGATGGCGTCGCGGATGAGGATGCCGGCCTTGGCGCCGGTGCCGGTGCCGACCATGATCGCGGTCGGTGTTGCCAGGCCCAAGGCGCAGGGGCAGGCGATGACCAGGACGGCGACGGCATTCAGGATGGCGCCCTCCGCTGGTGCACCGGCCAGCAGCCAGCCGATCACGGTGACGACGGCAACCAGCAGCACGACGGGCACGAAGCGGGCGCTGACCTTGTCGACCAGTTTCTGGATCGGCGCTTTCGCGCCCTGCGCCTCGGCGATCATCTGCTGGATGCGATCCAGCATGCTGTCGGCGCCCAGCGCCGTGACTTCCACGGCGAGCACGCCGTTGCCGTTGAGGGCGCCGCCGATCACCGCCGCGCCGGGCTCGACATCGACCGGCAGGCTCTCGCCGGTCAGCAGCGACTGGTCGATCGCGCTTTGCCCTTCGATCACCTTGCCGTCGGCCGGTAGCCGGTCGCCGGGACGGATGAGAACGACATCGCCGATGCGCAATTCGGCGACATCGACCGTGACGTCGCCGCCATTGCGCCGCACCCGCGCCTGCGCCGGCCGCAAGGCTTTCAGGGCATCGAGCGCCGAGAGGGCGCGCCGCTTGGCCCGCCGCTCCAGGGTCTTACCGAGCCGCACCAGGACCAGGATGACGGCGGCGGATTCGAAATAGAGATGCTCATGCGCGGCATGTGCGCCCATGCCGGAGGCGGCGGCGCGCCAGGCGAGATAGAGGCTGAGGCCATAGGCCGCCGTGGTGCCGAGCGCCACGAGGGTATCCATATTGGCGCTGAAGCCGCGCAGGGCGCGCCAGGCGCTGCGATAGAAATCGGCGCCGAGCCCGACCTGCAGCAGCGTCGCCAGCGTGATCTGCAACCAGAGCGGCACGGCGACCCCGCCCAGCGCGCTGTCCGCCGGCAGCCAGCTTGTCACCATCGGCAGCAGCAGCGGCAGCGCCAGCACGGTGCCGGCCGCCAGCACGGTGAGATCGCGGTCGAGCACGATCTGGTCCTTGCCGGCGGCCACGGCCTCTCCGGCACCGCTGGCGCTGGCCGGCGCGGCGGCGGCTGGCGGCTTCACGCCATAGCCGGCGCGCTTGATGGCGGCCTCGATCTCGGCCGGTGCCGCCGTACCGCTGACATAGGCGGTCTCGGTGGCGAAATTGACATTGGCGGCGGTGACGCCGGGCACCCGCCTCACCACGGTCTCGATCCGTGTCGCACAGGCGGCACAGGTCATGCCCTCGATATCGAGGGCGAGGTTAGGCTTGCCGTCTTGCACCGGTGCCAGCGCTTTTGCCTGAAGCGGGGGTATTGCCTGAATCTGGGTCATGATGCCTCCATGCCTATGTAGATGGGGGCTCCAATGATGGGAAGGTCAAGGTTTCTTACGGCGGCCAGGAAATCAGCCGGTTACTGCGCGGTAACCAGCTGATTTCAAACACCCTTCTTCCGCCGTCCCGGCATCTGTCCTAACTCTCGGCGACCCGTTACTTTGGAGAGCAGACATGAAAATCGCCCTCATCGGCGCCACCGGCTTCATCGGCAGCCGTATCCTCGACGAAGCGCTCAATCGTGGCCATCAGGTGACCGCCATCGTCCGCAATCCGGAAAAGGTGCCGCAGCGCGCCGGCGTCACGGCGCAGCGCGGCGACGTCTTCGATCAGGCCGGCCTCGCCAGGCTGATCGCAGGCCATGATGCCGTCATCAGCGCCGTGCATTTCCTGCAGAGCGACGCCGCCAGGCTGATCGGCGCCGTCAAGCAAGCCGGGGTGAAGCGCTATCTGGTAGTGGGCGGCGCCGGCAGCCTGAAGATCGCGCCGGACAAGGATCTGATCGACAGCCCGCATTTCCCGGCGGAATACAAGGAAGAGGCCGGCAAGGGCCGCGATTTCCTCAATCTGCTGCGCGGCGAATCGACGCTGGACTGGACCTTCCTCTCGCCGGCGGCGCTGATCCAGCCCGGGGCGCGGACCGGCAAGTTCCGCCTCGGCAAGGACGAGCTGGTGGTCGATGCCGCCGGCGAAAGCAAGATTTCCGCCGAGGATTATGCCGTCGCGCTGCTCGACGAGATAGAGAAGCCGCAGCATATCCGCCAGCGCTTCACCCTCGCCTACTAAAAGGGGTCATGGCGGCGCGCCTCATCGAGGCGCGGCAGAACGCCTCTTGACCTTCCCATCATGGCAAGCCCCATATCTTTGCCGACAGATGAACCCCGTTGAAGTTAGAGGGCTTGCCATGATGAAACTCGCGGTATCCGGCATCACCTGCGGCGGCTGCGCGGCGGCGATCGAACGCGCGATCGGCGCCACGTTGCCGGGCGCCAAGGTCGAAGTCGATGTGATGAAAGGCACCGTCACCACCGATGCCGCTGCGGCGCAGCGCGAGCAGGTGAAGAACGCGATCGAGGATGCCGGCTTCATCGTCACCGGCGAGGCGGCCTGAGGGCAGGCTGCCCGATCGAACCGCCGCTCCATCAGGTCTTTCGGCCTGCCTGAAAAAGCGGATGCGATCCCGCATTCAATGCTGGGGCGAGCTTGATGCAACCGCCGCTTTGAACTTGGTTTCGATGCGTTTCCTGATCTCCCGCCAATTGCCTTCCCGCGCCAGCCGGTAGGTCTTGCGCGCCAGCAGGCTATAGCGGCCGGCCCTGGCATCGGACTGATATCGCCTGATCCGCGCTTCCAAGGCTTTCAGCCAGGGCGCCTCGATGCCCTTGGCCTTCGCATAGGTCGCGATCGATATCAGCTCGGCGCATTGCGCATCATTCCTGAGATTGATCGCCTTGACGGTCGCAAGGTCGAAGGGCGTGTCGAAACAGGCCGGATCGGCAATGCCGACGGCGAGGTAGTTCAAGCGCGTTCTGACGCATTTTTCGCAGATGCCGCAATTCCGGTGGGTCTCTTTGCCCTCCCAGCAGACCTTGACGGCGGCGGAAGCCAAGGGATTTTGCGCCAGGGTCTCGACTTTCTGGGTACGTGAGTAGCCAGCACCGTCATGGACAATGCGCAGGGCCGATCCCGATAGCAGATAGTCGGTGGCCGGGTTGGAACCCCAGGGCAGGACCAGCGCATCATAAGGCTCCGAGCTGCCGATCAGGGCGTAGCCGAAGTCATGTGCGTAGTTATGCAGACAACAGGCGAGCTGCGAGGAAAAACTGTCTTCCCAGCTCTGCAGCGCCAATTCCTTCAGATTGGTGCGGATCGTCTTTGCCGTCACTTTCAACTCGCGCAGGAAGGGCTCGGTCCGCTCCCTCAGGGCATCGAACTGCTTGAGCTCGCTCAGGGGCACGTCAAAGCCGTGGACCATCAGCACGGAATGCTTCAGCGGATATGAACCGAGCCCCAGCGTCCCCGTCGCATGACGCAGCAGCGTGAAGATGGAATCGACGCCGCCAGAAAAGGCGGCGATGGCTTCATCCTTGCGGGTGAACACCGCGTCGCCGAGCACGGTGTCCGGGATGATCTCCACCTTGTTATAGCGGCTCGGCTTCCAGCGTACCCAGGCTTCCTGGAACTCCCTCAAGTTGCGCAGTGCCGCGGCGCTCATGGCGCCATGCACGCGGATATCCTGGCCGAGCCGCATCGCATAGAAGACGATGCCGAAAACGAATCCGTCGAGCGCTCGGGGGATCGGCAGGTTTCGCTCGTCGAGCAGATCGAAAAAAATCGCCAGATCCCGGCGATCCCGATCGTCAATATTGCTCAAGAAAACGGTGCGGCGACTTCCATCAAGCGTGCCGTCTTGCGAGACGTGCAAATCCATCGGGCGCTCGGCCATTGGATATCCTCCCCGCTGAAATACTATTAATAAGTACTAACAATCTTTTAGGTAGGATTGCGTCTGCAATATCGCTTGCTGCAGGTGAAGCCAAGCGCTATCGGCTGCCCGCGTGAATTTGTGATCGGCTCCGATCTGCAACATGAGCGGCCACCCGCCTGGGTGAGCGCGACTATTGCAGTGCAATAGCGCAGGTCCGATGCTTGTCCAGGCGATCGCAGTGCCCATCTCAATGGTTTAGGTCGACGCCTCGCCATAGCTCCGTAAGCTATGCTGTCCTGATCTTTAAGTTGGCAGGCTTTAAACTTGGCAGAGGCGAAATGCGCGAAAGGCAGCGTATCGCGCGGGAAAGAAATGCTGGTGATAGGACAATGACAATGGCGAGAAAAGTAGCCGTCAAAGGCGACGGGAAAACGCTGCTGCTCGCCTGCGGCGCTCTGGCCCGCGAGGTGCTCGCCCTGAAGCAGCTCAATCGCTGGGACTGTTTCACGGTAGATTGCCTGCCTGCCGACCTGCATTTCCGGCCGGAGAAGATCGCACCGGCGGTGCAAGCCAAGATCCATGAGGCCAAGGACAAGTTCCAGCGCATCTTCGTGCTTTATGCCGATTGCGGCACCGCCGGCGCACTCGACGCGGTACTGGCGGCGGAGGGCGTCGAGCGGATCGCCGGCCCGCATTGCTATTCCTTCTTTGACGGCAACGCCGCCTTCGAAGCCCTGCATGCGGAGAATATCGGCACCTTCTATTTGACCGATTTCATGATCCGCCATTTCGAAAGCTTCATCTGGAAAGGCCTCTGGCTCGACCGCCATCCGGAACTGCGCGACAGCTATTTCGGCAATTACAGCCGCGTCGTCTATCAGATCCAGACGGAGATCCCGGGATTTCGCGAGAAGGCCCGCGCCATCGCCGCCAGGCTCGGCCTGGATTATGAAGAGCGCATCACCGGCTATGGCGATCTCGCGGCCTTCATGGCGCAGGCGGCGGAGGCGACACCCGCCGGATAAGCGCGCCTGCCGCCGCTTCTGTGACAGATCGGCGCAGCTCTACCCGGCCGCTCTGTGCGGCCGCCGAAGAAGCTTGACCTTCCCCCCATGGGAAACTCCATATCAACCTTACGAATTCATCTTCCCGGAGGCCTCATGTCCGCCTTGACCCGCCGTCACTTCCTCGCCGCTTCCGCCGCCACCGGCCTTGGCATCGGCCTCGCGCCGTTGTCGCGCGCCGCGGCTGACACGCCACGGCTGCTGGAGGTGACGACGCGGGTGCTGGAGGTGAACGGCAAGGCGGCGAAGGTCTTTGCTCTGGGTGCCGCCCCGGGCGTCGACGGCAAGCCGGGTTTCGATTTTGTCAGCGGCGACCGCTTCAAAGTGAAGCTGCTCAATCGCCTTGACCAGCCGACCCTGGTCCATTGGCACGGCCTGACGCCGCCCAACGCGGCAGATGGCGTCCCGGACATGACCCAGCCGGCTTTGGCCGCCGGCGCCAGCTATGACTACGACTTTGTCCTTAGCCGCCCCGGCACCAATTTCATGCATTCGCATTACGGGCTGCAGGAACAGCAGTTGCTGGCGGCACCCTTGATCATCCGCGATCCCGCCGAGGCGCATCTCGATGAACAGGAGGTCGTCATCCAGCTGCACGATTTCACCTTCCGCGAGCCGCAGGAGATCCTTGCCGAGTTGCAGAAGGGGATGGCGCATCGGATGGGCAGCCACGACCCGGCCGCCCATACCATCGGCAATGCGCAGATGCAGAACATGCCGATGGAGCAGATGCAGGGCATGAATATGCCGGGATCAAACAATATGGACGGCATGGATATGTCGGACGGCGAGATGGGCCAGATGCCGGGCATGTCGCACGGCGGCGCGGCGCCGCTGTCCGACACGATGAGCCAGGCGATGGCGCAGCAGATGGCCGGTGGCCCGGGCGCCAACGGCGGCGGCATGACCGGCATGGATCTCAACGATGTCAGCTATGACGCCTTTCTCGCCAATGACCGCACCTATCAGGATCCGGACGTGGTCGCCGTCGAGCGCGGCGGCAAGGTGCGGCTGCGCCTGATCAATGCCGGCTCAGGCAGCAATTTCATGATCGATCTCGGCGCGCTTTATGGCGACCTGATTGCCGTCGACGGCATGCCGGTCCAGCCGGTCAGCGGCCGGCAATTTGCCCTTGCCATGGGCCAGCGCATCGATCTCCGGCTGCGCTTGCCGGCGGAGAGCGCTGCCTGGCCGATCGTCGCCCAGCTGGAAGGCGACCGCCGCCGCAGCGCCGTCATCCTGGCGGCGAAGGGTGCGGCGATCAGCAAGCTCGATTTCCTCTCGGCCAAGCCGACGCCGCGCTTCGATCAGCTGATGGGCCACTTGGTCGCGGCGCGCGACCCGCTGCCGCCGCGGCCCGCCGATCGCCGCCTCGTCCTCGATCTCACCGGCGACATGATGCGCTATCGCTGGGGTCTCGCCAGCGGCGGCGCGGCGCTGCAGGTCAAGATGGGCGAGCGGGTGGAGATCGAGATGGTCAACCGTACCGCCATGTCGCATCCCATGCACCTCCACGGCCACCACTTCCAGCTGGTCGCGGTCGATGGCAAGCCGGTCAATGGTCCTCTGCGCGATACGCATCTGGTGCCGGCGGGTGGGCGGTGCACGATTGCCTTCGACGCCGACAATCCCGGACGCTGGGCCTTCCACTGCCACAATCTCTATCACATGGCGGCGGGGATGATGGCGGAGCTCAGCTACGCCTGAGGGATTGATGCGTCTCTCGTGCCGACGCCTTTCGGGCATCGGCGCGGCTGCGGCCGGCGGTCACGCGAGCCATCCACGCCAATTGGCCGCAGTGCCTCACACATTCGTCGGTTGACGCGGGCGGGTCTGATGGTTCTATCCTGGGGCCGATCAACCAGCGGGGGAGGAACAGATGGGCGCTCTGTATTGGATCATATTCGGTCTCGTTGCCGGAATCATCGCCAAATGGATCATGCCGGGCAAGGATCCGGGCGGTCTGATCCTGACCATCATCATCGGCATCGCCGGCGCCCTGATCGGCGGCTATCTCAGCACGCTGTTCGGCCTTGGCGATATCAGCGGCTTCGATCTGCGCAGCTTCATCATCGCCGTGCTCGGCGCCTTGATCCTGCTGTTCATCTATCACCGGGTGCGCGGAAGATAATCGCAGTCATAGGCTGGCATCACAGCCCGGATACGGCACCGACGCCGCTCGCAGGCGCTGGCATGAAGGGAGCAGGCATCCATGAATGCTGACGAACTCCGCGCCCGGCAGGCGCCGCTGAAGCAGCTCTACCGCGACAACCCGGCGGCCGCTCTGGTTCCCGCGCGGGCCGAAGGGGAGCTGGTGCTCGACGGCGTCGCCTGCAATGTCCGCATTCACAAGGGCGTCACCCTGGCCGGCCTGCATCCGGCAGGCGGTGGGTCCGGTGAAGAGGCCTGCTCGGCCGACATGCTGTTGGAAGCGCTGGTGGGCTGTGCCGGCGTGACGCTGGCCGCGGTGGCGACGGCGATGTCGGTTCCCATTCGCGGCGGCAAGATCATTGCCGAAGGAAGCTGGGATGCGCGCGGCACGCTGGGCATCGACAAGACGGTGCCTGTCGGCATCACCGAGATCAAGCTGCGCTTCGAAATCGACAGCGATGCTGAAACGGAAAAGATCGAGCGGATGATTCAGCTGGTGGAGCGCTATTGCGTCATCGCCCAGACCCTGATCCATCCGCCCAAGCTCAGCTTCAGCCATCAGCGGGTCTGACCGGCTTCAGGTGTGGCGCCTGTCAGATCCGCTGCCGCTCGCTTCCTTCGGCCCTTGCCTCACTTCACCGCCACGGCCATCGCATGGGTGGCATTGAGGCGCGTCACCGTCGCTTCACGGAATCCGGCCTCGCGCATCCAGCCGATGCAATCGGCGCCGGTATAATCGAAGCCGCCCTTGGTTTCGATCAGCATGTTGAGACTCATCAGCAGGCCGAAGGCGTTTTCGCGCCGCTCATCGTCGATCATCGCATCATAGACGATCAGGCTGCCGCCGGCCGGCAGGGCGGCATGCGCCTTGGCCAGCAAGGCGCGCTTCTGCGCGAGGTCCCAGTCATGCAGGATATGGCCCATGACGAGGACATCGGCGGACGGGATGGGCTGCTCGAAAAAGCTGCCGCCCTGGAAGCGCAGGCGCTCGCCAAGGCCGCGCGCCTGGACGAATTCCTCGAACAGGGGGCCGACCTGCGGCAGATCGAAGCCGGTGCCGGCAAGATGTGGATGCACGCCGGCGATTTCCGCCATGCAGCCGCCCTGGGCACAGCCGACATCGACGAAAGTGCGCACCTTCGACCAGTCGAAGGCAGCGGCGATCGCGCGCGCCGCCATGCGGCTGACGCCGGTCATGGCGCCGAGGAAATTGCGCAGGATGGCCGGGTCGGCATAGATCGTCGCGAAGACATCTTCCTGGCCGTCGCGAGCCTCATTCTGTGGCAGGCCGGTCTTCAGGCCTTCAGTCAAATGCCCCCAATGGGCGAAAAGGCGGCGGTCCATCATCTCCAGGATGCCGCCGACATAGCTCGGCTTGGCGCGGTCGAGGAAAAGATCGGCTTCCGCACTATTGCTGTAGCGCGCGCCGTCGCGCTGCAGCACCCGCAGCGCGACCAGGGCGTCGAGGAAATCGCGGGCGCCGCGCTCGTGCAGACCGAGGCGTCGCTGGATCTCGCCGCAATCCAGCGGGCCTTGCGCCAGTTCGCTGAAGAGGCCGAGGCTGACGGCACTCAGCAAGGTCTTTGAAGCCCAGAACCCCATCCCGAGTTGCAGGATGGCGTCCGGCGCGAGCGGCTTGGACATAGGATTCCCCTTTTCATTCACGAAAACAGCGCAGGGCCACGCCGCTGCGCGGCCGGACCATCCCCGATTCGACAGGGGACGGCAATAGCGGCCGGCCGCAGCTGTGACGACGGGCACGCGCGGAAAGGCTACAATACGGAAATTCAGAAAAAAAAGCGGGTCAGACCGCGCCGCGATTGCTCAGCGGCTGATTTAGGAAAATTTGGTGGACCCGATCAGAATCGAACTGACGACCTTCTCATTGCGAACGAGACGCTCTCCCAACTGAGCTACGGGCCCACGGTCGCTGACGGGCGCGAATATGGGTGGGGGCAGGCTGGCTGTCAAGCCGGTTCTGTGGCCGATTCGCTCCCTCCGATGGCTCGATCCGGCTCCCGGGGGTGGCTGCGCGGCGAGGTTGCAAGACCTTGGCAGGAGACGATTTTTGCCCCATATAGGCAGCATCGCCATTTCGCGGAAAGGCTCCTGACGACCATGATCGCCCTGATTTCCCTCATTCACACGGTCATCTCTCTCTATAGCCTTGTCCTGCTGGTCTATGTGATCCTGAGCTGGCTCACCGCCTATAACGTGGTCAATCCGCGCCACCAGATCGTGGTGGCGATCGGCCGGATAACCTCGACCCTGGTCGACCCCGTCCTGCGGCCGATCCGCAAGATCGTGCCCAGCATCGGCGGGCTCGATTTCTCGCCGATCATCCTGATCCTGGTGCTGCATTTCCTTGATGTCTTCATTACCCAGGATCTGATCGCCGGCTTCTGATGCCGGCGCCGGTGATGTCCGTGCCGGCGGCAGCGCTGCCGATCCAGCCGGTCGCGGAAGGTGTGCGGCTGCGCCTCAAGGTGACGCCGAAAGCCAAACATGCGGCGATCGGCGGCTTGCAGCCGGAGGCGGATGGCGGTGTCGCCCTGAAGGTCGCGGTGACCGCGGCCCCCGAGGACGGCAAGGCCAATGCCGCCGTCATCGCCCTCCTCGCCAAGGAATGGGGTGTCGCAAAAACGGCCTTTTCAGTCGTCGCTGGCGCAACCGATCGCCGCAAGCTGGTGGAGATTCGCGGTTCGACGGCGGAGCTGACGGCGCGCATCGGCGCCTGGCTGCAGCAACACGCCAAGACTTGACCGAACCAGCGGGGACAATATGAGCGAGAGCAACAAGATCATCGACGGCAAGGCCTTTGCCGAAAATCTCCGCAACAAGATCGCCCGGCAGGTCGCTTTCCTCAAAGAGAAGCACGGTTTCACGCCCGGCCTTGCCGTGGTGCTGGTTGGCGAAGATCCCGCCAGCAAGGTCTATGTGCGCAACAAGGGCGAACAGACCAAGGCCTCGGGCATGGCGAGCTTCGAGCACAAGCTTCCCGATACCACGACCCAGGCGGAACTGCTGGCGGTGATCGACAGGCTCAACAAGGACCCCAACGTCAACGGCATCCTCTGCCAGCTGCCGGTGCCGAAGCAGATCGATCCCCAGGCCATCATCAACGCCATCGATCCCGACAAGGATGTCGACGGCTTCCACGTGGTCAATGCTGGCAAGCTGGCGACCGGCGGCGAGGGCCTCATTCCCTGCACACCCTATGGCTGCCTGCTGCTGCTGAAGGACCGGCTCGGCGATCTCGCCGGCAAGCATGCCGTGGTCATCGGCCGCTCCAACATCGTCGGCAAGCCGATGGCGCAGCTGCTGCTGAACGAGAGCTGCACCGTCACCATCGCGCATTCGAAGACCAGGGACCTGCCGGGCGAAGTGCGCCGCGCCGATATCGTCATCGCCGCGGTCGGCCGGCCGGAAATGGTCAAGGGCGACTGGATCAAGGAAGGCGCCACCGTCATTGATGTCGGCATCAACCGCATCGAAGTGAACGGCAAGGGCAAGCTGGTGGGCGATGCCGATTACGCCAGCTGCCTGCCGCGCGCCGGCGCCATCACCCCGGTGCCGGGCGGTGTCGGACCGATGACCATCGCCATGCTGCTGCAGAACACGCTGATCGCCGCCTGTCGCCAGCGCGGCGTCAAGCTGCCGGACTGAGCGCGCGATCATCTTAGGAAAAGCCGGCCTGCCATCCAGGCCGGCTTTTTGCTGCCTGCGACGTATAAGGTCCAGACTTGATCGAGTCTGGGCTTGATCGAATGCGGGCTCGATCGAAAACATGCCTGATCGAGCTTTTGCCTGACGCCCAACGGCTATTTGGTCAGCAGGTCGCTTGTGGTCGTGGTGGAGAGCAGCGGCGGCGCCAAAAGCTGCAGCGGGACGGCCTCGGCCATGGCGATATATCCGCGGTCGCCGGGATGCAGATGGTCGCCGCTGTCGAAGGCGGCGGCGAGCATGTCCGGATGCGCGGGATCGCGCAGCGCCTTGTCGAAATCGATGACGCCGTCGCTTTCGCCGCTGCTGCGAATCCAGGCATTGACGGCCAGCCGGATCTTTTCCCGCTCGGGCGGCAAGGCAGCCGGCGTCAATGTCCCCAGGATGATGCGGATCTGATGTTGATGCGCCAGCGCGGCCAGCTGGCGATAGCCGGCGATCAGATCGTCCGCCGTCACTTGCCTCTGCGGGGCGAAGCAGTCGAGACCACCATGGGGCTGTGCGGTGGCGAAATTGATATCATTGATGCCGATCAGCACGATGGCCGTCTTTAGGTCGGATGCGCTGGCGATCTCGCGCTCGAAACGCGCCGTGAGCCTTTCGCCGAAGCAGGCCGAATCCGAGAGCAGGCGGTTGCCGCTGATGCCGGCATTCAGGATCGCCGTCTGATGGCCGTGATCATCCGCAAGCCGTCGCATCAGCCCGTCGGGCCAGCTGTGAACCAGATCGGGCGATGCGCGCAGGCCATCGGTGATCGAATCGCCGATCGCCAGGACTGCTTCGGCCGGGACCGACGAGATCACCGACAACGAAGTCACCCAGGCATGGTGCATGAATGGCGTCTTATAGGCATCCCCGGAGGTGTCGCGCGCATGATTGCCGGTGGCCGAGACGTAGTTTGTCACGCCGGACACGCGGTGCCAGGCTTCCACGCGCTGCTGCGGGCCGAGATACAAGCTGGTCGCATATGGTTGCCCGGCTTTCACGGCCAGGCTGACCGGGTCGCTGTCAGCTTCACCCCCCGGCGGCAGATGGAGGAGATGGCTGCCGTTGAAGGTGAGGGCAATGCCGGCGTCGTCTGTTGCGGCATCCCCCTTGGCCTTGGCGATGCGCGCTGCCAGAATATCGAGGGGGGCACGGCTATATCGATTGCTGATATGCAGCCGAACCTCTTCTCCGCCGAGCGAGGGATAGATGATCTCTCGCACGGTGCGTCCGCCGACATCCGGCGCCTGCAGGAAGACGGGCATTTCCGTTCCGCCGAGATCGGCTTCCTGGGGAATTGCCTGCAAAGGAGCCGTCCAGGCCCGCACCCAATCTTCCCTGGCTTCAACGCCATGCGGCGCAGCAGCCAGGAGCAGACCGGCGATTGACAGCGATATGGGACGAAGCCACGTCATGATGCGCGAACCCTAGCAGGCAATCATTAAGGCTGCATTGACCGGGCAGAGACCTTTCGCCAGCCGCGCCCCATCTCTTCCCTAGGTCTTCCCCCGGCTGGTTTCGGGCCTTTAGCCGTGGTCGCGCTTCAGCAGACGCAGGCGGAGCGCATTCAATTTGATGAAGCCGGCGGCGTCGCGCTGGTCATAGGCGCCGGCATCGTCCTCGAAGGTCACATGCTTCAGGGAATAGAGGCTCTTCGGCGACTTGCGGCCGACCACGGTGGCATTGCCCTTATAGAGCTTCAACCGCACCGTGCCCTCGACATGCTCCTGGCTCTTGTCGATCAGGGCCTGCAGCATCTCACGCTCGGGGGCGAACCAGAAGCCGTTATAGATCAGCTCGGCATAGCGCGGCATGATCTCGTCCTTGAGATGCGCCGCACCCCGGTCGAGGGTGATGCTCTCGATGCCGCGATGGGCGGCATAGAGGATGGTGCCGCCCGGGGTTTCATAGACGCCGCGCGACTTCATGCCGACGAAGCGGTTTTCCACCAGATCGAGGCGGCCGATGCCGTTGGCCTTGCCGAGCTCGTTGAGTTTGGTCAGCAGCGTCGCCGGCGACAGCTTCTCGCCATTGAGGGCGATGGCATCGCCCTTGCTGAATTCGATCTCGATATAGGTCGCCTTGTCGGGCGCGGCTTCCGGCGAGATGGTGCGCTGATAGACGAACTCCTCCGGCTCCTGCCACGGATCCTCGAGGGCCTTGCCTTCGCTGGAGGAGTGCAGCAGGTTGGCGTCGACCGAGAAGGGCGCCTCGCCGCGCTTGTCCTTGGCGATGGGAATCTGGTGCGTCTCGGCAAATTCGATCAGCTTGGTGCGGCTGGTCAGGTCCCATTCGCGCCAGGGCGCGATCACCTTGATATCGGGGTTGAGGGCGTAGCAGGACAGCTCGAAACGCACTTGATCGTTACCCTTGCCGGTGGCGCCATGAGCGACGGCATCGGCGCCGGTCTTCCTGGCGATGTCGATCAGATGCTTGGAGATCAGCGGGCGGGCGATCGAGGTGCCGAGCAGGTACTGGCCTTCATAGAGGGCGTTGGCGCGGAACATCGGGAAGACGAAATCGCGCACGAATTCCTCGCGCACGTCCTCGATGAAGATCTCCTTGATGCCCAGCATCTCGGCCTTCTTGCGCGCCGGTTCCAGCTCCTCGCCCTGGCCGAGATCGGCGGTGAAGGTCACCACCTCGCATTGATAGGCTTCCTGCAGCCATTTCAGGATGACGCTGGTGTCGAGACCGCCGGAATAGGCGAGCACGACTTTCTTAATCTCGCGGGCCATGACGCTACCTCTAAAGCACGAAATCTGGGGAAATCCGGGCGGAAATTAGGGGAAATAGCGGAGAGAGGCAAGGATCGCGAGGGCGGACCTGGGCTGCATTGCTTGCGGCAGCACTTCCCCCCGCCGGCGCCGATCAGGCATTCTGTCTCAGAATACAAATCTCGGTCGTAGGCCCGCTCCGCGTCAAGCGGGTGCCTTTGCGACCTGTCCGACGGATAGCCGGTTCAGGTTACCGCAGCAATCCTTGGCCCCATTGGCATGGACAAATTTGCTGTGGCCTCTTTCCGTCGCCTCGTCCGCGGGAAAGAGGCACTCGATCCGCAGCTCCTCGGCGGTAATCGTCTGGGGCGTTCCGACGGTCGTGACCATCGAAAAATAGCTCAGGGTCACATCGCCCTTGGTAAAGACGAGTGGGATCAGGGGCAAATTGCTATCCGGGATCGAGGCCCGCCACGCCGGTTCGACATCGGGATACTGCGATAACTCGTCCAGGAGCGTTCGGGTTTTCGCGTCGATCACGCGCCCCAGGGCTTCGCGGTAAACCCGCGCGATCAGCCCGCGCGCGGTTTCCGTCCAGTTTTTCATGTGCGGCCGCATGCCCGCAGGGTCAAAAACCAGATGAAGCAGGTTGCGCCTGCCCTGTCGCTTGGTCAGGTCGATGAAACAATTGAAAAACAACGGCGCGGCATCATTGGTGAGCAGCACGTTCCAGTACCGGTCCATGACGATGGCCGGAAAGGGCTCGTGTTGCTGCAGCATGCGCTGCAATGCCCGCTGGACGATCGCCATGCCGGACTCGTCGAGCGCCTCTTCGCTATAGAGCGGCGCATAGCCGGCGGCGACAAGGAGGAGGTTTCGTTCCCGCAACGGCACATCGAGCGCTTGGGCGAGATCGACCAGCATCTGGCGGCTGGGTGTGCTGCGGCCGCTTTCAACGAAGCTGATATGCCGCTGCGACACGCCCGCGTCGAAAGAGAGGTCCAGTTGGGTCTTGCCACGCAGATCCCGCCATTGGCGCAGCAGGCTCCCGACGGTACCGGACGCGGAAGACGACATATCGGTTGAAGCGCGCATTTCTCTCATTTCTTCAGCTTGCGAGAACCAAAGCCTCGCGGCAGAAAGCCTGACTATGCCAGATTCATGCATAGGCTTCGAGCATCGACATCCGCCGGCAATTCTACCAAGGCAGGGCCTGCGGGAACGCGTGCGAACTTCCGCCGGCCCGACCTGGACCTTGCCAGAGGCGCCGTGTCTGCAATGGTTACACGGCCTGCCAGCGATGGGCCGCAAAGCTGCTTTCAAGCGGTGGATTCGCGATATTTGCCGTGTAATTGGTGATCGTCGAAGCGGCGATCACTGTGACCACTTCAAGCAGTCGGCTTTCATCGAAGCCTGCTCTGATGAATTCCTGCATCGCCGCCTCGTCGAGGCGCCCGCGTTTCTCGATCAATGTCCGCGCCAGTCTTGAAAGAGCGGCGAGCCTGTCATCTTTCGGCATCCTTCCCGCGCGAATGGAATCGACGTCGTCATTGCCGATGCCCTGCTGTAGCGCGAGCGCCGAATGGAAGGCCACCGCCCATTCGCTGGCATTCGTCACCGCATTGGTCAGAAGAAGCACCTGGATCTCGGCCTCGGCGAAGCTGCCGCCGTGAACCCGCCCGAAGAGATCGGTCAAACCACCGATAAGCACAGGGGAAGTAGACATCGCTCCCGCGATATTGGGAATGAAGCCGAAAGCCGATTGCAGAACCCTGAGCGCCGGCTTCGATGCTGTCGGCGCGGTTTCGATCGAATGGATGGGGAAATGGGGCATGGTTTCTCTCCGGGTGTTTCCACTGGCAAGGCATCGGCGGTCCGATACGACCGGCCATTCTCGCCGGAGAGATGTGCGCCTTTGACATCATCGCCTCAATTACCCGAGAGGTAATATTGTGCAACCGGGCAGTCCTGTGCCCGATATGCCGGCGATGCCTGATATACAACTATGCTGCCGCGCGGCCGCGCCGCTCACCCGCCCAGCTGCTTCAGCGCCAGGCTGCTGTCGATATATTCGATGGTCGTGCTGCTCTTGGTGGCGAGTGCCGCCTTGAAGAAATCGGCGGCGGCCTTCTTGTCGCCTTTCAGCAAGGCCTGCTGGCCGAGATAGTAATTGAACTCGCAGCGGAAGCCCTGCCCCTGCTTGAGATCGCTGCCGTCCAGTGCGGTGAAGATGGCGGCTTGATCCATCTTGCCTTGAAAATAGCGGATCACCTGCACCGGCCATTGCTGGTCGAGCAGCTTGCCGGCTGCCGCCTCCAGCGCCTTGGCGTCGCCGCCCGCCTGCGGGTCCTTCTTGGCCGCCTGGGCCTGGAACTGGCGCGCGAGATTGAGGCGCAAGGCGGCATAGGGATTGCCGTCGCGCAGATTCATGGCGCTGGCGAAATCGGTCGCCGCGGCGGTGAAGTCTCCCTTGGCGAAATAGGCGCGGCCGCGATTATAGAAGGCCGCGGCCGATTTCGCGTCGAGCTTGGCCATGGCGGTGAAATCGGCGATGGCGGGATCGAATTTGCCGTTGCGCAGCAGCAGGCCACCGCGGTCGAGCAGGGCATCGAAATGATCGGGATGGTTCTTCAGCACATTGTCGAGATCGGCAATGGCATCGGCATCCTTGCCCTGCTGCGATTCCACCCAGGCCCGCAGGTAATGCCCGTCGACATTATCCTTGTCCTTGGCAATGGCCGCATCGAAATCCTGCTTTGCCGCCGTCAAATCCTGGCTGGTGGGATTGGCCCGCCGCATGCGCGCGATGCCACGGTTGATATAAGCCGGCGGAGTGTCGGGCCGGAGCTTGATCGCCTGGGTGAAATCCCGGATCGCGAAATCGGTCTTGCCCATCAGCGAGTAACCGATGGCGCGGTTGTAATAGACGGCGGCGAGCTGGTCGCCGGTCGCCTGCCGGCCCTCGATCGCATGGGTGCAGGCAACCACCCGCAGCTGCGGGTCGTTGTTGTCGTAACAGGCCTGCACATCGTCCGGCAGATTGTCTTCCGGCAGCGGCGCGACCTGTTTCTGGCCGGGTGCCGCCTTGCCGTCATCCGGTTGTAAAACGGTGCCGGGCTGCTGTTCGGGCAGTGGCACCTCGGCCTTTCCGGCCTCGCTCTGGCTCAGGCCGAGCACCACGGCGATTAGGCAGAGATGAAAATTCCGGCGCCGGATGAGCCGGCCGATTTGAAAATCACGAATACGCTTCACCATAATCTCGATCGCTGGTCCTGATCAGGCGCGGTGCCGGCGGGATTCCATGGAGGGTCTTCCGTCCGGCGATGTCGCGCGTCTCACCTGCAAGCCATTCCACGGCAGGCGCGATATCTGCCCGCATCAATACCCGCCCGACGCTGTCGCGCTACTGACAGGTGAGGAGGGCCGAGACACGATCGGCAGGCAAGCCGGCTTGGTCGCTTGACGCGGCGCGAGGCTAGACCGGCCGGCCGGCCGGGGCAACATGCATTCCATTGTATATTAATCTACCTTAAGTAGCATGCCGCGCTCCGCCGTGTTAGGCTGCTGCGTCAAAAGACCGCCGCCGTGCGGATATCGCCGGCCATCCCGATTTTGCGTGCCCGCGCGGGTCCATCCCGCCATCATCGGCATTCAGTATTTCTGCGTCGACTGTTCAGTATGGTGCAATCGCCATAGGGGAGCGCAATGGCAGAACCGAAAAAGGACTGGTCGCTGGTGCAGGTTCGCGCCCGCGAAGCGCGCAACCTCCTGGCGGCCCATAATGGCGGCGATCTGTGGCGCGATATCAATGTCGCGCATCTCGATACGGGCATCCGGCCCAATGCGATCTTCGGCGACTGGGTCGATCTTGCCGCCGGTGTCAACTTCATGGAAGAAGGCAAGCCGCCGATCGATCCGCTCGACGACGCGACCTTCGGCGGCCACGGCACGCGCACCCTCAGCGTGCTGACCGGCGCCGTAGCCGGCGACTTCCAGGGCGTTGCGGCGCAGGTGCCGGTCATTCCCTATCGCGTGGCGGATGACGTCATTCTCGGCACCAAGCAGGAGCAATCGAATGTCGCCAACGCGATCTACCACGCGATTGACAAGCGCAGTTGCGAGATCATCACCCTCAGCATGGGTTATCCCCTGGTCGGGACCTTCTGGCACAATGCCCTGGGCGCGGCGGTCGATTACGCCTATCAGCGCGGCGTCATTCTGATCGCCGCCGGCGGGCAGGTGATCGACAAGCCCTGCTATCCCGGCAAGTTCTTTCGCGCTATCGGCGTCGGCGGTTGTCGCAAGGCGTCGGATACGGCCGGCCTCAGCGTCTATCAGGACTATCAGGAAAAGGCGGGCCACGAGGTCACGTCTTTCCGCAGTTTCATCGATGTCTGGGGACCGGCCGATCCGGTCTGGCGATTGGGCGTCTCGGCGGTTCCCGGCGGCGATCCAGCGTTCAAATACGGTTTCGGCGACGGCACGTCCTATGCGACGCCGCATGTCTCCGGCGCTGCGGCCATGTGGCTGGCCTATCATTATGATGATTTGATCAAAGCCTATCCGGAGCCATGGCAGCGGATCGAGGCCTTCCGCCTGCTGCTGAAAATGACGGCGCAGGACCTCAGCGTCTTCGCCGATTTCAAGGGGATGAAGCCGGCCAGCGGGCCGATCACGCCGAAGAAGGGCGATACCAACGGTCTCGGCGAGACCGGCGGCATCGATATTCTCGCCTTGCTGCAGGCTCCGCTGCCGCCGGCGGCCAGCCTGGTCAAGGAAGTGCGCCTGGCGGAAAACCAGGTCTTCTGATCAGCGCGGCTTGGCGAGAGATGAGGGCGATCAGGCGGCGGAGGCCGCCGCGTCGCGGGCGGAGCGGCGCAGCTTCACGCTCTCGCTTTTCAGCTGGCCGCAGGCCGCCATGATGTCCTCGCCGCGCGGTGTCCTGACCGGGCTGGCATAGCCGGCATTGAAGACGATATCGCTGAAGGCATTGATGGCGGCATCGGTCGAGCGCTCATAGGGCGCCCCCGGCCAGGGATTGAAGGGGATGAGATTGACCTTGGCGGGGATGCCCTTGATCAGCTTGACGAGGGCGCGGGCATCGGCCGGGCTGTCATTGACGTCTTTCAGCATCACGTATTCGAAGGTGATGCGGCGCGCATTGGTCAAGGTCGGGTAGTCGCGGCAGGCCTGCATCAATTGCGCGATAGGATACTTCTTGTTGATCGGCACGATCTCGTCGCGCAGCGCGTCGGTGACGGCATGCAGCGAGATGGCGAGATTGACGCCGAGCTCGGCACCGGCGCGTTCGATCATCGGCACGACGCCGGCGGTGGAAAGCGTGATCCGGCGCTTGGAGATCGAGATCCCCTCGCTGTCCATGACGATCTTCAGCGCCTTGGCGACGTTGTCGTAATTATAGAGCGGCTCGCCCATGCCCATCATGACGATGTTGGAGAGCATGCGGCCGTCCTGCGGCGAGGGCCATTCGCCCAGGTGATCGCGGGCATTCATGATCTGGCCAACGATCTCCGCCGCCGTCAGGTTGCGCACCAGCTTCTGCGTGCCGGTATGGCAGAACTTGCAGGTGAGGGTACAGCCGACCTGCGAGGAGACACAGAGCGTACCGCGATCGGATTCCGGGATATGGACGGATTCGACTTCCTGGCCGTCGGGGAATTTCAGCAGCCATTTGCGCGTGCCGTCGATCGACTGGCGGTCGACGGTGATGGCCGGACGCTGCACCACGAAACGTTCGGCCAAGGCGGCGCGGAAATCCTTGGAGAGATTGCTCATCTTGGCGAAGTCGGTCTCGCCGCGATGGTAGATCCAGTTCCATAGCTGCTTGCCGCGGAAGGCCGGCTGCCCGATCTCGGTCATGGCGGCATTCAGCTCGTCGCGGCTCAGCCCTACCAGATTGGTCAAGCCGGCATTGGTCAAGCCGGGAGCCGCTGCAGTCTCCGTCACCGCTGCGCCTGCTATTGCTTGCTCGTCATGCATCTGCATCTCGGATCCTCTCGGCGCTGCCGGCCCGGCATCGCCACCTCATCAAATCAATGTTCGCAGCCCGCGGCATGCTCACAGGCCGCAGGCATCGGTGATCTTGTCATAGGCGGCGGTGAAGCCGCTCAAACTGTATCTGTCCTCGCCGGTCCGGCCTTTCGCCGTGGTTGCCCGCAAGGACAGGCTGTCATTCTTCTTCATCGCCGCGACGATCTGGCGATCCTGGGCGTCGCTGCTGCTCCAGGCCCTGTCGCCGGCGATCTTCTGCAGCGTGAAGCTGCGTTTGCCGATCTTCAGGCTGACGGCCGTGCCCTTGCGCGGCTCGAAGCCCAGGATAACGCTGACCTGGTCGCGCGCCGCACCCTTTTCCGCATGGGTGACCAGCAGGGCGGTCGCGCCGCGCGCGGCGAAGGCCGGGCTGTCATTCTGCGGCGTGCTGCTGACATAGCAGAGCTTGACGCCTTGCTGCGGCATGGTCTTGGCCTGCCAGTCGCCGAAAGAGCCCAGCGTGGTCGAACCAATGCCGGCTGCTCCAGCCGTCGGCGCGGCCGCTTCCGGAGTGCCGGCTGACGGGGTCTTGGCCGACTTCGCATCCGGCGCCGCGGCAGGCAACGAACCGTCCGCGGCCCAGGCTGTCCCGGCCGAACCGGCCGTTCCCACAGGCGCGCCAATAAACCACAGCCCGGCCAGACTCGCCAGGACCAAACCCATGATCCGCATGCTCTTTACTCCGCCCCTGCTGCATAGCAGGTTAACGGAAAATAATCCAGCAAGCACGGGAGGTTAGATCAAATCACCGTCAATTTGCCACGGCGGCGCCCGCGGCTATAGTGACGGCTCCATCCATGCTCAAGGCGTCCATCCGGCGCAGTGTGAGAGAGGCGATCATGCCGACGGTCCTCTGCTACGGCGATTCAAACACCCACGGCACCATGCCGATGACCGACCGGGAAAGCGGGGGCCGCTATCCGGCCGAGCGGCGCTGGACCGAGGTCCTCCGCCGAGAGCTGGGCGCTGGCTGGAACTTGATCGCCGAGGGCCTGCCCGGACGCACCACGGTCCATGACGACCCTGTCGAAGGCGCCCATAAGAACGGCCGGCGTTACCTGCTGCCCTGCCTGCAAAGTCACCGGCCGCTCGACATGGTCGCGCTGATGCTGGGAACGAATGATCTGAAGGCGCGGTTCAGCCTGCCGGTCGAGGATATCGCCGACGGCGTCGCCGTCCTGCTCGACATCATCGCCGGCGCTGCGGCGGGTCCCGATGGCCGCGCGCCGCGGGTGCTGCTGGTAGCGCCGCCGCCTCTCGGCAAACTGGATATGTTCGCAGCCATGTTCACCGGCGGCACGGAAAAGTCCCGCCTGCTTGGGGGGCTCTATGCCGCCTTGGCGAAGCGTCGCGGCATTGCCTTCCTCGATGCCGGTTCGGTCATCCGCAGCAGCGATGTCGACGGCATCCATTTCGACGCGGATGCCTTGGAACCGCTGGGCCGGGCCGTGGCGGAAAATTTGCGCAGGATGCAAGGCTGAGCCGCGCCTATTCGGCGGCCACGGCCTCGACGGGTGCGGCTTTCGGCTTGTCCCGGGTGGCGAGCAGCAGCCCGAGAATGATGACAAGGCCGCCGATCACGGCGCTGGCCGCCGGCAGTTCCTGGAACAGCAGGGCGGCCATCACGCTGGCCAGCAGCGGCTGGCCATAGGCGAGAATGGCGGCGAGCGCCGCCGACAGGGTCTTCAGCGCCCGGGTCAAGGCGATCAGCGCGGTCAGGGTAATGACGCTGTAGCCCAGCATATAGAGCCAGCCATGGAGATCGCCCGGCAGGAAGCGCGGCTCGGCCAGGCTGAAGGGCAGGGAGCAGATGACGGCACCCAGGCTCTGCCAGAAGGTGACGGTGAGGGCGGCATGCCGGCGGCAGAGCTGGGCGGTGATCAGGAAGCAGCCGGCGTAAAAGAAGGCGGCGGAGATCGCCATCAGATTGCCGATCGTGTCGCTATGGCCCCCGGCATGGCGCAGCGACATCAGTACGATGCCGCCAAAGCAGATCAGGCAGCCGACCCAGAGCCGCCAGCCGGCCCGTTGCTTCAGCAGCCAGGCGCCGATCATGGCGACCAGCAGCGGATAGAGCATGACCAGCACAGTCGCCTCCATGATGGTGGTGCGCAGGATGGCGCCGTTCCACAAGACCAGGTCGGCGGCGTAGAGGGCGCCCGCCAGCAGGGCAAGGGCGGTATCGCGCATCGACATGGGCGCCAGCCAGCGGCGCTTGCCCTCGATCCGCGCGCTCGTCTGGCGCGCCATCAGCAAGGCCGGCAACAGCAGGAAGCCAAGCCGCCAGAAAGCTGTGGAGGCGGCGTCGACCGGGCTGTCCCGCACCAGAACCGGGCCGAAGGCGGAGCAGAAGACGCTGAGGCTCATAAGCCAGAAACCGGCCGGCATGTCGGGACCCTTCAAAGGCGAAACCGTTAAAAATAGCTTTGACAGTTACTAAATGGCATGAAAAAATGTAACCAGTCAAACGCATTTAATTGGTTAAGATATCGCGAGATCGCCGATGAATGCTCCCCTATCCGCCACCCGAAAGACAGCGCCGGAATCCGAAGGCGGCGGCACCCGCGTGCCAGGCCATGAATTCTGCGGCGGCCGCCTGGCGCTCGATTTCTGCAATTCCTACACGCCCGACCGTCCGGCCGGCGACAATGACCGGCTGCCGGATCTCGGCGCCCTGGTCGCCTGGGCGCATCGTGCCGGCTGGGAACTGCCGGGGGTGACGCCGGCAAGCCTTACCGGCGCCGATCTACAGGTCTTCCGCTCGTTGCGGCTGCGTCTCTGGAATCTGTTCGGCGCGGCGATTGACGGAACCGCGCCCGACCCGGCCGATGTCGATGCCCTGGACGGGGCCGTGCTCGACGCGTTTTCCTCCTTGCGCCTCAGCCCCGGCAAGGCCGGCGGGCCGCTGGTCTGGCGGGAGACGGCGGGGCCGCTGGACAAGTTGCGCCATGCCATCGCTCGCGACGCGGCGGATCTCCTGACCGCCGGCGAGCTGAAGCGGCTCAAACGCTGCCCGGGCGCGCAGTGCGGCTGGCTCTTTTACGACACCAGCAAGAATGCCAGCCGGCGGTGGTGCGTGATGGAGGATTGCGGCACCCGCGCCAAGGTGCGCCGGTTCCGGGCGCGGCAGCGCAGCGAACCCGCATTCTGAGCCACCCATGGTCTCGCCGGCGGCCGTTGTGCCGGATGTGGCGGCGGCTCCGACAGCAATCCCGGCGAGGCGCCTTGTCGATGAGCCGTCCTATTTCCCTTTGTCCCGACTTGTTGCGGGGTGTACAGCTCGATTACAACTATTAATTATATTTTTATTTGATAGAACAATTCGTGATCGTGGGCGTATATACAATTTTCGAGAACCCACCTACACTTGCTGTTGCCGGCGCATATTCCGATAAATGGGAAAGTGTTTCTTTCTCAACATCGATGGCCGGCACAGAGGAGTCCCAATGCGTGACCGCACCCTCTACCGCGTCATGCTGGTTGAACCCAATCCTGAAGACGCGCGTGTGGTGCGAGAGGCTCTAGCCGAGCATCCGTTTTTCAGCTTTCAGGTCGCGCACTTCCAACAGGTTGAAGAGGCGCTAAAATTCCTGTTGCGTGAAAAGGTCGATGTGGCGCTGCTGGATTACCAGTTGCCTGGTATGGACGGCCTGGAAAGTCTCTCGCGCATCATCGCCGCGGCACCCAACCTGCCGGTGGTGATGCTCACGGGAGTCGAGGATGACGCGACCGGCATGCAGATGGTTCAGCGTGGCGCCCAGGACTATCTGGTCAAAGGCGCCGGCAATGCCGCGATGCTGGTGCGGACCATCCGCCAGGCGATCGAGAGAAAGCGGATGTCGGACCGCGTCCGTGACAGCGAAGAACGCTTCGCACTGACAACGGCCGGTGCAGGTGATGGGATCTGGGATTGGCAAATCCCCAATGATCATTTGTTTCTGTCGCCGCGCGCCAAAGTCATCCTGGGCTTTCCAGACGGGTTGCCGGACGAAAACATGGAGGTGTTTTACAGCCGCATCCATTTGGACGACGTTGTGCGATTTCGCGACGCCATGGCCGCCCATCTGAAGGGCGAGACGGCGGATTTTCGTCAACAGGCGCGGGTCATGGGACCGGATGATCAATCGCGCTGGGTGCTTGTGCGCGGTTTAGCGGTCATTGACGATGCCGGACAAGCACGTCGCATGGCCGGATCGATCAGCGATCTCTCCAATCTGGACGCCTATTATGACTCGGTAACCGGTTTGCCGAACCGCGCGCTGCTGATAGATCATCTGCGGGGCACGTTGAAGCTGCAGATCGACCAAGGCGACTGCTGTTCGGCCTTCTTGCTGATTTCACTCTCTCGATACTCCGAAATCAACCAAACGCTCGGCCATGCGGCCGGCGATGCACTGGTGACCGGTGCCGCGCGCGCCATTGAGGGCGCCGCCCGCGTCGGCGACGTGATCGGGCGCGTCAATACGCGCGAGATCGGCGTCATCTTGAAAGGCATTGCCGACCCTGAACAAGCGGTCGTCATCGCCGCCCGAATCTGTCATGCCCTGCAGGCCCCCATCAAGATCGAAGGACAGAATATTGTTCCGGCGATGCGGATGGGGATCGTGGTGATGACCGCCGCCTATTCCGACCCGGAAGCCGTCATGCGCCACGCCGCCACAGCCTTGAATGAGGAGAAGACACACTACGACCTGCCGTTCTGCGTGTTCAATCCCGAGATGCAGGAACGCGGCAGCGCGCGCCTGCGGATCGAGGTCGCCCTGCAGCGTGCGATCGGACGGAACGCCTTTCAGCTTCTCTATCAGCCGATCGTCGCGCTGGATAGCGGTGCCCTTCGGGGCTTTGAGGCGCTGCTACGCCTGCAAGATCCGCAGCTTGGCGAGGTGCCGCCGGCTGATTTCATTCCAGTCGCCGAAGAGATCGGATTGATCCAGGAAATCGGATCCTGGGTCCTGCATACGGCCTGCCTCCAGATTGCCGAATGGCGCAAGGACGGGCTGACAACCGATCGAAGCGATTTCAGCGTCAGCGTCAATCTGTCCGGGCGGCAGCTCGATAGCGAGAATTCGATCAGTCATATCATGGCGGTGATGGCCGCGACTGGCGTGCCGCCGGAGAACCTCACGTTAGAGCTGACGGAATCCGCGTTGTTCGCGAATCCCGATCGCGCCTTTGAGGCACTGATGGCGATCAAGCTCCATGGGGTAAGCCTGGCCATGGACGATTTCGGTACCGGCTATTCCTCGCTCAGCTATCTCGGGCGGTTCCCTTTCGACAAGCTCAAGATCGATAGCAGCTTCGTCAATACGATCGCGGCCGGGGCCGCATCGCCGCTGCTGAAAGGCATGCTTGGCCTGTGCCGGGAACTCGGCCTGCATGTGGTGGCGGAAGGTGTGGAGACGGAAGAGCAACGCGATGTGCTGGCGAAGCTCGGTTGCCAGGATGCCCAGGGCTGGCTCTTCGGCAAAGCGATGGACGCCGACCACGCAACATCCTTGTTACGAGCGGCCGGCAGCGACGGGGCGAAGGACGATACCGCGCGCAAGGCAGCGCAATCTTAGCGGCCGGCCCTATCGCAATCGCCGGCTTCCGGCATCGCAATATGATTCACGTACAAGCGTAAATCCCGAACCGGCCAACCATCAATCCTGCTGACCGGTCCGGGATGCGAGTCACGGCGCCCGCCGGTCCGATAGCTACCAGACGAGCGGGCGCCGATCCGGCTGTGGACTGGATGCCGGACCTGTTCGCCTCAGGCCGCCGCTCTGGCGGCTGCCGGGACTTGCCGAATCAGATAATCGAAGGCCGAGAGCGAGGCCTTGGCGCCGTCACCCATGGCGATGATGATCTGCTTATAAGGTGCGGTCGTCGCGTCGCCGGCGGCGAAGATGCCGTGATGCGAGGTCTGGCCGCGATGATCGACCTCGATCTCGCCGCGCGGCGTCAGGGCAATGCTGTCCTTCAGCCACTCGGTATTGGGGACGAGACCGATCTGCACGAAGATGCCTTCGAGCTCGACGTGATGATGGGTGTCGCTGTTGCGATCCTTATAGGCAAGCCCCGTCACCTTGTTGCCGTCGCCATGCACCTCCGTCGTGAGGGCCGAGGTGATGATGGTGACATTGGGCAGGCTGTTCAGCTTCGCCTGCAGCACCGCATCGGCGCGCAGCTGGCTGTCGAACTCGATCAGTGTCACATGGGCGACGATGCCGGCGAGGTCGATCGCCGCCTCGACGCCTGAATTGCCGCCGCCGATCACTGCCACGCGCTTGCCCTTGAACAGCGGGCCGTCGCAATGCGGGCAATAGGCGACACCCTTGTTGCGGTAGTCCGCTTCGCCCGGCACGTTCATCTGCCGCCAGCGCGCACCCGTCGCCAGGATCACGCTGCGCGCTTTCAGCACCGCGCCGCTGGCGAGATGGACTTCATGCAGGCCGTCGCCGGTCGTCGCCGGCACCAGCTTCTCGGCGCGCTGCAGGTTCATGATGTCGACCTCATAGGCCTTCACATGTTCCTCCAGCGCGCTCGCCATCTTCGGCCCCTCGGTATGGGTGACAGAGATGAAATTCTCGATTGCCATGGTGTCCAGCACCTGGCCGCCGAAACGCTCGGCGGCGATGCCGGTGCGGATACCCTTGCGGGCGGCATAGATCGCCGCCGCAGCACCTGCCGGGCCGCCGCCCACCACCAGCACGTCGAAGGCTTCCTTGTGCTTCAGCTTCTCGGCCGCGCGGGCTTCGGCGCCGGTATCGATCTTGGCCAGGATCTGCTCCAGGCTCATGCGGCCCTGGGCGAAGGGTTCGCCGTTCAGATAGACTGAGGGCACCGCCATGACCTGACGCGCATCGACCTCCGACTGGAACAAGGCGCCGTCGATCGAGACATGCTTGATCCGCGGATTGAGGACGCTCATCAGGTTGAGCGCCTGCACCACGTCGGGGCAGTTCTGGCAGGACTGCGAGAAGTAGGTCTCGAACTGATAATCGCCGTCGAGTGCTCGGACCTGCTCAATTACATCCTCGGCGGTCTTCGAGGGATGGCCGCCGACCTGCAGCAGGGCGAGCACCAGCGAGGTGAATTCATGGCCCATGGGGAGGCCGGCGAAGCGCACGGCGATGGCGGTGCCGGCGCGGCGGATAGCGAAGGAAGGCTTACGCGTATCATCGCCATCGGTCAGCACGCTGACCTGGCTCGACAAGGCGGCGATTTCTTCCAGCAGCTGCAACATTTCCTGGGACGCTTCGCTGTTGTCGAGCGACGCCACCAGTTCCACCGGCTGCGTGATGCGTTCCAGATAAGCGGCTAACTGTTGTTTCAGGTTGGCGTCCAACATGGCGAGAGTCCCCTATGCGGAAATCTTGGGAAATTCATCGGTCGCACCGGCCCGGACCCAGGCGAGCCTGGGTCCGGGTAGCGACACTTAACGCGTTCGGCTTAGATCTTGCCGACCAGGTCGAGTGACGGCGCCAGGGTCTTCTGGCCTTCCTTCCAGGCGGCCGGGCAGACTTCGCCCGGATGGCTGTGGACGTACTGTGCCGCCTTGATCTTGCGCAGCAGCTCGCTGGCGTCGCGGCCGATGCCGCCGGCGGTGATCTCGACGATCTGGATCACGCCATTGGGGTCGACGACGAAGGTGCCGCGATCGGCGAGGCCGGCTTCCTCGATCAGCACTTCGAAATTGCGGCTGATCTTCAGCGTGGGATCACCCAGCATCGTGTACTTGATCTTCTTGATGGCCGGCGACATGTCGTGCCAGGCCTTGTGGGCGAAATGGGTGTCGGTGGAGACGCTGTAGATTTCGACGCCGAGCTTCTGGAACGCGGCGTAATTGTCGGCGAGGTCTTCCAGCTCGGTCGGGCAGACGAAGGTGAAGTCGGCCGGGTAGAAGAAGAAGACCGACCACTTGCCCTTGAGATCCGTATCGCTGACGGTAATGAACTTACCATCCTTGAACGCTTCGGCCTTGAAGGGTTTGAGGGTGGTGTTGATCAGGGACATTTATATGCTCTCCAGTCCTGGTTAATTGCATTTGCGGAGGAAGAGATAACAAGTCCGGCTCCATCTATCCAATGGATTATTTAAGACATATTGATCGAATTTTTCGATTACACAGATGTCTCTCATCGCGGATCGGCATGTTCGGCGTGAGAGACACGACCAACTAAATGTCTGTCCGTCCAGTTAGCCGAAAATGGAGTTCCCAGAGGGCGTTCCGATTGCTCTCCCAAGTCAGTAATTGATGGGCCCTGCTGAAAGGCAGCCATCGATAGTCGGTATGCTCAGCAGAAAGAATCAGCTGCTGTGTCAGCACTTCCGCCCCGAAGGCGTATTCGGGAATGACAGGAACAGTTAGGCCCCACAGAAACCCGGAAACTCGCACCACCGGCAATGTCGCCATCGAGTCTAGCGTCAAAATGCGGCGCGGTGCTTTGATACCGGCCTCTTCAACGGCTTCTCGCCTTGCGGCCTCTTCTGCTGTTTCGCCCTGGCGACCTCCGCCCGCGATACCCTGCCAGCATGGGGAAGCAAGATCACTTCGTCGAAAAATCGCGTACTCGATCTCCGCATTGGTCGGTGCGAAGAAGGGAAACAACAATATCTGAAACGGTGCTCGCTCCATTTCATCGCCCCGCCAGCACTCGTGTCAATTCAGGCCATATTATCAAATAGTTGCGGCGTAGACCCGCCTTTCGTGCCTGAATGCAAAGGGCAATCAACGAAATAACGCGTCAAGACTCCGGATCCTTTGATCCACTAATCGCCAGCTGCGCCGCCGCATCGCGAGCAAGGCGCTTTTTCTTCCATTTCGGCAGGCCGTGACGGTGCTGCGGCTGGGCGGCGGTCGGTCCGCCGACCCGGACCGGGCGTTCGGCGAAGCGGCCGAGGCTGATCATCCGGTCATAGATGACCAGGGCGGCCGCGACCGAGACGTTGACACAGAAGCGGGTCGGGATCTTGACGATGAAATCGCAGCGCTTGACCAGTTCCGGGCTCAGGCTGTCCTGTTCGGCGCCCAGCACATAGGCGGCGGCCGGCGGATGGGTGAAGCTGGGGAGATCGATGGCGTCGTCGGTGATCTCCACGCCGACCAGCCGGCACCCCAGCGGCAGGGTGAAATCGGCGAGGCTCTTATAGGCATGCACCGGCATGTTGTTGATGGCGATCGAGGTATCCGCCTGCAGGATCTCGTCGACATCGACTGAGGCATTGATTGTAAAGGCAAAACTTGCGTGAAAGGCATGCGCGGTGCGCAGGATCGCGCCCAGATTCATAGCCTTCGAGATGCCCTCGACGCCGATTCCGAAATAGCCGCGTGGTAGCTGACGTTCCATTATTCCGAGGTCCGTTGAAGTCGATTTGCCGGCAACTTGCATCGCCCGGCTGGCCAAGGCAAGGTGCCGGCAAAAGCGACTATCCAGAATATGCGTGCGGGAGAACCATCATGGCGCAAGGTCACGTCCATCTACATGCCGAACTGCCGCAGGGTTCCGAGCGCAACATCGCCCCGGTCCTGGTCGAGGTGGTGCGCGGCCAGATGGTGGAGAGCCGGCACCGCGCCACGGTCGCCATCGTCGATGCCGAAGGCGGGGTGGTTGGCTCCTGGGGCGATATCGAGCAGCCGCTTTACGGCCGCTCCGCGATCAAGCCGCTGCTGGCTTTGCCGTTGATCGAGAGCGGCGCCGCGGATGCCTATCGGCTCGGCACTGCGGAAATCGCCCTCGCCACCGCCTCGCATAACGGCGAGAAGCGCCATACCGAGACGGTGATCAACTGGCTGCACCGCATCGGCCTCGATGTCGACGATCTCGAATGCGGGCCGCATTACCCTTATGACGAGCCGACCGCCCAGGCGATGTGGGCGCATGGCGAGACCAAGACGCGGGCGCATAACAACTGCTCCGGCAAGCATGCCGGTTTCCTGTCGACCGCGCGCCATCTCGGCGAGCCGACCAGGGGCTATATCCAATACGAGCATCCGGTGCAGCAGCGCCTGCTGGGCGTACTCGAGCAGATGTCGGGCTGTGAACTCGGCAATGTGCCGCGTGGCATCGATGGCTGCGGCATTCCGGTGATCGCCATTCCGCTCGGCAATACTGCGCTGGCCATGGCGCGCCTCGCCGATACCGGCGGACTGCCGGAGAAGCGCGCCAAGGCGGCCACGCGGATCTTGGATGCGATGATGGCCGATCCCTTCATGGTGGCGGGGTCGGGCCGCTTCTGCACCACGGTGATGCAGGCGACCGGCACAAAGGCGGCGATCAAGGTCGGCGCCGAAGGTGTTTATGCCGGCGCCCTGCCGGAACTCGGCCTCGGCATCTGCATCAAGGTGGAGGACGGCGCCGGCCGCGCCGCCGAGGTGGTGATGGGCCGGGTGCTGCGTCACCTGAAGGTGATCGACGAGGCGACGGAGATGAAGCTGCACGACGTGCTGACGCCGCCGGTGAAGAACTGGGCCGGCACGCCGACGGGCCAGATCCGCCCGGCCGCCGATTGCCCTTTTTGACGGATCAGCAGTCTTAACAGATCAGAACGGGGACCAATCATGCGCGCCATCGTTTGCGACACCTGGGGCACGGCGGAAGATCTCAACTGGGCGGAAGTTGCGCCGCCGGCCGCACCGCAGCCGCATCAGGTGAAAATCAGTGTGATGGCGGCGGGTGTCAATTTCGCCGATACGCTGATTATCGCCGGCCGCTATCAGGTAAAGCCGGATTTGCCCTTCACCCCCGGCTTCGAAGTGGCGGGACTGGTGCTGGAAGTCGGCGACAGCGTCAGCCATGTCAAAGCCGGCGACCGTGTCATGGCGCTGGTCGACCATGGCGCCTTCGCCGAGATCGTGCTGGCTGACGGGCAAGCGGTCTATCCGCTGCCGGTCGGCATCGATTTCCCCACCGCCGCCGGTTTTCCCATTGCCTATGGCACCTCCTACGGCGCGCTCGTCTGGAAGGCGCGGCTGCAGAAGGACGAGTTGCTGCTGGTCCATGGCGCGGCAGGCGGTGTCGGCCTGACGGCGGTCGAAATCGGCAAGGCGCTCGGCGCCAAGGTCATCGCCACCGCCGGCGGCCACGAGAAGCTGGCGATCGCCCGCGAGCACGGCGCCGACTACACCATCGATTACAAGAGCGAGGATATCCGCGAGCGGGTGAAAGCGATCTGCACGCAGCTTGGCCGCAAGGGTGTTGATGTCGTCTATGATCCGGTCGGCGGCGCCTGTTTCGAGGCTTCGCTGCGCTGCGTCGACTGGGGCGCGAGACTCGTCGTCGTCGGCTTTGCCGGCGGCGATGTGCCGCAGATTCCGGCCAATATCCTGCTGGTCAAGAATATCGATGCCCTCGGCTTCTTCTTCGGCTCCTATCGGCAGCATCGGCCCGCCATGGTGGGCGCGGCTTTCGGCGAACTGGCGCGCATGTTTGAACACGGCACCTTGAAACCGCATGTCTCGCACCAAATACCCATGGAGGAGATCACCGAAGCCTTCGATCTTCTTGCCAACCGGCGCTCCACCGGCAAGGTGGTGCTGACCGTGCCCCGGTAAGCGCCAGGATGAAAAGCCTCACGATGGCAAGCCTTGTATCATAGAGGGATTCAAGACGCCGTTTACCGCTGGAACTCGGGGTTTGAGATCACGGTTAAAGGCGGTATAGCTAAGCGCGATGACATAAAATCGTCACATCCGTGTGACGCAGGAAGTTAACAGCGTATGTTTGCCGAATCCAAACTGCTCTTCAAACTCTGGCTCAAGAATCCCCGTAAGATCGGTGCCGTCGCGGTCAGCAGCCCGGAACTGGCCGCTGCCATGGCACGCCAGATTCCGGCGGGCGACGGCTATGTGGTGGAGCTGGGCGGCGGCACCGGACCGGTCACCCGCGCCATTCTCCAATCCGGCACGCCGGCCGATCGGCTAGTGGTGCTGGAACGCGACCCGACCCTGCACCGGCTGCTCTGCGACCGCTATCCGCAGGTCAAGGTCATTCTCGGCGACGCGCTGCATCTTCAGGCCCTGTTGAAAGAGCATGGTGTGGACCGCGTCAAGGCGGTGGTCAGCAGCCTGCCGCTGCTGTCGATGAAAAAGGCGGTGCAATACGGCATCGGCGCCCAGGCCTTCGCCGTGCTCGAGCCCGGCGCGCCCTTCATTCAGTTCACCTATGGTCTGTTCTCGCCCTTGCCGCGCCGCCAGCTCGGCGTGCAGGGCCGGGTGAAGGACCGCGTGCTGCAGAACCTGCCGCCCGCCAGTATCTGGCTCTATCGCCGCCCGCCGCACGGCCATCACGACGCGCCCGGCAACGCCGCCATGCGCCGCACCGGGTGACGGCGAAATTCTGCCGCCAGTGGGCCGAACCCGCATCTCCAAGAATGCGATCGCGGCAGTACTGAAAGAAAGCTGCTCTCACACCTCGTTCAGGCCGGCGATGATCTCGTCGGTCTTGCGGATCTTGGCGATGCGGGGCAGCGTCTTCTCCAGGGCGAACAGATGCATCTCGTCGGAGAACGTGGCGCAGAGGTCTTCGGCGATCAGCACCGCATAATCATGCTGCCAGGCATCGCGTGCCGTTGATTCGACGCCGAAATTGGTGGCGATGCCGCCGACGATGACATGGGTCATGCCGCGCCGGCGCAATTGCAGATCAAGCTCGGTGCCGTAGAAGGCGCTCCACTGCCGCTTGGTGATGACGATATCGGCATCGAGCCCATTCAGTTCCTTCGGAAAATCCGCCCATCCCGCCGGCAGGCCATCGGCCGGCAAGCTCATCGGCTGGTCGACATATTGTCCGGGCCGGTCGGCATAATGCGCGGAGAACGCCACCCGCACCTGGATGACGAGGCCGCCGAGCCGCTTCAGCCGGGCAGCGAGGCGCAGGCTGTTGGCGATCAGCGCCTCGCCGCCATGCGGCGCCAAGGGCATGCCGAGCAGGCCCTGTTGCAGGTCGATCAGGATCAAGGCGGTCTTTTGCGGATCAAGCTTCGGCATGGTCGACTCCTTCGTCGGACGGGTTCGGGCGCGGACGCGTTTCAGGCGACGCGGCAACACAGGATTGCGCGGGAGGCTCTTGGAGAGGGGGTGGTCGCGTGTTATATGAGGATAAACTCACATTTCGAAGATATATGAGCATACCCTCACAAAACGCAAGCAAAAAGATACGGCCAGCAAAATCGGCCGGGAGGAGATCGGCCGGAAAGCCGGCCGCCCCCATGGCTGCGGCCACGGATGCGCCGGGGCGCGCAGCGGCGGGTGGGGTCGGCAAGGCGCCGCAGCGCCGGCGCGGCAAGGAGCGGGTGGCGAATCTACTGGCCGCGGCGGTCGAGGTTTTCGCCGAAAAGGGCTTCGATGCCGCCACCATGACCGAGATCGCCGCCAAGGCGGGTGCCTCGATCGGTTCGCTCTATCAGTTCTTTCCCACCAAGGATGTGCTGGCGGCGGCCTTGCACCAGGCCAATGGCGAGGCACTCTCGCAGATGCTGGAGGATCTGGCGCAAGAAACGGCCGGTCTCAGTCCGGTCCTGGTCGCCGACCGGCTTTTCGCCAGCCTGTCGCGGTTTCTGAGCAGTCATCCGGCTTTCGTGGTGCTGATCGACCGGCGCGATCCCGATCACGCCGCCAAGGAGCTGCGGCGCCGGAAGCTGCGGCAGCAGGTGGCGGACCTGCTGCAGCGAACCACGCCGCCGCTGGCGCCGGGCCGGGCCGAGGCCATGGCGGTCATCATCCTGCATGTCATGAAGGCGGCGATGACTATCACCAGCGAGAACGATCTGGTTAACGGCCCGGCGGCGCTGGATGAGATGCGCGCCATGCTGCGTGGCCATCTCGACCAGGCGGCAAAAGGCTGATTCCACGCTGCAAGCCATGCCTTCGTGCCGGGCAATCCTGGCTTGCCTTGACACTAGGCCCAATCCTTCTAAAGTCCCGGTCTCGCCGGGTTTTCCGGCGTTTTTTGCTGAAACAGGATCATTTAATGCCGACGATTACCCTTCCCGATGGCTCTCAGCGCCAATTCCCGGCCGCCGTTTCCGGCGCCGATCTGGCCGCCTCCATCGGTTCCGGCCTGGCCAAGGCGGCCTTGGCGGTCAAGATTGACGGCAAGGTCAAGGACCTCGCCACGCTCATCGATCATGATGCCAAGGTGGAGATCGTCACCAAGACCCATCCGGATGCGCTCGACCTCATCCGCCACGACGCCGCCCATGTGATGGCGGAGGCGGTGCAGGAGCTTTATCCCGGCACCCAGATCACCTTCGGCCCGGCCACCGAGACCGGCTACTATTACGATTTCCATCGCGCCGAGCCCTTCACGCCGGACGATTTCGCCAAGATCGAAAAGCGCATGGCGGAGATCGTCGACCGCAACGAGGCGATCACCCGCGAGGTCTGGACCCGCGATCAGGCGGTCGCCTATTTCAAATCGATCGGCGAGACCTTCAAGGCGGAATGGGTGCAGGAGATTCCCGCCAGCGAAGAAATCAGCATCTATCGCCAGGGCAAGTGGCTCGACCTTTGCGTCGGTCCGCATCTCCCGTCGACCGGCAAGCTCGGCAAGGCCTTCAAGGTGATGAAGCTTTCCGGCGCCTATTGGCGCGGCGATGCCAACAATCCGCAGCTCCAGCGCATCTACGGCACCGCCTGGGCCGATGAGAAGCAGCTCAAGGAATACCTGACTCAGCTCGAAGAGGCCGAGAAGCGCGATCACCGCCGCTTGGGGCGCGAGATGGATCTCTTCCATCAGCAGGAAGAGGCGGCGGGCGCCGTCTTCTGGCACCCTAAGGGCTGGACCCTCTATCGCACGCTGGAGAACTACATCCGTCGTCGCCTCGATGCCGTCGGCTATGTCGAGGTGAAGACGCCGCAGATCATGGATCGCAGCCTGTGGGAGCGCTCCGGCCATTGGGAGAAGTTCCGCGAGAACATGTTCATCGTCCAGGATGACGAGAGCCATGTGCTCGCCGTGAAGCCGATGAACTGCCCGGGCCATGTGCAGATCTTCCGCCAGGGCCTGAAGAGCTATCGCGATCTGCCGCTGCGCATGGCGGAGTTCGGCGCCTGCCACCGCAACGAGCCGTCGGGCGCCCTGCACGGCATCATGCGGGTGCGGGCCTTCACCCAGGACGATGCCCATATCTTCTGCACCGAAGACCAGATCGTCACCGAGACCAAGGCCTTCTGCGACCTCCTGCGCTCGGTCTATCGCGATTTCGGCTTCGAGGACGTGCGGGTGAAATTCTCCGACCGTCCGGAAAAGCGCGCCGGTCTCGACAGCACTTGGGACAAGGCGGAGAGCGCCCTCAAGGAAGCGACCACGGCGGCCGGTCTTGAGTTCACGCTCAACCCGGGCGAGGGCGCTTTCTACGGACCGAAGCTGGAATTCGTGCTGCGCGATACCATCGGCCGCGACTGGCAATGCGGCACCTTGCAGGTCGATTTCGTGCTGCCGGAACGCCTCGACGCGACCTATGTCGGCGAGGATGGGGCCAAGCACCGCCCAGTCATGCTGCATCGCGCCATCTTCGGCTCGCTGGAGCGCTTCATCGGTATCCTGATCGAGCATCATGCCGGCAGGTTCCCGCTCTGGCTGGCGCCGGTCCAGGCGACGGTCTGCACTGTGGTCAGCGATGCGACCGGCTATGCCGAACAGGTTGCAGCAGCCTTGCGTCAGGCGGGGTTGAAGGTTGAGCTCGACAGCCGCAACGAGAAGATCTCGTATAAGGTGCGTGAGCACAGCCTGGCCAAGGTGCCGGCCATTATCGCCGTCGGCAAGCGCGACGAGGAAGCCGGCACGGTGGCGATTCGCCGCCTCGGCTCCAATGATCAGACCACCCTGTCGCTGGCCGAGGCCGTGGCGCAGCTGGCCGAAGAGGCCAGATCGCCGCTCGACCATTGATCGTGGCGAGGCATTGACCGTGGCGACACTGCCGCCGCCGCGAGCATATAGCAGGGCAACAAGCGCCGCGGGTCTCGATCACGCCTCCGCGGCCATGGCAAGTTTGCCGTGTCGGCCATGCGCCGGGGGCGAATTGAACATGTCAGGCTTTTAGTGGCATAATGCAGCACGCCACCGATGCTGCGTGCCGGTTTCTACCGGCCGATCAGGTGGTTTCTTTTATGATTGACGTCAACAGAGACAGGAGAGTCTTCCATATCTAGGTTCAACGCACAGGAGAACGCGCCATCCCGCGATCAGGGGCCGCGCGTCAATAACCAGATCAACGTGTCCCAGGTCCGCCTGGTGCTCGAAGATGGCACAATGCATGGCGTGATCGCCACGCGCGAAGCCATCAGTATGGCGGCGGAAGCCGGTCTTGATCTGGTCGAAATCTCGCCCACGGCCTCGCCGCCGGTCTGCAAGATTCTCGATTACGGCAAGTTCAAATACGAAAACCAGAAGCGTAAGAACGAAGCCAAGAAGAAGCAGAAGGTCATCGAGGTCAAGGAAATCAAGATGCGTCCCGGCATCGACGACCATGATTACGAGGTCAAGATGCGGGCCATTCACCGCTTCCTCGAGGAAGGCGACAAGGTGAAGGTCACCATGCGCTTCCGTGGCCGCGAAATGGTGCACCAGGAATTGGGCGTGAAGGTGTTGGACCGGGTGAAGACCGAACTCGACGCGATCGCCAAGGTGGAATCGCATCCCCGGCTGGAAGGCCGGCAGATGATCATGGTGGTGGCGCCGAAATAACGGCGTCACCCCGTCGGGCGAGACAGCCTCCACGGGGTGCCGATGGCGCAGCAGCCGCAACAACGCGATCTTATACCGGCCGGGAAATCCGAGGCCGATCTGATCGAAGACGAAGCCGGCCTCGTCAATCTGGCGCCGATCTCCGTCTCGACAACGATTATCGAAGGCGCGCCGCTCGACCAGCAGCGCGCCTTCAGTTCATTTCAGGAGGCGCTGTGGCGGCCGCCGGTCGCCGGCATGCTCAGTGTCATCTTCGCCGTTGTCGCCTTCTATCACGTCACCTTGCTGATGGCGCCGCTGGCGATCCTCGCCGGCATCGTCGCTTTCTTCCGCAAGCAGCGGAACTGGGCGGCGATCGGCATCATCGCCGGGTTGGTGGCCTTGCTCAGCGACGTCACCTTCTGGACCCTGCTCGGCGTCACCTGGACCATGCACTGGCTGTTCTGGAGCTGAGAGGGTATCGCGCCGCACTCAGCGCGATACATCATGATCATGGAAGAAGGCGAGATCGAGCGGCGGCGGCGCTATGTCGGTGGCCGATAGCATGGCATGGGCCTGGCCGCGGTGATGGGTCTGGTGATTGAAGAAATGCAGGACGGCGAGGTCCATCGGCAAGCTGATCTCTGAGCCGTTGGCCATGCTTCGGTAATGAAGTTCCTGGCCGAACCAGTCTTCGGGTGCTGCGCTGATCAGGCGCGAGATGCGGTGATCCTCCACCTGGCGAGCCGCCCAGAGGTGATCGAACAGCGGATGGGGAATCTCATCAAGCTGGCGGTGAGGGACCGGGATTTGTTCGAAGCGGGCCAGCCAGCAGCGGTCACCCACATAGAGATGATTGAGCGTGCCGCAGATCGATTTGAAGAAACCGCTGCGCGGCGCATGGAATTCTGCCGCCGATAGCTGCCGCACGGCGCCATAAAGCCGCTCATTGGCCCAGCGATTGTACCTGGCCAAGCGCCTGAATTGATCTTTCAGTGTCACATCCGTCCCCAATCATCCCCATCATATTCCGGCATCAATCGGGCACCAGCCCGCTTCTGCCTGAGAGCCGGCGGTCCGCGCCGGGGCGGGCCGGCGCGGTTAATCGCTGCTCAATCAGTATCGCGATTGCCGCTCACCCCCGCCAGAACGGTTTCTCATATTCGAATTCGGCTTCGCCGCGCGACAGGCCGATATCCTTCAGCATGGCGTCCGGCAGGCCCATCAGATCGGCACGGCTGCGGTGACGGGCCTGCCAGGTCCAGAACAGGTCCAGGCCCTTTGCCAGCACACCCGCTTCAACCGGGCGGCTGGCCGCATGCTTCGAGGTACCGAGGGATGGTGACGAGAAGCTGGTCCGACCCATGATACATCTCCTATCGGCTATGCGCCCCAACCGCTTTCGTGGATTTTCAACACCTTAAGGAAATTCACAATTTCCCCTGGCTGGGGTGCTCATGAGTTAAAGAATTGGCTTGATTTCTGCGGAAAACAAACGATCATTCCTCAAAGGATCGGTTAGAAAAACAAACAGGTCATGGTTGCCTATCCCCCGTTGAAAGCCGTGCGGTACTTTGAGGCCGCAGCGCGTCACCTGAGCTTTTCCAAGGCTGCGGAGGAGCTGAGCGTCACCCACAGCGCCATCAGCCACCAGATCAAGGCACTGGAAGGCTGGCTCGGCGTGCCGCTGTTCGAACGCGGGACGCGCCAGGTGGCACTGACCGATGCCGGTCGCCGCTTCCTGCCGCCGATCCGCTCCGGCCTGTTGCAGATCGCTGAGGCCGCCAAGGAAGTTTCCACGGCGACCCGTGGCGGTCCGATCGTCGTCTCGGTGCTGCCCTCGGTGGCGGCGAAATGGCTGGTGCCGAAGCTGCACGATTTTCGCGCCCGCCACCCCGACATCGATGTCCGCATTTCCGCCACCAGCCGGGTGGAGACGATCGGTGATGGCGATATCGATATCGCCATCCGTTTCGGTCGCGGCACCTGGACCGGCGTCACGGCGGAACTGCTGCTGGCCAATGATCTCTTCCCGGTCTGCAGCCCGAAGCTGCCGACCGAGGACAAGCCGCTGAAGGAACCGCGCGACCTGCTGCAATATCCGCTGTTGAGCGATTCCGACTGGTCGGGCGCCAATTACGATTTCTGGCGCGACTGGCTGATGGCGGCCGGCATCGAGGATGCGCGCTACCGTCCCGGCCTCACCTTCAACGTCTCGAACCTGCTGATGCAGGCGGCGGTGGACGGGCTCGGCATCGCCATGGGCAATACCATGCTGGCCGGCGAAGACCTGCGCCAAGGGCGCCTGATCCGTCCCTTCGACCTCACCGTCTGGCCGGATAGCGGCTTCTACGTGGTCTATGCCAAGGCGGCTTTGCAGCGGCCGAAGATCAAGGCTTTCCGCGACTGGCTGTTCGACCAGGTCGAGATCGACCGCCAGATGCAGCAAAGCATGTCAAGCGCGTCACGCCGCTTTACGGGCGCCACTGCTTTCGCCTGACCGGCACCTGCCAAGGTACCTGCCGCAGAACCCGCCTGCTTCTCTCGGATGCCCGTGGCCGGCCGTTACGGCGTCGGCGTCGCTCCCGTTGCGGGGGCCGGGGCCGGAGCTGGGGCCGGCGTTCCCGGAATGGTAATCGTTTGCGCCGCCGCCGGCTTCGGCTGCGCCGCCGGCTTGCTGTCGGCGCCGAAAGGCTTGGCGCCCGGCTGCGGCGTGCCGATCAGCTGCGCCGGAGCGGCATTCTCATCGGCCGGTGCCGGCGTTGCGGCAGGCGCCGCGGGAACAGCCGGGAGCGCGGCGGCCGGGACGGGGGATGGCTGGATGATGGTCGTATTGCCGGCATCGAAGGGCTTGGCGCCAGGCTGGGGGCTGCCGGCCGGTGCAACGGTATTGTCAGCGGGCGCGCCGCTATCCGTAGCCGCCGGCGTGGCGGCCGGTGCCGAGTTCGATGCCGGTGCCGGCTGCGGCGCTGTCGGCAACTCGACCGGCTGATTGCTGTCCGGTACCGGCGGGATGGCGCTGGGCGCGGCGCCGGGCGCCGCTCCTGCGCCGCCGGGCAGGCCGGTATCCTGCATGGTCGGCAGCACGTTCGGAATTGCCGGCTGGCCTGACGGATCGGTGGCCGGCGCGGGCGGCGCGCCAGCGGGCTGGCCGGCGGCGCCCGGCAGCAGCGACGGCTGTTGCGCCGCGGCCGGCAAGGGCGGCACCGCTTCCGGCAGCGGCGTTGCGTCCGGTTGCGGCTGCCAGGCGGCGGCGATGGTATTGGCCTGGTCGACATCGCCTTCCGGCAGCGAGCGGGTCAGGCCGTCACGCTTGGCGACCGCCTCGGCGATGCCGCGTTCGGCGGCAAGCTCATACCAGGCGAGGGCCTGTGACATGCTGCGCGAAACGCCCTGGGCCTCGGCATAGAGATCGCCGAGCGCCATCATCGCCCGGCCGCTATTGGCATTGGCGGCACGGTTGTAATAATCGGCAGCGCGCTTGTAATCCGGTTCGCCGGTATAGCCCGATTGATAAAGCAGGCCGAGATTGTAGAGGGCCTCGCCGCTGCCGCGCGCCGCGCCGCGGAGATACCAGTCATGGGCGATCTTCGCATTCTTCTCGACGCCGATTCCCTGCAGATAGGCGGTGCCGAGATCGGCCATGGCGGGCACGTTGCCGCCTTGCGCCAGGCGCTCCAGCCATTTGGTTGATTCGATGGGGTTGGGAGCGACGGCGCCTTCGCCTTGCCGGAAGATGCGCACCAGATGCTGCTGCGCGACATCGAGATCCTGCTGCGCCGCGCGCTGATACCATTGCACGGCCGTGGCGACGTCCTGCGGCACGCCTTTGCCGGTTTCATAGAGCCGGCCGAGATTGTACTGGGCATAGAGCTGTGATGCGAAGATCAGGTCGGCCGCATCGGGGCCCAGCGCCTTGCCGTCGAACTGGGTGGGCAGGGTGCCGACATTGGCGGCAAGCGTATACCAGGCGACCGCCTGGCCGTAATCCTGCGGCACGCCATCGCCGCCATTCTCATAGATCTTGCCGAGATTGTAGGCGGCGACCGGGTTGCCGAGCTTCGCCTCTTCCGCCAGCAGCGGGATTGCACGCGGCAGGTCGTTTGCCTTCAGCGCCGCTTCCGCCGCGAGATAATCGGCCTGTGCCGGCTGCAGATGCGCCACCCCCGTCAATCCGGCATAGAGCGCCAGCGAGCCGGCGAGGCCATGGAACAGGCGACGGGAGAAACGTGATCTGATCATTGGTTAACCCGAGTTGCTTGAACTTCTATCTAAGGTGAGGCGACTGTAGCCGAAGCGGTCGGGGCTTTCAAAGCGAGAACGCGGCCGAAGTGTCGCCGGTCACGGCCGCGGCGCCCGGATCGGGTGCGCCGCGCTGCGGGCGGTTCAGAAAGACGAACCCGGCTCGCGTAGAAAGGCGGTTTCCGCCTCGCTGCTGGGGCGGCCGAGCGCGTCATTGCGATGGGGGAAGCGACCGAAACGCTCGATCACGATGCGATGGCGATGTGCGTAATCGAGCTGTTCGGCGGCGGCGTCGCGATCCTCCGGCGCGGCGCGGTCAAGCGCCAAGGTGAAAAGCGCGATCGCCCGGCGCTGATCCTCCAGGTTCTCGCTATGCTCGAAAGGCAGATAGAAAAAACGCTGCTGCTGGAAGCTGAAATGCTGGTCGAACCCCTTGGCGATGGCACGGTCGGCGATCTGCCTTGCGCGCGCATCGCCAAGATAGGCCTTGGCCTGGCCGCGATGGACATTGCGGCCGAACTGGTCGAGCAGCAGCAAGAGGGCAAGGGTGCTTTCCGGCGATTGCTGCCAGGAATCAAGATCGCCCTGTTGTGCGGCATGAATGACGGCGGCGAAGCGTGACCGGATCTCATCGTCGAAATCCTTGTCCCGCTCGAACCAGAGCGGCCGCGCCCGGGGCGAGAACCAGAATTCCAGAATCTCGCGGGGCGTTGTCATGGTCGCTGCGCTTCCTCGTCCAGCCGTTCAGCTATTGGCCTTCTGCACACGCTGGATCGCCGGCCGCGCTGCCACCAGCTCGGCGAGCTTCTTCACATGCGGGAAGCGCTCATAGAGTTTCGGACAGCAATCCTGCCAGGTCGACAGCATCCAGCAGAAGATATCTGCGGCGCTGAAGCGATCGCCGAGCAGATAGGGACCGTGTTCGGCGAGATGCGTGTCGATGCGGGTCCAGCAGGTAGCAACCTCGATCTGCGCCTGCTGCTTCACATTCGCCACATCGCCGGCGGCAGCCGTATAGCGCTCCGAATAATAGAAGCGCAGATCGGCCGGTTGCAGCGTGTTGGTGAGATACATCAGCCATTGCAGATAGGCGCCGCGCTTCGGGTCGTCGATGGCCGGGGCGAGGCCCGCCTGCGGATGGCTGTCGGCAAGGAAGATACAGAGGCCGGCGGATTCGCTGATCGTGACACCGTTATCAAGGCTCAGCGCCGGCACCTTGCCGGTCGGATTGATTTTCAGATAGGCCGCCGTCTTGTGCTGTCCTTGCGAGACATCGACCAGTTCCAGCTGATAGGGCGCGCCGGTCTCTTCCAGCACGGCCTGGGCGGCAACCGAGGCCGAGCCCGGTGAATAATATAATTTGTACATGATCGCTCCCCGTCTTCGTGATCGCGCCTGCGAAGCGGCGCCGTTCGCGGCCGCAGACTAGCGATTAGCCGTCGCTTCCGCCAGGGGGGCTCAGCGGCTGGCGACGGCTAAAACGCGTCGGAGAGCGCAGGCGAGAAGGCCAAAATAAAACCGGGGCCGCGAGGGCCCCGGTTCGATGTCTCAGCTGCCTGCCGCTTAGCGGCGGTTGCCGAAAAACTGCAGCAGCATGATGAAGAGGTTGATGAAGTCGAGATAGAGCTGCAATGCACCCATCACCGCCTTCTTGCCCATGATCTCGCCGCTGTCGCCGGCGAAATACATTTCCTTGATCTTCTGCGAGTCATAGGCGGTGAGGCCGGTGAAAACCAGCACACCGATGGCCGAGATCGCGAAGGTCAGCGCCGAGCTCGCCAGGAAGATGTTGACCAGGCTGGCAACGATCAGGCCGATGAGGCCCATGAACAGGAAGCTACCCATGCCGGTCAGGTCGCGCTTGGTGGTGTAGCCGTAAAGGCTCATGCCGGCGAAGGTTGCCGCGGCCACGAAGAAAGCCCGGGCGATCGAGGTCTGGGTGTAGATCAGGAAGATCGGCATCAGCCAGAGGCCGTTCAGGATGGCATAGGCCCAGAAGGACATCTGCGCTGTTCCCGCCGACATGCGGCGGATGCCGAAGCTCAGCCAGAAAACCATGCCGATCGTGGCCAGCATGATGATCCAACGGAGATTCATGACGGTTTCGATGATCGCCGGATGGGTCTCGGCGCTGGCAAAGACGCCATAAGCGGTCAAGCCGGTCAAAGCCAGTCCGGCCGCCATGTAGTTATAGACCTTGAGCATGTAGCTGCGCAGGCCGACATCCAGTTCGGCAGCGCCGGTCTGGCTACGTACGGCGTATTGGCTGTTCGGTCGTGTGACCATGTGATGTCTCCGCTCCCTAAGCGTTGTTTCGTGGAAGTCGTCTGACACCTGTCAGCGCTTCTGCAGCTGTGGATATTAGGCCGATCAGGGGGATTTTCAATAGCCGCGGCCCACAAGGACGCCGTAAATGCTTATGTCAAGTCTATGAAAAGGCTTGCGAAAAACCAAGCCGGCGGCAATAACCCAAGTCGGCTTCAGGCCTTTTGCCACCTCATTTCGGGAATTCGGGGGTCCAAACCCAATGAATCGCATTTTTTCCGGCGTCCAGCCAACCGGCAACCTGCATCTCGGCAATTATCTCGGCGCCGTGCGCAACTGGGTGCGCCTGCAGCATGATATGGACAGCATCTTCTGCATCGTCGACCTGCACGCCATCACGATGTGGCAGGAGCCGAAGGACCTGCGCCATGCGATCCGCGAAGTAACCGCCGCCTTCCTGGCCGCCGGCATCGACCCGAAGCGCTCCATCGTCTTCCCGCAGAGCCAATGCGGCGCCCATGCGCGGCTGGGCTGGATCCTCAATTGCGTCGCGCGCATCGGCTGGCTCAACCGCATGACCCAGTTCAAGGACAAGGCCGGCAAGGATCGTGAGAACGCCTCGGTCGGGCTTTATACCTATCCGGTGCTGATGGCGGCCGATATCCTGGCCTATCGCGCCACCCATGTGCCGGTAGGCGAGGACCAGAAGCAGCATCTGGAACTGGCCCGCGACATCGCGCAGAAGTTCAACAACGATTACGGTGTCGATTTCTTCCCGCTGCCCAATCCGGTGATCGGCGGGCCGGCGGCGCGCATCATGAGCCTGCGGGACGGTTCGAAGAAGATGTCGAAATCCGATCCCTCCGATTACAGCCGCATCAACATGACCGACGATGCCGATGCCGTGGCGCTCAAATTGCGCAAGGCGAAGACCGATACCCATCCGCTGCCCGGCCTCGAAGATCTCGATGAGAAGGGCCAGCTGAAGGCGGAGATCGAGGCGGCGCGGCCGGAAGCGGTCAATCTGCTGTCGATCTATGCCGCCTTGGCCGACCGGCAACTGGCCGATGTAGTGGGCAGTTTCGAAGGCAAGGAATTCTCCGCCTTCAAGAAGGAGCTGACCGATCTCGCCGTCGCCGTGCTCGGCCCGATCGGCGCTGAAATGAAGCGGCTGCTCGACCATCCGGCGGAAATCGACGCCGTGCTGGCCGATGGCGCGGCCCGGGCGAATGCCATCGCCGAACCGATTTTGCGCCAGGCGGAAGAAATCGTCGGCTTCCTGCACGCTTGATTCCGGCGTCTGATTCCGGCGTCTTCGCTATTGTCGGGCCGCTTTCACCATTGCGTGAGAGCGGTCCGTTTTGCGCTGTGCCTGACGCCGTTCCGGCGTTTCTCCCAAGCAGCTCCGGCGATGCAGCCGGCAGGAGATCGAGCCGGCCGGGGGATTGGGAAGCCGGCAATTAACGCGGGTGATCTGGGCTGTGGGACCCAGGTGGACTATCGCGCGTGGATTATCGCGGGCGGCATTCCGCGATCTTGCCGTTGCAGCCGCGAGTCTCTATGTGATAGCGCAGATACAAGTAGAGGTGGCGGCATGTCCAGTGATCCCTTTATCGATGCCAGCGGAGCGCCCAAGGAAGGGGGGCGGCGCCTGGATGGCGGCCGTTTTCGCTTCATCAAATGGCTAGCCGGGATCATCGTCATTGCGCTGCTCGCCTATTACCCGATCGGCATGATCGTGGTGCACAAGATCGATGACGATCCGGATTTCAAGGCCGCCGCGGCGCCGAACGGGGCCAGCCAGGCGATTGCCGTCGAGGCGGCGCTGATCGACCGCGAGGTCAATGGCAACGGCTGGGTTTCCAACGACCCGTTCTTCCTGCCGGGTTCCCTGCTCGACAACATGCCGAACTTCCAGCAGGGCATGCTGCAGGCGATGCGGCGCTTCACCCTGGAGATGCAGGACCAGATCGGCCGCTCGCGGGCCTCCAGCAGCATCGACCCCGATCTGCAGAAGGCGGTCGGCCTGTTGAACTATTCGCCGACCGTCTGGCTGTGGAACCCGAGTGTGTCGCTGGCGCCGGCCCAGTCGTCGGAGGCGCAGTATCGGGCCGCGATGCGGGCTTTGCAGAGCTATAATGACCGGCTGGGCCGCGGCCAGGCGACCTTCGAGCCGCGGGCCGACAATCTGATGATGACCTTGGATGGCATCGGCAAGGATCTCGGCGATGCCTCCAGTGAAATCGAACGGCAGATCGATGACAATTCCGGCAACTGGCTGGATTTCCATGCCGATGACGTCTTCTACAAGACCAAGGGCCTTTCCTATGCTTATGGCATCATGCTGCGCGACCTCGGCATCGACTTCAAGCAGGTGCTGCAGGAAAAGGGTGCCACGGCCATCTGGCAGCGTCTGGTCGGCAGCTTGATGGAAGTATCCGCCTTGCGGCCCTGGGTCGTGGTCAATGGCCGTCCCGATGCGCTGCTGCAGCCCAATCACCTGGCGGCCGAAGGCTTCTACATCCAGCGTGCCCGTACCCAGCTCTATGAGCTGATCGACATCCTGCAGAAATAAGCGGCGCTTATGGCCGCTTATCGTTTCGTCTCATAAGGTGGCAGTGGCGCCGAAAAAACGGGGCCAAACAGATTGCTGCGCTTTCCAGGCGAATCGCATCGGCGTAGGGTGTTAGCGGCCGTGTAATGCTGCCGAGTCGCCGCTTGATGTCGTTGTCTTTGATCGGCAGCAGGCTATGCGGCAGGCGGATTACCGGCTGATGACCGGTCTGCGAAAGACCTGCCGTCGATGACCGCCGCGCGCAGTCCTTGCGCTGAGCGGTCGAAATGATGGCAGCCAATCGCCTGTGCCCCCGAACGACCATGCGAGCGGAGCGCTCGCGGCGCCGCTCGGGCGGGATTTTGTTATCTGCAGGCGGCGTCGGATCTTGCCGCGGCTGCGGAAAACGCCTTCCGACGCGGCGGGACCGATCTGGCATACCGGGTGAAACGGGGGCGGACGGCGCCGTCACCCGTCCGGCGAAGCGGGCGCTGATACGTCCCCGCCTGGCAAAGGCGGCGGCGCGAAAAGTCGGGGTTGTGGGATGTTGAGCGCCCTGTTGGATTGGCTGCTCAGTTTTCAGATTTATCTGCCGATCGCTGAGATTTCCATCAGCGTGCCCTTGCTGCTCGCGCTGGGCGGCGGCGTCGGCTTTCTCTCCGGCCTGTTCGGTGTCGGCGGCGGCTTTCTGCTGACGCCGCTGCTGATCTTCATCGGCATTCCCCCTGCCGTCGCCGTCGGCACGCAATCCAATCAGGTGGTCGCTTCCTCGGTTTCCGGCGTGCTGGTGCATTGGGGCCGCGGCAATGTCGATTTCATGATGGGCGTCGCTTTGCTGATCGGCGGCGTCTTCGGCTCCAGCATCGGCATCGTGATCTTCTCGCTGCTGAAACATTTCGGCCAGATCGACGTCGTGATCGCCATCTCCTATGTGGTGACGCTGGGGGCGCTCGGCCTGCTGATGCTGGTGGAATCGATCCAGGCGCTGCGCCGCGTGCGCCGCAAGGCGCCGCCCCGCAAGCTGCACCAGCATACCTGGGCGCACGGCCTGCCGTTCAAATTCCGTTTCAAGAAATCGCGGCTTTACATCAGCGCCCTGCTGCCGATCGCGATCGGCGCCATGGTGGGCCTGATGTCGGCCATCATGGGTGTCGGCGGCGCCTTCATGCTGGTACCGGCGATGATCTATCTGCTCGGCATGCCGACCAGCGTCGTCATCGGCACTTCGCTGTTTCAGATCATCTTCGTCTCCGGCTACGTGACCATCCTGCAATCCTGGCAGAACCACGCGGTCGATATCCTGCTCTCGCTGCTGTTGACGGTGGGTTCGGTGGTTGGCGCGCAGGTCGGCGGCCGCGTCGGCGTGCGCCTGCCGGGCGAACAGCTGCGCTTCCTGTTGGCATCGCTGATCGTGCTGATGGCGCTGCTGCTGCTGATCGAACTGGTCCGCCGCCCGGCGGAACTCTATGCCATCACCACCCTCGGGGGCTTGCATTGAGCCGCGTGGCCAGCTGGATTGGCCTCGTCGCCCTCGCATTATTATTGGCCTCGGCATGCCCCATGCGGCCGGCCGCGGCGAAAAGCATCGTCGCCGATATCGATCATCACCTGATCGCTATCACCACCGATTTCTCCGGCGAAGAGGTGCTTATTTTCGGTGCGGTGGATCAGCCGGGCGATGTGGTGATGTCACTCTGGGGACCGCTGACCCAGGTCCAGGTACATCGCAAGGAACGGGTGGCGGGCATCTGGATCAATCGCGACATGGTGACCTTCGGCGACGTGCCGGGCTTTTATGGTATCGCCGCATCGCGACCGCTGGCCGATATATTGTCGCCGGGAGTCCTCGAACAATATCGCCTTGGCGTCGGCCATTTGCAGATCAAGACGCTCTCCGCCGACAGCAACACCTTGCAGAGCGTCAACGACTATCAGGAAGCCTTGCTGCAGCAGCGCGAAAAGGCCAGCCTCTATGCTGAGAAGGCGGGCCGCGTGAACTTCATCGGCGACACGCTGTTTCGGGCCAATCTGCGCCTGCCCTCGACGGTGCCCACGGGAAAATTCCTGATCGAGGTTTATCTGGTGCGCGATGGTCAGATCATCGACGCGCAAACCATACCGCTGGTCATCAGCAAGGTGGGATTCGGCGCCGATATCTATCGCTTTGCCAACCGCCATGGCTTCGCCTATGGTGTGGTCGCGCTGGTCCTGTCGCTCGCTCTGGGCTGGCTGGCGCATCTGATCTTCCGTCGGAGGTAGGCATGACGGCTGACGCTCCTGAACAGGGCTCCGCGCCGACTGGGTCGGCGAGCGCAGCGGAAACGGCCGCGGAGAGTTCCAGCGGACGTATCTTCCTCGTGGTTATCGATGAATCGCAGGAGATGAAGGCGGCCTTGCGCTATGCCTGCCGGCGCGCCGCCAAAAGTGGCGGCCGTGTCGCCATGGTGCATATCAGCGAACCGACCGGCTTTCGCGAATGGCGCGGCGTCAGCGACCTCATGCGCGACGAGGCACGCCAGCAGGCCGAGGCGATCATGCAAAAAACCGCCGCCGAGGTCGCCAAGCTTTCCGGCAAAATGCCGATCCTGTATTTTCGCGAAGGCAATCGTCGCGAGGAGCTGATGAACCTGATCGACGAGGAGCTGACCATCTCCATCATCGTCCTCGGCGCCTCGACCGGTCCCAAGGGGCCCGGCCCCCTGGTCACCGCGCTCACCGGCAAATATGTCGGCAAACTGCGCGTCCCCCTCACCATCGTGCCCGGCAACCTCACCGCCGAAGATATCGAACATATTGCCTAGCCGGCCTCTGCTCTAGCCTGACCTGCCCTGACGGCCCGGCAGCTTCTGCCGCTTTTGCTGGTATTTCCCGGCCGCGCGCGGCGGGGAAAGCCGTGCCGCGCCTCTGGCACGCCCTTTGCTTTAGTCCCCTCGACAACCGAGTCATTTCGTGGACCGACAATCGAGGGCCGCAGCATGGCTGCTTCAATTTATGGATCACAGGTTCAATCGGCCGCCCAGAGCCTCGCCGCTTATTTGCAGGCTTTGCAGGCCAAGAACAACAACGCCGCAACCACCAACGGCACGGCAGCCGGCAATGTCGCCGCCACCAGCGGCACCGGTGCCGCCGGCAATGCCGGCAAGAACCCGGCGCAGCAGGTCAGCGGCCAGCCGCTCGACGTGGTGACCCTCTCTGCCGAGGCGCAGCGCCTGCTGGCGAACGCCCAGGCGCCCAGCATCGGCCCTGGCAGCCTCGCCACTTACCTCAACACCAGCAATTCATTCGACGGCACCAATCCCATCGACAGCGCTAGCAGCGATCCCTTCAGCAGCGGTTATGAAGGGGCGATCGCCCAGTTCCGCCAATGGCTGTCGCAGCCGCTGGGGCAGCCGGTGCCCTATCCGGGCGATCAGGCCGCTAATGCGAGCAGCAAGACCAGCGATAGCAGCAAGACCGGCACCGACAGCACGCAGACCAAGTCAAGCGACGCGTCAGGCAGCGCGGGGCCGACGGCAACCACCTCGACGAGCAGCTGATGGCCGTCGGTATCGGCGCCTATAACGCGGCGACGGCCGCGGCGATTGCGCCGGCTCTTACCGATCCGGCACAATCCTCTGCAACGTCTTCCGGCTCCACCGGCAGCGCCTCGTCATCGACGGGCAGCAAGACATCCTCGGGCAGCTCCACCGGCAGCGCGGCCTCGGGCAGCAGTGGGGACCAGGTTTCGCTCTCGCCCCAGGCGCAGCAGATCGTCTCGGCAGCCAACCGGGGTGCGTTGGTTTTCGACTCCCAGGGCGCCACGGTGGGCGGCAAGCGGGTCGCGCTGATCGACATCATCGACAGTACCGACGGCACCTATACCGAGACGGAGCGCGCGGCGGCGGTGCGCCAGCTCAATCAGCGCGAGACGGCAGGCTTCCGCTGGGCGCAGCCCAAGTCGGACGACCCCACGGCGCTCAAGCAGTATTACGCGACCTATCTCAGCTATCTCAACAAACTGCCGCCGGAAGAACGGAATAGCTCGCGCTACCAGGGCGAGATCGCTCACGCCCAGAAGTTGGTCAAGGATTCCGATCGGCTGATCGCCATGAAGAATATCCAGCAGTTCAATCTCGCCAGCTATTCCGGCGACAGCATGGGACTCTTCGGGCCGCTCGTCTCGCGCATCAATCAGCAGATATCGCAGCAGCTGGCGGGCCTGCCGAACACCAACCTCACCACCACCGCGCGCTTCTATCAGGCGCTCACCAATATCCCGCGCACCGCTGATCAGGTGCTCGCCTCCCCCGACCCGGCCGGCGATAGCTCCGACGACAGCGATACGACGCCGGGCAGCGGTTCGACCGGCGCCGGAAGCAGCGGCGGCGTTTCCATCCAGGCCTGATCCACCGGGAGCCAGGCCTGGCGATATCCGCCCTGGCGGCATCAGTCCGGCGATATTCGGGATTGCGTCGAAGGGCCGCTCTCAGCGCGGCAGGCCGAAGACTTCCTGCGGCTCGTCGAAGCCACGCAGATCGTATTTGCCGAGCGGGACCAGCTTGCTGCCGCAGGGCGAGGCGAAGGCGCGCGATGCCAGCAGCACCTCGTCCAGCGGCCGGCACAGATCGCCGATCCGCGCCGCCAGGTTGACGGCCGGACCGATCACCGTGAAATCCAGCCGGGCAAGATCATGCGAGACGACGCCGATATTGCCGTAGGTGACCGAGCCGGCATGGAGGCCGATTCCGACTTTCAGCGGACGCTTGCCGGCGCTGGCGCGCAATTCGTTCAGCTCGCTGATCGCTTCGAGCGCCCCTTCCGCCGCCGCGAGGGCGATCTGGCATTGCGTGTCGCGGTCGAGATCGTCGCGCATCGGGAAAATGGCCAGCACGGCGTCACCGATGAATTTCAGGATCTCGCCGCCCTGCTCATGCACCGGGCGGGCGACCGCATCGAAATAATCGTTGAGCAGGGCGATCACCTCGTCGCGCGGCAATTTGTTGCTGAGCCGGGTGAAATCGCGCAGATCGCAATACCAGACGGCGGCGGCGATGGTGACGCCTTCGCCGCGCTGGATGGCGCCGGCCAGCACCCGCTCGCCGGGATCGCGGCCGAGATAGACTTGCAGCAAGGCACCGGCCAGGCGCCTTGTCTCCAGCATCTCCACCACCATGGCGAGGATCGGCACGATCGCCTCGAAGGCGCTCAGCTGCGCGTCGTTGAAGCCGCCCGGCGCATCGGTGGTGATGGAAATGCTGCTGCGCACGAGCGCGCCGAAATTGAGCGCAAAGATCGCATAATCCGTGGCGCCCTGTTCCCGCATTTCGGTCAGGATCGGAAAGTCGAACTGCGCTTCCGGTCCCTCCAGCCGGCGACGGATGCGCTTCATGCCGAATTCGTAGAGCATCCGGATCGGGCTCTGGATATAGGCGGTGCTGCTGAAGGTGGAGATATCGCGTGTTATCGTGCTGATCCCGGCATCGCCCCGATTCCAGGCATAGCCGATCGCGGCGATCTGCGGATGCAGGGTCCGCTGGCCGACATAGAGGCGTAGCAGCGGAAAGCCGGATTCGGTCAGTTTCTCGACCAGCCCGCCGAGGAATTGCTGCATATCCTTGGCCGAGCTGCCGTGTTCCAGCAGCCAGCGGAAGGTCTTTTCCACCGCCGGGCAGGCGAGATTACCGGCCGCGTCGCGGGCGCAATCCTGGCCCTGGGCAACGGCCTCCCGGGCCAGCGCACGGCCCAGCATTTCGCCGATATCGGCTCGTCGGCCGTTCTCGAGGCCGTTTCCGCCATGCCCGTTCCCCGGGGTCGGGTCATCGATCGTCAGCGTTCCGGCCTCCCGGTCCTCCGTGGTGTCGCTCATAACCATAACCATTTTGCGGTTGAAGCGGACAAGTCAATCAACCATCTTCGACTCATGATATCTCGTAAGAGATTAGCGGAGCTATGTAATGTTCATCCAGACAGAAGAAACCCCGAATCCTGCAACCCTGAAATTCCTGCCCGGCCGGACGGTGGTGCTGCAGGGCACGGCCGATTTCGACAGCCCTGAGGCAGCCCAGCGCTCGCCGCTGGCAACGCGCCTGTTCGGCGCCGAAGGTGTGGTCCGGGTCTTTCTCGGCAGCGACTTCATCACCATCACCAAGAGCGATGCCAAGGACTGGTCGGTGCTGAAGCCGTCGCTGCTTGGCATGATCATGGAGCATTTTACCACCAATCAGCCGGTTCTGCTGGACGAAGCGGGGGCGACACCGAGCGCCACTGCCAGCGAAGAGGATGATGAGATTGTCGCCCAGATCAAGGAACTGCTGGATACGCGCGTGCGCCCGGCGGTAGCCCAGGACGGCGGCGATATCATTTTCCACGCTTTTGAGGAAGGCATTGTCTATCTGCATATGCAGGGTTCCTGCAGCGGTTGCCCCAGTTCGACGGCGACCCTCAAGATGGGGATCGAGAACATGCTGCGGCATTACGTGCCGGAAGTGATCGAAGTCCGCCCCGTCTGAGGCCCAACGATCCGCGAATCGGCGGGGTCTGAAGCCGAACCTGAGCGGCAGCCGGCGAAACGGAAGTCCGGCCGGATGACGCAGCGGATTTAATGATCGAAGCACCGAGCCGGAGGGGACTGATGGCGGATATGACGGCCCATCGGGGGCAGAAGCTTGACCAGCTGGCATTCGACCAGCTTTTCCTCGAAGCCCATACCCAGCGGCATTGGGTGGACCGCGCAGTGCCCGACGATCTGCTGCGCGAGGCCTATGAACTCGCCCGGCTGGCGCCGACCAGCGCCAATTGCCAGCCCTTGCGCATCGATTTCGTGCGTAGTGCGGCGGCCAAGGAAAAGCTGCGGCCCTGCCTTTCGGAAAACAATCAGCGCCAGACCATGTCGGCGCCGGCGACCGCCATTTTCGCCGCCGATTTCGAGTTCTACGAATTCCTGCCGCGGCTCTATCCCCAGGCCGATGCCAAGTCCTGGTTCACCGGCAGCGCCGAGGCGATCCGTAATACCGCGGAATTGAATGCCGCGTTGCAGGCCGGCTATTTCATTCTGGCGGCGCGCAGCCTGGGGCTGGATTGCGGCCCCATGGGCGGGTTCGACCGGGCCAAGACCGATCAGGCCTTTTTCGCCGGCACCAAATGGAAGTCGCTCTTCCTCTGCAATCTCGGCTACGGCGATCCCGCCGGCTTCCGCCCGCGCAATCCTCGACTCGATTTCGCCGAAGCCTGCCGCATCGTCTGAGCGGGCCGGCGGCATGCGCCGGAGCGGTCCCGGCCCTAGCTTCAAAGACGGCCGGTCGCCGCCCTGATCTTGCGGTCGGTCTCGAACTGGCTCAGCGCGTAGACCGACCAGATCGCCGCCGGTATCCAGCCGATCAGCGTGATCTGCAGGATGAGGCAGATCAGCCCGGCGAAGGGCCGGCCGATGGTGAAGAATTGCAGCCAGGGCAGAATGAGGGCCAAAAGCAGGCGCATGCCGATATCCTTGTCAGCGAAACTTGACGTGCCGGGCGTTGCTAAGCAGGGCGCAGATGCAGATAAGGATGCAGGATCGCCCGATCAAGCCAGATCCATAAACCTGTCACCGCTTCACATCATCGGCCGCTTCAGCGTCGCCTGGTCGACCACCGGGTAGTCGCGCGACTTGAACAGCTGATAGTGCCACCATTCGTTCTGATAGAAATCCCAGCCGGCGGCCGACATCAGGCCGAGCAGCAGGAAGCGGTTGCGCTGCGCCTCCAGGCTGACATCGGTGCGGCCATGATGGGCCTGCTGGGCAAAGGAATCGAATTCCGTCCCCATGTCCAGCTCGCGGCCCTGGCTATCGATCAGCGTCAGGTCGACGGCGATGCCGCGGGTATGGATGCCGCCCTGGCGCGGATCGGCGACGAATTCCGGATCGGGAAAGGCATGCCACAGCGCCCATTGACCCTCGACCGGGCGATAGGCGTCGAAGATCCTGAAGCGCAGGCCGAGCGGGCGCGCCAGTTCGATCGCGCGCTGCAGGCAGGCGGCAGCTTCCGGATGCAGATAGCAGTCGGCGTGGCTGTAAATCTGCTTGCCGGTGACGTTCTCCGGCGTCGCATAGGCAAGCGCGATGTCGACATCGAATTCCGGCCGGCCGATCGGCAGCAGAGCGGCCTGCTTGCTGGTGGCGAGCTGCGGCGCCGGGGTGGTGCTGGAGGCGGTGCTGGTAGTGGTCATGTTGCAAGCAGTCCGTTTCGCGGTTATCTCCATCAGGAACTAGCAGAGAGCAACGATCCTGGCAAAACACAACCATGCATCAGCAGCTTGCATTTAGCGCAGAAGGTGCGCGCCGATGACCGTTTCGGCGCGCGAAGCCGGTGCCATCCTGGCGATCGACGCGGCCGGCCATGTCTGCTCGGTCGCGCTGTGGCGCCGGGACGCGGTGGCTGCGTCCGACTTGCGCAACATGGCGCATGGCCAGGCGGCCGAGCTGCTGCCGATGATCCAGCGGGTCATGCAGGCGGGCGGGCTCGATCTGCGGCAGATCGCGGCGGTGGCGGTGACGGTCGGTCCCGGCGGATTTACCGGCCTTCGCATCGGGCTTGCCACGGCGCGCGGCCTGGGACTTGCCATCGGCTGCCCGGTGATTGGCATCAGCAGCTTCCAGGCGACGGCGGCCGCCCTGCTGGCGGCGGCCGAGCCGGCGGAACCGATAGCAGGCGATATTCTTGTCGTGCTCGATAGCCGGCGGAGCGAGCCTTACCTCGCCCGGCTGGGACCCGATCTTGCCTTCCGCCAGCCGCCGAAACTGCTCGATGCCGCTGAGCTGGCAGCGGCCTGCCGGGCGCCGGGTCTGCGGCTGGCCTGCGGCGACGGGCTTGACGCCGTATCGTCCTTGCTGCCCGCCACGCTGCCGCAGCGGGCCGGTGACGGGGATGCCGTTGCGGTCGCCCGGCTGGCTGCGGATCCTGCGCACCGCTTCGCTTTGCCGCCCGACCCGGTCTATTTGCGTCCGCCGGATATTTCCCAGCCGAAGTCCGCGATACCGGCCCCATGATGACGGCCATCCGGCCGCTGGGGCCCTTCGATCTGCAGCTTCTGGAAGCGCTCCATGCGCGCTGCTTCACCGCCCCCTGGGACCAGCCTTGGACGGCCGCCAGTTTCGCGGAGATCCTGGCAATGCCGGGTGCGGGCGGCTGGCTGATCAGCGAGGGCGACCAGCCGGCTGGCTTCGTTCTGCTGCGCAACGTGGTCGACGAGATGGAGATCATCCTGATAGCCAGCGATCCGGCCCGGCGCCGCCAGGGCTTCGCCGGGCGGCTGCTGGATCATGCCCTCGCCATGGCCCGGCGGGCCGGCGCGCAGACAGTCTTCCTTGAGCAGGCGGCGCCCAATCTGCCGGCGCAGCAGCTCTATGCCAGCCGCGGCTTCCGCCAGGTCGGCCGGCGCCGCGGCTATTATCGCGGCCGGGACGGGGTGTCGATCGATGCGGTCATTCTGCGCCGTGATCTGGATGGTGCCGGAAAAGCGGAGCCGGAAGCTTGAACGCGAGACCCCGCCGGTTCAGCCCAAGGTCCGTGCGGGCGGAGAGAGAAGAACAGCCCGGACCTGTCCGAAGCCGTATGGCTGGCGTCGACGGGATCAGCGGAGAGGCCGTCAATCGTAGAAAAACGACAATATTACCGTGTGACTTTTAGGAAAATCCGCTGGTTACACAGTAAAAATAGATTCATTTTGCACACTATGTGGCGCGATTTCTTTTTGCTGCCGGCAAAACCGGCTTTGTTCATTGCTGCTCGCCGTTTCGTCCCCTAAATTAACCTCGATCTATACAAGAAGTAGGTGATTGGATGGCCGATGAAAGTAAGCGGCAGGCGCTCCTGCCCATGGTAACGGAGATCGTGGCGGCGCATCTTTCCAACAATGCGGTGCCTGTTGGCGACATCCCGCGCCTCATTAATGAGGTCTACGGCGCCTTGACGGGCCTTGGCCAGGCCGGCTCTCCGGTCGTGGCGCTGAGCCAGGAACCGGCGGTGCCGATCAAGAAATCCGTCCAGGCGGACCATATCATCTGCCTGGAAGACGGCAAAAAACTGAAGATGCTGAAGCGCCATCTGCGGACGGTTTACGGCCTCAGTCCCGAGCAATACCGCGAAAAATGGAACTTGCCCGCGGACTACCCCATGGTGGCGCCCAATTATGCGAAAAAGCGCAGCTCGCTGGCGCGGCAGATCGGGCTTGGCACCGGTGGCCGACGCCGCTAAGTCTGTGGTCGGCCGGCTGGTGATTCTGCTTTGCCCACACTCCTGGTAAAGGCAGAATACCGGCGGCAATTCGGGTCACCGCAGCCCACCGGTAAATGGGCCGCAACAAGGATGGTGTGTGTGAGCGTCGTATCCCGCTTGGAACAATTATGCCACGACAAAGGGCTGAAGATGACCGAGCAGCGGCGCGTCATCGCCCGGGTTCTGTCCGAGGCCGATGACCATCCGGATGTCGAGCAGCTGTATCGCCGCGCCACCAAGATCGATCCCGGCATTTCCCTGGCGACAGTCTACCGGACGGTACGGCTGTTCGAGGAAGCCAGCATCCTGGAACGGCACGATTTCGGTGACGGCCGCGCGCGCTATGAGGAGGCGCCGGCCGACCACCACGACCACCTGATCGATATCCAGTCCGGCGAAGTGATCGAGTTCACCAATCCCGAGATCGAGAAGCTGCAGCACCGGGTGGCCGAGCAGCTCGGCTATAAGCTGGTCGGTCATCGGCTGGAACTCTATGCCGTGCCGCTGCACGGCAAGGGCAAGAAAAAATGAGTTTGGCCACGGCCACCACGCCGCGGCCCGTCGAGGTGCGGGTCGGCAGCTTGGAGATTCGCCTGGCGGAAAGCCCGGCCGAGATCGCCGCCGCGCAGCAATTGCGCTACCGCGTCTTCTATCAGGAAATGAGCGCCCAGCCGACGCCGGAAATGGCGGCGGAAGCGCGGGATTTCGACAGTTTCGACCCGTTCTGCGATCACCTGATCATCATCGATCACGATCTCGGCGGCGGCGCCAATGCAATCGTCGCCACCTATCGCCTGCTGCGGCGCGACGGGGCGGCAAAACGCGGCCAGTTCTATTCGATCGACGAATACGACATCAGCGCCATCGTCGATCATCCCGGCGAGATTCTCGAGCTTGGCCGCTCCTGCGTCGATTCGCGCTACCGCACCAAGGCGGCGATGCAGCTCCTGTGGAAGGGCATCACGGATTACGTGATGCATTACAAGGTCGAGATCATGTTCGGCTGCGCCAGCCTGCCGGGCACCGATCCGCAGCAGCACAAGATACCGCTCTCCTATCTCTATCACCGGCATCTGGCGCCGCCGGAATTTCGCATGAAGGCGATCCCGTCACGCTATGTCGACATGAACATGCTGCCGCCCGAGGCCTTCGACGACAAGCGCGCGCTGGTCGGTCTGCCGCCGCTGATCAAGGGCTATTTGCGGCTCGGCGGTTTCGTCGGCGACGGTGCCGTGGTCGATCATCAGTTCGGCACCACCGATGTCAGCATCGTCGTCGTCACCAATCTGGTGACCGACAAGTACTACAAGCACTATACGCGGTCGGAATCGGGTGGCGGCGGGGGCGGCGACGGCCCCGCAGGCGATAGTCTCTGACGGTCGCCGCGATATGGCGACACCCGACCTTGGCAATGCCGCCGCACCCGTGGTGCATCGGCCTTCCTTGCCGAAGCGCAGCCGGGTCCTGACCCAGCGCCCCGATGCGGCGACGCTGGCCGCAGAACTCGCGGCGGAAGCGGCCGAGCCGATCGCGCTCGGATCGAGCTGGCTTGCCGCCTGGCGTCTGGCAATCTATCTCAGCCTGACGCTTCTACTGATGCCGCTGCAATTCGCCTTCGTGCTGTTGCGCCTGCATCGCCTCGCCGAACGGCTGCCGCTGCGTTACCACCGCTTCTGCTGCCGCATCTTCGGCTTCGAGATCATCCGCATCGGCGAGATCTCGCGGGCCCGGCCGACCTTGTTCGTCGCCAATCACAGCTCCTATCTCGATATTCCCGTGCTCGGGGCCACTTTGCCGGCCAGTTTCGTGGCCAAAACCGAAGTGGCGAACTGGCCCGGCTTCGGGATTCTCGCGAAACTGCAGCGTACCGTCTTCGTCGACCGCAGGCGCGGCAGCACCCACCACCAGCGCGACGGACTGCAGAGCCGGCTTGAAGCCGGCGACAACCTCATTCTTTTCCCCGAGGGCACTTCCAACGACGGCAATCGCGTGCTGCCCTTCCGCAGCGCGCTTCTATCGGTCGCCGAGCGGCATGTGCGCGGCGCCGCCCTCGCCGTGCAGCCGGTTTCGGTCAGCTATACCGGCCTCAACGGCGTGCCGCTGGGCCATGGCCTGCGGCCGATGCTCGCCTGGTACGGCGATATGACCCTGGGGCCGCATCTCTGGCATTTCTGTCGCCTGGGCCGGGTCCGGGTGGTGGTCGAGTTCCATCCCGCGACCACCATCGACGCCTTCCCCTCGCGCAAGGAACTGACCCGCTCCTGCTTCGAGCGGGTAGCCCAGGGCGTCTCGCAGGCGCTTGCCGGGCAAACCGGCGGCTTTGCTCCGCCTGGTCCGAAAACCGACAAAAAACATTAATGATGTCAATTGGTTGATCCGCCTTGTTGCGCACCGGCAAATCGGCTACATCTGGTCCGTCAGCCCGTGCTAGACTGAATTTGATGAGCGATCGCACGACACCATCGAGCCGAGCCGGGGAAAGTTGAACGGAACCACCTTGGCGAAGAAGCTTTTCATCAAGACCTATGGCTGCCAGATGAACGTCTATGACTCTGCCCGCATGGCGGATGTCCTGGCGCCGCTCGGCTATGCGGAGACCAATGACCCGGCCGAGGCCGATATGGTCATCCTCAATACCTGCCATATCCGCGAAAAGGCGGCCGAGAAGGTATTTTCCGAACTTGGCCGGCTAAAGCAGAGCCGCGACCTGCGACAGGCCCAGGGGGCCGATACGATCATTGCCGTGGCTGGCTGCGTCGCCCAGGCCGAAGGGGCCGAGATCCTGCGCCGCGCGCCCCAGGTCGATATCGTGCTGGGGCCGCAGACCTATCACCGCCTGCCGGAGATGGTGGCGCGCGCCACCCGCGCCAGCGCCAGGCGGATGGAAGCTCGCGCGATTCAGGCGCCGATGACGGTGCGTCAGGGCCAGGCCGGCATCCTCGATACCGATTTTCCGGTCGAATCGAAATTCGACCATCTGCCGGAAGCCGCCAATGCGCCCGGCGTCAGCGCCTTCCTCGCCATCCAGGAAGGCTGCGACAAGTTCTGCACCTTCTGTGTCGTGCCCTATACGCGCGGCGCGGAATTCTCCCGCCCCGTCGCCCAGATCACCGCCGAGGCGCGGCGCCTGGTCGACCAGGGTGCGCGCGAGATCACCCTCCTTGGCCAGAACGTCAACGCCTACCACGGTGTCGCGCCGCATGGCGAAACCGAATGGGGTCTCGCCCGCCTGATCCGCCATCTCGCCGACGCGGTCGATGGCTTGGCGCGCATCCGCTATACCACTTCGCATCCGCGCGACATGGACGAGGATCTGATCGCCGCCCATGCCGAGCTGCCGCAACTGATGCCCTTCCTGCATCTGCCGGTGCAGTCGGGCTCGGACCGCATCCTCGAGGCGATGAACCGCCAGCACAAGGCGGAACGCTTCCGCGATATCGTCGCGAAGCTGCGTGCCGTGCGGCCGGATCTCGCCTTGTCCTCGGATTTCATCATCGGCTTTCCCGGCGAGAGCGAGACGGATTTCCAGGCGACGATGGATCTCGTTGCCGAGATCGGCTTCGCCCAGTCCTTCTCTTTCAAATACAGCGTGCGTCCCGGCACGCCGGCGGCGGCCCTCGAGTATCAGGTGCCGGAAGAGGTCAAGGATGAGCGGCTGCAGCGGCTGCAGGCCTTGCTCAACCGGCAGCTCGAGGACTTCAACCAGGCGATGATCGGCCGTACCCTGCCGGTGCTGTTCGAGAAGGCCGGTCGCTATGATGGCCAGCTTATCGGCAAGTCGCCCTATCTGCAGCCGGTCCATGCCACGGCCGATGAAAGCCTGATCGGCCGGGTGGTCGAGGTGCATATCGACGGGCTCAGCCATTTCAGCTTGGCCGGCAGCCTGATCGGCGACAAGCCGGCTTTTCACCCCAATCGACATCTCACAATGACGGAGGCGCGTGCTTGAGCTACGACCCGATTGGTCCGATCGCGCCGCCTTTGCATGTACAATTCGACGACAACCGTCTGGTGCCGATGCTCTTTGGCGAGCATGACCAGCATTTGGCCCGCATCGAGCGCGAGCTCGGCGTTTCCATGGTGGGACGCGGCAACCAGCTGACCATCTCCGGCTCCAGCACTGCGGTAGCGACGGCGCGCCAGGTGATGACGGCGCTCTATCAGCGGCTGAAACGCGGCCTCGCCGTCGACAAGAACGAGGTCGATGCCGCCTTGCGCATGGCGGCCAGCGAGCGGCGCGCGGAACGAAGCGACGGCCGCAGCGACGAGGCAACGGAGCCCAATCTGTTCGGCAACGATATGAAGGATGGCACCGCCATCCGCACCCAGCGCAAGCACATCACGCCGCGCTCGGCGGCCCAGGCACGCTATATCAAGCAGCTGCATGAGCGCGAGATGGTGTTCGGCATCGGCCCGGCCGGTACCGGCAAGACCTATCTCGCCGTCGCCGTTGCGGTCGCCATGCTGATGAAAGGCTCGGTCGATCGCATCATCCTGTCGCGGCCGGCGGTGGAAGCGGGCGAGCGCCTCGGCTTCCTGCCCGGCGACCTCAAGGAAAAGGTCGATCCCTATCTGCGCCCGCTTTATGACGCGCTGCACGACATGATGCCGGGCGAGCAGGTGCTGAAGCGCCTCAGCTCGGGCGAGATCGAGGTGGCGCCGCTCGCCTTCATGCGCGGCCGGACGCTGGCCCATTCCTTCGTCATTCTCGACGAGGCGCAGAATACGACGCCGATGCAGATGAAGATGTTCCTCACGCGTCTCGGCGAAAGCTCCCGCATGGCGGTGACCGGCGATCTCAGCCAGATCGATCTGCCGGTTGGGCAGAAATCGGGCCTCAAGGATGCGCTGGAGGCGATCGAACATATCGACGATATCGGCGTCACCCGTTTCGACGAACGCGACGTGGTGCGGCATCATCTGGTGGCGAAGATCGTCGGGGCCTATGACGCCAGGGATCGCCGCGAAGCCGGGCTCGGTCCGGTGGAGGGGCAGATCCCGGGGCCGCGGCCGCGTCGGTCATGAGCGATCGACCTCGTCGCGCCGCCGCCGCGCCGGCGGCAGCCAAGCCAACGCGACCGCCGGCGGGCCGCAGAAAAGCCGCTGCAAAGTCGACCGCGGCGAAAGGGGCGGCCGGGTCGGCTAAGGCGCCGTCGCTGAAGATCGACGTCATCGTGGAAAATGCCGGCTGGCTCAAAGCCCTGGCCTTGGCGGACGAGGCCTTGGCGGACGAAGCCTCGCTGGCGCGCCGCCTGCGGTCAGTGGCGCGCCGCGCTCTGGCGGCGGCCTGGGCCGACCGCTGGCGCGGTTCGGCCGTCGGGCTCGATTGCTGCCTGGTGCTGAGCTCGGATGCGCGCGTGCGCCGCCTCAACCGCGACTATTGCGGCAAGGACAAGCCGACCAATGTGCTTTCCTTCGCCGCCCTCGATGGCGGCCGTCCGCCGCGCAGCCAGCCCTGGTCGCTGGGCGATGTCATCCTGGCGCTGGATACCTGTCGCAGGGAGGCCCGCGCCCAAGGCAAGAGCCTGGACCGGCATCTGGCGCATCTCGTGATCCATGGCGTCCTGCATCTCCTGGGCTATGATCACGAGGCGGATGCGGAGGCCGAGCGCATGGAGGGGCTGGAGATCGCGGCCCTGAAGCGGCTCGGCATAGACAATCCCTATTTGACGATGTGACGCAACGATGAGCGATGTTTCCCATTCCCGCAGCGGTCGGCTGGATCCCGCCGACGACAAGACCAAGGCCGGCCTCAAGAGCTGGCTGCGCTTGTTTCGCAAGCGGCCCGGCGGCGAAAGCGCGCTGCGCGACGCCATCGAGGAGCTGATCGAGGAAAGCGAGGGCGACAGCGAGGATCTGCGCACGACGACCGAATCCTCGCTGCTGCTCAACATTCTGAAGCTCGGCGATCGCACTGCCTATGACGTCATGGTGCCGCGCGCCGACATCAAGGCAGCGCCGGACGATATCAGCCTCAATGACCTGCTGGCGATGATGCGCGAACACGGCCATTCGCGCCTGCCGATCTATCATGACAATCTCGACGACATCATCGGCATCGTCCATATCAAGGATTTGATGCCCTTCGTGGTCGACGGCGCGCCTTTCCATCTGAAGAAGATCATGCGCGAGGCGCTGTTCATCGCCCCCTCGATCCGGGTGCTCGACCTCTTGCTGCAGATGCGCCTGTCGCGCGCACATATGGCGCTGGTAGTCGATGAATATGGCGGCATCGACGGATTGGTCACCATCGAGGACCTGATCGAGCAGATCATCGGCGAGATCGAGGACGAGCACGACAAGGTGCGCGGACCGATGCTGATTAAGCGCGCCGACGGCACCATCTTCGCCGATGCGCGCGCGCCGATCGAGGAATTCGAGGAAATGGTCGGGCCGATCCTGACCGATGAGGAGCGCGAGCAGGATATCAATACCCTGGGCGGCCTCGTCATGTCCCTGACCGACCGGGTGCCGAGCCGCGGCGAGCTGGTCACGCATCCCTCCGGCTTCGCCTTCGAAGTGCTCGACGCCGATCCCCGGCGCATCAAGCGGCTGCGGGTGCGACCAAAACTCGTTCCGGCCGACGAGCCGGCGAAGCAGGATTGATCATGCCGTCTTCAGTGCCGCATTCCGAAGCCGTCGGCCGCCTGGCGCAGCGCGCGGAGGATCGGGCCGAGGCCGTGCAGTCATTTCGCATTGGCCGCTGGATCGGCCGGTTCTGCCTCGACCTCTCGCCCTGGGGACGGCGCGGCATGCTGGTCCTGTTCGGCGGGCTGGCGGCCTTTGCCCTGCCGCCTTTCAACTGGGTGCCGCTCCTTATTCCCTGCCTGGCCTTTCTGCTCTGCTTGGCCAGCGATGCAACAGGGCGCCGTGCCGCCTTCGGCGCCGGCTGGTGGTGGGGCTTCGGCCATTTCCTGGTCGGCGATTACTGGATCGCCAATTCCTTCATGATCGATCCCGTGCATTTCGGCTGGATGGTGCCGATCGTGATCCCGGGCCTCTCCGCCTATCTGGCGATCTATTGCGGCCTTGCCACGCTGGTCGCCTGGCATTGGCGGCGGCGCCCGCTCAGCTATGTGCTCATTTTCGCGGCGATCTGGCCGGTCACCGAATGGCTGCGCGGCCATATCCTGACCGGCTATCCGTGGAACCTGATGGCCTATAGCTGGGCCGGGATCGACGACATGATGCAGTCCTCGGCCTTCTGGGGCAGCTGGGGCCTGGGCTCGGTGACGATTCTTCTCGGCGCCATGCCGGTGCTCTTTCTGCTCAGCCAACGGCGCATCGCGGTGATTGCCAATATCGCCGCGCTCCTGGTCCTGGCCGGCCTGTGGGCGACCGGTGCCCATCGCCTCGCCACGGCCAGTACGGCCACGGTTCCCAACGTCAAGCTCCGCCTGGTGCAGGCGGCCATTCCGCAGCTCGACAAGCTGACCGGCGCTCATCGCCAGGAGAATTTCGAGAAGCATCTGCGGATGAGCAGTGAGCAGCCGGGCTTCGACCAGCTCACGGCCGTTATCTGGCCGGAATCGGCGGCGCCGGCCTGGCTCGAGCGCCGGGCCGATATCCGCGACGTCCTGACCCAGGCGGTGCCGCGGGCGTATACGCCCTGGGCGGGATTGCTCGTTACCGGGGCGGTGCGCGGCGAGCCGGTCACCGGCAACCAGATCGACCGGGTCTATAATTCGCTGGAAGTGCTGGACGGCAACGGCCAGATCCTGGGCACGGCCGATAAGGTTCATCTGGTGCCGCTGGGCGAATTCGTGCCCTTGCGCGGCATGTTCCCCTTCATCAACAAGCTGACGCCGGGCGATACAGACTTCTCCACCGGCCCCGGCCCGCAAACCCTCCATGTGCCCGGCCTGCCGCCCTTCGGTTCGCTGATCTGCTACGAGGTCATCTTCCCTGGCGCTGTCACCAATCCGGCGGACCGCCCGGATTGGCTGCTCACCATCACCAATGACGGGTGGTTCGGCACCAGCACCGGCCCCTACCAGCATTTCGCCAGCGCCCGCTTCCGTGCGGTGGAAGAGGGATTGCCCCTGATCCGCGCTGCCAATACCGGGATCACCGGGGCCGTCGATCCCTATGGCCGGGTGATCGCCGCTCTACCTTTAGGGGTGGCGGCGACGCTGGATGTGACCCTTCCTGAAAAGTTGCAGGAACAAACCACTTTCAGCCGCTTTGGTATATGGATTTTTGTCCTCTTTTCGCTCGCCATGGCTGTGGCTGCTCAGGCCTTAACATATTGGCGGAACAACAGAAACCTTCTTATTTCACAATGACGTGAGATTGTACGCCGACTCCCGCATTTTTATTTGACCGGCACATATCGCTATGCCTATCTAAAGTCTATCTAGCCAGGCACATTGCCTATCAACAGGCGAGCCCGCATTTAAGATTTTTGAAAGGCAGGTATCCCATGCCGAGAGGCCGCAAGTCCTCTGGCCGTATGGCCAGCCGGGGTTATCCCAATCCGATCGATGTTCATGTCGGCAGCCGCATCCGCCTGCGGCGCACCCTGCTCGGCATGAGCCAGGAAAAGCTCGGCGAAGCGATCGGCCTGACCTTCCAGCAGGTGCAGAAATACGAACGCGGCGCCAACCGGGTCGGCTCCAGCCGCCTGTTCGATCTCGCCCGGGTGCTCGACGTGCCGGTCTCCTATTTCTTCGAGGATATGTCTGTCAGCACCCAGGAGAAGAGCCCGTCCAAGCTGATGGGCGTCGCCACGCCGCCCGAGCCGGAATACGAGCCGGACCCGATGGCCAAGCGGGAAACGCTGGAATTGGTGCGGGCCTATTACAAGATCACCGACCAGCAGGTCAGGAAGCGTATTTTCGAACTGACCAAATCAATCGCCAAGACTTTCCGGGACGAAGAATAATCCGGCGAATAGTCCGGGCGGGTAGCGCGCGGGTCTCCCGTGTCAGAGCGCCGGTATTCCGGCACCTTATATGGCGATTTTGGCGGGTATCGCGACCCGCCGCGTATACCGGATGCGTCCTGCCGGCGATAAAAGCGGAGGGCTGACGCGCGGTTTTCCGGGCTTGACCCCAGCTTTCCCCTCCACCATGATCGCCGCCGCCTTTCGCGCGAGCTGGCGACTCGCATCTGCACTTCATGTGGCCAGTATTCTACGGCCGGGCACGTGGATGGGCATTGCGGCCTGACCAAGCCCGGCGCGGGGCTACACCATTCATCCGACCGACAGACAGATTGCGGGGATCAGAGCGTGTCCACTTCCCATCATTACCTTTTCACCAGCGAAAGCGTTTCCGAAGGCCATCCTGACAAGGTTTGCGATCGCATTTCCGATTCCATCGTCGACCTTTATTTGAAGGCCGATCCGCAGGCCCGCGTTGCCGTCGAGACCCTGGCAACCACCAACAAGGTGGTTCTGGCCGGCGAAGTCCGCGGCCCGTCTTCGATCACGCATGACCTGCTGAAGGATACGGCCCGCGCCGCGATCAAGGATATCGGCTACGAGCAGGAAGGCTTCCACTGGAAGAACGTCGATATCGAATGCTACGTGCACCAGCAATCGGCCGATATCGCCGTCGGCGTCGACGCTGCCGGCAATAAGGACGAGGGTGCCGGCGACCAGGGCATCATGTTCGGCTACGCCTGCCGCGAGACCGAGCATCTGATGCCGGCGCCGATCTATTATTCGCATCGCATCCTGAAGCTGCTCTCGGAAGCCCGCCGCTCCGGCAAGGAAAAAGGTCTCGGCCCCGATGCCAAGAGCCAGGTGACGCTGCTTTATGAGAACGGCAAGCCGGTGCGCGCCACCTCGGTGGTGGTCTCGACCCAGCATGCGGATGGTCTTGACCAGGCGCAGGTGCGCGAAATCGTGCGCCCCTATGTGCAGCAGGTCCTGCCCAACGGGTGGATGTGCCCGGAAGAAGAATTCTACGTCAATCCGACCGGCCGCTTCGTGGTCGGCGGTCCCGATGGCGATGCCGGCCTGACCGGCCGCAAGATCATCGTCGACACTTACGGCGGCGCGGCGCCCCATGGCGGCGGCGCTTTCTCCGGCAAGGATCCCACCAAGGTTGATCGCTCGGCCGCCTATGCCGCGCGCTATCTGGCGAAGAACGTGGTCGGTGCCGGCCTTGCCGACAAATGCACCATCCAGCTCGCTTATGCGATCGGCGTTTCCAAGCCGCTCTCGGTCTACGTGAACACCTACGATACCGGCAAGGTGGACGAGGAGAAGCTGGTCAAGGTGCTGAGCGACACCGTCGATCTCAGCCCGCGTGGCATCCGCACCCATCTCGGCCTCAACAAGCCGATCTATGCGCGGACCTCGGCCTATGGCCATTTCGGCCGCGAGCCGGATGCCGATGGCGGCTTCTCCTGGGAGCGTCTGGACCTCGCCGACAAGCTGCGCGCGGCGTTCTGATCCGCCTGGCGCGGAGCGGCAGCGCAAGCCTGCCGCCCGGCGCCTGAGGGCTTTGGGATAAGACGTCTCATGAGCAAGAATGACGACGTCGCCGATCCGGCAGGGGCATCAGCCCCTGCCGACCGGCGGCGTAATTTTTATGGCCGCCGCAAGGGCCGCAAGCTGCGTTCCAACCAGCAGGGCTGGATGGAAGAGCTGTTGCCGCGACTGACCATTGCATTGCCGGAAGATGGCAGCCCGCTCGATCCCGCCAGCCTGTTTCCCTGCAAGATGGACGATATCTGGCTGGAGATCGGCTTTGGCGGCGGCGAGCATCTGGCGGCCCAGGCGGCCGCGCATCCGAAGATCGGTTTCATCGGCTGCGAGGTTTTCGTCAACGGCATCGCCAGCCTGCTCGGTCACCTCGATCATCAACGGGGCGAGGGGCAGGGCAGTGACAATGTCCGCATCTACCCGGAGGATGCGCGCGATCTCCTGGCGCGCCTGCCGGAGCGTTCCCTCGGCCGGCTGTTTCTGCTGTTCCCCGATCCCTGGCCCAAGGCCCGGCATGCCCGGCGACGCTTCGTCAATCCCGGCAATCTCGATCTTCTGGCGCGCCTGCTGAAGCCGGGTGCGGAATTGCGCATCGGCAGTGACGACCCGACCTATATCGGCTGGGCGCTCGCTCATGCCAGCAACCATCCGGCTTTCACCTGGCTGGCGCAATCCGCCGCTGATTGGCAGCAGCGGCCGGCCGACTGGCCGCCCAGCCGCTATGAGCAGAAAGCGATCCGCCAGGGCCGCCAGCCGGCCTATTTCCGTTTCCGCCGCAACGGCTGACGGTTGACCTGACGGGCATTGGCCGGAGCGGTACTGGGGCACTGCAGGGAGAGATGTCACTGCGGCGCAACAGACGGTGACTTGCATTCACCGTCGGAAGCGGCCATGTCTTGATATTATGACTACCGCCAGCCTGCGGCCGCCCTCCAACCCCAGCCAGACCGTCCCGGTGACGGCGGTGCTCGGCCCAACCAATACCGGCAAGACCCATCTCGCCATGGAACGGTTGATGGGCCACCACTCGGGAATGATCGGCTTTCCTCTGCGTCTGCTGGCGCGCGAGAATTATGAGCGGGTGGTGAAGGCCAAGGGTGTCTCCGCGGTGGCGCTGGTCACCGGCGAAGAGAAGATCATCCCGCGCGGCGCCCGCTATTTCATCTGCACGGTTGAATCGATGCCGCTGGACCGGCCAGTCGCCTTTCTCGCCGTCGATGAAATCCAGCTGGCCGCCGATTACGAACGCGGCCATATCTTCACCGACCGGTTGCTGAGGGCTCGCGGCCTTTCCGAAACCATGTTCATGGGGTCCGACACGGCTGCGCGCTGGATTCGCGCCCTGGTGCCCGGCGCCACCTTCATCGAGCGGCCGCGCCTCTCCACGCTCAGCTATGCCGGCATGAAGAAGATCACGCGCCTGCCGCCACGTTCGGCCGTCGTCGCCTTCTCCGCCAACGACGTCTATGCCATCGCCGATCTGGTGCGCCGGCAGCGCGGCGGTGCGGCCATCGTCATGGGCGCCCTGTCGCCGCGCACCCGCAACGCCCAGGTCGAGCTCTATCAATCCGGCGAGGTCGATTACCTGGTGGCGACCGATGCGATCGGCATGGGCCTCAACATGGATGTGCGCCATGTCGCCTTCGCATCCTTGCGCAAGTTCGACGGCCGGGTGCCGCGGCCGCTGACCAAGGCGGAGATCGGCCAGATCGCCGGCCGCGCCGGCCGCCACATGGCCGACGGCACCTTCGGCACCACCATGGAAGCGGGCGAAATGGATGCCGAGATTGTCGAGGCGGTCGAGCATCATCGCTTCGATCCGCTGCCGCATCTGATGTGGCGCAATGCCGACCTCGATTTCCGCAGCATCGAGCGCCTGCTGCGCAGCCTGGAAACGCGTCCGCCGCATCCCGGCCTCATCCGCCAGCAGGAGGCGGAGGACCAGGCGGCCTTGCAGCATCTCGCGCGCGATCCGGAGATCGCCCATCTCGCCCAGGGCCGCGAGCGCGTTGCGTTGCTGTGGGATGTCTGCCAGGTGCCGGATTTCCGCAAGCTGATGACCGACGCGCATGTGCGTCTGCTGGGCCAGCTCTACCGCTATCTGGCGCGCGGCCACCACGTGCCGGGCCGGCTGCCGACCGATTGGGTCGAGGGACAGCTGGCGCGGCTCGATCGCGTTGACGGCGATATCGAGCAGCTGATGCAGCGCATTGCCCATATCCGTACCTGGTCCTATGTCGCCAATCGCGCCGACTGGGTGAGTGATCCGACGGCCTGGCAGGGCCGCACGCAGCTGATCGAGGATAGCCTGTCGGATGCATTGCATGCCGCTTTGACCCAGCGCTTCATCGACAAGCGCCACGCCGCCTTGCATCGCCATCTGCGCGGCGGCGGCAAGCTCACCGGCACGGTCAATGCCAGCGACGAGGTGCTGGTAGAAGGTCACGTCGTCGGCACCTTGCGCGGTTTTTCCTTCACCCCGCTGCTGGGCAGCGACGACCTCGCCGGGCGCAGCGACAGCAAGCCGCTGCTGGCGGCGGCGCGGCGCGCTCTGGGACCGGCGGTTGCGGCCCGCACCCAGGAACTTGTCGCCGACCCAGATCCGCAGTTCCGCCTGGGCGAGACCGGCCGCCTGCTGTGGCGGGGGGCCGAAGTGGCGCGCCTGATCGCCGGCGATGCGCCGCTGCGCCCGCTCATCCAGCTGCTGCATGACGATCTGCTGGAAGGCGGCCAGCGCCAGGCGATAGAGCAGCGGCTGAAGCAATGGCTGTCACATCACTTGCGCCGGCGGCTGCGGCCGCTCTTCGCTTTGGCCGAGGCTGAACTGCCGGCTGTCGCCCGCGGCCTCGCCTATCAGCTGGTCGAGCATCTCGGTGCCATGCCGCGCAGCGAACTCGCCGAGACCTTAGCCAGCCTCAGCCGCGACGACCGCCGCAGGCTGATGGCGCACGGCCTGCGTTTCGGCCGCGAGACCATCTGGCTGGAACGAATCAATGACCGGCGCCAACGGCGCTTGCTGCAACTGCTGCAGGCGGTGCATCATCGCCAGATGCATCATCTGACGCTACCGAAGGAGTTGCAGGCAGCGCCCGCCGCGACCACCGATGCCATGGCGCGGGTCGCGGGCTATCGCCTGGTCGCCGGCCGGCTGGTCGGCTTCAATCATCTGGAACGCTGGTCCCAGGCTCTGCATCGCCTCGCCGACCAGAAGCAGTTGAAGCCGGAAGATCCGCAGCTCGCCGCCGTGCTGGATATCGAGCCGGCTTTGGTCGAGCCGGTCCTGCGCGCGCTCGGCTTCGTGCGCAATCCGCGGCATGGTCAGGGCGACTTCGCGCGGCGGCGCCGCAAGCCGGCGGCGCCGATGCCGGCCGATCCGCATTCGCCTTTTGCCGTGCTGGCGCAGATCAAGCCGCGGCGATGAACGGTAAGGTGTTCTCCGTGCGTTTCGCTTCAACCCGCGATGCTTCAGCCCGGGACGCTTCAGCTTGCGATGATCGCGTGCTCCCGTGACCATGCGTGACGCCGTCGCCACGCCGGCCACAGGCGAAGCCAGCTTGCGGCTGGATAAATGGCTATGGTTCGCGCGTTTCGTCAAAAGTCGCAGCCTCGCCAGCAAGCTGGTGGAACTGGGACGCATGCGGGTGAACGGCACGCCGACGGCGAAGGCCCACTACGCCGTGCGGGTCGGCGATGTTCTCACCTTCGCGCTCGGTCCCCATATCCGTGTCATCAAGGTGGTGGCGCTCGGCAGCCGTCGCGGTCCGGCACCAGAGGCGCAGGGCCTTTATGATGATCTCGATCCGCCGGCACCGCACACTGCGGCGGCAATGTCACCTGTGGAATCCGGCCAGCGCGATCAGGGCAGCGGCCGGCCGACGAAGCAGCAGCGTCGCGCCATCGATCGCTTGCAGGGCGATGATTGAGCGCCCATCGATCGCCTGCTCGTGTTTGTCATGGCTGTGCATGCCTACAAAACCCTGACCGCCGCGCGGACAAGGCGACGATTACGCGTAACATGGGCGACGATTGCGCGCAGCCGGGCTGAAATGCGGATCGATCTGTTGCGTCGTCGGGGGTGTCGTGGTAACAGCCCGGCTTAACGAGAGGTTAGGTTGAAACGGAGACGGTCATGGCCTATGTGGTGACGGAAGCTTGCATCAAGTGCAAGTACATGGACTGCGTCGAGGTCTGCCCGGTCGACTGCTTCTACGTCGGCGAAAACATGCTGGTCATCCACCCGGACGAATGCATCGACTGCGGCGTCTGCGAGCCGGAATGCCCGGCCGACGCGATCCTGCCGGACAGCGAAGGCGGCATGGAAAAGTGGCTGGAAATTAACCGGGAATACGCCACGCAATGGCCCAACATCACCCGCAAGGGCGAAGCGCCGGCCGATGCCGACTCCTGGAAGGGCGTGGCGGACAAATTTGCCAATCATTTCAGCCCGAAGCCTGGAAATAGTTAATTAAATCAATTAATTAATCTATATCTAGTAGGGTCACCCCCGAGTCTCCCCAGGACTTCGGCGAAGGCCTCGTGCGATTGCTGCATAGCTCCCTTTCCTTGAATCAAACGGCCATTTCTGTTATAAGATCGACATAGGTCCTTGGGGCGGTTTTCGGCCTGAACGACGATATGTCGGCGTACCGTCCAAGCCCTAAAAACGATAAGAATTTGGTCTGGACCCCTGGTCCGGAAGCGGATTCTGTTTGCCGTGGATGACCTCCGGTGCAGCCAGAGAGGTGGTTTGGCCGGTGGTGTTTTTTTACCCTGCGATCGGGCGGGGACGGCGGATCCGGCGACCGGGAAGGGCCAGCCAGCGAGGTTCTGGGGTCATGCAGAGTCGGGTTTTTGCGAGAGCCTGCCACCCGTCCCGGTTAGCCGGGCGGGCGAGGTCGGATTGACCGCCGGTGTGACCGATGCAGCGACGTGATGATGCGGTTTGGAGGTAGTGATCGTGGTTGAGAAGGCAAAGAAGGCCGTTGCAGCGAGCAAGGATATCGGTTTCAAGAAAGGCGATTTCGTCGTCTATCCGACCCATGGTGTCGGTAAGATTCTCGGTATCGAATCTCAGGAAATTTCCGGTCATAGCCTTCAAGTCATCATTATCCATTTCGACAAGGACCGCATGACGCTGCGGGTGCCCGTCGCCAAGGCGAAGAATTCGGGCCTGCGCAAGCTGTCCTCGAAGAAGGTCATGGACACCGCGATGCAGACCCTGAAGGGCCGTTCGCGGGTGAAGCGCGCCATGTGGTCGCGCCGGGCTCAGGAATATGAGGCGAAGATCAATTCCGGCGATCCGGTTTCCATCGCCGAAGTGGTGCGCGACCTGCACCGCAATGCCGACCAGCCCGACCAGTCCTATAGCGAGCGCCAGATCTATCAGGCTGCTCTCGACCGTCTGGTCCGCGAATTGGCGGCAATCGATGGAATCGATGAGCAGGCGGCGACGCAGCGCCTGCATCAAGTTCTGAAGGCGGCCTGATCAGGGAGGCGGCCGGCCTTCCGGCCGGCGCGTACCCGCTGTCTTCGTCTCAGCTCTCTCCTCGAGAGGCCCCCTAGCGGCTCGACCGCGAATGACGGATGGTCACCGGGACCCTAACCGGCCCCATCCGTCAGGGGTTTCGGGATAGCCCGTCAGGTTTCTGGCGGGCTTTTTCGTGGGCCGGCCGTTCCGTGCCGACCCTTTCATGATCCGGCCGTTCCGTGCCGGCCTTTCGTGTCGGATCGGTTGCCATGTCTTCGGACCGGCCCCCCTTGCTGCTGGCCGGCTGCGCCGATGTCGGCGATTTGGCGCCGCCTCCTGACCTGCTAGAGTTGGGGGAAGCCGACTCGGAACCCAGCAGAAAGATCGCATCACCATGGCCGAACAGGACAAATTCGCCGTCCTGCGACAAGCCCAGCGCATCTGGGCGGTCGCCCCTGTCCATGGCGAGGCGGAACGGCTGCGCGCTGTCCATGATTACCTGGCGCCGCAATTTCAGCCCGGCGACCGGTTGGTCTATCTCGGCGGCTTTCTCGGCCGCGGCGCCAATGTCGCCGGCACGGTGGATGAATTGCTGCGCTTTCGCCGCGAGATTCTCGCCCGCCGCAATATGTTCACCTTCGATCTCGCTTATCTGCGCGGCGCCCAGGAGGAAATGTGGCAGAAGCTGCTGCAGCTGCAATTCGCGCCAAATCCCAAGGAAGTCCTGCCCTGGATGCTGCAGCAGGGGGTGGGCTCCACCATCACCGCCTATGGTGGTGATCCGGCCGAAGGCATCATTCGCTGCCGCGAAGGGGCGCTGGCGATTACCCGCTGGACCAATTCGTTGCGCAACGCCATGCAGGCGCGCGCCGGGCACTATCAATTGATGAGTGCGGTCCGCCGCGCCGCCTATACCAGTGACCTCGGCTTGCTCTTCGTCCATGCCGGGCTCGATCCGGATCGACCGCTGGATGCTCAGGGCGACAGCCTGTGGTGGGGCAGTTCCGGCTTTGCCAGCCTCAATCATCCCTATGGCGAATTCCTGAAGGTGGTCCGCGGCTTTGACCGCCACCATGGCGGTCCCGCCCAGGGACCTTTCACCATGACGCTGGACGGCGGCTGCGGCTTCGGCGGCAAGGCGATCGCCGCCTGTCTGGATCCTCGTGGCGAGGTGCTTGATCTGGTTGAAGCCTGATCTGGTTGAAGCCTGATCTGGGCGGAGCCTAGGGCGGGTGCGAAAAAGGCGGTGCGGCAAAGGCCGCTTCCCGCCCTTTTTGGTGAGCGCGATCGTTTTGAATGGAAGCGGATTGGCTTTCACTGAAAACGTGAATCGCCCTCTATCTTATAGAAGAGAAACGCGCAGCTTACTGGCCGCCGATCTTGTCGGCCTGGCAACCGCTATCGCTCTTGCATTCCTCCAGCCGGTCCTCGAGGAATCGCGTGCGCTCACGCGTGGTGGTGACAGCGCAATCGAGATCGACATAGTAGCTGTCATCCTTGGCAAAGCCGCAGGAACTGTTGCGCTTTTCCATCCACACCGCCTCGCCTTTCTTGAGGCTGGCCTTCTCGTCGGCGTCCAGGTATTTCACCAACGCGGCGAAGGACTGATTCAAATCGGTATCGGCGTTGATGTAGTTCTTCGTCAGGCAATAGACGTCGTCGAAATCGTTCTTGGTATGCTCGCAATCGGCCCTGGCCGACAGGCTGCCGGTCATGCTGCCGCAAACCACGACGGCGGCGGCGAGAACAAACTTCTTCATTTGATCCCCTATCATTTTTCATCTTCCAGCCGACTCTGCGTCGACTGATTCGGGCGGCGACAGACTGCTCCTCAATCGGCGCCGGTTCCAGTGCCGTCGCTCACAGTCGGGTGCGCCGCCGCGGCTTCAGTGCCGGGCAGCAGCCGATAGAGCGGGATTGCATGGCTGCGGCCAGGCAGGAGATGCAGGCCGAGCGGTGCCACCGGCAATTCCGGCGGCAACATGGCGGCGACCTCGGCGCTGACGACGATGATGGCCTCGCTCTTGTGATCGTCGATCACCTTGCCGAACTGCTCGAAACGCTGTGCCAGATTCACGCAATCGCCCACCAGCGTGTAATTGACCCGGCCGGGCGCACCGATATTGCCGGCGATGGCGATGCCGGTTTCGATGCCGATGCGCAGCCGCACCGGATGCAGTCCCTTATGCGCGCGCCGCTGGTTGTCGAGATGCAGGCGCTCGGCAATCTGCAGGGCAGCGCGGCAGGCGCGCTGGACGTGATCGGGCTGACGCGCGGGCGCCCCCCAGAACGCCATCACCGAATCGCCGATATACTTGTCGATCGTGCCGCCCTGTTCGGCGACCGCTTCGCCGAGCAGCGAGAAATGGCGGTTGAGAAACGCCGCGAGGTCCGGCGCATCAAGCCGCTGGGCGGTGGCGGAGAAGCCGACGATATCGGTGAAAAGAACCGTGACGGCGCGTTCCTTGGAAGCGAAATCATCCATCGAATTGGCGCGGATCAATTGCGGCAGCAGGCTGCGGGGGACATAGGTGGCGAGCCAGCTCAGCCCGATCCGCATGCGGTTGAAAGCGGAGATCGCGATGTCCACCTCGCGCAGGCGGCTGCCGCGCAGCAGCCCCACCTCATCCAGCTCCAGCTGCGCCAATTTCTCCGAGGCCTGCGCCAGCCGGGCCATCGGCCGGGCGATGCGGCGGCCGATCAGGACCGACATGACGACCGCTGCCAGCATGACGACGCCGCCGAGAATGCCGGCCCAGATGACGCGGCCGAGCCGTTTGGCGATATCCTCATCCGGCAGATGCAGGCCGATGATCCAGGGCTTGGCCGGCATGCTGTCCATCGCCGGCGGCGCATAATCGTTGAGAACCTTATAGAGGATAAGTTCCGTGTCGCCGTCGATCACCACCTGTTGCACCTTAAAATCCGGCGTGAATCCGAGATCCCGGAAACTCTGCTGCACATCGATATCCGTCGGCTTGTTGGCGCGGAAGTCGACCAGTGCCTGATCGCCGACATCGGCGGGACGCAGCAGGCGGCCGACCGCGGCTTCACGTTCCAGCGTGGCATCGGGGTGGGCGATGATATAGCCGTCGCCATTGATGGCGAAGGGTATCGCGCCATCGACGCCGACATTAGCGCCGATATGGCGCGAGAGAGCCGCGACGCCGATCGTCGCCCGCAGCACTCCGATCAGCGCGCCGCCCCGCAATACCGGCATGTAGAGTGGAACAACGGCATTCTTGCGCCGGCTGGAATAAAAGGGCGTTCCCCAGAACAGGCCGCGTTTGTTGCGGGCCATGTCGAAGACGGAACGGAACATGCTGGCGGGGCCGCCGGGAATCTCCTGGATCGCGAAGTCGCCGCGATCGGCGCTGTTGCGCGAGGCCGACATGACGCGCAGGTCGCTGCGCACGAAAACCAGTGTGTCGATCTGCTCGTCGGCCGCCAGTGTACCCAGCAGCAGATCGTTAATGCGTCCCGAACCGAAGAGATCAAGCTGGTCGCTGAGAATGTAGCGGCCCAGCGCATCAAGCTGGCTTTCGGTCGGATCGAGCTGATAGCGCAGGTTCTGGCTGACCAGGTCGACCACCAGCTGGCCATTGGTGGCGATCAGTGCCCGCGTGTTGCTGGCGGCGGCGGAGAGCAATAGGGCAATGGCGATGCCGACCGCCACGACCACCAGGCTGCCGAAGCTCAGGGCGAGGGTGGTGACGATGGAGGGACGCCATTGCGGCGCGCGGTCAGCTGCCGGAGACGGTACGATCGGCACCGCCAAGCCTGCCGGCTGACCGGTCGCCAATTGGTCTGCCGCCAACTGGTCGCCACCCGCCTGGTCGCCGGCCGACTGGGTGCTGACCCCGGTTGCCGTCGGCGGTGACGCGGCGATATCGAGATCGCTGGAGCTTGGGGTCATCGGCACCGCGATACCGACAGCTGCGTCATTCCCGGGCGCTTCATTACGGGGCACTTCATCCCAGGCGCATCATCGACAGGTGATCCTTGCAGCTTTGATCCGTTGACGATCAATAGGTGACGATCTTGACCAGGCGGCCGACCTTGGGCTCCTCGCCGGGTTTCAGTTCGTTGAGGACCCGGAACCAATCCGCCTTGCCTTCGGAGACAACCATCCTTGCCGAGAGCGAAGCCACCGTGTCCCCGCTCTTCACCTGAACGATGTGAATGCGCTGCGGACGATATTTGCTGCCCTCGCTGGCAGCGATCTGGCGGAAGCTTTGCGCCGTCTGCATATAGCCCGGATCGTAAGCGGCGGTGGTGGCGGGTTTGCTCAGAAACAGGAATTCATAAGTGGTGCCTTCGGGATGGCGGATCAATACCACCCGGCCGTTGACCTTGCCGCCGGTGACGGTCCCGGTGGCGGCCGGCATGCCGTTGATCTGTAGCGACTGGATGTTCTGGAAGGTGACGTTCTGCGCCACCTGACCGTTGGCGATATAATCGGCAAGATCGCCTGTCGGCTGCGGATCGGCAATCTGCAGGGCCAGCGCGGCGCCGTTGGGGCCGGTCGCCTGGACCTGATCCGGCGTATTGTGCAGATGGAAGCCCTGCGGCACGACAAAGCTGAAATGCAGGGTCGGGTGAATGAAGGTCTGGCCGTCGATGACTCCGTCTTTGGGATCATCGCCGAACGTCATGCCGTCGATCTTCTTCAGATAGATCTCCGGCTCCAGCATGGCATTGGGCTGGGTCGGCCCGGCTTGGGCAATCGCCTGCTGTACCCGGTCCACCGTGCGGGGATGCGAGGCCATCATGTTATTGGCGTCGACCACGGAAGGATCCTTGCCGGCGAGTTTGGCTTCCAGTTGGCTTTCGGCCCGCAGACTGCCGAGGAATTCCGCCATCGCCTGGGGATCATAGGTGGCCCGCTTGAGGTAGCGGACGCCAAGCGAATCCGCCTCGAATTCCTGCTGCTGGGAGTATTGCGCCAACTGTACCTGGGCATGCTGCTGCACCAGGCCGCCGACCATATTGGCGCCGCTGCTGCCGCCCAGGATGGCGCCGAGCAAGGTGGCGCCCAGGACTTCCCATTGCGCCTGCTGCTGCTGTCCCACGCGCTCCGCCGTATGCCTGGCATTGATATGGCCGATCTCATGGCCAAGAACGCCGGCCACCTCGGCCTCGTTATCTGCCAGCGTCAACAGGCCGCGGGTGATGTAGATATAACCGCCCGGCACGGCGAAGGCATTGACATCGGGCGTGTCGAGGACGGTGAAGGTATAGGTCACATCCTTGCGCTCGGAGGTTGCGGAAACGAATTGTCCGATGCTGCTGATATAGGCGGTGAGTTCCGGTTTCTCCTGATAGGCGCCGCCGAATTCAGCGAGGATCTTGGGATGTTCCTCACGCCCCATCTGCGCTTCCTGCTGGGGCGTCACCGAGGTGGTGAAGCTGCGCCCGGTGGCCGGGCTGACAGCGGTCGTGCAGCCGCTGAGCAGCCCCGCCAGAGCGAAGCTGCTGCAAAGACCGATCAGCAGACGTTGCTTCATCGCCAAGATCCTCCCCGGATAAGACCGACTGTGCCGCGCGGCGGGTTACATTCTTGCAGCCCGGATCGTCGACTCGTTTGCATGCTTGCAAACCTATCATTCCATCGCCACAGGGCCAAGCACGGGCGGCCGCGTCGAAAGGCATTGGCGTGTGAGCCAAGCCCAGGTTAAAACAGATGAAACCGATTGGTAATGGGGTGCAGAATGGCGTCAGAACGGCAGCCGGGCGGCAAGGATCTCTATCCGGCGATCGAGCCTTACGACACGGGTTTCCTCAAGCTCGATAGCCTGCACGAGATGTATTACGAGGTCTCGGGCAATCCTAAAGGTGTCCCGGTGGTGTTCCTGCATGGCGGGCCGGGCGCCGGCGCCAATGCCAGCCACCGCCGTTTCTTCGATCCCGCCCACTACCGCATCGTGATTTTCGACCAACGCGGCTCCGGCCGCTCGAAACCATTGGGCGAAATCCGCGACAACACCACGCCCCTGCTGATCGGGGATATCGAGAAGCTGCGCCAGCATCTCGGCATCGAAACCTGGTTCGTCTTTGGCGGTTCCTGGGGCTCGACCCTGGCGCTCGCCTATGCGGAGCACCATCCTGACCGGGTCAGGGGGCTTGCCCTGCGCGGCATCTTCCTGTGCCGGAAGTCGGAGATCGACTGGTTCTTGTATGGCATGAAGGAATTGGCGCCCGAGGCTTGGCGCAATTTCGCCGGTTTCATTCCCGAAGCCGAGCGCGGCGACCTGCTGACCGCCTACCATAAGCGGCTCATGGACCCCAATCCGGCGGTGCACATGCCGGCGGCGCGCGCCTGGAGCGTGTACGAAGGCAGCTGTTCGACCCTGCTGCCGAGCCCGGAAACAGTCAGCGCCTTTTCCGGCGACGTCCTGGCTTTGGGCCTGGCGCGCATGGAGGCGCATTACTTCATCAATAATATATTCCTGCCCGACAACTACCTATTGTCGCATGTCGACAAGATACGCCATATCCCTGCCTTCATCGTGCAGGGGCGCTATGATCTGGTGTGCCCGATCATCTCCGCCGACGACCTCACCCGGATCTGGCCGGAAGCGCGCTACCACATCGTTCCTGATGCCGGTCATTCGGCCATGGAACCCGGCATCCGCGCCCATCTCGTCGCCGGCATGGATCGTTTCAAGGCGCTGGGCTAGATCGAAGAGAGGCGCTAGGTCGAAGAGAGACGAGGTGCACCCGGCCGACCCCGAGACGAACGGTTTCGGGACTAACCTGGGATAAGAAATCGGAAGCCTCGCCAGCGCTGTTTTCCTGGGCCGGCAGTGGCCGGGTGGAAGGCAGCGAGCGGTGGTTAGCGGGGCGCGCTTCCCTCACGGCTATTTGTAGCGCGTCGCCGTGGACCGATGCTTTCAGCGCTTGAATTTCTTTTAGATTCAGTCGATTTTCGCAGGGGTTCTCCGGATTGCATCTTGGCTGCCCAAACGGCCCGGTTTTGAGCGGGGCCGAGCCGGACGATGATGTCAAGTCGATCGGGCCAGATCGATCGGCTGAACCGATCAGAAGGCGGTGATCGCGTCGCGAGGGGCGCCAGGGTGGCGGACTGTGGGTGGTGCTTGCCGACGCCGGCAACTGGCGCGACAGCGGCGATCCGGATGCTGATTGATTGCCGGTCAAAGATACAATCCGGTTCATGATTACCGCTACGCCGTAACAGAGACGGCGATTGAAAGCTGGAAGATGGCACGCTTTTCGAATTGGATTATTGGCCTTGTCGTGGTGCTGATTTTTGCCAGCGCCTGGTACCTGCTCAACCGCCCGGCAAATGAACAGCCCTGGGCCGGCGATGTCGGCGGGTTGACTTATACGCCCTATCGCAAGGCAACCGATCTCACTCATCAGAGCGCGACGCGTGAGCAGATCACCAGCGATGTCGAGAAGATGGCCAGCATCACCGGCCAGATCCGCACCTACACCTCGACCGGCGATGCCTATTACGTACCGGAGATTGCTTCCAAGATGGGGCTGCGCGTTACCGCCGGCGCCTGGATCAGCACCGACCTCAAGAAGAACCAGGAAGAGATCAACAACCTGATCGACCTCGCCCACAATGTCGGCGGCGTCAATCAGCTCCTGGTCGGCAACGAGGTTCTTTACCGGACCGAACTGAACACCGACCAGGATCCCAAGCCTGAGCAGGCGACCGGCGCCGACGACAAGGAAAAGGCGATCAACCGCGCCAAGATCGAGGCGGAGCGCGCCCATCTGCGTGTCCAGCGGCTGATCGATTATATCAACCAGGTGAAGGATAAGGTCGACGGCATTCCCGTCAGCACCTCGGAGACCTTCGACTATTACCTGCCGCATCCGCTGGTCAAAGGCGATGGCACGGCGCTCGACGGGCCGGATCTGATCCTCGCCCAGGGCCATAATGAAGACGTGCAGAAGCTGGTCAATTCGGTCGACTTCATCGCCGTCCATATCCTGCCGTTCTGGAACGGGGTTAACGTCAATCGCGCCGTCGGCACCATCGACGGCAGCGGCGAGGAAGACGGCAATTCCGTGCTGCATGTCTATCATCGCCTGCAGCAGACCTATCCCGACAAGCGCATCGTGGTGACCGAAGTCGGCTGGCCGAGCCAGGGCCTGACCCGCGGCCAGGCGGAAGCCTCGCAGGTCAACCAGGGCACCTTCCTGCGCCGCTTCCTGCTCGCGGCGAAGAAGGAAGGCATCGACTATTTCATCATCGAGGCCTTCGACCAGCCGGCGAAGATGCAGAGCGGCGGTGGTGTCGAGGCTTATTGGGGGCTGTGGGATGCCAATGGCAACCCGAAGCCGACTTTGGCCGGCGTCCTCGTCAATAACCAGAACTGGCGCTCGCTGGCGATCGCCACCATCGCGCTCGGCCTGCCTTTCGTCTTCTGGGTGCTGCGCGCCAATTTCGACCTCAACCGGCGCGGCCGCATCTTCGTCGCCTTGTTGATGCAAGGCGGCGTCATGGTCGCGGTGGCGATCTATGCGCTCTATTCGACGCGCTATCTGACCTGGGTGGATATCGCCGCCCTTGGCATGGTGGCGCCGGCAACCTTGCTCCTCCTCTGCATCTTCCTGATCGAGGGTGCGGAGATGGCGCTCAATCTGTGGCTCGGCAAGACCAGCCGGCGCCTGGTGCCGCCGCCGATCGACGGCAGCTGGAAGCTGCCCAAGGTCTCGGTGCATGTGCCCTGCTATAACGAGCCGCCGGAGATGATGATCGAGACCATCAAGGCGCTCGAGAAGCTGGACTA
>Ga0255336_100208_pt1 | contig 120838 bp, 106 predicted proteins | sample MeOH1_35cm_T3_17_FD_189102 | JGI IMG/M metagenome (GOLD analysis project Ga0255336, IMG submission 189102) | Sandy soil microbial communities from University of British Columbia, Vancouver, Canada - MeOH1_35cm_T3_179 | ecosystem: Engineered > Artificial ecosystem > Sand microcosm > Unclassified...
AGGCGCCGTTGGTCCCGCGCCTATCAAATAGATTAAATTAATTAACCACGGAAGTTCGATAGGGTTGATATAGTTTCTCCAACGGATCACCCGATCCCATAAGACCCGGAGGACATCATGACCCAACCGAATTCGCAGCAAGCCCAAGCCGTCGCCACGCCCCGCGCGTTCGCCGCGTCGATGCTGAATATGCGCACCGTCGCGTTCTCGTTGCTGGTCGACCGGGCTCTGTCCGCTTAGTGCCCACTTAGCATTCGCTCGATATCGGCTCAAGTTTCCGGCATCAGTGTGCCGCGCCTCTCCCCACATTCAGTTTCGATACAAGACACCCAGGAGTCACGCATGTCAGAACGCAAGCTCACCAATGCCGCCGGCGCACCCGTCGCCGATAACCAGAATTCGATGACCGCCGGCACGCGCGGCCCGGTCGTCCTGCAAGACGTATGGCTGCTCGAAAAACTCGCCCACTTCGATCGTGAAGTGATTCCGGAGCGCCGCGTTCACGCCAAAGGCTCGGGCGCATTCGGCACGCTGAAAGTGACGCACGACATCTCGCGCTACACGAAGGCGAAAGTGTTCGCCGAGGTCGGCAAGGAAACGCCGCTCTTCATGCGGTTTTCCACGGTGGCGGGCGAGCGCGGCGCGGCCGACGCGGAACGCGACGTGCGCGGTTTCTCGATCAAGTTCTACACGGAAGAAGGCAACTGGGACGTGGTCGGCAACAACACGCCGGTGTTCTTCATCCGCGATCCGCTGAAGTTCCCGGACTTCATCCACACGCAAAAGCGCGACCCGTATACCAACATGCGCAGCAACGTCGCGGCGTGGGACTTCTGGTCGCGCCATCCCGAGTCGCTGCACCAGGTGACGATTCTGATGAGCGATCGCGGTATTCCGAAGAACTATCGTCAGATGCACGGCTTCGGCTCGCACACGTACTCGTTCGTCAACGCGAACAACGAGCGTTTCTGGGTGAAGTTCCACTTCAAGTCGCTGCAGGGCGTTGAAAATTTCACCGATGCCGAAGCGGCGCAAGTGGTCGCGCAGGACCGTGAAAGCGCGCAGCGCGATCTGGTCGCGAACATCGACGCGGGCAATTTCCCGAAATGGCGCTTCGCGATTCAGGTGATGCCGGAAGCGGAAGCCGCGGCGTATCGCTTCAATCCGTTCGATATCACGAAGGTGTGGTCGCAGAAGGACTATCCGTTGATCGACGTCGGCACGATCGAGTTGAACCGCAATGCGGCCAACTATTTCGCGGACGTGGAGCAGGCGGCGTTCACGCCGGCCAACGTGGTGCCGGGCATCGGCTTCTCGCCGGACCGTCTGTTGCAAGGCCGTTTGTTCTCGTACGGCGACACGCAGCGCTATCGCCTCGGCATCAACCATCACCAGATTCCGGTGAATGCGTCGCGCGTGCCGAACCCGCATTCGTTCCATCGCGACGGCGCGATGCGCACCGACGGCAACCTCGGCGGTAACGTGAACTACGAGCCGAACCGTTTCGGCGACTTCGCGCAGGACGCGAATGCGTCCGAGCCGCCGCTCGCGGCGGGCGCGGTGGATCGCTACGATCATCGGCTGGACGACGACTACTACACGCAGCCGGCGATGCTGTTCGCGCTCTTCGACACCGCGCAGCGCGAGCGTCTGTTCGGCAATATCGCGCGCCATATCAACGGTGTGCCGCAGGAGATCGTCGCGCGTCAGATCGAGCATTTCCGCCGCATCGATCCGGCCTACGCCGAAGGCGTGACCGCCGCGCTGGCCGCGCTTGCGGAAGCCGGCAAGAAGTAAGCGGTCGAAGTAATCGGGAAGTGATGCGGCAAAGCGGGGCGCGTCGGCGCCCCGCCGGTATTGAGACGAATCGAGGAAGCACGATCATGATCCAGATGATGATGGCGACCATCGGCGGCACGCCGTCGACGCGCGGCGCGCAACAGCGGCAGGCATGGATGGCGCGCAAGACCGTGGGTTTCGCGATCTTCACGAGCGGACTGGCGGTGATCGTCGCGCAAGCGCTTCGGCACGCGTTAGGCGGCTGATTCAAGCGCTTGCCGCAAGGGCGGCAAGTGACCACGCGTCACACGAACGCGGCACCTTTCTAAGATAAACTGTCGAGCGTTCGATGTTTCCGGTTTGTCATTCGCAAACCGTTAGTTTGCCGACCGGTTCGTATCACTCTTCAAAGGAGTCGTCATGGCCAAGAAAGAAGCCGTACAGCATGTCAACATCGGGATCAGCGACAAGGATCGCAAGAAGATCGCGGAAGGTTTGTCGCATCTGCTCGCCGACACCTACACGCTGTATCTGAAGACCCACAACTTTCACTGGAACGTCACGGGTCCGATGTTCAACACGCTGCACCTGATGTTCGAAACGCAGTACAACGAGTTGGCGCTGGCGGTGGATTCGATCGCCGAACGTATTCGCGCGCTGGGTGTGCACGCGCCGGGCAGCTACAAGGATTTCGCCAAGCTGTCGTCGATTCCCGAAGCGGACGGCGTGCCGGCTGCCGAGGAAATGATCCGCCAGTTGGTGGAAGGTCAGGAAGCCGTGGTGCGTACCGCGCGCGCGATTTTTCCGTCGACGGAAGCCGCCAACGACGAGCCGACCGCCGACCTGCTGACGCAACGCATGCAAACGCATGAGAAAACCGCGTGGATGCTGCGTTCGATGCTGGCTTGAGCGGTTGATCCGCTTGAGCATCGGCGTGCGGATTCATCGACCGGCGCTTCGGCGTGTGTGATGAATCCAGACGGAGCCTCCCTTTACGGGAGGCTTTTGTTTTTTACGGGGCGGATTTCGGCTTCGACGCTGGCGTTTGCTCTTGCGTCGGCGCCGAGCGCGTGACCGTCGTCCTGCCCGAAGCTCCACGCAGCCCGCATCCCGTAAAATAGCCGCACATCTCCGCATTCCACCGAATCCGCCATGTTCGCCCGACTTCCCCTGTATTTGCGCCTCGTGCGCATGGACAAGCCGATCGGCAGCCTGCTGCTGCTGTGGCCCACGCTCAACGCGCTGTGGATCGCCTCCGACGGTCATCCGTCGTGGCCGCTGCTGGTGATCTTCACGGTGGGCACGGTGCTGATGCGCTCGGCCGGCTGCGCAATAAACGACTATGCGGATCGCGATTTCGACCGCTACGTGAAGCGCACCGAAAACCGTCCGATCACCTCGGGCAAGATCAAGGCATGGGAAGCGGTGGCGCTCGCGGCGGGCCTGTCCCTGCTGGCCTTTCTGCTGATCCTGCCGCTCAATACGCTGACCAAGGAACTGTCCGTCGCCGCGTTGTTCGTCGCCGGTTCGTATCCGTTCACGAAGCGTTTCTTCGCGATTCCGCAGGCATACCTCGGCATCGCGTTCGGCTTCGGCATTCCGATGGCGTTCGCCGCGATTCAGGACCACGTGCCGATGCTCGCCTGGGTGATGCTGTTGGCCAACGTGTTCTGGTCGGTCGCGTACGACACCGAATACGCGATGGTCGATCGCGACGACGACATCAAGATCGGCATCCGCACCTCGGCGCTGACCTTCGGGCGCTTCGACGTGGCCGCGATCATGCTGTGCTATGCGGCAACGCTGGGGATTTACGTCGGCATCGGCGTGCTGCTCGGTTTCGGCGTGCTGTACTGGCTGGGATGGGCTGCGGCGGCGGGCTGCGCGATCTATCACTACACGCTGATCCGCAAGCGCGAGCGGATGGCCTGCTTCGCGGCGTTCCGGCATAACAACTGGCTGGGCGGCGCGCTGTTTGCCGGCATCGCCGCGCATTACGCGGCGGCTTCGTTCTAGTTTTTCAGGGCTGTGTTCGCGTTGCCTTTGTGCCGCGCACGCCGCCTCGGTTCGAATCCACTTCTGTTCTAACTGCTCGTCGGCGCGGAGCGCGACGACCGCGCTAACCGCTCTGATTGCCGGCCGAATTCGTCAGCTATTTTCGAGGCGCCGCGTCCCGCGGCGCACTTTTCCTGATTGACTGCCCGATCCGCGCTTAACGCGTCGAGCGCACTGAACGCGCTTACTGCTTGCCGAACTCGTCGCCCATTTCCTTGGCACGCGCATCGGCGGCCAGCACACCGCGCACGATTGCATCCTTGATGCCGCTCGCGTCGAACGACGCCAGCGCGGCTGCGGTGGTGCCGCCCTTCGACGTCACACGTTCGCGCAGCACGGACGGCGGCTCGTCCGAGTTCGCGGCGAGTTGCGCCGCGCCGGTGAAGGTCGCCACCGCCAGCGCGCGGCCTTGCGCTTCGTTCATGCCGAGCTGGCGCGCGGCTTCCTGCAATGCTTCGATGAAATAGAACACGTAGGCCGGGCCGCTACCCGAGATGGCGGTGACCGCGTCGATCTTCGCTTCGTCGTCGAACCAGACGGTTTCGCCCACCGCGCCGAGCACCTGCGACGCCAATGCGCGGCCCGCTTCGTCGACGCTGCGCGTGGCGGTGAGACCGGCCACGCCCATGCCGATCAGCGCCGGCGTGTTCGGCATCACGCGCACGATGCGGCTGTGACCGTTGAGCCAGCGCGACATATCGTCCATGCGAATCCCGGCGACGATGCTGATCGCCAGTTGCGACGCGTTCAAGTGCGGCGCCAGCGCCTCGGCGACGCTCTTCAGGATCTGCGGCTTCACCGCCAGCACGACGGCGTCATACGACGCGAGCGCGGCGTCCGCCGCGGCGCCGGTCCGGATGCCGAACTGCTGCTCGTTGCGCTTGCGCGCGTCCTCGTTGGGATCGATCGCGTAGAGATCGGCGGGCGCGACGCCACGTTTGATGAGGCCGCCGATCAACGCCGCAGCCATGTTGCCGCCGCCGATAAAAGCAATTTTCATGATGGTCCGAAAGAAGTTCCGTTGAGAGCTCGCCTGGGCTCGAACAAGGCAAGGGTCAGTGAGAGTAATCCCGCGCGCCGAAGATCGCGGTGCCGACGCGCACGATCGTCGCGCCTTCCAGCACGGCCGCCTCCAGGTCGCTCGACATGCCCATCGAAAGCGTATCGAGCGGCAGACCGTTCTCGCGCAGACGCTCGAACAGTTCGCGCAAGCGGCGATGCGGCACACGTTGCTCGTCGATGCCGCCAGCCGGTTCCGGAATCGCCATCAAGCCGCGCAAACGCAGCTTCGGCAGCGCGGCGATCGCCTGCGCGACTTCCACCGCCTCGGCCATGCTCACGCCGCTTTTCGACGCCTCGCCGCTGATGTTGACTTGCAAGCACACGTTCAGCGGCGGCAGATTGTCCGGCCGCTGCTCCGACAAGCGTTGTGCGATCTTCAAGCGGTCGACCGAATGCACCCAGTCGAAATGCTCGGCGACCGGCCGCGTCTTGTTCGATTGCAACGGTCCGATGAAATGCCATTCGAGCGCGGCGCGCAAATCGGCCAGCGCTTCGATCTTCGCAATGGCTTCCTGCACGTAGTTCTCGCCGAACGCGCGCTGGCCCGCGTCGTAGGCGGCGCGCACGTCTTCGGCGGGAAAGGTCTTGGAAACCGCGAGCAGGTCGATGGTGCGCGCGTCGCGTCCGGCCGCGTGCGCGGCGGCCGCGATGCGCTGCCGCACCGCTTCGACGTGGTGAATCAGATCGGACATGGAACGGATCCGGAGGGCGATGACCGGATTATACGGACAGCATGTGCTCGACCAGTTCGATCCAGTGCGCGACCGGCGTGGACGTGCCGCTTTGCAGATGCGCGATGCAGCCGACGTTCGACGACACGATCACCTGCGGTTCCTGCGCATGGAGCCGCTCGAGCTTCTGGTCGCGCAACGCATACGAGAGCTTGGGCTGCGTGAGCGAGTAAGTGCCGGCCGAGCCGCAGCACAAGTGGCTATCCGTGGGAAGACGCACTTCGACGCCGAGCGCCGTCAGCAGATGCTCGACCTTGCCGCGCACCTGCTGACCGTGCTGCAACGTGCAGGGCGGATGAAACGCCACCGTGTGAACCGAGCGGCGCCTCGTGGCCGCGATCAGGCTTTCCTCGAACTCCGGCAAGATCTCCGCGATGTCGCGCGTCAGTTCGACGATGCGGCGCGCCTTCTCCGCGTAGGCCGGATCGTGGCGCAACAGGTGCGCGTATTCCTTGACCGTCGCGCCGCAACCGGACGCGTTCATCACGATCGCTTCCACGCCGTTTTCAACGTGGGGCCACCATGCGTCGATGTTCGCACGCAGATCGTCGAGCGCTTCGTCGTTGTAGCCGAGATGCAGGCGGATCGCGCCGCAGCAGCCGGCCTCGGGCGCGACCACGGTCTCGATGCCGAGCGCGTCGAGCACCCGCGCGGTCGCCGTATTGACGTTCGGCATCATCGACGGTTGCACGCAGCCCGCCAGCATCAGCATCTTGCGCGAATGTTTCGCGCTCGGCCATTCGAGCGGACGCTGCCGCGCGGGCACCTTGTCGCGCAGCTTCTTCGGCAGCAGCGGGCGGACATGCTGACCGAGCCGCATGGCCGGCGTAAACAGCGCGCTGTTCGGCACGAAGCTCGCGAGGAACCGCCGCACCACCCGCTGACCGAACGGTCGCGTGACTTTTTCCTCGGTGAGCTTGCGGCCGATTTCCACCAGCCGGCCGTATTGCACGCCCGACGGGCACGTGGTTTCGCAGTTTCGGCAAGTGAGGCAGCGGTCCAGATGAACCTGCGTGCTGCGCGTGACCGGCGCGCCCTCGACCATCTGCTTGATCAGATAAATGCGTCCGCGCGGGCCGTCGAGTTCGTCGCCCAGCAACTGATAGGTCGGGCAGGTAGCCGTGCAGAAACCGCAGTGCACGCAATTGCGCAGGATGGCGTCGGCTTCGTCGCCGTCGGGCGTATTGCGAATGAAGTCCGCGAGGTTGGTTTGCATCGCGTCGCTTAGAAGTCGGGGTAGAGACGGCCGCGATTGAAGATGCGGGCTGGATCGAAGGCCGCTTTCAGGCCGCGATGGATTTTCATCAGCGGCGCGGGCAGCGGCGTGAACACGCCGGTGCTGCGGTCGTAGCCGTGGCCGGTGCGGAAAATGGTGGCGTGGCCGCCCGCCTGCTTGGCGCTGATGCGCACGGTCTGCGCGTCGGTGTCGGTGATCCACCAGCGCTGGGCGCCGCCCCATTCCATCAACTGCGCGCCCGGCAACTGCATGGGCTCGGTGATCGACGGCAGCGCGAGGCGCCACAGCGCGGCTTTCGGCGGAATCGCCGAGAAAAACAGGTCGGTCTGTTCGCGCAGGCCCGCCCAGAAGCGTTCCGCCTCGACCGCATCGACGACTTCGCCGCCGAGCGTCGTGCGCGCTGTCTTGACGGCGCTTTCCGCGCCGGCCAGCCGCACGGCCAAGGTGCCGTGACGCCATGCGCTCGCGGTGATCGGCAGCGGCCGGCCGCCCCATTCGTTGAGCTTGCGGACCGCGTCGGTGCCGTTCATATCGAACTTGAGGGTCGTTTCGGCCTGCGGCAGCGGCAACACCTTGACGGACAATTCGAGGATCAGCCCCAGCGTGCCGAGCGAGCCCGCCATCAGGCGCGAGACGTCGTAACCGGCGACGTTCTTCACCACTTGCCCGCCGAAACGCAGCGTCTGCCCCTGGCCGTTCATGACGACGGCGCCGAGCACGAAGTCGCGCGCCGCGCCCGCAGCCGGGCGGCGCGGACCGGCGATGCCCGCCGCGATGCAGCCGCCGAAGGTGGCCTGCGGCCCGAAGTGCGGCGGCTCGAACGCGAGCATCTGATGGTGTTCGGCGAGCGCCGCCTCGAGCTCCAGCAAAGGCGTGCCCGCGCGCGCGGTGATGACCAGTTCGGCCGGATCGTACGCGATGATGCCGCGATAGGCGCGCGTGTCGAGGATCTCACCTTCCAGCGCCTGACCGTACCAGTCCTTCGTGCCGCCGCCACGGATGCGCAACGCGCGTCCCGCGGCGCTGGCCGAACGCACGCGTTCGGACCAAACGGCGACGATGTCGTCCTCTTCCATGGTGTCCTGCTTCATTGTGTTTCGTTTGATTGTACCGGCCGGGAGCGCGCTGACAACCCGGAGCGGACCCGCATCGGGTAATCAGGGTGAACGCCGGAAAGCCCCGTCAGAGCGGGCTATGCGCGCTGCGTCAGTTCGCCATGGGTGAGCGGAAACTCATGAGTTAAAACCGCGGAATGTCGGGATGCGGCAGCAAGCCGCCGCGCACGTGCATCTTGCCGTATTCGGCGCAGCGCGCTCGGGTGGGAATGCCCTTGTCGGGGTTGAGCAGGCCCGGCGCGTCGAAGGCGCGCTTGACCGCGTGGAACGTGTCGCGCTCCTCGGGCGAGAACTGCACGCACATCGAGTTGATTTTCTCGATGCCGACGCCGTGTTCGCCCGTTATCGTGCCGCCGAGTTCGACGCAGGTTTCGAGGATGTCGCTACCGAACGCTTCCGCGCGGTGCCACTCGTCCCGGTCGTTGCCGTTGAACAGGATCAGCGGATGCATGTTGCCGTCGCCGGCGTGAAACACGTTGATGCAGCGCAGGCCGTACTTCTTCTCCATCGCTTCGATGCGCGCGAGCAGCGGGCCGATACTGCGGCGCGGCACCGTGCCGTCCATGCAGTAGTAGTCCGGTGAAATGCGGCCCGCGGCCGGAAACGCATTCTTGCGCCCGGACCAGAAGCGCAGCCGCTCGTTCTCCGAGCGGGAAATCTGGATGCGGGTGGCGCCCTGTTCACGCAGCACCGCCGTCATGCGCACGATTTCGTCGGCGACTTCTTCGGGCGTGCCGTCCGATTCGCAGAGCAGGATCGCGGCTGCGTCCAGGTCGTAGCCGGCATGGACGAATTCCTCCACCGCGCGCGTGGCCGGTTTGTCCATCATTTCCAGGCCCGCCGGGATGATGCCCGCGGCGATGATGCCGGCCACCGCGTCGCCGCCTTTCACCACGTCGTCGAAACTGGCCATGATGACCTGCGCCGTTTGCGGCTTCGGGATCAGCTTGACGGTGACCTCGGTGACGATCGCGAACATGCCTTCGCTGCCGATCAACACCGCGAGCAGATCGAGGCCGGGCGCGTCAGGTCCGAGCGAGCCGAATTCGACGATCTCGCCTTCCATCGTCACGGCGCGAACGCGCAGCACGTTGTGCACCGTGAGGCCGTACTTGAGGCAGTGCACGCCGCCGGAATTCTCGGAGACGTTGCCGCCGATCGTGCAGGCGATCTGCGACGACGGATCCGGCGCGTAGTACAAGCCATAGGGCGCGGCGGCCTCGGAAATCGACAGATTGCGCACGCCCGGCTGGACCGTGGCGGTACGCGCGTAGGAGTCGACCTCGACGATCTTGCGAAAGCGCGCGAGCGACACCACCACGCCGTGGCGAATCGGCATCGCCCCGCCGGACAAACCGGTGCCCGCGCCGCGCGGCACGATCGGCACGTCGAGGCGGTGGCAGATCTGCACGATGCGCTGCACCTGCGATTCCGTCTCCGGCAACGCGACCGCCAGCGGCAGACGCCGGTAGGCGGCAAGCCCGTCGCAGTCGTAGGCGACGGTGTCTTCCTCGCGATATAGCAGACAGTGGGTCGGCAACACGGCCATCAGCGCCTGCACGACTTCGCGCTGGCGCTGGGCGAGTACGTCGGCCGTCAGTTCAGCGGGTGCGTTCATGTGGGTTGTCTCCTCGTGTCGCTCACCCGGCGTGCTCGTCGGGTTCGATGCGGCGGCGGCGCCGCTGCCGCGCCTGGAAATGCCTCAAGCCGCCCAGGAAAAGATCTTGCCGGGGTTCATGAGATTGCGCGGATCGAGCGCGTGTTTGATCGAGCGCATGGTATCCACCGCGACTTCGCCGTGTTCCTCGAGCAGGAAGCCCATCTTGTGCAGGCCGACGCCATGCTCGCCCGTGCAGGTGCCGTCCATGCGCAGCGCGCGTTGCACGATGCGCTGGTTCAGACGCTCCGCTTCGACGAGTTCTTCGGGCTTTTCCGGATCGATCAGGATCGCCACGTGGAAGTTGCCGTCGCCGACATGGCCGACGATCGGGCACGGCAGCGGCGACGCCTTCAGATCCTGCTCCGTCTCCACCACGCATTCGGCGAGGCGCGAGATCGGCACGCAGACGTCGGTCGTGACCGCGCGGCAACCGGGCTTCAGTTGCAGCATCGCGAAATAAGCGTTGTGGCGCGCGTTCCACAGGCGGCTGCGGTCTTCCGGCCGGGTCGCCCATTCGAAACCCTCGCCGGCATTCTGCGCGGCGATTTCCTGCACCAGCTCGGCTTGCTCCTTGACGCCGGCCTCGGTGCCGTGGAATTCGAAGAACAGCGTGGGCGCCTCGCGCAGCGTCAGATTCGAATGGCGATTGATCGAGCGGATCGCGAGCGAGTCGACGAACTCGACGCGCGCGATCGGCACGCCGATCTGGATCGTTTCGATGACCGCGCGCACCGCGTCGCCCATCGACGGGAATGCGCATACCGCGGCGGACACCGCTTCCGGCAGCGGATAGAGACGCACGGTGATTTCGGTGATCACGCCGAGCGTGCCTTCCGAGCCCACGAACAGACGCGTGAGGTCGTATCCGGCCGCCGACTTGCGCGCCCGCGTGCCGGTCTTGATCACGCGGCCGTCGGCCAGCACCACGGTCAGCCCGAGCACGTTCTCGCGCATCGTGCCGTAGCGCACGGCGTTGGTGCCCGAGGCGCGCGTGGCCGACATGCCGCCGATGCTCGCGTCCGCGCCGGGGTCGATGGGGAAAAACAGCCCTGTGTCGCGCAGCGCTTCGTTCAGTTGCTTGCGCGAGATGCCGGGCTCGACGGTGACGGTGAGGTCTTCCGCGTTGATCGACAGCACGCGGTTCATTTCCGACAAGTCGATCGACACGCCGCCTTGCACCGCCAGCAGGTGCCCTTCGAGCGAGGAGCCGTTACCGTAGGGGATGATCGGCACGTCATGCTGCGCGCATAGCTTGACGATGGTCTGCACTTCCTCGGTCGTGCGCGCGAATACGACGGCGTCGGGCAACTGGGGATCGAAGGGTGATTCATCGCGGCCATGATGGGCGCGCACGGCTTCGGCAATCGACACGCGTTCGCCGAAAGCGGCGTTCAGCGCGCTCAGCAACTCAGCGGGAAACGGCCGGCGCAACGGAGCCGATGGCTCGGGATGGTTCACGCATGTCTCCTGATATATGGTGGCAGAGCTGGTTTGCAGCAGGCGTTTCATTTTACGCCGATCGCCTTCTGGCCGGCGTCGGGACCGGCTTGCGCTTCTATAATGGCGGCGACCTCGCGATGCGCGCAATATGGATAAACGCGGTGGCTTGTCCGCTGGCTTATCCGGCCGGGTGGCCGATGCGCCGGATGGAATGGCCGGCGCCGCGCGGACGCATCGTTACTAAATGCACGGAGACATCATGGGCAACCGCTTGGGCAAGATCGCCACCCGCACCGGCGACGACGGCACCACCGGTCTCGGCGACGGCCGCCGCGTGCGCAAGGACTGCGCGCGGATCGCGGCGATCGGCGACGTCGACGAACTCAATTCGAACCTCGGTGTGCTGCTGTGCGAGACACTGCCGGACGAAGTGCGAGCGGCGCTCGTCGCGATTCAGCACGATCTGTTCGATCTGGGCGGCGAGCTTTGCATCCCCGGCCACACCATGATCACCGACCAACATCTCGGCCAGCTCGACGATTGGCTCGCCGACTACAACGCGACGCTGCCGCCATTGAAGGAATTCATTCTGCCGGCGGGCTCGCGCGCGGCCGCGCTCGCGCACGTGTGCCGCACGGTGTGCCGGCGCGCGGAGCGGGCGATCGTCGCGCTGGGCGAAATCGAAGCGATCAATCCGGCGCCGCGCCAGTATGTGAACCGCTTGTCCGATCTGCTGTTTGTGCTGGCGCGCGTGCTGAATCGCGCGGACGGCGGCGCGGACGTACTGTGGCAGCACGACCGCGGGGCCGGATAGGCGCATTGGTGGCCCTGTGACAATCTGTCCGGGCAAGTCTTTTCTTAAAGAGGTATTCTACGAGCATCTTTAGGAGAAAGCCTGATGACCACGCTCACCGCTGACCAGATCGCCCGCGTCAAAGCCACTGTTCCCGTGCTCGCCGAACACGGCACCATCATCACCAAGCACTTTTACAAGCGCATGTTCGCGCACCACCCCGAGTTGAAGAACGTGTTCAACCAGACCCACCAGAAGAGCGGCAATCAGCCGGAAACGCTGGCGAAAGCGGTGTATGCGTATGCAGCCAATATCGACAATCTCGGCGCCCTCGGCCCGACGGTCTCGCGGATCGCGCATAAGCACGCCAGCCTGAATATCCGCCCGGAGCAGTACCCGATCGTGGGCCGCCACCTGCTCGGCGCGATCGTCGATGTGCTCGGCGACGCGGTCGATCAGGAAACGCTCAGTGCATGGCAAGCCGCGTACGGGCAGTTGGCCAATATCTTCATCGGCACCGAGGCGAAGCTGTACGACGGCGCCGCGTGGACCGGCTTCCGGCCGTTCAAGGTCGCCCGCAAGGAAGTGGAGAGCGACGAGATCACGTCGTTCTATCTGACTCCCGCCGACGGCTCGCCGGCCTGCGGTTTCGAACCCGGTCAATATCTGAGCGTGAAGCGCTTTGTCGATGAACTGGGTGTTGACCAGCCGCGGCAATACAGTTTGTCGGACGCGCCCAACGGCAAGTGGCTGCGCATTTCGGTGAAGCGCGAAGCCGGCCGCGAGGACACGGCGCCGGGCCATGTATCGAACCTGATGCACGACGGCGTGGAAGTGGGCGAGGTGGTGCATGTGAGCGCGCCGATGGGCGACTTCACGCTCGACCGCAAGAAGACGACCCCGGTGGTGCTGATGAGCGGCGGCGTGGGCGTGACGCCGATGACCTCGATGCTGTCCACGTTGTTGGCCGAGAAGAGCGAGCGTAGCGTGACCTTCGTGCATGCGTGCCGCAATGGCCGGGTACACGCATTCCGTCAGTGGCTTAACGATACGGTTACAGCGCACCCGAACGTGACCCGGGCAGTGTTCTATGAAGCTGTTGAAGCAACCGACCGCCTCGGCGTCGACTACGATTTCGAAGGCCGTCTCGACGTGACGAAAATCGCCGACAAGGTGATCGTGCCCGATGCGGATTACTACATCTGCGGGCCGCTGCCATTCATGCGCGCGCAGTGCGATGCGCTGGCCGCGCTCGGCGTGGACGCTGCGCGAATCCACACCGAAGTGTTCGGTTCAGGCGCCGTTCAGTAAGGCAAGACGCATGGCAAACCGCTCCGGGCGAAAGCCCGCCGCGCAGCTTGCCATGCTCTTACCCGACCGCCAGCGTGACTGGCTTGCCGATCCGGCTCATCATTTCAACGAGCGTGTCGATGGTGAACTTGGTGGTCTTCTTGTTCACCACGTCGGACACACGCGGGCGCGACACCATCAGAATCTCGGCGGCCTCGGCCTGCTTCAAATGATGCTGTTCGATCCAGCTTGAGAGCTCGGTCATCAACTGCTCCTTGAGCAGCCGCGTGTCGTTGATCTGTTTCTGCGATGCCGCGTGCAGGCGCTTCGCCTCTTCGGCGGAGAAGCCGAGTTCGAGGAACAGATTGGCACCGGGCTTTGTTACGTGACGGACTTTGGCATCGATCGTCATTTTCAAATTTTCCTCTCAGTCATGATGGCGCGATAACGCGTCTCGGCAATCTGTTTATCGTGCGGACTCAGCTTCTGCGTTTTCTTCTGGAAGCAATGCAACACATAGAGCGCTTCCACGAACTTGGTCACATACATGACGCGATAGATGCCGTCCGCTTCCTTGATGCGAATCTCGCGGGTTCCTGCGCCGATCGAATCAAATGGCTTCCAGTCGTCAGGGTCGAGCCCTGCCTGGATCTTGCCCAATTGAAACCCTGCCCGCCGACGCGGCTCTTCGGGAAAAGCGAGTAAATCGCGGTAGCTGGAGCCCATCCAGCGAATTTCTTTTTCCTGCTCCATAGCCGCCTTTCATGTACAAAATTGTATACACAACACCTCGGCCCGGTCAAGTCAATTTCGACCCGGCGGCGAGCCCGGCAACGCGTTGTTACGGTACAGAGGCGGCAGGCGGCGCACCATTCGTCCGTTCGGCTAAAAAAAAAGCCCGGCTCGATTGAGCCGGGCTTTCTAAACTAACTTGCAGCGATCGAGCGGGTTTTCTCAGTTGCCGCTGCCGCGCGCAATACGCCGTTGCTTGACCGCGTCGGCGAGACCTTCCAGCACGGCTACGCTTTCGTCCCAGCCGATGCATGCATCGGTAATGCTTTGTCCGTACGTCAACTGGCAGCCTTCCTGCAGATCCTGGCGGCCCGCCACGAGGTGCGATTCCACCATCACGCCGACGATCCGTTCGTCACCCGAAGCGATTTGCCGGCCGATGTCCACGCACACCGGAATCTGATTCTCGTGCTTCTTCGAGCTGTTCGCGTGGCTCGCGTCGATCATCAGGCGCGCGGCGAGACCGGCCTTGCCGATGTCGGCGCACGCGGCATTGACGCTGTCCGCGTCGTAGTTCGGCGTCTTGCCGCCGCGCAGGATGATGTGGCAGTCCTCGTTGCCGGCGGTCGAGACGATCGCCGAGTGGCCGCCCTTCGTGACCGACAGGAAATGGTGCGGCTGCGAGGCGGCCTTGATCGCGTCGACGGCGATCTTCACGTTGCCGTCGGTGCCGTTCTTGAAGCCGACCGGGCACGACAGTCCCGAAGCGAGTTCACGGTGCACCTGCGACTCGGTGGTCCGCGCGCCGATCGCGCCCCACGAGATCAGATCCGCGATATATTGCGGGCTGATCATGTCGAGGTATTCGGTGCCGGCCGGCAGACCGAGTTCGTTGATGCGCAACAGCAGTTCGCGCGCGGTGCGCAGACCGTCGTTGATCTTGAAGCTGTTGTCCATGTGCGGGTCGTTGATGAGACCCTTCCAGCCCACGGTCGTGCGCGGCTTTTCGAAGTACACGCGCATCACGATTTCGAGCTCGCCGGCGAAGCGCTTGCGCTGTTCGACGAGACGTCCCGCGTATTCGAGCGCCGCCTTCGTATCGTGAATCGAGCACGGTCCGATGACGACGATCAGGCGGTCTTCCATGCCGTGCAGAATGCGATGCATCGCGTTGCGCGAGTTGTAGATGACGTCGGACACCGTTTCATCGCAAGCGAATTCGCGGATCAGATGAGCGGGGGGCGTGAGTTCTTTCAATTCGCGAATGCGGACATCGTCGGTGTTGTGCGGGGGCATGTTGTTCTCCTGAATCGGTTCGTAGCGTGTTCGCGCGGGTAACGAGGGCTGCGGCAATGAGCAGCGATGCACGCGCGGACGACAATCAAAAAAGTCGCAACGACAAAAGTTCTAACGGCATGGGGCGAAAAAAAACCGCCAGACTCGCTGGCGGTTTTTCGGGAATTCTCGGTGTCTTGCGTGCACTAACACCCCTCTCGATCCGCCAGCGGTCTGAGATGCCAAAAAAAGTAAAAGTAAAACTTGGCGGACATGGCGAAATGAGGTCGCTGGTCAAAAAGGGTGAGTGACTTTATAACCCCTACAGGCTCGACTGGCAAGCCGGAAGGCGTAAAAATGCGGAAATTCCGCATACTTCGCGCATTTTATGCACGAAGTATGCGTTTTATCTGGATTCAGGCGGTGCCGCCGACGGTCATGCGGTCGATGCGCAGCGTCGGCTGGCCGACGCCGACCGGCACGCTTTGGCCTTCCTTGCCGCACACGCCCACGCCCGAATCGAGCTTCATGTCGTTGCCGATCATGCTGACGTATTTGAGCGACTCGGGGCCGCTGCCGATCAGCGTCGCGCCCTTGACCGGGTAAGTGACCTTGCCGTTTTCGATCATGTACGCCTCGGAGGCCGAGAACACGAACTTGCCGTTGGTGATGTCGACCTGGCCGCCGCCGAAGTTCACCGCGTACAAACCGTTTTTCACGGAGGCGATGATTTCCCGCGGGTCCTTGTCGCCGTTGAGCATGTACGTGTTGGTCATGCGCGGCATCGGCAGCGCGGCGTACGATTCGCGGCGCGCGTTGCCCGTGACCGGCATTTTCATCAGACGCGCGTTCAGCGTGTCCTGAATGTAGCCTTTCAGGATGCCGTCCTCGATCAGCGTCGTGCATTGCGTCGGATTGCCCTCGTCGTCGATATTGAGCGAGCCGCGGCGGTTCGGCAGCGTGCCGTCGTCGACCACCGTGACGCCCTTGGCCGCAACCTGTTCGCCGATCCGCCCCGCGAACGCCGACGAACCCTTGCGGTTGAAGTCGCCCTCCAGCCCGTGGCCGATCGCCTCGTGCAGCAGCACGCCGGGCCAGCCCGGTCCGAGCACCACGGTCATCGCGCCGGCCGGGGCCGGGCGGGCGTCGAGGTTCACGAGCGCTGCGTGCACCGCGTCGTCGACATAGCCCGACAGCACTTCGTCGGTGAAATAGCCGTAGTCGAAGCGGCCGCCGCCGCCGCCGCTGCCGATTTCGCGGCGGCCGTTCTGTTCGGCGATCACCGTGACCGACACGCGCACCAGCGGACGGATGTCGGCCGCGAAGCCGCCGTCGCTGCGCGCGACCAGCACGACGTCGTATTCACCGGCAAGGCCCGCCATGACTTGCTGAATACGCGGATCGCGACCGCGCGCCATCTGTTCGACGCGCTCGAGCAGCTTGACCTTGGCGGTGGCGTCGAGCGAATGAAGCGGGTCGGACGGCAGATACAGGTCGCGGCCGGCGATGCCCGTCAGCGACGACGCCACCTTGATCTTCTGCTTGCCGCCGCCGGCCTTGGCGATTGCGCGTGTGGCGATGGCCGCCTGGCGGATCGCTTCGGGCGAGAGGTCGTCCGAATAGGCGAAAGCCGTGCGATCGCCCGACACGGCGCGCACGCCGACGCCCTGGTCGATGCTGAAACTGCCCGACTTCACGATGCCCTCTTCGAGACTCCACGCTTCGCTGCGCGTGGCCTGGAAGTACAGGTCGGCGTAGTCGATCTTGTGCGTGAAGATTTCGGCGAGCGTGCGGGTGAGCAGGGACTCGTCGAGGCCGTAGGGCGTCAGGAGGATGTCCTTGGCGGTGGCGAGATTACGGATACCGGGTTCGATGATGTTCATGCGAAGTATGTTCTGCTCGATACGAAGGATTCGGTTAGCGCCACGCTCGCTATATGAGTGGCAGGCGCCGCAGTTTCAACGTCTTGATGCGTCAGGTCAGTGAGTCAACTCAGCACGCGGTGACGCCAGGCGGGCAAGCTTTGCCGCACTTCGTCGATGCGCGCACGCTCGAGATCGCCGGCGACCACGCCCGCGCCCTCGTCGCGCACCGCGACGATTTCGCCCCACGGGTCGATCAGCATGCTGTGGCCCCAGGTACGGCGGCCGTTTTCATGTTTGCCGCCTTGCGCGGCGGCCAGCACGTAGCACTGGTTCTCGACCGCCCGGGCGCGCAGCAGCATCTCCCAGTGCGCGCGGCCGGTGGTGTAAGTGAACGCGGACGGCACCACGATCAGCGCGCAATCGCCCATGCGGCGGTACAGCTCGGGAAAGCGCAAATCGTAGCAGACCGACAGGCCGACCCGGCCGAACGGCGCCTCGAAGGTGCGGACCTCGCCGCCGGGACAGATGGTGCGCGCCTCGTCGAACGATTCCTCGCCTTTTTCGAAGTTGAACAGATGGATCTTGTCGTAGCGGGCGGCTTCGTTGCCTTGCGGATCGAACACCAGCGTGGTGTTCAGCACGCGCGACGCTTCGGGTGCCATCAGCGGCAGCGTGCCGCCGATCACCCAGAGCTGGTGACGGCGCGCGGCGTCGGCGAGAAAGCGCTGGACCGGACCGTCCTGATAGGCTTCGCGCACGGCGAGCTTGTCCGTGTCCTTGAAGCCCATGAAGCAGAAGTATTCGGGGAGCAGGACGAGCTGCGCGCCGTCGGCGGCGGCCTCGGCGATCAACCGGTCCGCTTCGGCCAGATTGCGCTCGCGCTCGGGCGTGCTCACCATTTGCAGCGCGGCGACGCGAAAGACGCTTGCGGAAGATCCGCTGGACGACGGCAATGAAGAGACGTGTGTTTCGCTCATGAGCGTTTCGAGAAACTCCCGGCAAGGCGGCGGCGCGAATCGCTCGGGCCGCGGACGTCGTTCAAGGCTGGCTGCGGCCGGGCGGCGCGGCGCCTGGTTTTTTCGGCCGAACGAGGGGTCGAATAAAGCTCAATGCGCTTGCACGGCCGAAGCCGGAGCGTCCATCTTACCGCGATCGCCCTTCACCCGCTCGATGTGCGGTTTCGACCACGAACCGGTGATCGCGTACTCCCGCGAAAACGCGTGCGAGATCGACTGGCTGAACGCGAGATCGGCCACCAGCGCGCCCAGGCCGAGCAGCGGATTGATCACGGTCGCGGCGATCACGGCGGCGCCGGCGCTGACCGTCGGCACGATCTGGACGTGCAGATTCTGCGTCTCCTGGGCGAGATCGACCGAGCCCTTCATGTCGACGCGAGCCGGCGCCGTCACCATCTCGAAGTTCTCCGTGCGGCCAATGCCGTTGCGGACCTGGGCGGTCCCGGTCACGTGTTCGAACGGCAGACCTTCGCCGATCACGTCGCGGAAATTCAGCGTGGCGAAGCGCGCGAGGCTTTGCAGACTCAGCACGCCCAGCAGCTTGGCGACGCCCGGGTCGACCTTGAGAATCTGCCCGTGGCGCAGATCGACGGCCAGGTTGCCGTTGAGCGTCGGATAGTCGATGGCGGTCGGGCCGCCGCGCCACACCATCTTGCCGGAGAGCGAACCGCTGCCCGACTTCAGCGTGCGCGGCTGGCCGAAGCGTTCGAGCAGCGCGCCCGCGTCCTTGATGTCGAGCTTGAAATCGAACACCGTGCGGCGCGGCGTCGTTTCGTCGGCGGCGCTGCCGAGGCCCGTCGAGGTGCGCCAGTTCGCGGTGGCGGTCAGCGTGGCGGCGGCGTTGGTGATGCCGAGCTTGTCGAGTTGCCAGACCGGCACGCCGTCCTCGTCGAAGTTGTGCGCGTTCACTTCGAGACGGCCGACGTTGCGATCGCGGAAGATCAACTCGTTGACCACCAGATCGATCGACGGCATGTTCTGCGCGGGAGCGGAGATCGCCTGGCCGAGCAGGTCCTTGTCGGCGACCGAAGGAATCACCACGCGCGCGAAGCGCGCCTGCAGCGTGCCCGGCGATTCCTTGCTGGGGCCCGGCAGCCACGACACGTGGCCGGATACCTGATTCGACGCGATGTTGGCCTGCCATTTGCCGTCCGCATGCGACGCGCCGACGATCACGCTGTCCCAGTGGCGCTTGAGCAGCGTCAGCGTGCCGATGTGCAGCGCGAAGCGGTTGGGCAGGAACTGCGTGAGGATCGGGTTCGGCGCGGCCGGCGGCGCGGCGGCCGGTGCTTCCTTGTTGCGCATCTGCGCCACGAGCGCGCGCCAGGCGTCGGCGTCGAATGCCTCGACGTCGACGGCCGCGATCACGCCTTCGGACGGCAACTCCGCAGGCTTGTTGACGCCGATCGCGCCGCGCACGACGGTGGGCGCCGCCTTCGGCTGGTAGCCCAGCAGGTAGGCGGCGGCGACCGGGCCGAACGTGAGATCGGCGCGTTCCAGGCCGGTCTCGCCCGGCGCCGCCGACGGCCTGACGGCAAAGCGCAACGGCATCGGCGTGCCGACCGGCTTGTTGAACGGCGCGGGGAAGTCGAGCGCGAGACCGGTGAGGTCGGAGTTCGCCGTCACGTCCGGCAACCGGCCTTTCGCGCCGCGCACGGTCAGCGCATACGGCGCGCTGCCGCTCATGCGCGCGAGCACCTCGGCGGCCGGACCATGCAGATTCAGATCGCGCGCCGCATCGACGGCAATGTGGCCGCCGAGGTCGAGCGCATAGGTGCCGTCCTTTTTCAGCCCGCCGCTCGCATGCACGTCGCCGCCGAGGAACTGGCCGGAGAGCCGATCCGCCTGAGCCGTATATTCGGTGAAGCGCACCTTGCCGTTCAGTCGCGACAGCGGCGGCACGTTTTCGACCGTCAGCCGGTTGTTCTGGAAACCGACCGCGCCTTCCACGGCGATATGCGGCTTCGGCGTGCGCGGCACCGTCAGCTTGAGCGCGAGCGACGCCGGCCCTTCGGCGCGCACTTTCTCGGTTTCGTGCTTCGCCATGATGCCGAGCGAGCTTTCGTTGACGTAGTCGAGCATGTCGGCGAGCGGCCCGCGGCCGTCGCCCTGAATGACCAGGTTCGACGCCTTGGTGCCGAGATCGTCGATCTTGCCGTTGACGCCCATCAGCGCGACCTGCTTGTAATGCGCGCGGTCGATGTCGAAGCGCAACATGTTCTGGCTCAACTCGAACACGCCGTCGATGCCGTCGAGCGGCGGCCACACGTTCGGCGTGCCGTTTTTCATCGTGCGCGGCGGGTACGGCGAGGGATCGAACTTGCCGCCCTTGAACGGCGCGACGATATGAAAGATGCCGGCCTCCGGGTCGCGCGAGTAGGGGAACCTGGTCAGATCGCCGTGCACCTCGATGGTCGCGCCCTTCGATACGCCCGCTTGCAGCCCATGGCCGAGATAAATGCGCAGCTTCTCGCTGATGCTGGTCGGGAGATAGCGGACGATGCGCGTCACCTGCGCGCGCTCGAAGTCGGCTTTCAGGTCGAGTGCGCCGCGGCCGTGGCCGGGGTTGCTGTAGTCGGCGGTGGCGCTGGCCGCGACGTCCGCATTGGCGACGCTGAGATGGGCCACCTTCACGGCAAAGGCCGGGTGGTTTTCGCCGGGCGCCTTCGGCGTGATGGTCCAGTCGGCGCGGCCTTGCAGACGGTCGAACTTCAGGCGCGGATCGTCGAACACGCCCGGCAGCGTGATCGCGACGTTGGATGTGTCGAGTATCGCGGTGCCGCGCTTTTCGTCCGCATCGACGCTGCCCCACAGGTTTTCGATGCCCGGTATGCCCGCGCGCGGGTGATTGCGCAGCGTGAGCCCCGGCGGCGGTTCCTGCGCGGCCACGCTGATGCCTTGCAGGTCGCCCTTGAAACGATAGCGTTCGATCGGCTCGGTCCCGCTCGCGAGATGGTCGCTGCCCGCCTCGCCGGATTCGGGTTTGCCGCGCTCGACCTCGATCACATAATTGGCGACCAGCCCGCGCGGATTGAAGCGCACGAGACCGTTCAGCAGGCGCCGCGGCAGCGGCAGCGCGCGGCTGAATTCGGCGAGGATGCCCAGGTCGACGCGGTCGCCGCTCACGCTGAGCAACTGGCCGCGCTGCTGCGTGGCGGTGCGAAAGCGTCCGCTCAACGTCGACAGCGCGAGGATGCGGGTGAGCGAGGTGCCGTCGTCGAGCGGCGGCTGGCCGAGCTCGGCGTGCAGGTCGTTCAATTGCAGCTGGTAGTCGCCCTGGTCGGCTTCGAGGCGCCATGAAAAATGAGCGACCGGCAGCAGCAGCTTGGGCTGTGTGGGACGCACCCGCAGGGCGACGTCCGTGCCGGCCAACTGCCCGCTCGCCGCCTTCATGCGGCCGTCGGCGAAGTCGGCCCAGATCGCGTTGTCGATGCGGCCGGCAAACGTCTCGATCGGGAATTTGACATAGCGCGCGAGCATCGGCAGATCGACCGGGCCCGTCGAGACATACACCTGGCCCTTCCAGTTGACGGGCGCGCCGATCTCGGAGAGACGCGCGTGTTTGAAGTTCGTGCGGAAGTCGATCGGGCCGCGCAGGAGCTGGCCGTCGGCGGGAGCCTGCAACGCCAGCCGGTGATCGTAGCCGTCGTTGAGAATCGCGATGCGGATGTCGCGCAGCGCGAGTTCCGGTGCGTCGCGCTGGGCATCGCGCCAGCGCAGCACGCCGCCGCGCACGACGATCGCCTGTTGCCGCAGTAGCCAGGTCGTCAACGTGGCGTTGCCGCTATGCCGGGTCGGCACGGGCACGCCCGCCACCGACAGCACGCCGTCGCCGGCGCGCGAGACCAATACGTCCGGCTTGTCGACGATCAGGCTGGAGAGCGCCGGACGAAACTGCCAGAGCGACTTCCACGAGAGCGTGGCGGTGGCGTGCGGAATCGTCAGCGCCGGTTTGCCGTCGCGGTCGCGAATGACGAGATCGGTGATGTCGAGGCCGGGCTGAAAGCCGCTCCAGAAAGGCGCGAGCTTGCCGATGGTGAACTGCGCATGCAGCTTCTCGGAGACGGTGGCTTCGATGCGCGGCCGGAACGAATCGGCACGCGGCAACACCACATAGCGCAAACCGAGGAAGAGACCCGTCGCAATGAAGTAGAGAACGAGGGCGAGCGCAAGGACGACATGCAAGGTCCGGCGCAGCACGACGTGATCGCTTCCGCTCGCAGGCCGGACCTGCCCGGTTTCGTGCGGGTCGGCGGATTCGTTTCGCTCGGGCATGCTGCGGCGGGTGGGCGTATGGTAGTTTTGCGAATTAACGACGAAATGTAACACACGGGCAAGCGTCGGCAGTACTTCCTGCAAAGCCAGTCTGCATGCGCCTCGCGACGTTCGCAAGGACGCCGGAACCGTGTGCCGCGATGAACTGAACCACGCTAATCAAGCAACGAGCGAGCCAGATCCTTGATGACTGACGCCACACTACTGAGTTCCAACTATTCGCATTACGCGGCGCGCGCGGTGGCGGCCCGTCCGCGACACGCGGCGCACGTGGCGGCGCTTGCCGCCATGCCGCTGACCCGTGAGCGCATCGACGCGCGCTTTGACGCGCTGTGCGCCGAAGCCGCCGGCGCGAGCGGCGCTCCGTTGAGCGAGGACGCGCTCAAGCGGGCCTTGCGGCAGTTGCGCACCGAGGTGTTCTGCGCCGTGATGGAGCGCGATCTGACCGGCGAGGCGGACGTCGCCGAAGTCACAGGGGCAATGACCGATCTGGCGGAGACGACGATCCAGCGCGCGCTCGCGGTGTTGTCCGCCGAACTGGAAACGTTGTACGGCGAGCCGCGCGGACCGCAAGGCGAGCGGCTTGCGCTCGGCGTCGTGGGCATGGGCAAGCTCGGCGGGCGCGAGTTGAATGTGTCGTCGGACATCGATCTGATCTTCGTCTACGAAGAGGACGGCGAGACCGCGGGCGGCCAGCGCGCGCCGATCGCCACTCAGGATTTTTTCACGCGCCTCGGCAAGCGCCTGATCGGCGCACTCGCCGAAGTCACCGCGGATGGTTATGTGTTCCGCGTCGACATGCGCTTGCGGCCGAACGGCGACTCGGGGCCGCTCGTCTCCAGTCTCGGCATGCTCGAAGAGTATTTCTACGTGCAGGGCCGCGAGTGGGAGCGCTATGCGTGGATCAAGGGCCGGCTCGTGTCCGAAGGCGCGAGCGACGCGGCGCGGCGATTGCAGAAGCAGCTCGACGCGATCGTCACGCCGTTCGTCTATCGGCGCTATCTCGACTTCGGCGTGATCAGCGCGATTCGCGCGCTGCATCTGCAGATTCGCCAGGAGGCGCAGCGCCGCGCGTCGATGCGGCCGGACAAGGCCGACGACATCAAGCTCGGGCGCGGCGGCATCCGCGAGATCGAATTCAGCGCGCAGGTGTTTCAGTTGATTCGCGGCGGCCAGGACGCCGGTTTCCGGGTGCGGCCGACGCTTGCCGTCTTGCGCTATGCGGCCACGCATGGGCTGATCGACTCGGCGGTCTGCGTGAAGCTCTCGCAGGCCTATCGCTTCCTGCGCGAGCTCGAGCATCGGCTCCAGTACCGCAACGATGCGCAGACCCACGCGATGCCGGTCGACGCCGAGGAGCGCGTGGCGCTCGCTCGCGCGATGGGTTGCGATAGTTATGCCGCGCTGATGACGAAGCTCGACGCGCACCGCGAATTCGTCGAGCAGCAGTTCGACCAGATTTTCGCCGACAAGGTGAGCGGCCGCGACGGCTGCGGCGCACCCGAAGACGGCGCCGCCGCATGGGTGTGGAGCAGCGCGCTCGCCGACGACAGCGCGGAAGATGCCCTGCGGGCGCGCCTCACCGAACTCGGCGTTGCCGAGCCGGGCGAATTGCTCGCGCGGCTGCGCGGGGTGTGGCAGTCGTCGCGTTACGCGGGGCTGGCCGAGCGCAGCCGGCAACGCTTCGACATCGTCGCGCAGCGCGCGCTCGATGCCGCTCGCACGCTGGAGCCGCCCGAGCGGCGCGGCGACACGGTGGCGCGCCTGTTCGATCTGCTCGAGGCGGTGGGCCGGCGCGGCGCGTATCTGGCGTTGCTAACCGAATATCCGCAAGCGCTGCATCAGGTGCTGTCGGTGCTGGGCGCCTCGCGCTGGGCCGCGGGCTACCTGATCCGGCATCCCCAGTTGCTCGACGAACTGCTGGACGACGAGGCGATCAACAGTCCGTTCGACTGGCCCGAGTTCAAGCGCTCGCTGCGCGTGCGCCTCGCCGCCGCCGACGGCGTCGAGCAGCAGATGGATCTGTTGCGCCACGCTCACCAGGCCGAGGTGTTTCGTATCCTGCTGATCGACCTCGCGGGCAAGCTGAGCGTCGAGCATGTGAGCGACCGCCTGTCCGAACTCGCCGACGCGGTGCTCGACGTCACGCTCGAAGCGGTCTGGAAGCAGTTGCCCAAACGCCACCGCGAGGCGCCGCGCTTCGCGGTGATCGCCTACGGCAAGCTGGGCGGCAAGGAACTGGGCTACGCGTCCGACCTCGACGTGATCTTCCTTTACGACGATCCCGACGATGCCGCGGCCGACGTCTATTCCACCTATACCCGCCGCCTCATCACATGGCTCACGACCGCGACCGGCGCCGGCACGCTATTCGACGTCGACTTGCGCTTGCGGCCGAACGGCGAGTCGGGTCTGCTCGTTACCGATCTGGACGCGTTCCGCCGCTACCAGCTGCGCGAGGGCGACGCGGCGAATACCGCCTGGGTCTGGGAGCACCAGGCATTGAGCCGCGCGCGGTACTGCGCGGGCGATGCCGAGATCGGCGCGAAGTTCGAGGCGATCCGCGAACAGGTGCTCACGACGCAGCGCGAAGCCGCGCCGCTCGCGAACGAGATCGTGGAGATGCGTGAGCGCGTCGAGGCGGGGCATCCGAACCCTACGCCGCTGTTCGATCTGAAGCACGACCGGGGCGGCATGGTCGATATCGAATTCGCCGTGCAGTACTGGGTGCTGTTGCACGCGGCGAGCGATCCCGCGCTGATCCGCAATACCGGCAACATCGCGCTGCTGCGCGAAGTGTCGGGCCTCGGCTTGATGAGCGAGGCGGAAGCGGAGACGGTCGGCGCGGCTTATCGCACTTACCGCAAGTTGCAGCACAAGCTGCGGCTGGACGGGATGGAGAAGGCGCGGGTCGATCCGGCGTTGGTTGCCGCCGAACGGAAGGCGGTGCTGGCGCTGTGGAAGCGGGTGTTCGGGTGAGGGGTGAAGCGCTGCGTTGGCTGGGGGGGCGCGGTTCGTTGCGCCGCTGCGATTCCCCTGTCCTCGCACAACTACGCTACGCCGCCAGCATTTCCTTCGCGTGCTTGCGGGTGGTCGCGGTGATTTCCAGGCCGCCAAGCATGCGCGCGACTTCTTCCACGCGGCTCGCCTTGTCGAGCGAGATCACGCTGCTGACCGTGCCGCCCTTTCCGTTGCCCGCCTTCGCCACCTGGAAATGATGGTCGCCGCGCGCCGCGACCTGCGGCAAGTGCGTCACGCACAACACCTGGCGCGCTTGCCCGAGTTGATGCAGCAAACGCCCGACCACTTCGGCGACGCCGCCGCCGATTCCGGTATCCACTTCGTCGAAGATCAGCGTGGGCGTCGGGCTGGCGGCGCTCGCGATCACCGCCAGCGCGAGGCTGATGCGCGCCAGTTCGCCGCCTGAGGCAACCTTCGCGAGCGGCCGCAGCGGCACGCCGGCATGACCGGCGACGCGGAACTCCACCTGCTCGAGTCCATGTGCGCCGCCTTCGGGTAGCGGCACCAGCGCCACCTCGAAGCTGCCGCCTTTCATCGACAGTTCCTGCATGCCGGTGGTGACCGCCGCGACGAGCGCCTTGCCGGCTTTGGCGCGCGCTTTCGACAGTTTTTTCGCCTCGGCCAGGAAGGCTTCGCGGGCCTGGGCTTCGGCGGCGTGCAGGCTGTCGAGATCGGCGGCGGCGTCGAGCGCGGCCAGTTGCGCGCGGCGCGCTTCGTGTTCCTCGGGCAGCGTTTCGGGCTGCAAGCGGAATTTGCGCGCGGCCGAATGCAATGCGTCCAGACGCTTTTCGACTTGCGCGAGACGGTCCGGGTCGAGTTCGAGCTTTTGCGCGTAATGGCTCAGCGAATACGCCGCTTCCTGCAACTGGATCTCGGCCGGTTCGAGCGCGGCCAGCACGTCGTTCAGCGCCGGATCGATCTCGGCCAGGTCGCGCATCTTCGAGATGATCGACGCAAGGTGCGTGATCATCGCCTCGTCCGATTCGGACAGCGCGGCGAGCGCGCCTTGCACGCCGTCGATCAGATTGGCCGAATGCGACAGCCGCCGATGCTCGCTGTTGACCTCCTCCCATTCGCCCGGCTGGGGTGCGAGCTTGTCCAGTTCGGCGAGCTGCCATGCGAGGCGCTCGCGCTCCAGTTGCAACTCGCGGTCGCGCGTTTGCGCATGCTCGACTGCCTGAACCTTCTCGCGCCACGTGCGCCACGCCCGCGTTACCGCCGCGGCGGTCTCGGTCAAACCCGCGTGCGTGTCGAACAGTTCGCGTTGCGCGTCCGGGCGCATCAGCAATTGATGCGCGTGCTGACCGTGGATATCCACCAGCATTTCGCCGACTTCGCGCAGTTGCGCCAGCGTCGCCGCCGTGCCGTTGATGAACGCCCGCGAGCGGCCGTTCGCGTCCACCACGCGCCGCAGCATCACCGTGCCGCCGTGCTGGCCGTCGTCGGCGGTGGCCCCGAGCGCCTGCTCGTCGAGCCACTGCTCGACTTGCGCATGCGTCTCGAACTCGGCGGTGATGTCGGCGCGGCTCTCGCCGGTGCGCACCACGCTCGCATCGGCGCGCGCGCCGAGCGCGAGCGCCAGCGCGTCGATCAGGATCGACTTGCCGGCGCCGGTTTCGCCGGAGAAAACGGTAAAGCCGCTGTCGAATTCGAGATCGAGCGCGGCGACGATGACGAAGTCGCGTATCGAGAGATGGCGAAGCATGGAGGTCGTCTGGTGAGCGTGAGATTCAGGGTTCGGCAGCGGCGGCGTTCGCGTTCCAGTGATTGCCGGCCGCTCAGGGTTTGTCGTCTTCTTCGTGTGACGGGTATTCGTTCCAGTGCAGCTTCTTTCGCAGCGTCGCGTAATGGCTGTAGCCGACCGGATGCAGAATCGGCACGGTATGGCGCGAGCGGCGCACTTCGATCGTGTCGCTCAGTTCCAGCGAGGTGAACGACTGCATGTCGAAATTGACGTTCACTTCGCGGCCCGAGACGATCTGAATGCTCACCTTTGAATCGTCCGGCAGCACGATCGGCCGGTTCGACAGCGCGTGCGGCGCGATCGGCACCAGCACGATGCCCTGCAACTGCGGATGCAGGATCGGCCCTTGTGAAGAAAGCGCGTAAGCGGTCGAGCCGGTCGGCGTGGCGACGATCAGGCCGTCGGAACGCTGGTTGTACATGAAGCGCCCGTCCACCGAGACATGCAGTTCCGCCATGCCCGAGAAGCCGCTGCGGTTCACCACCACGTCGTTGAAGGCCAGCGCGTGATAGATCGGGTTGCCGCCGCGCATGATGCGCGCTTCGAGCAGCATGCGTTCCTCGCGCTCGAAGTTGCCGCACAGCATTTGCGGCACGGTCTCGCGCATGTCGGAGATCGGAATGTCGGTAATGAAGCCGAGCCGCCCGTGGTTGATGCCGATCAACGGCGTGCGGTAAGGCGCGAGCTGACGGCCGATGCCGAGCATGGTGCCGTCGCCGCCCAGCACCACGGCGACGTCGGCGCGCGCGCCGATCTCGGCGGGACGCAACGCCGGGTAGTCGGTGATGCCGATTTCAGCGGCCGTCTCGGCTTCGAACACGACGTCGAAGCCGCGCTTCGCGATGCACGCGGCGAGCTCGGTCAGCGGCTCGCCGATGCCCGGCGTGTTGTTCCGCCCGACGAGCGCAACGGTCTTGAACTGGCTGGTTACTTGCATGCCGGCATTACACCATAGGTGGGGCCTGAAAAGAACCGCAGACAGACCCGGTGGCGGGCCGGCTGGAGCGGGCTGTCAGCGTATCGCGGGATTGTCGTTAGAATGGTGAAGCCTTGATGACATGCGCGCCGGGTAAAGTGCGGCGGCGCGCTGCCGTCGGATTCGTCGGACTGGCGGCCGGCGAGGCGCTGTACCGAGCGATGGACTTCGCGCCGCCACTGGATCGCGCGGGCGTAAGAACGCTGGACGAAGCGCCGAACCGCGGGCTGGCACGCGCGCCGGAGCGAATGCGAAACGCCGTCCCGCCGGCTTGCGGCGCGGCCGTTAGGGGCGGGCGCCGTTAGCGCTCGCGGTAGCGCTGTCATTGAGCTAAAATTTTCCGTCATGCTAGATCCTCGCGCACAAACCCTCCTCAAAACGCTGATCGAGCGCTACATCGCCGAAGGTCAGCCGGTCGGCTCGCGCACGTTGTCACGCTATTCCGGCCTCGAACTGAGTCCGGCCACGATCCGCAACGTGATGTCCGATCTCGAGGACCTGGGGCTCGTGATCAGTCCGCATACGTCGGCGGGCCGCATTCCCACGCCGCGCGGCTACCGGCTCTTCGTGGATACGATGCTGACGGTGGAATCCGCCGCGGACGAAGAAGCCGTGATGCGTACCGTCAAGACTACGCTGCAGGCGGGCGAACCGCAGAAAATCGTCGCCGCGGCGGCGAGCGTGCTCTCCAATCTGTCGCAGTTCGCCGGCGTGGTGCTCACGCCGCGGCGCAGCCATGTGTTCAAGCAGATCGAATTCATGCGCCTGTCCGACAAGCGCATCCTGCTCATCATCGTGACGCCGGAAGGCGACGTGCAGAACCGCATCATGGCCACCCAGCGCGACTTCTCGCCGTCGCAACTGGTTGAAGCGTCGAATTACATCAACGCGCACTTCGCTGGCCTGTCGTTCGACGAAGTGCGCCGCCGTCTGCGCGAGGAAATCGACGAACTGCGCGGCGACATGACCACGTTGATGCACGCCGCCGTCACCGCCAGCACGGATGAAGCCGACACCGGCGAGACCGTGCTGATTTCCGGCGAGCGCAACCTGCTGGAAGTCGCCGATCTGTCCTCGGACATGGCGCGCTTGCGCAAGCTGTTCGATGTGTTCGACCAAAAGACAAGCCTCCTTCAATTGCTCGACGTGTCGAGCCATGCGGCGGGTGTGCAGATTTTCATCGGCGGCGAGTCGAACCTGGTGCCGATCGAGGAAATGAGCGTCGTCACCGCGCCCTACGAGGTGAACGGCAAGATCGTCGGCACGCTCGGCGTGATCGGGCCGACCCGCATGGCCTACAACCGCGTGATCCCGATCGTGGATATCACGGCGCGTCTGCTTTCCCTCACCCTCAGCCAGCAGTAACACGGCCGCCCATCGCGGCCGCGGAGGTTCGTGCCGCACATGATGCGCGACGGCGCCCGGCTTGCCAATTGGCCGAATGGCCAGGGGTCTCCGGCGGACCTCGCCGGGAACCGCGCCGCTATAATGAATCCCACCTGAACCGACTTTCCGCCCAAAGCGGTTACCCCTCCTGCCTATGCGCTTCGACCTCGAGCGGCCTTCACAGAACGCCACGTCACATCGTGTCGCCGTGCTGCTGATCAATCTCGGCACGCCGGACGCGCCGACGCCGCGCGCGGTCCGCCGCTATCTGGCGCAGTTCCTCTCCGATCCCCGCGTGGTCGAGATTCCCGCCTTGCTCTGGCAGGTGATTCTGCGCCTGCTGATCTTGCCGTCGCGCGGCCGGGCGTCGGCGAAGAAATACGCGGCGGTCTGGATGCCCGAGGGCTCGCCGTTGCGCGTGCATACGGAGAAGCAGGTGGAGGCGTTGCGCCATCTGCTGCAATTGAACGATTACACGGTGCTGGTCGACTACGCGATGCGTTACGGCACGCCCGGCATTCCGGCCATGCTGAACCAGTTGAAGCTGGCGGGCGCCGAGCGCGTGCTGCTCATGCCCATGTATCCGCAATACTCGTCGTCCACCACGGCCACCGCGTTCGACGATGCTTTTTCGGCTCTCAAGCGCATGCGCAACCAGCCGGAAATCCGCACGGTGCGGCATTACGCGGACCATCCGGCCTATATTGCCGCCCTCGCCGCGCAGGTGCGTCAATACTGGCATCAGCATGGCCGGCCTGACTTCGCGGCGGGCGACAAGCTGGTGCTGAGTTTTCACGGCGTGCCCAAGCGCACGCTCGATCTCGGCGATCCGTACCACGAGCAATGCCAGCAGACCGGCGCCTTGTTGATGCAGGCGCTCGAACTGACGCCGGTGGAATGCCGCATTACTTTCCAGTCGCGCTTCGGCAAGGCCGAATGGCTGCAGCCGTACACTGCGCCCACGCTGAAGGAATTGGGCGCGGCGGGCGTGCGGCGTGCTGACGTGTTCTGTCCAGGCTTCACCGCCGATTGCCTGGAAACCATCGAGGAAATCGGCATGGAAGTGCGCGACGAGTTCCTGCATGCGGGCGGCAAGGAGTTTCACCGGATCGCCTGCCTGAATGCGTCGCAAGCGTGGATCGCGGCGCTCGGCGAAATCGTCGCGCAGAATTTGCAAGGCTGGCCGGTGCAGGCGGTGCCGGTGCCGCATACGACAGGGGCTTGACCGAGGCTCATGAATTACAGGATCTCCACTGAACCGGGCGCGAGGCTGCGCATCGACAAATGGCTCTGGGCGGCGCGCTTCTTCAAGACGCGCTCGCTGGCGGCGGACGCGGTCGACAAGGGGCACGTGCGCATTGGCGGCGCGACCGTCAAGCCGAGCAAGGACGTGCGGGTCGGCGACCTGGTCGAGATCGAGATCGAACGGATCGTGTGGCAGGTGGAAGTGCTGGGCGTGTGCGACGTGCGCGGCCCCGCGAGCGTCGCGCAGACGCTTTATGCCGAAACCGGGGAGAGCAAGGTAAAGCGACAGGCCGAGCAGGAACGGCGCAAGACGTATCGCGAACCGGCCGCCGCATTGCACGGCAGGCCGACCAAGCGCGACCGGCGCACTATCGACAAATTGTCAGGTGGCGGTTAAACAGAACAGTTGTTCCAAGGTCGCGTTCACGCCGCCGTATTCGGTCGTGCGATCGTTGACAGCGCCGGACATGCAGATGGTCGTGGTGCCTGCAATCAGTACCAGGGCGACCACCGAGATTGCAAAGGTCAGTTTCACGGTACTCCCCTCGGGACGTTGCAGGATAGAAACGGGCGTTTCGGTTGGAATTTGAAAAATGTCGGAAAGGCGCTTGTTAGACTAGGGTTAACACGTCTTTTCCGATGCTTTATTGGAGCATAGGCCACTTGTTGGTCGCACTCAATCTCAATCTGATTGCTCCGATCCAATGGTTGTAACGGCGCATTTCCGCCGCGCGTCAGCGGCGTGAAAAGTTCGGGCAGAGGCGCTTGAAACGGGTCTTTCCGGCCCCATCTGCGGTGGCGATACGCGGTGACGCGCCCCATCCGCGCCCGGTTGTTGTCGCAATATTGCAACGCACGAATGGCACCGGTTGTTGGGCGCCGCCACCACCGTTGGCTTTTACTTTTAACGACTTTCAGCGACATGGAAAACACGCAAGAGAACCCGACGAGCCAGAATCCCACGCCCGCCGACGAAGCCGCGCGCCAGGCCGCAGAGGCTCCCGAGGCAACTGCTCCGCAACAGGACGAGGCAGCCGCGGGCGCCGCCGCCGAGGCGCCCGCAGCCGCCGCGCAAGCCGCGCTGGCCGAAGCCGAGGCGAAGATCGCCGAGTTGCAGGAAAGCTTCCTGCGGGCCAAGGCGGAGACCGAGAACGTGCGCCGCCGTGCGCAGGAAGACGTGGCCAAGGCCCATAAATTCGCAATCGAAAATTTCGCTGAGCATTTGCTGCCGGTGGTCGACAGTCTCGAAGCGGCGGTTGCCCACTCGTCCGACGATCTGCAGAAGGTGCGCGAAGGCGTCGAACTCACGTTGCGCCAGCTCAATGGCGCGTTGGAGAAGGGCCGCGTCGTCGCCTTGAACCCGGTTGGCGAGAAGTTCGATCCGCACCGTCATCAGGCGATTTCGATGGTGCCGGCCGACCAGGAGCCGAACACCGTGGTCGCGGTGCTGCAAAAGGGTTTCGTGATCGCCGACCGCGTGCTGCGCCCGGCGCTCGTGACCGTCGCGGCGCCGAAGTAAGCGTCGCGGGGTTCTGGTCAGCCGTTTCGCATAGCCGCCGTCATGACGAACATTCCCGTCGACGCCACCGCCTTCACAGTGTTCGACATGCGGGAACTCAGCGCCGCATCGTTCGACGCCGGGCTCGCGGAAGCGGGGGACGCACTGGCCGTGGTGTTTTTCTGGGGGCTCGACTGCTTCAACTGCGAGATCGCCAAGAAGGCCATGCTGGCGCAGCCCGACGCGATTCGCGCGCTCGGGCTCAAATGGTTTCACAGCAACGTCTACGAGCATCGTGAACTGGGCCGTCGCTTCATGCTTCACGGCGTGCCCACCTGGTTTTTCTTTCACCGCGGCAAGCGGCTCGGCCGGGCGACCGGCTGGCACGGCCTCGGGCAGTTCCAGGCGGCGGTCGCGGCCGCGCGGGACAAGATCCGGGCGGCCAATGCGAGCGGTGCCGCGTCGTCACACGGCAGTGGCGCGAATTCGGACGAAAGTTCGGCTGATTGAAAAAAATTAAAGACCGCATCGCAAAAGAGGTCTTGAAAACGATGCGGACGCACTTATGTTGAGTGCAGGTTATGAATTGAGAGCGGAGCGCCTGACCGCCACACGGCAAAAACGGCGCTTTCCGCAGCGATCAAAGTCAGGAGATTAGTAAAAATGGGCAAAATTATCGGCATCGACCTCGGCACGACCAACTCGTGCGTGGCGATCATGGAAGGCAATTCGGTCAAGGTGATCGAGAACTCGGAAGGTGCGCGCACCACGCCGTCGATCATCGCTTACATGGAAGACGGCGAGATTCTCGTCGGCGCGCCCGCGAAGCGTCAGTCGGTCACGAACCCGAAGAACACGCTGTACGCGGTCAAGCGCCTGATCGGCCGCCGCTTCGAAGAAAAAGAAGTGCAGAAAGACATCGGCCTGATGCCGTACAAGATCATGAAGGCCGATAACGGCGACGCATGGGTCGAAGTGCGCGAGCAGAAGCTGGCGCCGCCGCAAATCTCCGCGGAAGTGCTGCGCAAGATGAAGAAGACGGCTGAAGACTACCTCGGCGAGCCGGTCACCGAAGCGGTGATCACGGTTCCCGCGTACTTCAACGACAGCCAGCGTCAGGCAACCAAGGACGCAGGCCGCATCGCCGGTCTCGAAGTGAAGCGCATCATCAACGAGCCGACCGCGGCCGCGCTCGCATTCGGCCTCGACAAGAACGAGAAGGGCGACCGCAAGATCGCGGTGTACGACCTGGGCGGCGGCACGTTCGACGTGTCGATCATCGAAATCGCGGATGTCGACGGTGAAAAGCAGTTCGAGGTGCTGTCCACGAACGGCGATACGTTCCTCGGCGGCGAGGACTTCGACCAGCGCATCATCGATTACATCATCGGCGAGTTCAAGAAGGAGCAGGGCGTCGATCTGTCGAAAGACGTGCTCGCGCTGCAACGCCTGAAGGAATCGGCGGAAAAGGCCAAGATCGAGCTGTCGTCGAGCCAGCAAACCGAAATCAACCTGCCGTACATCACGGCCGACGCGTCGGGTCCGAAGCACTTGAACCTGAAAATCACGCGTGCGAAGCTCGAGGCGCTGGTCGAGGAGCTGATCGAGCGCACGATCGAACCGTGCCGCGTGGCGATCAAGGACGCGGGCGTGAAGGTCGGCGAAATCGACGACGTGATTCTGGTCGGCGGTATGACCCGCATGCCGAAGGTGCAGGAAAAGGTTAAGGAATTCTTCGGCAAGGATCCGCGCCGCGACGTGAACCCGGACGAAGCCGTGGCCGTTGGCGCCGCGATTCAAGGCCAGGTTCTGTCGGGCGACCGCAAGGACGTGCTGCTGCTCGACGTGACCCCGCTGTCGCTCGGCATCGAAACGCTCGGCGGCGTGATGACGAAGATGATCAACAAGAACACCACGATCCCGACCAAGCACGCGCAGGTCTACTCGACGGCCGACGACAATCAGGGCGCCGTGACGATCAAGGTGTTCCAGGGCGAACGCGAAATGGCGGCCGGCAACAAGCTGCTGGGCGAGTTCAACCTCGAAGGCATTCCGCCGGCGCCGCGCGGCACGCCGCAGATCGAAGTGAGCTTCGACATCGACGCGAACGGCATTCTGCACGTCGGCGCGAAAGACAAGGCGACCGGCAAGGAAAACCGCATCACGATCAAGGCGAACTCGGGTCTGTCCGAAGCTGAGATCGAGAAGATGGTGAAGGACGCAGAAGCGAACGCGGAAGAAGATCACAAGCTGCGTGAGCTGGCCGACGCCCGCAACCAGGGCGACGCGCTGGTCCACAGCACGAAGAAGGCGCTCACCGAATACGGCGACAAGCTGGAAGCCGCCGAGAAGGAAAAGATCGAAACCGCGTTGAAGGAGCTCGAAGAGGCGCTGAAGAGCGGTTCGAGCGACAAGGCGACGATCGAAGCCAAGATCGAAGCGGTAGCCACGGCCTCGCAGAAGATGGGCGAGAAGATGTACGCCGACATGCAGGCAGCGCAAGGCGCCGAAGCGGCGGCAGCGGGCGCGGCTGGCGCGGGTGCATCGGCGGGCGGCGCGAGCCAGCAGCAGGACGACGTGGTCGACGCTGAGTTCAAGGAAGTCAAGAAAGACTAAAGCCAGGTCGCATTTCGACCGTAAAGCCGCACACAGCGATGTGTGCGGCCCGGCTGCACAAGGGACCGAGCCGTTCTGGTCTCGCGAACGTGCAAGAGCGGTTATCTCGCCTGGCGAGCCTTTTGGGCTCTCCGGGCACATTTGTTTTATGGAGGGCGTTGTTTTAGCCGCCTGAAAGCGGCGTGAACAGCGGCCGGACGAGTCGTGAGACTCCAGCATTCAAGAGGAGCCACCGCGCCGTATTGCGCGAGTGGCGTTGAACCGATATGGCGAAACGGGATTACTACGAGGTTCTGGGCGTTGCGAAGAACGCGAGCGACGACGAAATCAAGAAGGCTTATCGCAAGCTTGCGATGAAGCACCACCCTGACCGCAATCCGGACAACAAGGATGCGGAAGGGCATTTCAAGGAGGTGAAGGAAGCCTATGAAATGCTCTCGGACTCGCAAAAGCGTGCCGCGTACGATCAGTACGGCCACGCCGGCGTCGATCCGAATATGGGCGGAGCCGGTGCGCAGGGCTTCGGCGGTTTTGCCGATGCGTTCGGCGATATTTTCGGCGACATCTTCGGTCAGGCGGCCGGCGGCGCAGCACGCGGCGGTGGCGGCCGGGCCGGCCCGCAGGTCTATCGCGGCGCGGATCTGCGCTACAGCATGGAAATCACGCTGGAACAGGCCGCGCACGGCTACGACACGCAGATTCGCGTGCCGAGCTGGGTATCGTGCGAAGTCTGTCACGGCTCGGGTGCGAAGCCCGGCACCAAGCCCGAAACCTGCCCGACCTGTAGCGGCTCCGGTGCGGTGCGCATGTCGCAGGGCTTTTTCAGCATCCAGCAGACTTGCCCGAAATGCCACGGCACCGGCACCTATATTCCCGAGCCCTGCGCCCACTGCCACGGCGCCGGCAAGGTGAAGGAAACCAAGACGCTCGAAGTGAAGATTCCGGCAGGTATCGACGACGGCATGCGCATCCGCTCCGCCGGCAACGGCGAGCCGGGTATCAACGGCGGTCCGTCGGGCGATCTGTACGTCGAGATTCACATCAAGCAGCATTCGGTATTCGAACGCGACGGCGACGATTTGCATTGCCAGATGCCGATTCCCTTCACCACGGCGGCGCTCGGCGGCGAGATCGAAGTGCCCACGCTGGCGGGGCGCGCCAGCTTCACGGTGCCGGAGGGCACGCAGTCGGGCAAGACGTTCCGTCTGCGCGGCAAGGGTATCAAGGGGCTGCGTTCCAGCATTGCCGGCGATCTGTACGTGCACGTGCAAGTGGAAACGCCGGTCAAGCTCACCGAGTCGCAGCGCGAGTTGCTTCAGCAGTTCGAGAAGGCGCTGGTGGAAGGCGGCGCGCGGCATAGTCCCCAAAGCAAAAGCTGGTTCGACCGGGTGAAGAGCTTCTTCGATTGATGGCGGTTTGATTTTGGCGGTCAGCATGACGGCGGATGAGCGCGACGCGGTTTTCGCATTGCTCGACGATTGCGACGCGACGGCGGCGTGGCGCTCGAGCCGTCTCTACACGGGTTTTTCGCATGAGCTCGTTTGTGCGGATTCCGCGCAGCTCGAAGCCGTGTGTGAAGCCGTGGCTGCCGAGAGCCGGCGCGGATTGCATGCCATCGTGCTGGCCGACTATGAATTCGGCCGTAATCTGCTTCTCGACGGGAAGTCCCGGCACTTCATGAAAACGCAGCGTGGCGATGCCGCGCTGTGTTTTTTATTGTTCGAACGTTGCGAGAAACTTTCGCGCGACGAGGTCGACGCGTGGCTCATGGCGCGCGATGGCGGCGCGCTTGAGCCCTCAGTGGCGGGCACGGCCAACGTGAGCGCGAGCGTCGATGCGGCGCAATTCAACCAGGCGATCGACGCGATCCATGCCGCCTTGCGCGCGGGCGATTCCTATCAGGTGAACTACACCTATCGGCTCCGCTTCGATGTGTTCGGCTCGCCCGCGGCGCTCTATCGGCGCTTGAGGACCCGGCAGCCGGTTCGGTACGGCGCGCTGATCGCGTTGCCGGCCAATCGTTGGGTGCTGTCGTGCTCGCCGGAGCTTTTCATCGAAAAGGCAGGTTCCACGTTGCGCGCCCGGCCGATGAAAGGCACGGCGTCGCGCTCGGACGATCCGGCGGCCGATCGCGCCGCGGCCGAATTCCTCGGCAACGATCCGAAAAACCGCGCTGAAAACGTGATGATCGTCGACCTGCTGCGCAACGATCTTTCGCGGGTCGCGCAAACGGGGTCCGTCAACGTGCCTGCACTGTTTTCCGTCGAGCCATATGCCTCGGTTTGGCAAATGACATCCACGGTGCAGGCAACGTTGCGCGCGGGCACCTCGTTCGCCGAAATCATGCGCGCGCTGTTTCCGTGCGGCTCGATCACCGGCGCGCCGAAGCATCGCACGATGCAGTTGATCGACGAGCTCGAAAGCACGCCGCGCGGTCTTTACACAGGGGCGATCGGTTGGCTCGATGCGCCGGCGCCTGGCCACGACGAGGCCGCCACGTCGTCTGCATCGAATCCCGACGCGTGCGAAAACGCCTGCGGCGACTTCTGCCTGTCGGTCGCGATCCGCACCTTGGTTCTCAACCCGACGACGGCCCGGTCAGCCGAACTGCGAGGCAAGCTCGGCATCGGCGCGGGCATCGTGCTCGACAGCGTCCCCGCCGACGAATATGCGGAATGCCAATTGAAGGCGCGCTTCCTGACCGGCGCCGACCCTGGCTTCGAGCTATTCGAAACGATGCACGCGACGCGGGAAGAGGGCGTGCGATATCTGTCGCGGCATCTCGCGCGGCTCTCGTCGAGCGCGGCGGCGCTGGGCTTCGGACTCGGCGAGGAAAGCGAACTTCGCGCGCAGCTTGCAGCGAAATGCGAGGCGCTGCCGCCGCAAACCCCGCACCGCATGCGGCTCGCATTGAGCAAAAACGGCGCGATTCACATCACCGCCGCGGTGCTGACGCCGCTAGCCCGCTCCGACTCCGATCAAACGGTCGGCGTACTGCTCGGCCCGGACCACAATTTTCCCGCCACACGAGCCGACGACGCGCTGCTGCGCCACAAAACCACGCGCCGGGCCGAATACGATCGAGGCTGGCGTGAAGCCGAAGCGAAGGGCGCATTCGACACGCTGTTTTTCAACGAGCGGGGCGAGTTGACCGAAGGCGGCCGCTCGAATGTCTTTCTGAAGCTGGCAGGGCGGTGGTGGACGCCGCCGCTCGCGTCGGGCGTGCTGCCCGGCGTGATGCGAAGCGTATTGCTGGAAGAGGATTCGGGCCTGCGAGCGGCTGAAAAAATACTCACGCGGGCCGACGTGCTGAACGCCGAAGCATTACTGATATGCAACGCGTTGCGCGGCGCGTTGCCGGCGCGGATCGTCCGCTAGAGCCGGAACGCGGAGCCACCCGCGCGCGTCCGCAAAAACAAACCGCGGCCTCGGCGACCGAACCGCCGAGCCGCGACAGTCAAATCAGAACATGTGCTCAGGCCCAGGAAACGAGCCGTCCTTCACCGCGCGCACATACGCTTCCACCGCGGCCAGAATGCTCGGCTGGCCGTGCATGAAATCCTTCACGAAGCGTGGCCGCTTGCCGGGGAAAATGCCCAGCATGTCGTGCAGCACCAGCACCTGACCCGAGCAATCCAGACCCGCGCCGATGCCGATCGTCGGAATCCGCAGTTGTTTCGTCACTTCGCTCGCGAGCAGCGTCGGAACCGCCTCGATCACGATCAATTGCGCGCCGGCATTTTGCACCGCAAGCGAATCCCGCAGCAGCTGGCTCGCGCCCGCCTCGGTTTTCCCTTGCACCTTGAAGCCGCCGAACGCGTGCACCGACTGCGGCGTGAGCCCAACGTGCGCGCACACGGGAATCGAGCGCTCGACCAGAAAACGCACCGTGTCCGCCAGCCATTCGCCGCCTTCGAGCTTCACCATCTGCGCGCCGGCGCGCATCAATTCCACCGAACTGCGGAAGGCATCTTCCGCCGTGCCGTAGGTGCCGAACGGCAAGTCGGCGATCACCAGCGCCGAAGGCCGCACCCGCGCGACGCTCGCGGTGTGATACGCGATGTCCGCCAACGTCACCGGCAATGTGGTCGTCTGACCTTGCAACACGTTGCCGAGCGAATCGCCGATCAACATGACGTCGACGCCCGCGCGATCCAGCAACGCGGCGAAGCTCGCGTCGTAACACGTGAGCATGGCGATCTTTTCGCCGGCATCGCGCATTGCCTGCAGTTTCGGCACGGTGATGGCGTTCCGGCTCGCATCCTGCAAATAGGTCATGGGTCAATCCGTTGGAAAAAGAGGTGGCCGAGCCGCTTAAAGCGACGTGCCTTTGACAAAGAATTCCTTGCGGCCGCGCATGGTTTCGATGCGTTCGGCGAGCAGCGCAAGGTCCGCGTCCGAGTCGAGCGGATTCAGATGTTCGGCGTTGACCGTCAACACGGGCGTGCTGTCGTAGTGATAGAAGAACTCGTTGTACGCGTCGCACAGCGCGTGCAGATACGCATCGGAAATCTGCAGTTCCATCGGCACGGCGCGCTTTTGAATGCGCGCGAACAGCACCTCGGGACTGGCCTGCAGATAGACCACGAAGTCCGGCGCCGGCGCGCTCACCTCGAGCCGCGCGGCGAGCGCGCGATACAGGTGCCACTCGTCCTCCTGCAGCGTCAGACGCGCGAAGATGTCGTTCTTCTGCGTCATGAAGTCGGCGATCAGCGGCGTGCCCGACACATGCGCCACGCTCACTTCCTGCGCCTGCTGAGCGCGTTGCAACGCGAAGTGCAACTGCGCGGGCAATGCGTAACGCGTGGTGTCGCGATAAAAGCGTTCGAGAAAGGGATTGTCCTGCGGCCGCTCGAACATTTCCTGCATCGACCAGCGTTGCGCGAGGCGCCGCGCGAGCGACGTCTTGCCGACGCCGATCGGCCCTTCGATCGCGAGATAGCCGAACGGAGGCCGCAGATGCGGCGCGGTGACGGTAAGCGGTGGAGAATTCATTCGCAGCGGCCTTTGCCGTCCGTGCCGGCGCCTGTCGCGAACGCATTGAGCATCGGACACTGGCAGGTTGATTTGACCTTTTCGATGCGCTGATCGGCGACGCCGGCGAGCAACCCGTCCGCGCGGCCATGCTGCGGGATGATGAGCGCCGCGTCGATTTCGATCAGCGGCACGAGCGCAAAGGCGCGTTCGATCAGACGCGGATGCGGCACGATCAGATCGGGTTCGTCGATCGATTGATCGCCGTAGAGCAGGATGTCGAGATCGAGCGTGCGCGGTGCGTTGCGAAACGGCCGTTCACGGCCGAACTGATGCTCGATCTTGTGGCACAGCGCAAGCAGGTGCCGCACGGGGAGCGTCGTTTCGATCTTCACGGCGCAATTGAAATAATCGTCACCGCCCGCGTCGATCGGGGCAGTGCGATACAGGCTCGACTTGGCGAGCACGGTGATGGCGTGCTGTTGTGCGAGGCACACCACCGCGTCTTTCAGGGTCTGGCGCGCGTCCCCGAGATTCGCGCCGAGGCCGAGATAAGCAACCGTCATGGCATAACTTCCTGCAACTATCGTTCGACGGCTTCAGCGAACGCGAGGTCAGTTTTCGTGCGAACCGTCATGGCCCGCTTCGTTGGCTGTGCGTTCGGCTGGCGTGCCGCCCTCCATTCCGTCGCCCGCATTGCGGTTCCTGGCGCCACTGCTGCGCCGCCGTCGTTTTCGGGGACTCCGGTCCTTCCCGCCTTGCGTGAGCAAGGCCTCACGCGCCGCGACGTCTCCTTCGATGAACTCCGTCCACCACGCACCGACCGACTCGTCGAGTTCACCCGATTCGCAGCGCAACAGGAGGAAATCATACCCCGCTCTAAATCTTTGGTGTTCCAGCAGCTTCAGCGCGCTCCTTCCCGAGCGTTTTTCGAGGCGCAACTGCAGGCCCCAGATTTCGCGCATGTCCGCCGAAAAGCGCTTATGGATCGCAAGTTTCCCGGTTTGCATATCGAGGACTTCGTCCATCGCGCGATGCAGCGCGGGCACCGGATATTCACCGTTCGCTTCAAATTTCTGCCAGCGCTGCTGCACGTCGTGCCACAGCAGCGTGGCGAACAGGAAGCCGGGCGACACCGGTTTGCCGGCGCGCACTCGAGCATCCGTGTTGGTGAGTGCAAGCGTGATGAATTTTTCGCCGGTGGGTTGCTCCAGCACCACATCGAGCAACGGCAGCAGGCCATGATGCAGGCCTTCCTGGCGCAGACGCTTCAGGCAGGCGAGCGCGTGGCCCGACAGCATCAGCTTGAGCATCTCGTCGAAAAGACGCGCGGCGGGCACGTTGTTGATCAGATCCGCCATGTCGGCGATCGGCGCGCGCGTCGTGTCCTCGATCTCGAAGTCCAGCTTCGCGGCAAAACGCACCACGCGCAGCATGCGCACCGGATCCTCGCGATAACGCGTGGCGGGGTCGCCAATCATGCGCAAGAGGCGCGCGCGCATGTCGGCCATGCCGTTGTGATAATCCAGCACGGTTTGCGTGGCCGGATCGTAGTACATCGCGTTGATCGTGAAATCGCGGCGCGTGGCGTCTTCGTGCTGCTCGCCCCAGACGTTGTCGCGCAGCACGCGACCGCTCGCGTCCACGGCGTGCGTGCGGCGGTCGAGTTCGTCGCGCTTCAGGCGGCGCTGCGGCGGCGCGTCGGCGGCCGGCGGATCGACCAGCGCGCGGAACGTCGAGGTTTCGATGATTTCCTGGCCGAACTGCACGTGCACGATCTGAAACCGCCGGCCGATGATGCGCGCGCGGCGAAACAGCTTCTGCACCTGTTCGGGCGTGGCGTCCGTGGCGACGTCGAAGTCTTTCGGCTTGATGCCGAGCAGCAGATCGCGCACCGCGCCGCCGACGATGAACGCGCGGTGCCCCGCCTGTTGCAGCCCTTCGGTCACGCGAATCGCGTTTCTCGAGATCAGCGCCTGATCGATGCCGTGCACGTCGTGCGGAATGATGACCGGTACATCGGGATCGGGCACGGTTTTGACCGCCGCGCCGCCGCGGGCGGGTTTGCGGCGTGTCTTGCCGGCGCCTGAAGCGCCTGCTGCATGGCGTGCCGGTGCGCTGCCGGTTTCGTCTGCTTCGGCTTCGGCGGATGGGGTGTCCTCAGCGGGCGCCGAGTCCTGGCCGAATAGCTTGCGGATAAATTTTTTGATCACGTGGATTGAAAGAGTTCGAGGATGCGCCAGCCTTTGGCCTGCGCATGGGCGCGCAATGTGTCGTCGGGATTGGTCGCGATCGGATCGGTGACCTTTTCGAGCAGCGGAATGTCGTTGTGCGAGTCGCTATAGAAATAGCTGCGCTCGAAGTCGCTCCACGTCTTGCCGAGCGAGGCGAGCCACGCCTCGGTGCGCGCGATCTTGCCTTCCTTGTAGCTCGGCATGCCGGTGGGGCGGCCGGTGTACGGCGAATGCGGCTGGCCGTCGACGGTTTCCACTTCGCAGGCGATCAGCGTGTCGACGCCGAACGCTTGCGCGATCGGACGGGTGATGAATTCGTTGGTGGCCGTGACCACGCAGCAGAGGTCGCCCGCTTCCTGATGTTGCTTCACCAGTTCCAGCGCGACCGGCTGGATCGCCGGTGTGATGACTTCGTGCATGTACTGCGCGTGAAAGTCGGCGAGCTGCGCGCGCGTGTACTTGGCGAGCGGCGTGAGCATGGCGATCAGGTAAGCGTGAATGTCGAGCTGGCCGGCTTTGTAGTCGGCGTAAAAGCGGTCGTTTTCACGGGCGAAATTGTCGGCGTCGACCATGCCGTGTTTCACCATGAAGCGGCCCCATTCGTGGTCGCTGTCGGTGGGAATGAGGGTGTGGTCGAGATCGAAGAGTGCGAGATTAGCCATGAGGGCCTATTTTACTTGAAGCGGCGGGTGACGCAGACGAAGCGGACGCCGCGCGCCGTTCGTCGGCGTCCGGCTTGGCGAGCATGGTGCGCAAAAGCGGCAGCGTGACGGCGCGTTTCTGTTCGAGCGAGAAGCGGTCGAGCGCGTCGAGCAGCGCCATCAGGCTCGGCATGTCGCGGCGAAAATGCGTGAGCAGGTAGGCGGGCACGTCGTCGGCGAGCATGATGCCGCGCTCGCGCGCCGCGTGCTTCAGCACGGCGGCCTTGTCCTCGTCCGGCAGCGGCGCCAGATGGAACACGAGGCCCCAGCCGAGCCGCGTGCGCAAATCCTCGCGCACCGTCATGCCGATCGGCGGCGCGTTGCCCGCGGCGACCAGCGCGCTCGTGGGATGCGCGCGCACTTCGTTGAAGAGATTGAACACGGCGATCTGCTGCGCGGCCGACAAAGCGTCGCAATCGTCGATCGCATACAGCGCGACGCGCGGGTCGAACGTGAAGGCGGCGAGACTGCTCTGGGGACCCGCATAGCGCGCATGGCCCGGTGGCGCTTCGTGCACCAGCGCCTGCAAAAGATGCGTGCGGCCACTGCCGGCTTCGCCCCAGATATAGAAGGTGCGATCGGCCACCGGCCCGGCCGCGAGCGCGTTGTCGAGCTCGCGCAGCCGCGTGACCAGCTCGGCGTTGGCGCCGGCGAAGAAGTTATCGAATGTCGATGGCGGCGGGGTGCCGAGATCGAGCGTCAGTTGACGAAGCACAGTAGGTTGATGCCGAAAATGAGGCTTGGGCCGCGAATGGCCCGAACCTCGGGCCCTAAACAGTCGATGACAAGTCAATGACCCGTCAGTTGTTGTAAAGCGTGCTCGTCAGATAGCTTTGCCGCAACTCGCGCATCGCCACCGAGAGAATCGCGCTGACCGGCAGCGCCAGCAACACGCCGAAAAAGCCGAACAGCTGGCCGAACGCAAGCAGCGCGAAGATGACCGCGAGCGGGTGCAGGCCAATGCGTTCGCCGACGAGGCGCGGCGTGAGAAAGAAGCTCTCCACGATCTGGCCGACGCCGTAAATCAGCGCGACCGCGCCGAAGCCATACCAGTCGCCGAATTGCAGGAGCGCCGCGAGCAGCGCCAGCGCGAGACCGGTGGCGAAGCCGATGTACGGGATGAACACCGCGAGACCCGTGAAAATGCCGACCGGCAACGCGATCTCGAAGCGGGCGATGGTCAGCGCGACCGCGTAGTACACGGCGAGCACGCCCATGACGAGCAACTGGCCGCGCAGGTATTGCGACAGCATCTGGTCCATGTCGCGCGCGAGTTGCAGCGTCTTGTCGAGCCAGCGGCGCGGCACGACGGCCTGCATGCGCGCGAGCATGCGATTCCAGTCGTACAGCAGATAGAACAGCACGAGCGGCACCATCACGACGTTGCCGACCACCGTCATCATGACGTTGCCGCTGGTGCGCACGGAGGTCCACACGTAAAGCGCGACGGTTTGCGCGCTGCCTTCCAGTTGCCCCATCACGAGATCGCGGATGCTGGCGAAATCGAGCGAATCGGCAAGGCCCAGCAGCGCGAGTTTCGGTTGCAGCCACGCGTTGATATGCGTGAACAGCACCGGAACCTGCTGCCTGAGTTGCGGCGCTTCTTTCTGGACGACGGCCAGCACCAGCAGCACGAGCATGGTCATCAGGAGCGTGAACAGCAGCATCATCAGCAACGCGGCGACGGCGCGCGGCACACGCCGGCGCACCATCCACGCGACGCCAGGCTGAAGAATGTACGCGAGAATCGCGCCGAGCAGAAACGGTGTGAGGACCGGGCTCAGGAGCCACAGCAAAATGCCGACGCCCAGTGCGATGGCCAGCCAGATGAAGGCGCGGCGCTGAACGGGCGTCAGGATGGAGGAGTTCTGTTGCAAAGTTTGTTTCCCAGGTGTCGTCGGAACGCGTGAAATCCAGCCAACCGGCCGGCATCGGGTAAAATCGCATTTTACCGACCTTCTCGCTCTTCCCCATGAATCAACCGAAATCCGCCCCTGACGCCCAAGGTTTGTCGTATCGCGACGCCGGCGTGGACATCGACGCGGGCGACGCCCTTGTCGACGCGATCAAGCCATTTGCCAAAAAGACGATGCGCGACGGCGTGCTGGGCGGCATCGGCGGGTTCGGCGCGCTGTTCGAAGTGCCGAAGCGCTACAAGGAGCCGGTGCTGGTGTCGGGCACCGACGGTGTCGGCACGAAGCTGCGCCTCGCGTTTCAACTGAACAAACACGACACCGTCGGCCAGGACCTGGTGGCGATGAGCGTGAACGACATTCTCGTGCAAGGCGCCGAGCCGCTGTTCTTCCTCGACTACTTCGCGTGCGGCAAGCTGGACGTCGGTACGGCGGCCACGGTCGTGAAGGGTATCGCATATGGTTGCGAACTGGCGGGCTGCGCACTGATCGGCGGCGAGACGGCGGAAATGCCGGGCATGTATCCGGACGGCGAGTACGATCTGGCTGGCTTCGCGGTCGGCGCGGTCGAAAAGAGCAAGATTATCGACGGCAGCACGATCGCCCCCGGCGACGTGGTGTTGGGGCTGGCTTCGAGCGGGATTCATTCGAACGGTTTTTCGCTGGTGCGCAAGATCATCGAGCGCGCGCAGCCTGATCTGAATGCGGATTTCGACGGCCGCTCACTCGCCGACGCGCTGATGGCGCCCACGCATATCTATGTGAAGCCGTTGCTCGCCGTGATGCAGCAGATCGCCGTGAAGGGTATGGCGCACATTACCGGCGGCGGGCTCGTCGAGAACATTCCGCGCGTTTTGCGTGAAGGCCTGACGGCTGAGCTGGATCATCGCGGCTGGCCGTTGCCGCCGCTGTTCTCGTGGCTGCAAAAGCACGGCGGCGTGGCGGATGCCGAAATGCACCGCGTGTTCAACTGCGGCATCGGGATGGCGGTGGTGGTGTCCGCCGCGGATGCGGACGCGGCGATCGGGCTGTTGTCCGCAGCCGGCGAGCAGGTCTGGAAAATCGGCGCGATTCGCGAAAGCGCGCCGGGTGAAGCTCAAACGGTTGTGGTTTAACCCAAGGCTCGTTTGCCTGCGCGGCGTGGAAGTTCCAAGCGCCGCGCGGGGCCGATAGCGATTCAGATCAACGCTTCAATCACATCGAGCACCCGCGCGGTAGCGCGCGGGTCGCAGCAATCGATCACTACCCGCTCAGTCATGCTCCGCAGCCACGTAAGCTGCCGCTTGCACAGTTGCCGCGTAGCGAAGATTCCCTTGTCCCGCATGGTCGGATAATCGACGGCTCCGTCGAGATATTCCCATACCTGCCGATAGCCCACGCAACGCATCGACGGCATCTCCGGCGACAAATCCCCACGCTCGCGCAGTTTCACCACTTCATCGACGAAGCCGCCCGCCAGCATCGCGTCGAAGCGCTTTTCGATGCGCGCGTGCAGCATGCTTCGATCGGAAGGTTCCAGCGCAACCGGCACGAAGCGCCACGCCGAAGCGGCGTTGTCCACCCGAGCCGGCGCGGCCAGCAACGCGGACATCGGCTGGCCGGTCAACATGAACACTTCCAGCGCCCGCTGAATCCGCTGCGAATCGTTTGGCGCAAGACGAGCGGCCGTCACGGGGTCGAGCGCGGCAAGTCGCGCATGCATTGCAGGCCAGCCTTCGCGCGCGGCATCGGCGTCGAGCGAGGCGCGAAGCTCGGCGTCGGCGGGCGGCAGGTCGTTCAGTCCTTGCGTGAGCGCCTTGTAGTACAGCATGGTCCCGCCGACCAGCAACGGCACTCGCCCGCGCGCGCTGATCTCGCCCAGCAGGCGCAACGCATCCGCGCGAAATTCGGCCGCTGAATAGGCGTTGGCCGGATCGACGATGTCGATCAGATGATGCGGTGCCGCCGCGAGCTCTTGCGCCGTCGGTTTTGCCGTGCCGATGTCCATCTCGCGATAGACCAGCGCCGAATCCACACTGATGATTTCCACCGGCCGCCGCGCGGCCAGCGCGAGCGCGGCGGCGGTCTTGCCGGATGCGGTGGGCCCTAGCAGGCAAGCGACCGGCGTGGCAGTGCGTGAAGTCATGGGGAAACCGGCGCGCGGCGAATGAGCGTGATCGAGCGCACCGCTACTGCCCACGCATGAACAACCGATCGAGATCGGAGAGCGTCAACTGATACCACGTCGGACGCCCGTGGTTGCATTGATCGGCGCGCTCGGTCGCTTCCATCTGGCGCAGCAGCGCGTTCATTTCATCGAGCGTCAGGCGCCGGTTCGCCCGCACCGCGTGATGGCAGGCGAGCGTGCCGAGCAGTTCGTGCTGACGCTCGGTCAACACGCGCGAGCCGCCGAACGCGTGAAGGTCGGAGAGGACCGCGCGCGCCAGCGCCTGTAGATCGGCGTCTTTCAAGAGCGCGGGCACGGCGCGGATGGCGAGCGTGGTGGGCGACAGCACCGCGAGGTCGAAGCCGAGCGCGTCGAGCGTGTCGCGCTCTTCCTCGACCGTGCCGATTTCGATCGGATCGGCCTGCATCGTCTGCGGGATCAGCAGCGGTTGGACGGCGATCGTGCGATCGGCCAGCGCGTTCTTGAACTGCTCGTACAGAATGCGCTCGTGCGCGGCGTGCATGTCGACGATCACGAGGCCGTGCGCGTTCTGCGCGAGCACGTAGATGCCGTGGATCTGGCCGAGCGCGAAGCCGAGCGGCTGTTCGTCGGCGACGTTGAAGGCGGGTGACGCATAAGGCGCGGAGGCGTTGTACGGCGCGGTTGTTTCCGTGGCCGAGTCGCGCGCTTCGAAGAGCGTCGCGCCTTCCACTGCGCCTGCGTTTGTGTCTCTGCGGCCGAACAGCGCGTCGTAAAACGCCAGCGGTTGGGCAACGGGCAAGGTGCCTTGCGTCATGCGCGCCTGGCGCATCCATGTGTTGCCCGGCTGTGACGACGAGCCAGATCCGCCACCGAAGCCGCCTGCGCCCGCGCTCGTACCAAGGCTGGCGGTACCCGCTCCACCTAACGGCGTGGCGCCGAACGACGCCGGCCCGCCCATCGACGCCTCCAGATGCGCGGCATGCCCGCCTGCCGTCGTTTCCGGCGACGCGCCCGCATGCCGCGCCAGCGCGCGCTGTACCGCGTGGAACACGAACTGGTGAATCGAGCGCGAATCGCGAAAACGCACTTCGATCTTCGACGGATGCACGTTCACATCGACGGCTTCAGGCGGCAGATCGAGAAACAGCACGTAGGACGGATAGCGGTCGCCGTGCAGCACGTCTTCATAAGCAGCGCGCACGGCGTGCGTGAGCAGCTTGTCACGCACGAAGCGGCCGTTGACGAAGAAATACTGCTGGTCGGCGCGCCCGCGGCTCGCGGTCGGCAGACCCGCGCAGCCGTAGACGGCAAGCGGTCCGGCGGATTCGTCGAGCGGCAGATGCGCCGTTGCAAATGTCTCGCCGAGAATCTTCGCGACTCGCACGGGTGGTTCGCTGGCGTTCCAGTGTTCGACCGCCTTGCCGTTATGCAGCACCGAAATCGCCACGTCCGGTCGTGCCAGCGCCGCGCGGCGAATCTGTTCGAGACAATGGCCGAGTTCGGTTTGCTCGCTCTTCAAAAACTTGCGGCGCGCGGGCGTGTTGAAGTACAACTCGCGCACTTCGATCGTGGTGCCCTGGGTGCCGGCAGCGGGGCTCAGCACGCCGGTTTGCGCGTCGACGCGCACCGCATGCGGCGCGTCCGCGGTGCGGCTCGTGATGTACATCTGCGCGACCGATGCGATCGAGGCTAGCGCCTCGCCGCGAAAGCCCAGCGTGGCGACCGCTTCCAGTTCGGCAAGCGAGCGGATCTTGCTCGTCGCATGACGCATCAGCGCAAGCGCCAGTTCGTTTTCGGGAATGCCGCGGCCGTCGTCGGTGATCGAAATACGTTTGACGCCGCCTTCGTCGAGCATGATGCGCAAAGTCTGCGCACCCGCGTCGAGCGCATTTTCCAGCAACTCCTTGACCACCGAAGCGGGCCGCTCGACCACTTCGCCGGCCGCGATCTGGCTGATCAACTGGTCGGGCAGCGGCTGAATCGCGCGCAATGGGCGTGGGGCGGGCGCAGCGGCGGAAACCGCGGCCGCGGCGGTGGTGCCGGCAGACGTTTCGGAGAATTCGGACATGGCGAAATTATAGCGATTCGGCACCGCGGGCCCCGAGGCGTCCGAGCGGCCGGACTTTTTTAATTGCGGCCGGGCACTTTCGGTATCATGACGCGGTCAATTGCGGGGCGGTGAGCGAGTGCTCGTCGCGTTCGCTCGTAGGTTCGCAGAGCTATTCCCCGCCGCGCTCACATTCGCTCAATAAAGGACGCCTTTGGACACGTTGCTACATTTCGCCAATCTTGTCTTGCACATCGACAAGTTTCTGGGAGACTTCATTCACGTGTACGGCGCCTGGGTCTACGCGGTGCTGTTTCTGATCGTGTTCTGCGAAACGGGGCTGGTCGTCCTGCCGTTTTTGCCGGGCGACTCATTGCTGTTCATCGGCGGTGCTTTCTGCGCGACCGGTGAAATGAACGTTGGCTTGCTGATCGTGCTGCTGCTCGTCGCGGCAATCAGCGGCAACACGGTCAACTATATGATTGGGCGGGCCATTGGACCGCGGGTGTTCAATTCGCACATCCCTTTTCTCGAGCGCTTTCTCGACCGCAGCGCATTGCAGAAGACCCACAATTTCTACGAAAAGCATGGCGGCAAGACCATCGTGCTGGCGCGCTTCATTCCGGTAGTGCGGACCTTCGCGCCCTTCGTTGCCGGCGCGTCCGAAATGACGGTGAGCCGGTTTCAGCTTTTCAACGTTCTCGGCGCGTTGTTGTGGGTGCTGCTGCTGGTGTTGCTCGGTTATTTCTTCGGCAACATTCCGTTCATCCGCCAATATCTGAATGTGATCGTGCTGGTGGGTATCGGCGCGGCAATCGTGCCGGTTCTGCTCGGCGCGCTGTGGAAGATGATGCGCAAGGACGCCTCCAAGCCCGGCACCCGCTGACGCTTCATCGCTGGTGTGGCCGGAACGACAAACGGCGTCGCGAATCTCGCGACGCCGTTTTTTTTCGCTCTCTCGGGCGGATTTTGCAAAACAATTGATCGCAAAGGGCGTCGCGTTACATCGGCAGATGCGATTCCGAATACGGCGAAGTGCGGATGACAAGCGAGTCACCGGCTTTAGCCTGGCGCGAGCGGCGCCACAGATAGCGCCAGCCGAAGGCGGCGAGCCCTGCAAGCCCATAGGCGCCGGCGCGTTGAAAAAACGCAGCACGCGTGCTGAACTGGCCGTAGCGGTTTTGCGCATCGGCGAATATGAGAAAGGTCAGCGCGGCATCGAACAGCAGTGCGGCCAATGCGAGCCCGACAAACACATGCGGCCCATTGAGCGTCGCGCCCGGTATCAGCCGGTTGCATAGATGACAGACAATCAGCACGGCCGCCAGCAATGCGAGGTTTGAGACAAGATTGAACAGGAAATTGGCCATCTCGACGGAATGAAAGCGCAGGGGGCTGCGGCGTTGCCAGAGCGTCTACTCACGCGGTATCACAGCCTGTTTCGCTGGATCGGCGGCGATCATTGCACGTCTTGATGTCTCAATAAATGTTCACGTTTGTCGTCCGTTGTATCTATCGGTGCTGGTTAAGTCGCGTGTAGGAGTGCGGCTCTTGTTGTACGTGCAATGACGACGAACGCTCTGGGATTGTTCGTTTCGACTGTGGGAAATGCAGTCATGTCATTCCGGTTCAGCGCGATTTGCAACGGCTCACGGCCCGTTGCCCGCTCGCTCGCGCGACGAAAATCGCGCCCGGTTAGGGCTGGCGCGCTCAGCCGGCACGCCGCACCGGCGACAGGCGGCGCTTTGCCGAGCGTGGGCCGAGACGCCTGAAGCGTTCCTTCTTGTGCTCTTCGTCGAAGTGAGCGAGCGACGGCTTCACCAGATCGCTGCGGGACACGATGCCGACGAGCCGCCGCGTGTTTGCATCGTCCACTACGGGCACGCGTTCCAGGTTATGAACCGCAAGCCGCGTTGCCACCAGGCGGCAAGTTTCGCCCGGCACCGCGACGACCGGCGCACGCGTTTTCATCAATTCGAGCAGCGTGGTCGCGGCGCCAGCGCCGTCCCACTCGGTGCGTGCACGTTCGAGCGTCGCACGCTCGACCACGCCCGCCACCTTGCCCGCATCGATCACCGGATACGCCCGATGCATTTGCGTCGCGCCGAAGTACTTCGCTAGCGCTTCGCCGACCGTCAGTTGGGCATCGATCGTTTCCACTTCGCGCGTCATCACCTCGTCGATGTAATGACGTTCGAGCGGATCGACGCCGTATTCACGATAAATGTGATAACCGCGGCGCGCGATTTTCTCGGTCATGATCGAGCGTCGCATCACGACCGTCGCGAAGCCGTGCGCGACCAGCGTGGCGGCGAGAAGCGGCAGCAACGCATTGCTGTCGTGAGTCAGCCCGAAGGCGAACACGATGGCGGTAAGCGGCGCGCCCAGCGTCGCACCGAGCGTGGCCGCCATGCAGACGAGCGGCCACAGCGCGGGGTCGCTGCCCGGCAGCAGATGGCTCATCACCACGCCTAGACCGGCGCCCAGCATCAGCAGCGGCGCCAGTACGCCGCCCGACGTGCCCGAGCCGAGCGCGACGACCCACATGACGGCTTTCACGAGCAACAACGCAAGCGCCGCCTGCAATGCCAGATGCAGATGCAACAGATCGCCGATGACGTCATACCCGACACCGAGCGCGCGCGGCTCGATAAAGCCGCCGATGCCGACCACGAGGCCGCCGAGCGCGGGCCACCACATCCAGTGAATGCCCAGCTTGCCGAACAGGTCCTCGGTCTTGTAGAGCGCCGCGGACAGCCCCGCTGCCAAGGCTCCCGAGAGCAGCCCGGCCAGCACGCACGCGAAAAGCGATAGTGCGCCGGGCGGCGTCGTTTCAAGCGGAAACAGCGGCCCCGCGCCGAACAGCGGTGCCCGCGCGAAACCCGCCACCGCGCACGCCAGCGCGACGGGCAAGAAACTGCGCGGCCGCCATTCGAACAGCAGCAACTCGACCGCAAGCAGCACCGCCGCGACCGGCGTGCCGAACACCGCGGTCATGCCGGCCGCGGCGCCCGCGACCAGCAGCGTCTTGCGTTCCGCCGCGCTCACGCGCACGCACTGCGCGATCAGCGAGCCGAGCGCGCCGCCCGTCATGATGATCGGGCCTTCGGCGCCGAACGGGCCGCCGCTGCCGATCACGATGCCCGAGGACAGCGGCTTGAGCACCGCTACCTTCGGCGACATGCGGCTCTTGCCGAACAGGATCGCCTCGATCGCTTCGGGGATGCCGTGGCCGCGAATCTTTTCCGATCCGTAGCGCGCCATCAGGCCGACGATCAGCCCGCCCGCCACCGGCACCAGCACGACCCATGCGCCTAGCGTGTTATGCGACGGCGAGCGGTCCGCGAAGGACAGCGCGCCGAAGAAAAACAGGTTCGTGAACAGGTGAATCAGGCTCAGCAGCGCGAAAGCCGCCAGCGTACTGATTGCGCCGATGCACGCGGCCAGCAGGGCGATGCCCGGCAGGCGGCGGTTGGCGGCGAAGTCGCGTTTGTAGGTGTCGGCGGTCATGGTCGGGGCGGTGGTGGGTTGGCGGGCCGCGGCGGGTGGTCGAACGCGGTGGTCGAAAGAAAAGCGGCTCAAAGACGCCTAAAGATCGATCTGCGGAACATTGAAAGCGCCTTCGAGCGACTTCAGCTCGGCGCGGTGCAGTGCGGCCAGCTTCGCGAGCGTCTTTTCGCCGGGCTTTTGCAGATGCACTTCCACCTGGCGGCGATCGGTCTCGCTGACCTTGCGCTTGACGAGGCCGAGCGCTTCACAGCGCGACACCAATGCCACCACACCGTGATGCTGCGCTTGCAGCCGCTCGGCCAACTCGCCGATCGTCGCCCAGTCTCGCCGCGGATAGCCTTTGATGTGCAGAAGCAGCAGATATTGCAAGGGCGTGATGCCTTCGCTCTGGGCGGCCTGTTCGGAGAAGCGTTCGAAGCGCCGCATCTGATAGCGGAACTCGGATAGCTGCTCGAAATCGGCTTTGCCAAGCTCGCGAGGGTGAGGCTTCATGGGTGGCTCGTGGAAAAGGGTGCGGCTATCTTTGTCATGACGTGAGATTTCGGGGCGTGGTGGGGCTGAGCGAAGTTTGTTCGAATCAGGCGGCGGCGCGCTGTTGTCGTGCTTGTGCTTGCAGTTGCCTGTGCGGCTGACGATACAAACCGGCGATCAGGTCGGCTTGGGTCACCATGCCGGCCAGTCGTCGCGTCTCGCTGTCCAGCACCGGAATGTGGTGATGTCCGAAGTCGGCAAAAAGCGGCACGAGGTCCGCGATCGAGGTGGAGGTGTCCACCGTGCGCACCTGGGTGGTCATCAGCGCGCCCACGACGGGTTCGCCGGCGCGCCGGCGGCCAAACAGCTTGTGGCGGACGCTGGTGAACATGCCGAACTGCTGACTACTGCCGAGGTCGGCCCGTGTGACGATGCCGATCACATGTTGCGCTTCGTCCGTTACCGGCAAGGCTTTCACGCCGTGGCGTTTCAGGATGCTCCACGCGGTCGCCGCACGCGTTCCCGCCGACACGGTGATGACGCCGCGCGACATGATGTCCGCGCACGTCAGTTCGTCGAAAGTGCGAGCGTAGGTTTGCAACTGCAATGCACGTAGCAGGGATTCGAGGTCGTCGGGCGCGATGTCGAGCAGTTCGCCTTGCCGCTTGAGCACGGCGTCGAGATCCGCACGCGTGAAGCCGGAGCGCGGCTGCGCGGTCGCGGCCGTTTTGTCGCCGTGGTGCCGCGCGGAATGGGGATAGCGATGCCCGGTCAGCGTGTGATAGACGATCGCGGCGCAAAGCAGCGCAGCCGATTGAAGCGCGATCGGTTCGATCACGAAGCCGTAACCTAGCGAATGCACGGCCGGGCCGCCCAGCACGGCGGTGAGCGCGACCGCTCCGGACGGCGGGTGCACGCAGCGCAGCGCAAACATCGCGCAGATCGCCGCCGCGACGGCAAGCGCCGCCGCCGGCAAGGGATCGTGGACCCAGATGGCGCACGTGACGCCCACCGTCGCCGAAACGAGGTTGCCGCCGATGATGGACCACGGTTGCGCAAGCGGACTCGCCGGCACGGCGAACAGCAACACGGCGGAGGCGCCCATCGGCGCGACCAGCATCGGGATGTTGCCGCTCGAGCCGAGCAGAAGATGAGTGATGGCGCCGGTGAACGTGATGCCGATGAGCGCGCCGAGGCACGAACGAAAGCGCTCCTTCCATTCGATGGCGATGGTGGGCGGAGCGAAGCGGGCGAGCCAGCGAATGACGGCGGAGTGTGGCAAGATCGGATCGGTAGTGAGTGGCTTGAAGGTTTGTGCCGCGGCGCGTGAGGCTCTTTCAGAAGCCGGGCGCGCAGAGCGAAAGCGTCGATTATATGTGATTGTGATATAAATTGTCGCGGCAGATCCGGGCGCGATTTTTTGACGCCGCAAATGAACGAAGTTGGAAAAGGATGCGGAAAAAGAAAAGGGCTTACGACGCAAACGCGTGTAAGCCCTTGAATCTTTTGGTAGGCCGTACGGGATTCGAACCTGTGACCAACGGATTAAAAGTCCGCTGCTCTACCAGCTGAGCTAACGACCCAAAAGAGAAGCGAAATTATAGCGATAGCGCGTGTAGGCTGTCAACCGATGGTGGTTGGCCAAGCTATCAGCACTTCAGATAGTGAAAAACCCGGGTAGCGATACCCGGGTTTTTCAGCGAGAGGCGCGCGTGGCTTTGACGTCGGACACTGCGCGTGACTGCCAACTGCGAGGAACTTCTGCGCTACTTGATTTGCGACAGCTTGCTCTGAGCCGACTGCGCGACATCCGAGCCGCCGTATTGCGCGACGATCTGTTCGAGCGTCTTCTTGGCCGCGGCCTTCTGACCTTGCTCAAGCTGATTGTTCGCAATCGCAAGCAGCGCTTCCGGCGCACGCGGATGTTGCGGGTAGTTCTTCACCACACCTTGCCACGTCGCCGTCGAGCCCTTGTAGTCGCGCAGCGCATACAGCGCGTTGCCGAGCCAGTACTGAGCGGTCGGCTGATAAGGGCTATTCGGATACTTGGAGATGAAGCTACGGAACGACGCCGCCGCGTTCTTGAAGTCGCCGCTGCGGAACTGTTGCGAAGCCGCATTGAACGACTCGGTTTCGCCCGGCTGCACCTCGCCCTGGACCCCGTCCACCGTCTGTTGCTGCGGCTCGAATTTCTTCAGACGCGTATCAAGATCGGTGTAGTAGTCCTTCTGCTGCTTTTGCACCGCGGCGAGCTGGTTGGCCATGTCCTCGTTCTGCCCGCGCAGCGTGGCGACCTGCTGATTCAACTGGTCGAGACGGTTGGACTGATCGAGGATCGTGCGTTGCGCGGCCGACAACTGGCTCGACAGGCTTTCGGTCTTCGAGCGCAGATCGAGAATGGCCTGGCGGGCCTGGTCGTCGTCGAACATGCCCGCATGCGCGGGCACAGCCGCGAAGGCCGTGCCCGCGACGCAGGCCGCTGCGGCAAACCGCAGCCAGGAGAAACGATGCGTCATTCGGCTCATCACCCGTTACTTACTGTTGGTACACGAGGTCGGCGCGGCGGTTCTGTGCCCACGACGATTCGTCATGACCCGTGGCTTGCGGCTTTTCCTTGCCGAGGCTCACGGCTTCCATTTGCGAGTCCGTCACGCCCATCAGCGACAACGAACGGCGCACGGCTTCAGCACGCTTCTGGCCGAGCGCCAGGTTGTACTCGCTCGTACCGCGTTCGTCGGTGTTGCCCTGAATCAGCACGTGGCGTTGCGGATGGCTCTTAAGGTATTGCGAGTGTTGCTGCAGCAGCGACTGATAGTCGTCCTTGACCGAGTAGCTGTCGAAGTCGAAATAGATGCTGCGCTTGGCGAGCGGGCTGTTCGGATCGTTCAGCGGATCGACGTTGACCTGTGCGACATCGGTCGGGTTCGGTTGCGTGCCGATTGCACCGCCCTTGTTGGCGTTTTCGTCGAGCTTGACGCCCGAGTGACATGCGGCCAGCGCACCGACCATCAGAACGGCAAATGCGAAACGAAGCTTGGACATCATTTTTTACTCTCCTTGTGTTATTGCATCAACGTTATTGCATAAACGGGCCCCAGGACGGCTCGCGCACGCTGCCGCCCTGAACGGACAGGACCTGCCGGGTGCGACCATCGGTCGATACCGCGGCCAACACGCCACGGCCGTTCACCTGTGTGGCGTAAAGAATGTACTGACCGTTCGCCGCGAAGCTCGGCGATTCGTCATGTGTCGTGTCCGTCAGACCCGTGGCCGTATTGCCTTGCAGGTCCTGGATATAAAGCTTGAATCCGCCGCCGACGCGCGAAATATACGCGAGTTGCTTGCCGTCGGGGCTGACGCGCGGGCTCGTGTTGTAGCTGCCCGTGAAGGTGACGCGCTGTGCGCTGCCGGCGCTTTCGCCCTGGGCCGACATCTTGTAGATCTGCGGTTGGCCGCCACGATCGCTGGTGAAATAGATCGACTGGCCGTCAGGCGAGAAGGTGGGTTCCGTGTCGATCGAGCTGCCTTGCGTCAGACGCCGCAGCCCGCTGCCGTCCGCATTGACGGCGAAGATCTGCGTGTTGCCGGTGCGCGAGAGCGCGACGGCCAGCGTGCGGCCATCCGGCGACCACGCCGGTGCGCTGTTATTGCCCTTCTGGTCGGAGACCACGACGCGACGGCCCGTGGGCAGATCGTGGATATAGACGATCGGCTTCTTCTTCTCGAACGAAACATAAGCGACCTTGGTGCCGTCGGGCGACCATGCCGGCGAGATGATCGGCTCAGGGCTCGACAGCGCGATGTGCGCGTCCTGGCCGTCCGAATCGGAGATTTGCAACTGATAACGGCCGCCGGTCTTGATGACGTACGACAGGCGCGTGGCGAACACGCCGCGCCCGCCCATCAGCTTCGCGTAGATGTAGTCCGCGACCTTGTGCGCGCTCATGCGCAAGCCGCTTTCCGGGCTCACCAGCACGAGGCCGCCGAGGCTTTCCTGTTTGACCGTGTCGTACAGCTTGAAGCGCACTTCGTACTGGCCGTTCGGCAGACGGTTCACACTGCCCGACACGAACGCATTGGCGCCCTTGGCCTTCCAGCTGCCGAGGTCGACGGACGCCGTTTCCGGCACCGGCGTGCTGCCCGCGTCGATGTTGGTGAATTTGCCGCTGCGTTGCAGATCCTGCCGCACGATCGTGCTGACCTGTTGCGGCGAGTTCGCTTCATTGGCGAAATTCGCCGTTGCGATCGGAAACTGGGTGGACCCGACGCCCGTCACGAGGACGTTGAGTTGTGCGTTGGCGGCGCCGCCGACGGCGATCAGGCACGACGCTACAAGTGTCCGCAGGCCTAGCTTGGTCATCAAACTCATGCTGTATGGATTCCCCAAAAACGGTTTTACTAACGCTTCACAACAGCAGACAGACCCTCGAACCTTTATTTCGTTCCCCGGCGCGCCACGCTGGGCGGGGCGCCGCGTCTGCTGTCAACTGACTGTCAAGGCCTTCGTCAACCTGCCGGGCGCAGCGTGATCTTGAAGCTGCCCGGCGTCTTGCCGTCGATGTCCTGAGGCATCGGATCGGAACGCTGCACGGCGCGCAACGCGGCGTCGTCCCACGCGGGGTTGCCGCTGCTGCGCGAGATCGTTGCGCTCAACAAGGTGCCCGTCGGCGAACAGCGCACGGAGATCACCGTCTCCAGGCCTTCCGTTTCGCCGCCCCACGTAATGTTCGGGCGCACCACGCGACGCACCTTGTCCGCGTAACCCGGCGACGCCGCCGTGCCGCCCGAGCCGCTGCCGGTGCCGCTCTTCGCAAGCCCGTTGCCGGTCGAGCCTTCGCCGCCCGCCATGCCTTGCATTTGCGCGAGACGCGCGCGACGTTCGGCATCGAGTTTCTTCGCTTGCGCGGCAGCCTCGGCCTGAGCCTTGGCCTTTGCCGCCTTCTGCGCGTCCGCTTTCTTCTGCGCTTCGGCTTCGGCCTGTTTTTGCTGTTCCTGCTGCTGTTCCTTCAATTGCTGCTGTTTCTGCTGCTCGGCCAATTGCTGTTGCTTGAGCTTGTCGGCCTGCTGCTGCTGTTGCTGCAACTGCTTCTGCTTGAGCGCCGCGGCCTTTTGCGCCGCCTGCTCCGCGGCGAGTTGCTGCTGACGTTTCGCCTCGGCTTCCTGTTGAGCCTGCAATTTCTGCTGACGCTGCTGCTCGGCGAGTTGCGCCTCGCGCGCGGCCTCCTGCTGCTTGCGTTTCTTCTCCTGCAACGCGATGTCAGCCTGTTCATCGGGCAGCGGCGGGGCAGGGGCCACCGGCACGGGAGGAGGCGGAGCCGGGCGCGGGATCGCCGTGTCCGGCACCTCGGTCCAGAGCTCCGCTTCAGCGCCTTCCGGCGTACTGTTCTGCCACTGGATGCCGTGGTACAGAAAGAACCCGAGCAGCGCGTGCATCACCAGAGCGAACGCAAAGGCTCGCCCGGTGCCGCGTTCACGCGGCGGCTGGAGCGGGTAGTCGGAATTCTTGCGGATCATTGCGATTTGACGAGCAATCCAACGCGTTTGACGCCCCGGGCTTTCAGCTCGGACATCACGTTCATCACGACTTCGTACTTCACGGTCTTGTCGGCGGCGATCACGACAGGCTGGTCAGGATGCGTTTGCGAACGGTCGGTGATGAAGCCGTTGAGGTCGGCTTTCGTCATGTTTTCCTGCTGCTGCGCGCCCGCGTCGTCTTTGTACTTGACGCTCATGTTGCCGTCCGCGCGGATATTCACGATCACGGGCGGGGTTTGCTGCTGCGGCGCGGCGCCGCCGACGGTCGGCAGATTGACGATCGACGGGGCGACGAGCGGCGCGGTCACCATGAAGATCACGAGCAGCACGAGCATCACGTCGATGTACGGCACGACGTTGATGTCGGACATCGCGCGGCGCGAACGGCCGCCACGCATACTGGAATGTGAGCCTGCCATCTTGGACCCCTTACTGTGCCTGGCGCTGCAGGATGTTCGAGAACTCTTCGATGAAGGTCTCGAAGCGGATTGCCAGGCGGTCGATGTCGTGCGCGTAGCGGTTGTAGGCAACCACGGCCGGAATCGCGGCGAACAGGCCGATCGCGGTGGCGGTCAACGCTTCGGCGATGCCCGGCGCGACGTTCGCAAGCGTGGCCTGCTGGACGTTGGCGAGACCGCGGAACGCATTCATGATCCCCCAGACCGTGCCGAACAGACCGATATACGGGCTGACCGAACCCACCGAGGCGAGAAACGCGAGATTGGCTTCGAGCACGTCCATTTCACGCTGGAACGCGGCCCGCATGGCGCGGCGTGCGCCGTCGAGGATCGCGCCCGGATCGTTCAGGCGTTTTTCCTTGCCCTTCAGGAATTCGCGCATGCCGGATTCGAAGATCCGTTCCAGCGCGCCGATCGTGTGGCGATTGTTCGCGGCGCTCTGGTAGAGCGCCTGCAGGTCGCCGCCCGACCAGAAATCGCGTTCGAAGCGTTCAGTTTGCGCGCGCGCCCGGCGGATCGCAAACCACTTGCGGAAGATGAAAGTCCACGACAACAGCGACAACAACAGCAGCAGGGCCATGACGGCCTGCGCCAGCAGGCTCGCATTGAGTACGAGGGAAACGATCGACAGATCTTGTGTAGTGTTCATAAAGGTTCGTTTTAACGTCCCGGAAGGGGGCGTCCGGCTGCAAGGCCATCGAAGCCTGCCGTGAGCAAAACGGCAGCATCGGCGACGCTGCAAGCCGAACCATGCTTTGTGCTGCTTGATCGATACGAGTTCACCGGCCCCGTAACAACGAGGTTCAGTCGTTGTCCGTTGACACCCCGCCTTCGCCGATGCCCGGCCCGCGGCGCAACGCAGCGAGTACCGGCGGAGGAATCGCGGCCGGCCGCAGCGCGGTTCGCTCGACGCAGCCGACCCGGATGGAGCCGACCGCAAGCAAAGTGCCGTCGCGCCATGCTTCCTGCGCGAAGTCGACCGAGGCGCGGCCGAGCCGCTCGATCCGGCTCACGACGTTGACGACATCGTCGAGCCGCGCAGGCGCACGATAGTCGACCGCCGTGCTGCGCACGATGAAAATCGCGCCCGTTTCGTTCGCGAGCCGGTTCTGGTCGACGCCGCACGCGCGCAGCCATTCGGTTCGCGCCCGCTCGAAAAATTTCAGGTAGTTCGCGTAGAACACGATGCCGCCGGCGTCGGTATCTTCGTAATACACGCGGATCGGCCATGTGAAGCCGATTTCCGTGCCGGGCTGGCTGGTCGACATATTCATGCGGCGCATTTTACCGGAACGCACACCAGGAGGTCTGTTTCAAGATGTGCGTCCCGCCTGGCGGGCTTTAGCCGCGATGAATGGCCAAACCGGCGAATGATTGCGCGACCGGCATCAGCTCGATCGTGTTGATGTTGACGTGCGCGGGGCGCGTGGCGATCCAGTAGATCGAGTCGGCGATATCCTCCGCCGTGAGCGGTTGGACGTTCTCATAGACCTTGCCGGCTTTTTCGTCGTCGCCGCGAAAACGCACGTTCGAGAATTCCGTGCCGCCGCACAGGCCCGGCTCGATGTCGGTCACGCGCAGCGCGGTGCCGGCCAGATCGGCGCGCAGGTTTAGGCTGAACTGGCGCACGAATGCCTTGGTGGCGCCGTAGACGTTGCCGCCGGGGTAGGGCCAGCGGCCGGCCACCGAGCCCAGGTTGAAGATATGCCCGCGGTTGCGCTCCACCATGCCGGGCAGGAGCGCGTGCGTAACCTGCACGAGGCCGGTGCAGTTGGTCTCGATCATCGTGTTCCATTCGTCGAGGCTCGCCTTGTGCGCCGGCTCCACGCCGAGCGCAAGGCCGGCGTTGTTCACGAGCACGTCGAGCGCCGCGAAATCGGCTGGCAACGCGGCCGGCACGGCTTCGACGGCGGCGCGGTCGCGCACGTCGAGCTCGTAAGGCAGAAGCGCGTCGCCGAGTTCGTCGGCGAGCGCCTGGAGGCGGTCCTTGCGGCGCGCGGTGGCGACGACCCGATGGCCGCCCTTCACGAAAGCGCGAGCGATGGCGGCGCCGAATCCCGCGGACGCTCCGGTGACGAACACAATCATTGCAGTTCCCTGGTCGGTTGGAGAGAAAGGCCCCAAGCCTACTTCCAATGCGGCGCTGCGGCAAGGATGAACCAGCCTTACAAGCGGCTCTGGGAGGGATGCGGAACGGCCTCCGGGCCGCCCTTCCTCAGACGTTTGCGCGCCGCATACAACGACGCCATGGCCCGCTTCGGAAGTGCCCGCGGCGGCGGCGGGAAGCCGGTTGCCTATTCGATCCTCTTCCAATAAACTAACGCGCTCATCCCTGCGTGACTGGCGATAGAACCGGTTCAAGCAATCGGGTTCAAGGTGGAACAACCCACCGTGAAGCGCAGGGTGCCGTTTTGCCGTTCGCCTGGGCAGCCGTGATCCGCGCGCATCGATCTGCGCTGACGGTGGCTGTCCTGCCTCGCGTGTGCGGCGACTCTCCTTCCGCCACGTCTGGGCTGGCCCAGCCGCCAGCAGCGCCGCGTACCCTCTACGCAAGATTCGGCGCACAATCCGGTCAACCTGAAAACACTCAACGGAATCCGTATGTTTGACAGAGCCCAAAGCACCATCGCCAACGTCGATCCTGAACTCTGGAAAGTCATCGAGCAGGAAAACCGCCGTCAGGAAGAGCACATCGAACTGATCGCGTCGGAAAACTACACGAGCCCGGCCGTGATGGCTGCGCAAGGCTCGCAACTCACCAACAAATACGCCGAAGGGTATCCGGGCAAGCGCTACTACGGCGGCTGCGAATTCGTCGATATCGCCGAGCAGCTGGCGATCGACCGCGTCAAGCAACTGTTCGGCGCAGAAGCCGCGAACGTCCAGCCGAATTCGGGTTCGCAGGCGAACCAGGGCGTGTTCTTCGCCATGCTCAAGCCGGGCGACACGATCATGGGCATGAGCCTCGCGCACGGCGGTCACCTCACGCACGGTTCGCCGGTCAACATGTCGGGCAAGTGGTTCAACGTGGTGAGCTATGGCCTGAACGAGGCTGAAGACATCGACTACGACGCAGCCGAGAAGCTCGCGCAGGAGCACAAGCCGAAGCTCATCGTGGCGGGTGCGTCCGCATTCGCGCTGCGTATCGACTTCGAACGCCTGTCGAAGATCGCCAAGTCGGTTGGCGCCTACTTCATGGTCGACATGGCGCATTACGCGGGTTTGATCGCCGCCGGCGTCTACCCGAACCCGGTGCCGCACGCCGACTTCGTCACCACCACCACGCATAAGAGCCTGCGCGGCCCGCGCGGCGGCGTGATCCTGATGAAGGCCGAGTTCGAGAAGCAGATCAACTCGGCAATTTTCCCCGGCATCCAGGGCGGTCCCCTGATGCACGTGATCGCCGGCAAGGCCGTCGCGTTCAAGGAAGCGCTGTCGCCGGAATTCAAGGCGTATCAGCAGCAGGTCGTCGAAAACGCACGCGTGCTGGCCGAAACGTTGGTCAAGCGCGGTCTGCGCATCGTCTCGGGCCGTACTGAAAGCCACGTCATGCTGGTCGATCTTCGCGCGAAGAAGATCACCGGCAAGGCAGCGGAAGCGGCGCTCGGCGCCGCGCACATCACGGTCAACAAGAACGCGATTCCGAACGATCCGGAAAAGCCGTTCGTGACGAGCGGTATCCGTCTCGGCTCGCCGGCCATGACCACGCGCGGCTTCGGCGTCAAGGAAGCGGAGCAGGTGGGCAACCTGATCGCCGACGTGCTGGACAACCCGGAAGACGCCGCCACGCTCGAACGTGTGCGCGCGCAAGTCGCCGAGCTGACCCAGCGCTTCCCGGTCTACCGCTAAGCCGTCATGCACTGCCCCTTCTGCCGTCACGCCGATACGCAGGTCGTCGACTCGCGCGTGTCCGAAGACGGCGCGACGATTCGGCGGCGGCGCCGCTGCCCGGCCTGCGACAAACGTTTCACGACGTACGAGCGGGTCGAGCTGGCGTTGCCGTCGGTCGTCAAGAAGGATGGCAGCCGCACCGAATTCGATCGCCGCAAGATCGTCGCGAGCATGCAACTGGCGCTGCGCAAGCGGCCGGTGGCGGCGGACGCGATCGACGCGGCGGTCGCCCGAATCGAGTATCTGTTGCTCGGCAGCGGCGAGCGCGAGGTGCGCAGCGAGCGCCTCGGCGAACTCGTGATGAACGAGCTGCGCGCACTCGACACGATTGCCTATGTTCGCTTTGCCTCCGTCTACCGGCGCTTCGAAGACGTCTCCGAATTCGAGGACGTCATCGAGGAATTCCGCCGCGCCTCCTCGCCTCCCAAGCCTTCTCGCAAGCGTTAATCGCTGTCGCGCCTCGCGTCGTGTTCGAGGTGCCGTCTTTTGCCGCGTTGTCTCGCGCATTCGCATCTCCCGCTCCCCATGATGGTTGGTCGCGTGCATTTTTGCGCGGGATAGCGTCTGAGCGCCACCTGGCCGTTCGGCCGATTGTTGGCGCGTTTGCAAATCGCTAGATTGGCTGCATTCTTTGTAACGAGCAGGGATGCAGATGAAAGCGGATGCGTTTTTCACGCGGCCATGCCGCGGCTTCACGCTTGTCGAAACGCTGGCCGTCGTCGCGCTGCTGGCGGTGATCGCGGTGATGGCAACGCCGTCGTTCGTCGCGTGGCACGTGCGCGATCAGGTCGACGCGCGCACGAAGGCGCTCGCGTCAACGCTCGCCTATGCGCGCAGTGAAGCGCTACGACGCGGCACACGAGTCACGGTGTGCCGGATCGACGCGGCGCGGCATTGCCTCGCCGCCGGGCAACCGTGCGGCAATGGCGTGACCGACTGGTCGTGCGGCTGGGCGGTGCTGGCCGAGCGGGGCAGCACGGTGTCGCTGTTGCGCGCGCATCCGCTGCTGGCGGCGGTAAGCATTGTCGGCACGCAAACGAATCTCACGTTTACGCCGCCGGCGGGACAGTTGATCGGCACCTTTCGCAGCTTTGATATCGGACCGCGCGCGCCATCCAAGGCGACGCAGGGAGACAAGTGGCGACGCTGCCTACGGATCGCGGCGGGCGGCCGCGTGCGGATCGTCGAAGGGGCATGCGGGGCGGAGTCATGAGGCGATATTCACAGAGCCGATGGTCACGCCGCAGCGGATCGAAACGCCGCGGCAGCACGCTGATCGAAGTCATGCTGGCCGTCGTGTTGATGGCCGTCACGGCCCTCGGGTTGATCGCCGGTCAGGTGTGGAGCGCGCGCGAAGCTCGTGCGATGGCGATGCGCGAACACGCCGCGTGGATCGCCGACTCCGTCGCGGAAACGATGCGCGAGCCCTCCGCTGGCGATTCCGCGATCAGGCAATGGAGCGTGCATGCAGCCGCTCTTCTGCCGCAAGGTCAGGCTTCGGTGGCTGACAGTGGCGGCGTCTCTTTTGCGCGCGTCACATGGGCGTCCGTGCGAGACATGCCAGGTGCCGACGACGTGATCGACAAGCCCGAGTCTTGCGGCGGCGTGGACGTCCCTGCGGGTTCCTCATGCGTTGCGCTGGCGTTCGTGAAATGACGCGGCGCCTGTATCGTGCACGCGCCCAACGCGCCCAACGCGCCCAACACGGTCATACGCTGGTCGAGTTTGTGATCGCCATGGCGCTGGGACTGGTGGTGACCGCGGGTGCGGTGTCGCTGTACACCACGCAGCGCTCCGCATTCGAACACGCGGGCGATGCGATGCGCATTCGCGAAGCCGGCTTGACGGCGCTTACGCTGGTTGGCCAGCAATTACAAATGGCCGGCTTCGTGCCCGCGGACGTCGCGCGTTACAACAGTCCGCCGCCCTTGTTCGGATGTTCGGGCGGTCGCCCGACAGGGGCCGACGACAGTCTTGCCTGCGAGACGTTGCCCGGTCACTCGGACGGCGTGGCCGTACGCTACGTGGGAGACAACGTCTCCACGTGGCCCTCCGCGAGCGGACAAATAACGGACTGTCTCGGTCAGGCTGTGGCGGACAGCGGCGCGGCGCTCGGCGACCAGGGCGTGCCCGTGGTCAATCGATATTTCGCCCGCGTCAGTGGTTCGACGGGCGAGCCCGAGCTTTACTGCGAAGGCAGCGGCAGGGTGGGATTCGCGCAGCCGCTCATCGAAGGCGTCGAACGGGTGCGGCTCAAGTACTGGCTGGCAGGCGCGCCGAGCGCGGTCGACGCTTCGGCGGTGACGGCCGATCAATGGGCCAGCATCGTTGCGGTCGATCTCTGTGTGCTGGTGCGCGGCGCGCCACGGAGCCAGCGCTTGCCCTACGTCGATTGCGACGGCGTCAGCATGCCTGGGGCGGATTCGCGCGCTCGGCAGGCGTTCTCGCGGCGAGTCGCGATACGCAATCATGCGGAGGCCTCTTGATGGTGAAACGTCGAAGCAAACTGGCGTTGCGCGGCGCTTGCGGGAAGCATTCACGAGGCCGCGAGCAGCCGCAATATCTCGGACGCATCATGCGCATGGCAGGCGGCCGATTCCGCGATCGTCAAAGCGGCGCAGTCCTGCCAATCGTCCTGCTGATTTCAGCGATGATGCTGACCACCTCCGCGGCCTGGTTCGAAACATCGCTTGCGGCGGCGCGCGCCACCACCAACGTGCGCGATTATTTGCAGGCGTTTCATGCCGCCGATTCGGCGTTGCTCCTGTGCGCGCGCAGTGCCATCGCGGCAGCATCCGTGACGCCGATGCCGGCCGCGCCCGGAGAGCCGGCGCAATGGAAACTCGAAGCCGCCTTCGAGGCGAACGCCGTCGCGCCCCTTGCGCAATGGCCAGGATCGGTGCGCGCGCCGCAATGCCTGATCGAAGCCTGGCGTCTCGGCACCCGCGCCGATGCTCGAGCCTATCTGCTGACCTCGCGTGGCTTCGGCCGTAACAACGAGTCACAGGTCTGGTTGCAGATGCAGCTGGTCATCGAGGACGAAACGATCGAGCGTCATTGGCGCCACGTCGCCGCACGGCCATTCTGACGGGAGGTCCATGACAAGGCTGCACACATCCGCATTCACGCTGCTCGAACTGATGATCACGCTGGCGATAGTCGCCACGCTGGCAGTGTTCGCCGTACCTTCGTATCGCGATCACGTCGCGCGAACGCATCGCATCGACGCCGCGTCCGCCCTTTATCGCGCCGCGCAATTCGTCGAGGGCGCGGGCGCGGCAAGCGGCAGCGCGTCCACGCTGTTGCCGGGCATGGACCAGGCGCCGCAATTCGGCGCGGCGGTCTACCGGCTGCGCGTGCTGCAGGCGGACGATTCCAATGGTGGCTATTCGATAGAGGCCGCGCCGAGCGAAACCGGTCCGATGCGCGACGACCCCTGTGGGGTTTTCACGCTCGACGCGACGGGGCAGCGAGGCAACAGGAATGGAGCAAACGGTGTGACGCCGGCAAGCGGCGAATGCTGGAATACGGGCTAACCAGGCAGAGGCAGGGCTTCTGCCGCAAGCAATGCCGCGCTCACCGTTACGGGTTCGATTCGGTCTTGACGGTACGAGGCGCAGCGGAATCGCGCTTCATTTGCTGCCAGATCCGATACGCTTCCCATGCGGCAAGCGCGAGGCCGCCCCACTTCAGTGCGGGTTTTGCACCTGCCGCGACGGTTGCACGCAGCGGTTTGGCGAGAACCAGCGAGGCGATCGAACTGATGAGGGGATACTGTTTGAGGAGCACGCCAATGGTCCCCGCGTTGATCAAGCTCGACTTCGTTCCTTTGCCCACGCGCACGCCGCCCAAGCCCGGCAGAATAAACTTGAGCCAACTGAAATGCGTGACCGCCTGCCGCAATTCGATGGTGGCCTGAGCGAGTTCCATGCGCTCCACATCCGCGCGCACCAGCAGCAATTCCTTGCGCAACGCTCGCAAGTGTGGCGCGCTCAGATCCTTGGCCGGTTGGCGCTTGGCACGGAAGGCGGTATCGGAATGGCTTTGGCTCATGGTGTGTCGGCGGCAGTGAAGGTGGTGCAGTCAAACGGCGCTGCAAATCGCTCGAAATCCCAACGCAAGCGCCGGGCATCGTAGCGACACCCGTTGCGCGTGGGTTGTCACGGTTTGCGGAACACGTCGCGGTCTTTTTCGAATTCCGCAAGGGTGGCCTCGAACACCAGCGGTGCGTTGCGCAAACCGCTGCGCGCTTTCAGCGCACAGACTAATCCCGCAATCGCATACACGGCGGTAATGCCGGCGAGCGCCTGCCATCGGTAGGTGTCCCAGAACGCAATGGCGATCAGCGCGGTCAAGGCGATCAAGGCCATCGTGGCGAGCATCATGGCGGCGAGACCGAGGAACAGCACGGCGAGCAGCCGGTCTTTTTCCTCGGCGAGCTCGATACCGACCAGTTCGAGCCGCGTTTGCAGAATGGCGAACACCGAACCGACGATGCGGCGTAACGGACTATGTTCTGCGCGCTGTGTTTGTGTTTCGATCGTCATGGCTGTGGGCGTTGCGCGTGATGGCCTGGGCGGCGCGTGCAAAGGTGCGCGCCAGGAGAAACGGACCGGCCAGGCATGCGCCGGTCCGCTCGATTTACCAGTGGGCCGGACGCGACCGTCCGGCAGCGTCACCGTGTTACTTGCGGTTGATCAACAACCCCAGCAGCACGCCCGCACCCGCCGCGATGCCGATCGATGCCCACGGATGCTCGTGCACGTAGTCGTCGGTGGCGCGGGCGGCCTTCTTGCCTTTTTCGACCACCACGACCTGGACGTCAGCCGCCTTTTCCTTCGCCTGTTTCAGACGCGTAAGCGCCGTTTCACGCAACTCCGAGGCGCGCTCGCCGGTGGCGCTCGCGGCCTGTTTCAGCAAATCTTCTGCGTCCGCGAGGACCGTTTTGATATCCGACATCAATCTCTCCTTGTTGACTTCCGACATTGACAGCTCCCCTTCGTCTCACGCCACGCGTGAATCGTAACCAAAGAAACGGCCGCTGGCGAGCGCAGTGCTCGGTTGACGCAAGCGAACGCACGAACCGTTCCCGGTTGAAGCAAAGCCATTGCACGACGACCCGCAACACATTGCAGGCGACAGTTTGCCTCCGATGGAGTTGATCTGTCCCGCAAAGTTTCCACTATATCGGTGAAAATTACAAAAACGCATAAAGTAGTGACGCGATGTTGGTTCGTCATGTACCGCCGCTACCATATGATTTATCGTGGCGGGGCGGCGCGGGCGAATGCTCGCGCGGAATGCCCGAATACTTTAAAGGAGATGCAACATGAGTCTACGTCTTGGCGATATCGCACCCGATTTCGAACAGGAGTCGAGTGTCGGCCGCATCAAGTTCCATGAATGGCTGGGCGATAGCTGGGGCGTGCTGTTCTCGCACCCCGCCGATTTCACGCCCGTCTGCACCACGGAACTCGGCCTGACGGCGAAGCTGGCCGACGAGTTCGCAAAGCGCAACGTGAAGACGATCGCGCTGTCGGTCGACAGCGCGGAGTCGCATAAGGAATGGATCAAGGACATCAACGAGACGCAAGCCGCCAATGTCGGCTTCCCGATTCTCGCCGACGGCGACCGCAAGGTGGCCGAGCTGTACGACATGATCCACCCCAACGCCAATGAAACGCTCACGGTCCGCTCGCTCTTCGTGATCGATCCGAAAAAGAAGGTGCGTCTGATCATCACGTATCCGGCGAGCACGGGCCGCAACTTCGACGAAGTGCTGCGCGTGATCGACTCGCTGCAACTCACCGACAACCACTCGGTCGCCACGCCCGGCAACTGGAAGCAGGGCGATGACGTGGTGATCGTGCCGTCGTTGAAAGACGAGGAAGTCATCAAGCAGAAGTTCCCGAAGGGCTACAAGGCGCTGCGTCCGTACCTGCGCATGACGCCGCAGCCGAACAAGTAGGCGGTTGATGCACCGTGAAGCGCGCCGTTAGCTGCAGCGCGGCGTCACAACGAAAAAGGCCGGTTCGAGGTGAACCGGCCTTTTGCTTCTTATCGGCATGTCAGGAAGACATCAGAAAAACGCCTGAATTCCCGTTTGCGCGCGCCCGAGAATCAGCGCGTGAATGTCGTGCGTGCCTTCGTAGGTGTTGACCACTTCCAGATTCACCAGATGCCGCGCGACGCCGAACTCGTCGGAGATGCCGTTGCCGCCGAGCATGTCGCGCGCGAGCCGCGCAATGTCCAGCGCCTTGCCGCATGAGTTGCGTTTCATGATCGAGGTGATCTCCACGGCCGCCGTGCCTTCGTCCTTCATGCGGCCGAGGCGCAGCACGCCTTGCAGGCCGAGCGTGATTTCGGTTTGCATGTCGGCGAGTTTCTTCTGGATCAACTGGTTCGCGGCGAGCGGCCGGCCGAATTGCTTGCGATCCAGCACGTACTGACGCGCGGTGTGCCAGCATGCTTCGGCTGCGCCGAGCGCGCCCCAGGCGATACCGTAGCGCGCCGAATTCAGACACGTGAACGGACCGCGCAAGCCGCTGACTTCCGGAAAACGGTTTTCTTCGGGAACGAACACTTCGTCGAGCACGATTTCGCCGGTGATCGACGCCCGCAAGCCCACCTTGCCATGGATGACGGGCGCAGACAGCCCCTTCCAGCCTTTCTCGAGAATGAAGCCGCGAATCGCGTCCTTGCCGTTTTCCTCGAGCTTCGCCCACACGACGAACACGTCCGCGATCGGCGAATTGGTGATCCACATCTTCGAGCCCGACAGCGAATAGCCGCCGTCCACCTTCTTCGCGCGCGTGACCATGCTGCCCGGATCGGAGCCATGGTTCGGTTCGGTCAACCCGAAGCAGCCGATCCATTCGCCGGTGGCGAGTTTCGGCAGGTACTTCCGCTTCTGCGCCTCCGAGCCGAATTCGTGGATGGGCACCATCACCAGCGAGGACTGCACGGACATCATCGACCGGTAGCCGGAATCGACGCGCTCCACTTCACGCGCGATCAGGCCGTATGCGACGTAGTTCAAACCGGGGCCGCCGTATTGCTCGGGAATCGTCGGGCCGAGCAGGCCGAGTTCACCCATTTCGCGAAAAATCTCGATGTGGGTCTTTTCATGACGGAACGCTTCGAGCACGCGCGGCTGCAGCTTGTCCTGCGCATAGGCCGCAGCGGCCTCGCGCACCATGCGTTCGTCTTCGGTGAGCTGCTGATCGAGCAGCAGCGGGTCTTCCCAGTGAAACTGCGCGGCCTCGGCCATGACGTATCTCCTGATTCCTTGCTTGATTCCAACTTGACTTATGTTCCGCTAAGCGAAACAATGTTTTGCAAATCACCGATCGAGTGTATCACCTGATGACGCCTGCATCCACCCTCTCCGAACCGCTCGACGAGCGCAAATTCGTCGTTGCCCTCGCGCGCGGGCTGGACTTGCTGCGCGCGTTCAAGCCGGGCGAAACAATGCTGGGCAATCGCGATTTCGTCGAACGCACCGGTTTGCCGAAGGCGACGGTCAACCGCCTCGCTTACACGCTGAGCGTGCTGGGTTATCTGCGGCTCGATGAAACGCTGGGCAAATACGCGCTCGACGCCGGCGTGCTCTCACTAGGATTCGCATTGCTTTCGGGCACGGACACGCTCGAACTGGCTCGTCCGCATATGCGTAATTTCGCGCGCGAGGTGGGCGCGGCGGTTTCGCTCGGTTGCCGCGACGGGCTCGACATGATTTATCTGGAGACGATCCGCAGCGAAACCGCGTTGACGCTCGGGCTCGCATCGGGTTCGAAACTGTCGATGCTGACGAGTTCGATGGGGCGCGCGTATCTCGCCGTGCAGCCGGCGGACGTGCGCGCCGCGTTGCTCGCCGAGCTCAGGAAAGCGGCGGGTAAACCAGGCGCGCCAGGCGCGGCGCTGATCGCGGAGGTGGAAAAGTCGATCGCCGCGTTCGCCGGCGAAGGCTGCTGCTATTCGTTCCGCGCGTGGCACGACGACGTGAACGCGGTGGCCGTGCCGTTTCGCGAGCCGCGTGAAGGACGCTGGCTGGTGCTGAGTTGCAGCGGGCCGGCGTCGTCGATGGGAGAGGAGGTGTTTCGTGAAACCGTCGCGCCGCGGCTCAAGGCGCTCGCGCGGCGCCTGGGCGATACGGTCGAAGCGCCGGCGCGTACAACCGCAAGGCACATCAACCGGCCGATCAAGCCGCCGATCAAACCGCCCGGTCGTGGTAATGCGCGTTGAACAACGGCCCTTGCACGAAGCGCACGTCGTACTGTTGCAGGGCCACGAACTGCGGCTCATCCATCACGCGATTGAAGATCAACGGAATCCGCAACCGGTTCGCGTAACCCACTAGCGGTTTCACGGTCGCATCGCGCAACGCGGTCGCGGCGTCCATCTTCAGAAAATCGAGCCGCGCGGTTTCCGACACCGACAAAATCTGGCCCGCGTTGGACAGATTGCCCGCCACCTTGAAGCCGTAGCGCTGATAGCTCTGCGTCAGATAGCCGAGGAAGGTCTTATGCGCGACCGCCGCGGCCGGCAATTCGATCACCACCCGCGACGGGTTCAGCCCGAACGACACCAGCACGGTCGAAAAATGCAGTCCGTGGTCGTACTTCACGCTCTTGAGCAGACGTTCGTGCACGCGTAGAAACAGCAGACCGTGCCGCTGCGTCCCGAAGAAATTGATCGCGTGCAGCGCGCGCGACATGCGGTCGAGCGCGACCAGTTCCTGATCGTCGACGATGCGGTCGAACGGATCGAATACCTCGAACGGCGGCCCGTCCAGACGCTGGGTGACCGCCTGAAAGCCGAGTTCATCGCCGAAACGGTCGACCCCCTCCGGACCCGACGACAACGACTGCGCCAACGCATGCACGCTGATGTCGAAGATCGGCTCGTAAGCGCTGGTGAGCTCCTGCCCGTCGAAGCGTGCGAGCGCGATGTCGTGATGCGCGCCCGTTCCCATTGCCAGATGTTCGCCGAGAAACGGGTGGTGGGCGGCGCGCTCGATGAGGTTGGGGATGGTCGGCGGAATCATGTAGGCGAGAGATTAGCAATGGACGCGCTCGGCGCTCGGCAACGCGACTCGGTTGCCGCATTCCATTGATGGTAGCAGTCCGCACCGTGCGCACATGAACAAAATGCTCATAACGTTATCGGCCGAACGCTTGTCGTTACGGGCTTCCGGGGCTTGTCCGGGTCGTTTTCAGGGTATACGTTAGTTTCACTATTCGTAATTGCTTTTACTATACGTAAATTCACCTGCGGCGACGCCACCGGTTCGCGCATCGAGCCGCGGGCCGCCTGGAATCGACAAGATCGAGCCTCAACGGAGAACCTTGCATGAACACCGCCACCGGTACGCCGGCTACCGCCGGCTCACGGCTAGAAATCGAGCCGGGCTATCAATCGGGCTTCGCGAACGAATTCGCCACGGAAGCCTTGCCGGGCGCCTTGCCCCAAGGCCGCAATTCGCCGCAACGCGCGGCCTATGGCCTGTATGCCGAGCAACTGTCGGGCACCGCGTTCACCGCGCCGCGCGGCCACAACCGCCGTTCGTGGCTGTACCGGATTCGTCCGGCGGCCGTGCATAAGCCTTTCGCGCCGCTACCTTCGGAGCGGCTCGTGGCGAATTTCGCCGAGGTGCCGCCCACGCCGCCTGACCAGCTGCGCTGGGATGCCTTGCCGATGCCGACCGAGCCGACCGATTTCATCGACGGCTGGGTGACGATGGCGGGCAACGGCGCGGCGGAATCGATGAGCGGTTGCGCGATTCACCTGTACGCGGCGAACCGTTCGATGAAGGACCGCTTCTTCTACAGCGCCGACGGCGAACTGCTGATCGTGCCGCAGGAAGGGCGCCTGCATATCGCGACCGAGCTGGGCCGGCTGGACGTGGAGCCGTTCGAGATCGCGGTGATCCCGCGCGGCGTGCGCTTTGCGGTGAGCCTGCCGAACGGCCAGGCGCGCGGCTATATCTGCGAGAACTTCGGCGCGCTGCTGCGTCTGCCGGATCTCGGCCCGATCGGTTCGAACGGCCTCGCCAATCCGCGCGACTTTCTCACGCCGCACGCGGCGTATGAAGATCGCGAGGGCGATTTCGAACTCGTCGCCAAGATGAACGGCAACTTGTGGCGTGCGGACATCGGCCATTCGCCGCTCGACGTGGTCGCGTGGCACGGCAATTACGCGCCCTACAAGTACGACTTGCGCCGCTTCAACACGATCGGCTCGATCAGCTTCGACCATCCCGACCCGTCGATTTTTCTGGTGCTGCAATCGCAAAGCGACACACCGGGCGTCGACGCGATCGACTTCGTGATCTTCCCGCCGCGCTGGCTCGCCGCCGAGGATACCTTCCGTCCGCCCTGGTTCCATCGCAACGTGGCGAGCGAATTCATGGGCCTCGTGCACGGCGTGTACGACGCCAAGGCCGAGGGCTTCGTGCCGGGCGGCGCGAGTCTGCATAACTGCATGACAGGCCACGGGCCGGACGCCGACACGTTCGAGAAGGCATCGCACAGCGACACGTCGACGCCGAGCAAAGTCGGCGACACGATGGCCTTCATGTTCGAAACGCGCACGCTGATCAAGCCGACCCGCTTCGCGCTCGAAACCGCGCAATTGCAGGCGCATTACTACGAGTGCTGGCAAGGCCTCAAGAAACATTTCAATCCGGAGCAACGATGAGCGCATTGAGCGATCTTCAGGCGACGCTCGATCCGTCGCGTAAGAGCTGGGTCGAGTCGGCCAACGATTCGAACCATGATTTCCCGATCCAGAATCTGCCGTTCGGTATTTTCAGCGACAGCAACAACGACGCGCGGCGCGTGGGCGTCGCAATCGGCGACGAGATCGTCGATCTGGCGGCGTTGCAGGCGGCGGGATTGCTGAACGTGCCGGCGTCGAAGGCCGATGTTTTTGCGCGCGATACGTTGAACGATTTCATCGCGCTCGGCCGCGATGCATGGCGCGGCGTGCGGATTCAGTTGAGTCACCTGCTCGCGCGCGATACCGCGACCTTGCGCGACAACGCCGGCTTGCGCGCGAAGGCGCTGGTGCGTGCGGCCGATGCGCGGTTGCATCTGCCGGTGCGGATTCCGGGCTACACCGACTTCTATTCGTCGAAGGAGCACGCGACGAACGTCGGCTCGATGTTCCGCGATCCGAAGAATGCGCTGCTGCCGAACTGGTCAGAGATGCCGATCGGCTATAACGGACGCGCGTCGTCGGTGGTGGTGAGCGGCACGCCGGTGCGCCGTCCCAACGGCCAATTGAAGCTGCCGGACGAAGAGCGTCCGGTGTTCGGCGCATGCCGCAAGCTCGATATCGAACTGGAAACGGGCTTCGTGATCGGCGCCGGCAATGCGTTGGGCGAGCCGATCGCGTGTGCGGACGCCGAGGCGCATATCTTCGGCATGGTGCTGCTGAACGACTGGAGCGCGCGCGACATCCAGCAATGGGAATACGTGCCGCTCGGCCCGTTCAACGCGAAGACATTCGCCACGACGATCTCGCCGTGGATCGTGACGCTCGAAGCGCTCGAACCGTTTCGCGTCGCGCAGCCGGTGCAGGAACCGCAGCCGCTCGCGTATCTGCGTCACGATGGCGCGCATGCATTCGACATCACGCTCGAAGTGAGGCTGCGCCCGCAGCAGGCCAAGCAGGCCACCACGATCTCGCGGACCAACTTCAAGCACATGTACTGGACGATGGCGCAGCAACTCGCGCATCACACGGTGTCGGGCTGCAATACGCGCGTGGGCGATCTGATGGGTTCGGGCACGATCAGCGGACCGACGGAAGATTCGTATGGCTCGCTGCTCGAATTGACGTGGAACGGCAAGAAGCCGCTGGCGCTGAAGGAGGGCGGCACGCGCGGTTTCATCGAGGACGGCGACGAACTGACGCTTGCCGGCTGGTGCCAGGGCGATGGTTATCGCGTGGGCTTCGGCACCTGCGTCGGTGAGATCGTGCCGGCGCGAAACTAAGGCACGGGACCCACGGACCCCTCATCCCTCGAGCAACCCAAACACCGCCACGCCATTCGTCGTGCCGACATACACCTTCCCGTGAGCGATCATCGGCGTGATGAACTTGTTCCCCGCGCCGAAGTGATCGCGCGTTCCCGTCTGATTGCTGCTGTACAACTCGGTGGCGAGATTGGCCGGATCGAATGCATGCAACGCCGCCACGCTGCCGTTCTCGGCCGCCCACACAATGCCGTTCGCCGAGCCGTTGGCCGAGACGCTGGGCGTGGTCCCAGGATAAGGAAAAGTCATCGCGCTCTGGCCGGTCGGCGTTGCCGACAAGCGCGCGTTAGTGATCGTGAAGGCCTTCAGATGGTCGCCCACCGAACCGAAATAAATCCGGCCGTTGAAGTAAGCCGCCATGCCGAACTCGCCGCCGCTCAATTGCCCCGCGATCTCCTGGTAGATTTTGTTGCCGCCGGCGTTGAATTTCCCCATCGACTCGCGATCCAGAACGTAGATGATGTCGTCCTTGCCCGTCCCTAGCGTGAGGTGGCGAACCGCGCCGCTCGCGTCCGTGAGATCGGGCAGCACGAGCGCGCCGCCCGAACCGAGATCCGCATCCACGGCGGACGCCTGCACGATATTCGACATCGCGAAGTAATCGACGACCGAGAGCCCGCCCGCCGTGCCCAGCTTCAGATAGGTATTGCCGAAGTTGCCTCGAGCCGGAAAACCGTTTGCGTTCAGCGTGGTATCGAAGGTGCCGTTGCCGTCGAGCAGATAGATCGACGAGCCATCCGACGCGGGGCCCGCGCCGCTCATCCAGATGGCGCCCTCGGAACCGTTCGGCGTGACATTGAGCACGGAGGTCTGCTGCAACGTGTCGGCGCTGTAGGCGATGATCCAGCCGGTGTAAGCGCCCGCGTCGCAATGCGAGGTCCACGTCGTGTAGATCATGCCGTTGAGCAGGAGCAAACCCGCGCGCTCGGCATATGACGAAGGCGCGAACACGACGCGTCCGTTCGAACTGTTGGCGCCGTTGCCCGGATAGCTTGCGGCGACTTCGGTGGGTCCGTTCAGCAGTTCCGCGCCCGTCGCGAGATCGAGCGCGTGCACGCGCTGATGGTAGCCGCCGCCGGAATCCTTCGACATCGCGACGACATAGATCGTGCCGTGAGGTCCGCGCGAGCGGTCGATCGCCGGCGTCGACGTGATGCCGATCTCCGGCGTGATTTGCCCGCAGCCCAGGTCGTCGCTCGGCGTTTCGCCCGCCTTCAGCGTGCGGACCTGCCATAGTCGCGCGCCCGTGTCGGCGTCGAAGGCGAATACGCTGTCGTGTTCGGTCACGACGTACAGCACGTTGTGCGTGCCGCCCGCGATCGCCAGCGAGCCGACGAAGAGCGGCTCTCCATCGACCTTGCCGTCGACGGCGAAAAAGCCGACCTTGCCGAAGCTTGCCGCGTTGACGTTGGCCGGCGTCAGGATGGTTTCGTCGAGGTACTGGCCGGTGCGCGCGATGTCGTTGTGATAGGTCACGACGTCGCCCTTGGCGGACATCGCGGTGCCGCCCGAGGACGTGCCCGAGCCGCCCGAGCCGCTAGTGCCGCCGGCGCCGCTGCCTGTCGCCGCGCCGGTCGCGGCTTCATCGCCGCCGCCCCCACAACTTCCGAACGTCATCGCACAGAGAAAGATCAGCGCGCTCAGCAGGTAAAAACGGCGCGACAAGGGCAGAGTTTGCATGGCGTTCTCCGCATTGCCGGCGTGGGCGCCATGAACGCATGGCCCGCTCAGCGAAATGCCGTGCAATGTGCGATGAAACTAGCATCAAGCGTGCTAGCCCGCGGAGATCCGCAGCTGGCTTACCCTGCGACCGCCATGCGTTGCGCGCGCCGGTCGATCGACACGGACCACAGCGTCAGCGCGAGCGCGCCGATCGACGTCGCCACGCCGAGCCACGGCAAGGTGGTGAGCGGCGCGCCCGCGCCGATCGCCATGCCGCCGAGCCAGGCGCCCGTCGCATTGCCGAGATTGAACGCCCCCTGGTTCAAGGTCGACGCCAGATTCGGCGCGTGACTCGCGCGGTCGACGATCAGCATTTGCAGCGGCGGGACGATCGCGAAGGCCAGCACGCCCCACGCGAAAATCGTGATCATCGCGGGAATTTCGCTGTGCATCGTGCCGGCGAAGATCGTCAGGATCACGACGATCGCCAGCAGAAACGCCACCAGCGAAGGCATCAGCCGCCAGTCCGCGAGCTTGCCGCCGAGCGTGCTGCCGACCGTCAAGCCGAGGCCGAACAGCAACAGCACGAGAGTGACGGCATGCGGCGTGAAGCCGGTCACGTCCTCGAGAATCGGCGTGATGTACGTGAAGGTGGAAAAGAGGCTGGCCGACGCGAGCACGCTGACGCCGAGCACCATCAGCACTTGCGGGTTCTTCAAGACGCTGAATTCGCGCATGAGGCTCGCTTTCTGCATCTCGATCCTGGCGGGCAGGCACACGGCGAGCGCGGCCGCCGCGACGACGCCGATGACCGTTACCGCCCAGAAGGTCGCGCGCCAGCCGACCGCCTGGCCGAGCGCGGTGCCGAGCGGCACGCCGAGCACGTTGGCGAGCGTCAGGCCGGTGAACATCAGCGCGATGGCTTGCGCGCGACGGTTCGGCGCAACGAGACCCGCGGCCACCACCGAGCCGATGCCGAAGAACGCGCCGTGGCAGAACGCCGTGACGATGCGCGCGGCCATCAGCACCGCGTAGCCCGGCGCGATCGCGCACAGCAGATTGCCGACGATGAACACGCCGATCAGGCTCATCAACGCTTTCTTGCGCGGCATGTTGGCGACTGCGATCGCAACGATCGGCGCGCCGATCGTGACGCCGAGCGCATAAGCCGACACCAGCATGCCCGCCGCCGGGATCGAGACGGACAGATCGCGCGCGACATCGGGCAACAGCCCCATGATGACGAATTCGGTGGTGCCGATGCCGAAGGCGGCAACGGCGAGAGCGAGCAGGGGCAAAGGCATGATGATCGAACGGGATTCGGCGCGACGTGAAGCGCCGCGCGACAGACGCGCGTTTTCGGGGCGAAAACGCATGCGCTGTGCAAGGGTAAAGCAGTAGGGGATTCTACCTAAGTCAAAACAGTGCCGCTGGCCGTCGAGGCGGCTGTTGTTTTTTGCTGAAAAGCCGCTACGGAATGTACTTTTCCGCCGGGCGACGGCTGTGCGCCATCAGGTGCTTTCGTCTGGATCGAGCGCGTTGCCGTGACGGCCGGCGCCTTGCGCAAAACGCGCGGCGCCCGCGACGCCCTCGTCGAATACCGCCTGATAGCCGCCCGCGCCTTCGCGTCGCAGCGCCTCGGCGAAGTCGTCGAGCAGGCTGTTTTCCAGCGCCGAGCGGCGGTCGGCCAGCAGCGCCGCTTGCGGGAAGGCTGCCAGTTCGGCAGCGAGACGCTCGGCCGCCGCGCGCGCCTCGCCTTTCGCGACGACGCGGTTGGCGAGCCCGAAGTCGAGCGCTTCCCGCGCGTTCACCGCGCGTCCGGTGAGGATGAGGTCGAGCGCCCGCGACAGTCCGATCAAACGCGGCAAGCGGATCGTGCCGCCGTCGATCAGCGGAATGCCCACACGCCGGCAGAACACGCCGAGCACCGCGTCTTCCTCGACGACCCGCAGATCGCACATCGCAGCCAGTTCCAGACCGCCCGCCACCGCATGTCCGGCGATCGCCGCGATCACCGGCTTGCTGAAGCTCATGCGCGTCGGGCCGATCGGCCCTGGACCGCTGCCGTCGGCGTGCAGTTCGTTGCGGCGCGTATCGTCGGCGAGCGCGCTGAGATCCGCGCCCGCGCAAAACGTGCCGCCCGCGCCGAACAGCACCGCCGCGCGCCAGGCCGGCTCCGCTTCGAAGCGGCGGAACGCGGCGGCGAGCGCATCGGCGGTGGGGCGGTCGACGGCATTGCGCCGCGCGGGCCGCTCGAGAACGAGGGTCGCGACGCCCGTATCCTCGTCGGCTTCGATACGCACATGTTCATTGAAATTTTGGGTGGTTATCATCGTCGTTTCCGTAGATGTCAGCGTGTTCCCTTCCGTGACGAGGCGCGTTCCCGAGCGCTCATGGAGTGCGTGCACGAAGCATGCTTATGCAGTCCGCTCATGCAGTGTGATTAATACGGTGGCCTGTCATGCCTCTTTCACAATCGGCTCGTAGCGTTAGCGCTCTTTTAACGCGCTGGCGAGTTTTCGCCAGCTTATCGAGCCTGCCTTTGTCCTTGTCCAAATCATCGTCGGCCGCCATGCCGGCTTCTGCCGGCACGGTCTGGATCGTGCCTTTGCATCACCATCCATGGTACGACCACGTATGCCTGCAACGCGTTTTCGACGCGGACGGCACGCGGCATCAAGTCGTGCTCGTCGACGTGCGCAAGCTGCTCGTTTGCGCGGACCGCGACAACACCGATTATGTTCTGAAGCCGGTGGCCGAATGGCACTCGGGCAAGGTGCGCGGCATACGCGAATTTCTCGATCCTGAGAACCCGCGCATTCCGCAAATGCCGTATGTGACGATCTCGACGCGTCGCGCGCCCGGTCTGCTGGGCTGGCTGGGTCTGGAGCGCGAAGGCGTGGTGGCGTTTCGCAACGGCCAGCATCGCGCGCGCTATCTGGCCGACGCGGGGGCGCGCTGGTTTCCGGTGGAAGTGCATGAGCGCGAGGCGGCGCTATTGCGCGAAATCTGCGGCGCCGCGGACGACGCCCGCACCGCGCTCCGCCCGACCACGCTGACGAGCGAAGGCGGCGATTGAGGTTGGTGCTTGGGGTTGGCGCTTAGGGCTCGCGCTTGGGGTCCGCGAGCGCGGCTCGCTTGAGGCTGCTGCCCAAACTGGCGCTTAACCAGCGGGACTCACCACATTGCGCGGCGTGCCGGCCCGCCATGCCGCGACGTTGCCGAGCGTGGTCTGCGCGATCTCGCTCATCGCCTCGCGCGTGAAGAACGCCTGGTGCGCCGTGACGATCACGTTCGGGAACATCAACAGACGCGCGAGCACGTCGTCCTGCAACGGCAGGTTCGAGTGGTCCTCGAAAAAGAGGCCGCCTTCCTCCTCGTACACGTCGAGCCCGAGATGGCCGAGCTGGCCGTCCTTCAACGCGCCGATCAGCGCATTGCTTTCGACGAGACCGCCACGGCCCGTGTTGATCAGCATCGCGCCGCGTTTCATCCTCGCGAGCGCGCGGCTGTCGATCATATGGTAGGTGGCCGGCACCAGCGGGCAATGCAGACTGACGACGTCCGACTCGGCGAGCAGCGTGTCGAGCGGCACGTAGCGCGCGCCGAGCGCGAGCAGATCGTCGGCCGGCGTGCCTGGGTCGTAGGCGAGCACCTGCATGCCGAAGCCCGCCATGATGCGTCCGAACACGCGGCCGATCATGCCGGTGCCGATCACCCCGACGGTCTTGCCGTGCAGATCGAAACCGAGCAGCCCATGCAGCGAGAAATCGCCTTCACGTGTGCGCGCGACGGCGCGCGGCAAGCGCCGATTGAGCGCGAGGATGAGACCGACCGCGTGTTCGGCGACCGCGTGCGGCGAATAGGCCGGCACGCGCGCGACCGTCATGCCGAGAGCCTCGGCCGCGGCCAGGTCGACGTGATTGAAGCCGGCGGAGCGCAGCGCGATCAGGCGGGTGCCGCCGGCATGGAGACGTTCGAGCACGGCCGCGTCGACGGTGTCGTTGACGAACGGGCAGACCACGTCATAGCCCTGCGCGAGCACGGCGGTTTCCAGGTCGAGATGCGACTCCTGAAAGCGCAGTTCATAAGCGTGCGCGGCATTGGCTTCGGTGAATGTGTCGCTGTCGTACTGGCGGCTGCTGAACAGGATCATGCGCATGAGCGGCTCCGTGAATTGCGTGCCGGCGCTGAACAGGCGAATCGAGGCGAACTGAGGGGCGCGGCATATAGGCGGTGGGCTAGCCAGTATACGGTAGCCAATGCATGGCGCGGAGGGCTGACCAACCCGTCGATTCGTGAGTCAGCACGATCGCTCGATTGCTGAGGTCATTCGTCTGGAGCGCGCGAGGCGCAGGTCTGGAGTCGGCTCATTGCATCGGCTATGGCATCGGCTCATTGCGCGTGGCGCCAATTGCGCCTGGCGGCGTTTGGACACGTCGATCATTGCGGCGCCTGGCGGCAAGGCACGGTCAAAAAACTTGCGCAATCAACTTGCGCAATCGCGCGGTTCAGTGAATGATCGGACCGACGGCCTCGCCGGCGGTATTGCCGGCGAGGCCGCTTGCTCCTTTGCGTCCTGACATTCACGTATCGATCATGCCGACTTCATCCTCCACCTCCGTTTCCTCCGCAGTGCCCTGTCCGGTTGTCGAATCGCTCGACGCGATTCTTCCCGAAGAACCGCTCCTGATGATGGGCGCCGGCCCCGTGCCGATTCCCGCGGCCGTCGCCAAGGCCAACACGGTCGTGATCAATCACCTGGGCGGCACGATGGTGAAGGTGATCGGCCAGGTCAAGACGATGGCGCGCTACGTGTTCCAGACGAAATCCAAATGGGTGCTGGGCGTGGCGGGACCGGGATCGGCCGCGATGGAAATGGCGATCTGCAATCTCGCGTGGGAAGGCACGCGTGTGCTGAGCATCAGGAACGGCTTCTTCAGCGAGCGGATGGCGGAAATGGGCCGCCGCGTCGGCGCGCGGGTGAGCACGCTGGACGTCGACGACCGTTCCGTCGCGAGTCTCGATCAGGTCGCCGAGGCGATTCGCCGCGAGCGCCCCGAGATCGTGACGGTGGTGCAGGGCGAGACATCGAATACGGTGTGGAACCACCATCTGAAGGACATTGCCGCGCTGGCGAAAGCGGCCGGCGCGCTGGTCATCGTGGACGCGGTGTGCACGCTGAGCACGATGCCGTTGGAGATGGACGCGTGGGGCATCGACGCTGTGATCACGGGCGGGCAGAAGGGGCTGTCGTCGATTCCGGGCGTGTCGCTGATTGCGTTTTCCGACGCGGCGTGGGAGCGGGTGAAAGGGCGCACGGCGCCGAATGCGCATTGGTGTCTGGACGCGTCGTTGGCGGAGAACTTCTGGCATAACGCCGGGTATCACTACACCGCGCCGGTGTCGGGCGTGCTGGCATTGCACGAGGCGTTGCGTCTCGTGTGCGCCGAGACGTTGGAAAAGCGCTTTGCACGGCATTTGAAATGCTCGCTGGCGTTGCAGCAAGGCGTGACGGCGTTGGGTTTGCAACTGTATACGCCGGCGGCGTGCCGGTTGAATTCGGTGGTGGGAATCGAGGTGCCGGCCGGGCTCAGTCCAGGCGATGTCTGCGCGCATATTTCGCGGATGCATCAGGTGGAGATTTCCGGCTCCTTCGGTTTGCCGATCGTGCGGATTGGGCAGATGGGGGAACAGTGCCGCGAGCACAATCTTTTCCGCACGGTGCACGCGCTTGGGAGAACGATGGTTGACCTCGGCGTCAAGGTCGACTTGCCGGCCGGCGTAGCGGCGCTCGAGCGGGGCTTGTCGGAGGGAAAGTAGTGGTCGCGCCTCTCGGCGCACCTCGACTACCCAAACGCCCCCACCGTTTGTCAGGCAGACCCTTCCGACGAGCGCACAGCGCGAGTCGGGAAGCATGACTGCCTTGTCACTAACATTGAATACGCGAGGGCACGGATTCCAGATGGGCCACTGCCCCCTCGAAGCCAGGGGACCCGCTTCAGAACTAGCGGTGTGAGCCGCTTTCTTTGCTTACTTTCTTTGCGGCGGCAAAGAAAGTAAGTGCCGCCCCGCACAGGGGCAACGCCAATAGACCACTAAGAAAGCAAGAAAAGGCCAACCCCGCAAGCAAACAACCGAAGCGCCGCGAAGGCAAAAAAAAGCAAAACCCTTAGAGCGCCGCAGGCAAATCAGTCACCTTAACATTCCGCAAATAAAGCAAACAACAAAGCCCCCCAGCCGCAGCCGCCGCGACCGCGGCAAACAGAAACACCGACCCATACCCAAACTCCCCGGCGATATACCCGGCCAACGGCCCGGTAATCCCAAGCGAGAGATCGAGAAACACGGAATAAGCCGACAGAGCCGCCCCACGGCTAGCAGGTGGCACAAGCCCGACGGCCTCCACCCCAAGCGAGGGAAACACCAGCGCGAATCCGAAGCCGGTCAACGCGGCCCCGGCCAGCGCGATATGCGGCTCAGGCGCCAGCCACAGCATCAACAAGCCGACGCATTCAAACGAGAACGAAACAATCGCCACACGAAACCCGCCGTAGGTCTTGATCGTGTTGGCGAACAACAAACGCGCGCCGATGAACAGCGTGCCGAACACCGTCAGCGACAAAGCCGCGTTCGGCCAATTCTTCGCGGCATAGAACAGCGTGATGAAAGTGGCGATCGAGCCGAAGCCGACGGACCCCAGCGCCAACCCGATACCGTGCGGCAACACCCGCGTGAACACGCTGCGGTACGACATCCGCTCGCCATGCACGACAGGGACCGGCGCCATCGGCCGGGCCAGATAGAAGCCGAGCGCCGCCAGCGCGATCACCAGAATGCCCAGCGCGGCAAAGCCGACCGTATGCGCAATCGCGACCCCGAGCGGCGCGCCGACCGCGAGCGCGCCATACGTCGCGATGCCGTTCCACGAAATCACCCGGGCATTGTTGGTCGTGCCCACCCGGCCGATGCCCCATAGAATCGCGCCCGTGCCGCAGAGGCTTTCGCCGAATCCGAGCACGAGGCGGCTGCACACCAGCAGCCCCAGGCTCAGCACGGGCCAGCCCTCGCACAACACCGCCAGCAACAACAGAATCCCGCTCGCGCCGCAGCCTAGCAAACCGATCGACACCGTGCGCTTCGGCCCCAGCGTATCCGCCGAACGGCCGGCCAACGGCCGCGAGGCCAGCGTCGCCAGGTATTGCACGCTGATCGCCGCGCCCGCGAGCACGGCGCTGTAACCCAGGTCGTCGTGGACGTAGCCGGGCAGCACCGCCAGCGGAATGCCGATCGTCAGGTAGCAAAGAAACGTGAAAAAGACGACTGGAATGATCTGCAGGGTCGTCGCAAATTCGCTGCGAGGTGTCGCTGAGTCGGTGGACATGGGGAAAACGAGACTTGAAAACGGCGGGAAGGCGTGATTTTCCCATGGAACCGATTCTCTTGCAGGAGTTGCTTAATAATTCGTCGGACCAAAGGCTGGCGCAAGATCCACATAGTGATCGGTTTTGGCTCTATGAAACGTCCTTTTCCCGCCTTCGGCATGGGCGAATGATGGCCGGTTAGCCGCGTAAACAGCAAAAGAGCGGCAAAACCACCCCTGCTACATAAGCCAATCGTCACTCGAACCCGTCTCTTTATCGTCTCGCGGATATGTCCCGCATGCGGCCCCCGCTATGGGTTGCCTTTATTGACGGTGATAGTTTTCGAACCGTCACCTTCGAGAGCAACGAGACATGACTGAGCCGATTCGCTTCTACCACCGCAACGCGATCCGCGAGATCGAGGACGCCCCCGTCACGCGCACGGTCCTGCAGTATCTGCGTGAGGACGCCCATTGCACCGGCACCAAGGAAGGCTGCGCCGAAGGCGACTGCGGCGCCTGCACGGTCGTGATCGGCGAGCGCAACGAGGCGGGCGGCGTCGACTTCAAGGCGGTCAACGCGTGCATCCAGTTCCTGCCGACGCTCGACGGCCGCGCGCTCTTCACCGTCGAAGACCTGCGCCAGCCGGACGGCTCGCTGCATCCGGTACAGCAGGCGCTGGTCGAGTGCCACGGCTCGCAGTGCGGTTTCTGCACGCCGGGCTTCGTCATGTCGATGTGGTCGCTGTACGAAAAGCACGGCCACGAACACGGCTGCGCGAACAAAACCGTGCCGTCGCGCGAAGCGATCGGCAACGCGCTCACCGGCAACCTGTGCCGCTGCACGGGCTACCGTCCGATCGTCGACGCGGCCGTGCGCATGTTCGAAGCGCCCGCGCCGAAAGCGCCGCTCGACATCGGCGCGCTCGCCAGAACGCTCGCCACGCTCGAGCGCGACGACACCTTCCACTATCAGCACGCCGGCCAGCGGTTCAATGCGCCGCGCACCGTCGAAGCGCTCGCGAAGATCAAGCGAGCTGAACCGGCCGCGCGCATTCTCGCGGGCAGCACGGACATCGGCCTGTGGGTCACCAAGCAGATGCGCGAACTCGGCAACGTTGTCTACGTGGGCCAGATCGCCGCATTGCAGAAGCTCGAAACGAACGACGACTGGATCGCGATCGGCGCGGGTGTCACCGTCGAAAAGGCGTATGCGGAACTCGCGAGGCACTACCCCGAACTTACCGAAATGTGGCTGCGCTTCGCGTCGCTGCCGATCCGCAATGCGGGCACGCTCGGCGGCAACATCGCGAATGGTTCGCCGATCGGCGATTCGATGCCCGGCCTGATCGCGCTCGGCGCGCGCGTGATCGTGCGCGGCGGCGAGATCGAACGCGAGATGCCGCTCGAAGACCTGTACCTCGCGTATCAGAAGAAGGACATGTCGGAGCACGAATTCGTGGTCGGGCTGAAGGTGCCGACGCGCACCGGCGCGCGCAAGAACCTGCACTTTCGCACCTACAAACTCTCGAAGCGTTTCGATTCCGACATCTCGGCCGTCTGCGCCGCGTTCTCCTTCATCGCGGACGGCAACGTGATCCGCGAGCCGCGCATCGCGTTCGGCGGCATGGCCGCCACGCCGAAACGCGCGACGCACGCCGAAGCCGTCTTGCGCGACGCCGACTGGCACGAGGCCACCGCGCAGGCCGCGATGCTCGCGCTCGGCAACGACTACGCGCCGCTCTCCGACATGCGCGCGACCAGCCACTACCGCCTCGAAGCGGCGAAGAACACGCTGTATCGCTTCTGGCTCGAAACGCGTCCGAACGATCCGCTGCCGAAAAGCGCGCTGGATGTGCGCGCGGTCGCCGCGGCGTGCGCGAACGCCTGATACGCCGCGAGCCTACGGAGAACACGACAATGAACCAGCATGCCGAGCCGTTCCTGAAAGACCTTCAGGATCAGGAAAACTTCACTCAGGTCCACGTCTCGCGTCCGCACGAATCCGCGCATTTGCATGTGAGCGGCCGCGCCACTTACACCGACGACATACCGACGCTCGCCGGCACGTTGCACGCCGCGCTCGGCCTGTCGTCGAAAGCGCACGCGAGGCTCGTGTCGATGTCGTTCGACGCAGTGCGCGCCACGCCCGGCGTGGTCGCGATCTTCACCGCCGGCGACATTCCCGGCGCCAACGACGTCGGCCCGATCATCCACGGCGACGATCCGATTCTCGCGGACGGTGTCGTGCAATACATCGGTCAGCCGATCTTCATCGTGGTCGCGACGTCGCATGAAACCGCGCGTCTCGCGGCGCGCCGGGCGGAAGTCGTCTACGAGGAACTGCCCGCGGTTCTCACCGCGCAGCAGGCGCGCGCCGCCAACCAGTCCGTGTTGCCGCCGATGAAACTCGCGCGCGGCGCGGCAGCCGCGAAGATCGCCCGCGCCGCGCATCGCGATGCCGGCGAGATGCTGCTCGGCGGTCAGGAGCAGTTCTATCTGGAAGGCCAGATTGCCTACGCGGTGCCGAAGGACGACGACGGCATGCACGTCTACTGTTCGACCCAGCATCCCACCGAGATGCAGCACCTGGTCGCGCACGCCCTAGGCGTGGCGTCGCATAACGTGCTGATCGAATGCCGGCGGATGGGCGGCGCGTTCGGCGGCAAGGAATCGCAATCGGGTCTGTTCGCGTGCTGCGCGGCGCTCGCCGCGTGGAAGCTGCTGTGCCCCGTGAAGCTGCGCCCCGATCGCGACGACGACATGATGGTCACCGGCAAGCGGCACGACTTTCACTACACGTACGAAGTGGGCTACGACGAGCACGGCGTGATCGACGGCGTGAGCGTCGACATGACCTCGCGCTGCGGTTTTTCCGCCGACCTGTCGGGTCCGGTGATGACGCGCGCGCTGTGCCACTTCGATAACGCGTACTGGCTGTCGGACGTGACAATCGACGGCTTCTGCGGCAAGACCAACACGCAGTCGAACACCGCGTTCCGCGGCTTCGGCGGTCCGCAAGGCGCGTTCGCGATCGAATACATCATGGACAACGTCGCGCGTTCGCTCGGCGCGGACGCGCTCGACGTGCGCCGCCGCAATCTGTACGGCAAGACCGAGCGCAATCAGACGCCGTATGGCCAGATCGTCGAGGACAACGTGATTCACGAACTGATCGACGAACTCGAAACGACCAGCGAATACCGCGCGCGCCGCGCGGCGATCAACGACTTCAATGCGAACAACGACGTGCTGAAAAAGGGGCTCGCGCTCACGCCGGTCAAGTTCGGCATCGCGTTCAACGTGACGCACTTCAACCAGGCCGGCGCGCTCGTGCACATCTACACCGATGGCTCGGTGCTGGTGAATCACGGCGGCACCGAAATGGGCCAGGGCTTGAACACGAAGGTCGCGCAGGTGGTCGCGCATGAACTGGGCGTCGGCTTCAAGCGCATTCGCGTCACGGCGACCGACACCAGCAAGGTCGCCAATACATCGGCGACGGCCGCATCGACCGGTTCCGATCTGAACGGCAAGGCGGCTCAGGATGCGGCGCGCCAGTTGCGCGAGCGTTTGTCGGCATTCGCCGCCGAGCGTTTCGGCGCGGGGCGGGTGAGCGCCGCCGACGTGCGGTTCGCTCACGATCGCGTGATCGTCGGCGAGACGGTGGTGCCGTTCGAGGAAGTGATCGCCAAGGCCTACCTCGCGCGCATCCAGTTGTGGTCGGATGGCTTCTACGCGACGCCGAAGCTCCATTGGGACCAGGCGAAGCTGCAAGGCCGGCCGTTCTACTACTACTCGTACGGCGCGGCGGTGTCGGAAGTGGTGATCGACACGCTGACCGGCGAAATGCGCGTGCTGCGCGCGGACGCGCTGCATGACGTGGGCGCGTCGCTGAACCCCGCGCTCGATGTCGGCCAGGTGGAAGGCGCGTTCATTCAGGGCATGGGCTGGCTCACCACCGAGGAACTGTGGTGGAACGCGGACGGCAAGCTGATGACGCACGCGCCGTCCACTTACAAGATTCCGACCGTGAACGATACGCCGCCGGTCTTCAATGTGCGGTTGTTCGCTAACCGCAATGCGGAGGACAGCATCCATCGTTCGAAGGCGACCGGCGAGCCGCCGCTGCTGCTGCCGTTCTCGGTGTTCTTTGCGATTCGCGACGCTATTTCGGCGGTCGGCGATCACACGGTCAATCCGCCGCTGAACGCGCCCGCGACGAGCGAGGAAATCCTCAAGGCAGTCGGCGCGGTGCGGGCGGCGCGCGCGGCGGCGCGGCAGTAAACTTTGAACGCAAGCGCGGCCATGATGCACGACTCGAACCCAACTGGAATGATCGCCATGAACGAGTTGCCGTCCGTTCGGACCGGCCGGCGCGGCGCACTGCAAGCGCCGCGTCCGGCGCCGCTGCATATCGTGCTGTTCGGCGCGGGGCATGTCGGCCATGCGCTCGTCACGTTGCTCGGCAGCCTGCCGTGTGTCGTGCAGTGGGTCGACGAGCGCGACGAACTGTTTCCCGACGAAACGCCCGCCAACGTGCAGATCGAAGCGACGGACACGCCCGATGCAATCGTCGACACCGCGCCGCCCGGTGCCTACTTCCTCGTGATGACGCATCACCACGCGCTCGATTTTTCGCTGGCTGAACGCATCATGCGGCGGCGCGACTTCAGCTACTTCGGCATGATCGGTTCGAAGACCAAGCGCGTGAAGTTCGAGCGGCGTTTGCTCGAGCGCGGCGTGGCTCGGGAGCGGCTCGTGGAGATGACGTGTCCGATCGGCGTGGCCGGCATCGTCGATAAGGCACCCCCGGCGATCGCGGTGGCGGTGTGCGCGGAGCTGTTGCAGGTGCGGGCGCGGCGGGCAGCGGCACAAGCGGTGACGCGGGTGCTTTGCGCGAGCGGGTGAGCGCGGCGGGGCCACGCCTCATGCAAGGCGGTCGAAGCAAGGCAGTCGAAGCAAGGCAGTCGAAGCAACGCGCCCGACATCCAGCGCCTACCTCCGAACCAAAACGTCGGCCCTATCCGCCTGACGTTGCCTTCGTGCCCGCCCGCTTCACGCGCCGCACCTTCTGCGCGACCAGCCCATCGGACACCTGCGACATCAGCGCGCGCAACCAGCCGATGTCGCTAGGCCTGTCCGGCTGCGGATGCCACATCTGATAGCACTTGATGCGCGGAAACGGAATCGGCACCTCCACAACAGCGAGCGGCAGGATGCTTGCATAGTGCGTCGCGAAACGCCGCGTGGTCGTGAAGATCAGATCCGATTGCAGCAGGGTTTGCGGCACGAGGCCGAAGTAGGGCAGCGTGGCGACGATGCGCCGCTCGGCGCGCGCCCGCGCGAAACCAATGTCGATGGCGCCGCCGCGCGCGCCGCTGTAGGGCGTGGGCGCAAGATGCGGCGCCGCGAGATACGCTTCGCGCGTCAACGGCGCGCGGGTCAGCGGATGATCGGCGCGCATCAGGCACACCACCGTATCCGAGAACAGATCGCTGCGCTCGAAACGCGGATCGGGCTTCGGCCAGTTGCCGATCACCAGGTCGAGTTCGCCGGCCTCGAGCGCCGCGGAATGATCGAGCATCGGGCTCAGCGAATCGATTTCGAGCCGCGCATGCGGCGCGGACTCGCGAAACCGCGCGATCACCGTCGGCATGAAAAAGTCGTTCAGATAATCCGGCGCGGCCACGCGAAAGGTGCGGCGCGAACGGCCGGGATCGAAGTCGCCGTGCGGCGTCGCGACGAAATCCACTTCGCGCAGCACGCGTTGCGCGGAGGCCAGCAGCGATTCGCCGTATTCGGTCGGCACCATGCCCGATTTGCCGCGCACGAGGATCGGGTCGTTCAGCGTCTCGCGCAGTTTGCGCAGCGCGGTGCTGATGGCGGGCTGGGTCTGATTCAGACGCAGCGCGGTCTGCGTGACGCTGCGCTCGACCAGCAGCGTGCGCAGCACGCGCACGAGCCAGATATCGAGGGAGGCGGCGGTGTCGTCCATGGTTCAGGCGAGGCGGTGCGAGCGGATCGGGCGCGGACAAGGCGTGCTTACGGAACCTCTCGCGCACCACCACTCGCGTAGCGGGGCGCAAAGATTATTACCTTAGGCCCGTTTGCGGTGTGGCGGCCATAGCAGGCGCGGTATGGCCGGCATCAGCCGCGCTTTTGCGACGCCACGGCTGCACACATTCGCTCGCGCGGATCGCGGCAATTCCACGGCGGGCACGCGGATCGCAGCAGTCTGTTGCGCACCGCGTGGCGCGCAAGTGCGTGTTCGGCGCGCCGCCGCGAACCAGGGCCGACTTCTGCCCCGCGCTCAGTTGTTCGGGAGGCCCGAGGGCAGCAAACTGATTCGCTTCACCTCCGCCGAGTCGAGCCAGTTCGGCGTGCGCGCGCAGTACAGCACCATCGGCAACGCGTCTTCACCCCAGAACAACTGCTCGTTCAGACGGAAGGTGGGCACGCCGTAGACGCCCAGGCTGATCGCATCCGCCGTGTTGCGCTGCAATTGCGCCTTCACTTCCTCGCTCTTGATGAGTTCGGGCCCGTCGGGAACGCCGACGCGCTCGCACAACTCGGCGAATGCCTCGTCGCTCGACGGATCACGCCCTTCACGCCAGATGAAGCGGAAAATCTCGCGCACGAAGGCGATGTCGCCATTCGCCGCGGTGGCGAGCAGCAGCGGCTTGGTGGAATCGAATGGATGAGCCGGCGGCATCTTGTAGGGAATGCCGAGTTGCTCCGCGCGAAACAGCGCGTGGCGATACATGAAGATGCGCTTGGCGGGCACGCTGTAGGCCGGCAGCTGGCCCCAGTGGCGATACAGGTCGTTCAGCACGATCGGCGTGAACACGAAGTCGAAGCCCGGCCATTTATCGTGTTGCTCGAGCAACAGATAGGTAAACGGCGAGACAAAATCGTAGAACCACAGCGGCTGCCTGGCGTCGATGCCAACGGTCATGAATGTCTCCCGGATTGCTTTTCAGAACGGTGCGTCTGCTGGATTGTCGGAATTGTAATGATCTTACGCGGTGCGCTCGCTGCTTGCACCGGTCACTAGGGTTTGCGACCGGTGTCTTCGGGCGTCTCGCCGATTTCGGCCGCTTCGTTCGCCGCGGACGGCGTGGGCGGTGTCGGCGGCGGCGATCCGGCGTCTTTCTCGTCCGGCGCGTCGCGCTGAATATCGCGGCTTTGCGTGAGCCGCGCGCGCACGAAGCCGATATGCTCGCGCAGCACATAGAACTGATCGGCGTAAGCGAGCGGCATCTTCAGACCATTGACCGACTCCTCGATCGCGTCCAGCCGTTCGATCAGCGACGCGCGCTCGGCGGCCGAATATTCGCTGAGCGCGCTGCGCTCGATCGCGATCAGCGCGCCGTACCACCGATAGATCCGCGACTTGACCCGCCACGCATACAGCGACGGCACGAGCCGCAGCGCCGGAATCAGCAACACGATCAGCGGCACCACGACCACCAGCAGACGGTCGGCGAGACTCGCGAGCCAGAACGGCAAGATCCGGTAGAGGAAGCTCTTGCCCGACTTGTAGTAGCGCGCGGCGTCGTCGCTGATCGGGAAGTCGTGCGCGAGCGGCGCGGGAAATTCGCCGGCGCGCTGCATGATGTTGGCCTTGCCGTGCACCTCGCGCGCGGCTTCGATCAGCAGATCCGAGAGCGCGGGGTGCAGCGAGTCGCGCGCCACCAGTTCGGCGGTCGGCGCCACCAGATGAATCGGCGCGGACGGCAGGTTCTTGCCCAGGTCGAACGCGCCCATCGGCATCGTGAGTTCGGTCAGATAGGGAAAGCGGCGCGTGTAGGCAGTGGCCTGCGTGAAGTCGTAGAACTGCACGTTCGGCGTGCGGTAGAGCTTGCCCATCACCGCCGGTTGCGCCGAGTCGCCAGCCAGAAATGCCGCGTCGACCTTGCCGGAGACGAGCGCCTCGGCGGCGTCGTCGCCCGAGAGCGGCAGCAGTTTGGTCGAGCCGCCCGGCACGATGCCGTTGGCCTTGAGCAGCGCGAGCGCGAGCTCACGCGTGCCGCTCCCCTCGGCGCCGACGGCGAGCCGCTGGCCCTTGAATTCGGCGAGCCGCGCGATCGTCGGACCGTGATAGAAGATCGCCAGCGGCACGTATGCCACGCTGCCGAGCGACATCAGGCCGCCGCTCGCCTGGGCCGGCGCGACGCCGTCCTGCACGAAGCCGACGTCGACATCCGAGTTCGGGTCCGAAAGCCGCTTGAGATTCTGCAGCGAGCCTTCGGAGGGCAGCACGTTCAGCGTGATGCGGTTGCGCGCCAGGATCTCCTTGTACTTTTGCGCCGCGGTCCAGAAGGTGCTGCCTTCGGGGCCGGCGCTGATCGTCAGCGTGCTGGGCGGGGCGGGCTGGATCAGCCGCACGGCGACCCAGATGGCCGCGACGGCGATCAGCAGAATCGGCCCGAACGAGACGGCCAGATCGCGCCAGGAGATCGCGACGAAACGGGCAACGAGACGGGGAGGGCCTTTGCGGCCGGTGGCGGGCTTCATCGGATGACGTGACGGCTACGCTCGAAAGGACACAGGTTGACGGCGCTTCGTGGCGCACGACTGAACGAAAACGCACGCGCCATGCCAGGGCCGGCTGCCGCGAACGCCGGGCAAACCGCGCGGCGGCGCGCGTCGCGCCCGATGGTACCCGAGATTCATGCGGCGGCGAAAAGCGCGGCGTCGATGCCGCCGAGAAACCCGTAACAAAACGTGAATGGCGCATGTACGGCGCATGAATGCCGCGTGAACGATTGCTCGAATCGTGGGTAAGCGAGGCTGAACCGACGGACAATCGGCCCGCGAGCCGCACCCGCCGCACGTCTCGCGCATGACTAAACCCTTTGCGCTTCTCGCCCGCCTGGATTAAATTGTCGTTCGCTGCCGCGAACACACGTTTGCGCGGCGCGACCCGGCACGACACACAAGAACCGGGCGCGCCGGCGGACTTCGCGGCTTGCCGGCGCCCGTGCCGCATCGCATGCAGCCGTCGCATGCGGTAACGGCAGCCGGCCTCTCTCGCCTCTCGCACACCGTGTCGCCGCCTCAGTCGGCCGTCGCCGCGCCGCGCCTTGTCGCGCCGCGCGAACGGTCGCCGGTAGTCGTAACGAAGCCGCTTGTATAGGCGGTCCAATGTGAAGCTAAGGAGAAGAGAGCTATGAAATCGGTCGGTTTTCTGAAAACGCTGGGCTCGGTGGTGGCGATGGTGGTGGCGTGCAACGTGTACGCTCAGGCAAGCGATGCATCGGCAACCGGCACGACCGCGGCACCGGCTGCCAGCGCCAAGTCCACCAAGAAGGCGAATAGCCAGCTCGGCCGCAAGGTGCGCGCCGCGATTGGCAAGGTGCAAGGCGTCGACGTGTCGAGCATCTCCGTGCGTGCTCGCGGCGGCGCCGTGACGCTGACGGGCTCGGTGCCCGACCAAGGCCAGATCGACGCCGCCGGCGAAGCCGCCAAGAGCGTCCCCGGCGTGACGTCGGTATCGAACAAGCTGAACGTCATGCAGCAGTAAGCGGGCCGCGTCGGCGCGCGAGCATCACGCGGGCAGCATCGAGCGGGCGCGATGACAGCCGCATTCGTGCGGGCTTGAACCGCGGGCGTCGTATGCGGCATGCGTGTATCGGCTGCCGCGCACGCGGTTTCATCCCGTCGTGCGCCAGCGTGATGCGCGGCAAGACCAGGGCTCCGGCGAAAAATGCCGGGGCCTTTTTTATTTTCCCGCGCGGATTTTTGAAGCGGTGATGATGGGTCACACGGCATGAATCGCGGCCGCCGCGAGCGGGCGTCGCCGCCGTCGTCCGTGCGCTATGACACACAATTGACGCGGCTTGAAGCGTAGTGTGATGGATGGGAACCGGAGTCAACGCCATGGAATCCACGCTTTTGCGCTACACCGATTTGCCGATCGGCGATCGGGCGGCTTTCGAACTGGTGTGCGCCCGGCACGGTTTTGCGCCGGCGCACTTCGACATCAGCGTCTGCATGGACCCGGCCGATGCCGCGCACGAGCGACTCATCACGGTGCGGCGCGGCGGTTGGGCGCAGTCCTATCACGACCGTCATGGTCAATGGATCCGGCAGTTCGAGGCCGATCTGAACTGCAGGTTCTTCAAGTAGCCGTAGCCGCGCTGAAGGCAGGGGCAGTCGTATCGGCCGTGCTTTGGTGCGCTCGCAACATCAGTAGATAAGGCGCGCTATCCCGCCGGCCGCATCGACCATCAAGCCAGCACGAGCCGCACGCCGACCAGCGTCAGCGTGGCGGCGAGCAGATTGCGCAGCAGCGCATCCGGCGCGCGCGCCGACAGGTAGCTGCCGATCGCGATGCCCGGCAGTGAGCCCACCAGCAGCGACAGCAGCATCGACCAGTCGACCGAACCCAGCAGCCAATGGCCCGTGCCCGCCAGCAGCGTGAGCGGCACCGCATGCGCGATGTCGGAGCCGACGATGCGCGTGGTCGGCAGCAACGGATACAGCAGCAGCAACACCGTCACGCCGATGGCCCCCGCGCCCACCGAAGTCAGCGACACCAGCACGCCGAGCACCGCGCCCGTCACCATGGTGAGGACGAGGGTGCGCCCCTGGGTGGGTGCGCGCTGGCGGAGCGCGCCGAGCGCCGCGAGTTGCGGACGGAACACCAGCGCCACCGCCGTGATCAGCAGCGCCACGCCGAGCACGATCTGGATCAGCCGGCTCGCGCCCGGCGTATCCATGCCATAGCGATGCAGCAGGATCAGCGTGAGGGTGGCGGCGGGCACGCTGCCGGCCGCGAGGCGCAGCGTGACCTGCCAGTCGATCGAGCCTTTCAGGCCGTGCACCAGCGTGCCGGTCGCCTTCGTGGCGGACGCGTACAGCAAGTCGGTGCCGACCGCGGTGGCCGGATGCACGTTGAACAGCAGAACGAGGATCGGCGTCATCAGCGAGCCGCCGCCGACGCCCGTCAGTCCGACCAGAAAGCCGACGAACAGGCCGGAGACGGAGTACAGCAGATCGATATGGGGAAGAGCCATTGAGCGGACCGCGGACGGTCGGGTGGGTTGGACAGTTAGGCGCCAGGGCCGGCGCGTGCATGCCTTGCACGCTCGGCGGATGTCGGCGGAAGGCCCGCCGCGGCGCGGCGAAAGGCGCTATTGTCGCAAAACCGCCGCGCTTGCGTGCGGAAACACCGTGACGGCTATGCCGGGTGTGTGTACGAAGCGCCGTCACGGCCCATGCGGGACTCGCATGAGGCGTGCGAGGAGCGCGACGGCGCGTCGTCTTGCGCCGCTAACGTCGGCGGCGCATCCGCGCGCGCTCCGCTCAAAGCGCGCGGCGAATCTCGACGATGCCGAAGGCCGCGAGCGTGAGCCCGACCGCCTTGTCGATCGCGACGCGCAGCTTGCTGCCGATCGCATGGCGCGCGAACGACACCACGGTCACGAGGAAACACCACCACGCGATCGAGCCGCAAAACACGCCGCCCACCGTGGTCAGTGCGATGCTCGACGAAAACGCGCCGCGCGGCGCGAGCGTGGTGAACAGCGCGGCGAACATGATGACGGTTTGCGGATTGGTCAGCGTGAGCAGCAGCGAACTTGCATAGGCGCGCAGCGCGCCAGCGCGGCCGATCTGCGCGAGCTGGCCGATGCCGCCGTTGCTGCTCTCGCCGTTGCCGTTTGCCGCGTCGACGGGGGATTTTTGCAGCAACGTGCGCACGCCGAGATAAAGCAGAAAGAGACCCGCGAGCAGATGCAGAGGCCGGTCATAGGCGAGCATGAACTGCGAGATGCCGACGAGGCCGAGCGCCGCGATCAAGCCATAGACCGCATCGCCGGTCGCGATGCCGAAGCCGATCGCAAGCCCCGCGCGCGGACCGCCGGTCAGCGTGCGGCGGATGCACAGCATGCCCATCGGGCCGACCGGCGCTGCAATCGCGAGGCCGACGCCCGCGGCGGTGAGAAAAAGACTGGTGGTGGACATGGGCAATCCTGCCTGGTTGTTCTGATTTGCCGCGCTTCGGCCGCGGTTCGCGCCGGAGTGCGGGCGCGTGCGCCATTGTGAGCGAAGCTGCGTCCCTGGTCGACGAACGCAAAATGGAAGTGAAGGTGAAAGCAGATGACGGCTGACGGCTGACGACGAGAGCCCGCCCTGCGGGGCGGGCTTGCGCGTTTTTAGTGTTTCTTCTGAGTGGCCGACGTGCTAGGCGCCACGCGGATCGGCGGCGCGCCCGAAGGCGACGTGGCGGGTTGGGGTTTCTTCGGTTGCTTCGGTTTCTTGACTTCCCGGTTACTACGCATTTGACCTTTTGCCATGATGGACTCCCAATTGGCTTATTTTCGCTCCACGTGGAAGCAATTAGGTAGTGTGCGCTGATTTTGCCGTGCGTGCCGGGGTTTTTGCCTTTTCGCCGATGCGTTCACCGCCCCGCGTGCGCGACCCCGGAAAAAACGTCAGCCGGCCCTGGAGCCGGCTGACGTTTTTGCGTCCGCTGAAGCGAAGCGCGGGGTTAAATCCCGACGTACCCCACCGGAACCGTTGCGTTGGCCTTCGCAACCGACGCATTGTTCGACACCACATACACCGGCGATTCGGTCAGGTTCAGCGTGAGCACACCGTTGCTGTAGTTCGCGCTCGTCGCATTGCCCATCATGTCGACCACCTTCACGGTGCCGCTCGTGCCCGGCGCGTCCACGTTGAGGCTGTACGACACGCTATAGGTCGAGCTGAAACCCGCGCTCGCGTTCCAGACGCTGTTGTTGTGCGCCCACAAGGCGGTGATCGCCGCGCCGTTGCCCACTTGCTGGAACGCGTAGGCGTAGACGCCGGTCGGCGTGCCGTTCACGGGGCCGAGCGTGGTGGTGCCGTCGAGCGTATGCGTCAACGCGCTGATCGCCATCGCGACCGGCTTCGGGCTGATGTTCGACGCGCCGAATGCGCCCTGCGCATCGGCCAGATCGAAGAACGTGCCGTAGCCGACCTCGTTCGGATAATCCGCGCCATAGAACACGTAGGTCTGATCCGCGCCTTCGCCGAGCGTGATGATGTGCATGCGCGCGGCCACCGCGGCTTGCGCGTACAACACGTTCGCGCTCGGATAGTTCGGGCCATACGCGCTGCCGAGGTCGTAGCTGATGCCGGCTTCCGTCGAGAACAGCTTCATGCCCGGGCGATAGTCGCTGGCCATTTCCGCGCGCAGATTGCGCATCTGGCCGCGCAGCGAACCGTCGGCGGTGGCGGGATCGGCGTCGTAGCGCTCGGGCGGATGCGACGGCGAGGTGCCCGCGTCGTAGTAGCCGTGCGTGGCCACCGCGTCGATGTACTGACCGAAGCCGAGCGACGCGAGGCGCTTCAGGCGCGTCGTGGTCAGGCTCGGGAACGCATCGGTCGGGCCCATCACCACCGCGTGCGGATCCGTCGAGTGAATGCCCGTATGGACCGCCTTGTACAACGCGACGAAGTTCGCGTCGGTGTCGGTCCACATCTGGTTCGGCTCCCACGTCACCTGATAGTAGTTCGCCGACTGGCTCGGGAAGTACGCCGCGCGAATCGCGTTCGACTCGGTGCCGACGCGGCCCATGTAGCTCTGGTAGTACGACAGGTCGGTCGGCAGTCGCGTGTCGTCCTGGAACGCGCCGGTGCTGCTCGCCCACGCGGGAATCCCGTCGAGACGGATCAGGCGCATCACCTTGCCGGACTTGTAGAACGCGTCGAGGTTGCCGGCCGACGGGTTGAACGTGTTCGGCCCGTTCGGCTCCATCGTCGAGAGCTGGCGATCGTCGATGGTCGACGAAATGCCCAGGGCGGCAAGCAGCGGACCGTTGCCGTTCGCGCCCTGCATGCCGAAACGGTGCTGCTCCTGGCGCGCATAGATGACCGTGGGAACGATGCCGGAAAGATTCGGCGTCACGCCGAAGGTCGCGATGCCGACCGGACGCGTGCCGGCTTGCGGCAACTGCCCGCCGTTTTGCGCGAGCGTGCCGGTCGCCGCGAAATAGCCGGCCAGCGTCGACGTGCAATTGAACGTGATGGTTTTCTGGCCGCTCGCCACGGCCGTGCTGCCGCTTGCCGCGACCTTGCCGAGCGTATCCGTGACGGCCCAGTTCAGCGTGTCCGCGCTCGGCGCGTTGGTGGTGAAGGCAAGCTGGAAAGTGGCGCCTTGGGCGAAGATGCGGGTGCCGTCCGCGCTGGGCGTATCCGCGGCGATCGTCGCGCTGCCCGAGCCCGCCGACGTGACCGGCGACGCGCAACTCAGCTTCGCGGTGGATTTGCCCGCGGCGTTCAGCGCGGTCGAGCCGCTGCTCGTGCTGCCGCTGGTGCCGTTGGTGCCATTCGCCTGCGTGGCCGCGGCGCCGCTGGCACTGTCGCCGCCACCGCCGCCGCATGCGGCGAGCGCGAGGGAAAGCGTGGAGAGAAGGAATAAGCGAGGTTTCATCGATCTGTCAGCCATGCGTTGGTGGACACCCGTCCGGCTCTTCGCGCGAGGCGCGTGGGGAGACGGAGCGAACGTCGCGGTCATTTGCGAGCCGGCCGGCGCGCGAAGCGTCGGCACTGGCAGTCCTGGTTGCGCAACGATTCAATTGCGAACGTGATGGTCTTCCCGGGTCGTCGGCCAGAAAGCGTCCCTTCAGAGAACCTCACGTCATACGAAACGGCTCTTAAACGAAATGAATCTGGCGGAATCCGACGATCAGAGGTACGACGAAAAGACCGATGCTCAGAGGAATAGCGCGATGAGCGCTGGAGTACTTCGCTTCATTCACTTTCAGCGAATGAAGTTCTTTCCTTCTGTCTGTGATTAAACGCACGAATGGGAAGAATCGACCGCCACGATACGCATTAGTCTGCTTAAAAGAAGTAACGACTCGTAACGTATGAACATTCAATCAGCACTATTTGCATCGATCGGATGAAAGGCGATGTCTGTTGAAAACCGTCTTTATCCGCCAATGAAAATTGGCATGTGAATAGCCGAGCCGGATACCTAACTATCCACTCCGGCGACAATCACCCGCGAAATGGGCGCTGGCGCTCATTGCGCAGCCGCTCGAATCTTGGAGTTGGCGTAAAAGCGCTGGGCCTTGGGTGTAACTTGTCCGGGCGACAGTGACTTCGCAGCGGAACTGTCGCTGTTCTCGGAGACGGTCGCCTTTCGAAGAAAGGCGCCAAATACACACAAGAATGGATGCCGAAGTCGGTGAGGGCCGGTGCAGGGCTTCGGCGTGTCCATCCGCTGCGCAAAAAAGGCGGTTATCCAGAGAGATAAATCGTGAGAATTCTTCAATTGGTTCACGCACCGCGGTTGTCCGGGGCAGAAGTACTCGTCAAAGGTCTCGCCATTCACCATCAGCGCGCCGGCCATGAAGTTTGTGTGGCTTCGCTGCTTCCGCAACAGGACGATTTCGCCGGCATTCGTGCGGAGCTTCAGGCCGCCGGCGTCACGTGTCTGTTTCCTCGGGCTCGCCACGGCAGAGTGGGCAAACTGCTGCATCTATATCGTGTGGTGCGCCAGTTTCGGCCCGACTTCATCGTGGCTCACGCCACGCTCGCCGCGTTGTATGTGCGGCTGCTGCCTGTGCATACGCCCATCGCATGGGTGATGCATTCCGGCGTCAACGATTTCGAAAACGGCGCGCTCAAGCGAGCGGAACGCCTGTTGTCGCGCCGGGCGAGGGCGATCATCGGCGTGTCGCAACAAAATATCGACGACTATCTGCGCGAAATCGGCACGCATCCGTCTTTGGTCGTGATTCCGAACGGCGTGGACGCCTCTCAGTTCGCGGAGCACGACGACGCACCCGCGCCGGGTCTCGCGGCGCCCGCGAAGCAGATCGTTCAGTTGGGCCGCTATATCGAGGGCAAGAGCCAGCTCGATACCGTTCGCGCGTTCGAACGCGTGGTGCAAAGCGAGCCCGACGCGCGGCTGCTGTTGTGCGGTGTCGTGGAAGACCCCTCCTATCACGAGGCGGTGTTGTCGCTCGTGACTCGGCTCGGGCTGGAGAGCAAGGTGACGGTATGCGGCCCGCGAACCGATGTCGCGGCGATTCTCGGCGCCTCCCGTGTGTTCGCGATGCCGTCGCGCTTCGAGGCGCAGAGCATCGGTTTTCTGGAGGCGCTCGCGTCGGGCATTCCGGTTGTCGCGAGCCGGATTCCGTCGTTCGGTTTTGCGAGCGGATTCGCCGGCGTCAGCCTCGTCGATACGACGGATTGCGAAGCCTACGGTCGCGCGTTGCTGAATGCGCTCGACATGCCGCGAGCGAAACGGCAACTCGCAGGCTATACGCTGCACGACACCGCGGATCGCTACATGACGATCGCGCGCAAGTTCGTTCATCCGCTGCACGTGTCCGCCTGAGTCGAACCCGAACGACCGGCTTTCGCTACCGCGCGAGCCGGTCGATTCGCACTGTCTCCGAAAGAAGCCCGGGCAGTTCGCCGAGTTCCTGCGCGGCGCCCAACGCGAAATCCTCCGTCACCGCGTAGCGCGACAGCGCCGCCGAGCCGCCCGTGAAATAAAAATCCCCGAGCGTCGCATCGACTCTCCGATACAGCACGAGCGCCGCATGGCCGTTCTCGCGCACGACTGCCGGGAAAACATCCGACCACGACATGCCGCTCAATGTCGCCGTCTGAATCGGCGTGCTTGTGGCGTCGTGCGGGTTCACCGTGGCGATGTCGATCATGGCGTCGCCGTTGCTACCGTCGAGGTGCGGTGTCAGCAGAATCAGCGCATGGCTGTCTTTGCCCTGTGTCGCGCCTGCCGTTACTTTCACGAAGTCCGGCGCGAAACGAGGCGGCAATAGTTTGCGCTCGCCGAGCGTCAGACGCGCGCCGTCGTTGGCGATTGGGGTGAGTGCGAGCCGCCCGTCGACGTTCTCCACCGCGACGAGTGACGCGCGCGATCCCGCCATCTTGAGCGGCACAAAGTTGGCGTTTTGCCGCAGGTTTCTGGCTTGCGCCCAAAGCGCCGGTGCGGAGCCGGAAGATCCCGCGGACGACGCCACCCATAGATCGAGCCCGCTATCGGCGCGCTTCTGCGCGATCAGCACGCCGGCTCGCCCCGTTCCCGTGAAGTCCGCCGCCACATATTGCTGCGTGAGTTCGGGCTTGAACGCGCTGCTGGTTTGCAGCCAGAGACGGGGCGCCTCGAAGCGCTCGCCGGTGCTCCGCAGCAACCAGAAAGCGGTGCCCGCTTGACGCGCGGTGACGACCATCAAATCCGCCTTGCCGTCGCCGTCGAAATCGCCGAGCAGGAAGCGCGCGCTGTCGAAGCACAGCTTGTCGTTCGCGCAACTCGGCGAGAGCGCACGGGGATCGAAAGGCACGGCGCTGGCATACCAGAGCGCGGGGCGCGACGCCTTCGCCAGCGCCACGGCATACACGTTGAATCCCGGTCCGTCGGGCTGCCGTTGAACATATACCGCCGCTTGCTCGCCGCTGCCCGCGAGGTCGCCGTACATGGCGGTGGCGAGCCGCGCGTCGTTCGCCTGCGTGCGTTGCGTGCCGGCCCATCGAAAGCGGGTGGTGAGCGAGGTGCAGCCGCGCATGACGACTTCGCCGGCGTTCTCGCCGAGGCAATGCCGTTGCGGCGTGTAGACGAGGCCGAAGTCCCACGGCGTCCAGCGCTGCGCCATGTCCCATTGATCGCAGGTTTCGGAGACCAGATACCCGTCGCGCTCGGCGATGCATTGCGAAGTGAGCACGCTGACGAGCGCGGCGTTGCGCGTGTTGCCGGGATAAACCGTCAGCGGCTCCCATCGCCATTGCTGCGCGGCCGAGCCGTCGCACGCGGCCAGCGTCGGCGCATGGCCCGCGCCCGCGGAACTCAGGCAACGGCTCGCCGCCGCATTGAATAGCTGCAGGGGACGGGACTTAAAATCCGCCGCGCGCCGATCGCTGCGATCGGCAAACGCATAGCGGCGCGCGATCCAGTTGCCGTCCCATTGAAACTCGCCGAACACATGCGAGGACTCGCCGCCGTCGATCGAAAAGTAGCTGGCGACGATGTCGCGCTTGCGTTGCACTTCGGCGGCGGGAAGATTGCCGGGCCAGCCGCCGGTAGGGTAGGTGACGTGATATTCGATCGGCACGCTCTTGCCGAGCGTCTGCGCGACATGGCGCGTGATGCGCGCGGCGTAGATGTGGTCGGGATGCTCGATGAACGGCACGGTATCGGGATTCAGCGTGAAGATCTCCGACGCCGGCGCGAGGATCGCTTGCAGTGTCGCCGAAAGCGAGTCGCGGTCGTACTTCACGCGCGCGGAGCCGTCCGCGTTCATCGGATAGGTCGACAGCGTGGCGTGCTGTTCCCACAGCAAGCCGAGCGGCTCGCGCCCGCCGCGCACGCCGCCGCCCGGCAAGCGGAATTCGAGCAGGCGGACTTGCGGCTTGTCCTTCAACACCATCTGATGCACGAGCTTGCCGGCAATCGCGATAGTGGATTCGAGCCAGTCGTCGCGCACGCCGGCCATGCGTGCATACGCGAGCCGCGAGGCGCGCTCGCGCGTCTGCACATAGGCGAAGTCCGCGCCGTTGGCGCCGCCGATCAGATGAACGGTGGTGATGCACCAGCCGGCGTCGAGACGCTCGCTGATGGCGGGGTCCACGAAGAGCAGATCGTCATCGAGATGCGCGACCACCGTGATCAGCGTGCCGGGGCTGCAATCGGCCGCGTGCGCGGCAACCGGGAGGACGGCGAGCAATAGAAGCGCGAGCGAGGCGGTGAATGAATCGCGAACGAACCGGGTTGCCGATAATCGCATGATGATTCGAGTCCTGACGGTGGGCTCGATCTTACTGTAGGGGCCTGGCTCGCCACGTTGCCGAATTCGCAGTGGACTCGCATTCGCTGCCGCCGCGCAGAATGCCGCGCTAGCGGAAATAGGCCTTGGTGTTCTCGTGAACGTCCGCGCGCGCGAGCAGGTCCGACGGCGCGAGCCAGAGATAGCCGCTGTGCTGATCGGGCCGGCCGATCGGCACGGCGCTGCTGAACGTCAGCGAGTAAGCGAGCACGATGTAATGGGTCGACACGTCCGGCTCGTCGGCGAAGTTGTCGTGGTAGTGATGTTCATAGACGCCCTCGAAGCGCGCGCTGGAACGCGCCAGGCTGCCGATGCCCAGTTCGGCTTCGGCGACGCGCGCGAACGCCGCGTCGAGGGTCTCGTCCTTGAGAATGCGCCCGCCGGGCACGAACCAGGTGCCGCGCGCGGGGCGGTTGCGGCGATGCCCGATCAGCACGCGCCCGTCGGCGTCCCTGACGATCAGGTCGATCGAGACCAGAGGCGTTAGGCGGACCACGTCCAGGAAGTCGATCCCCGTCAGCATGTCATCTCCAGTGAGGCATGAGTCTCTTTCATTTCCGCGTGCGCCGTGGTGTTCGCGAATCCGCTACGGATCGCGACGGTTGTCGTCGTGCCGGGCGAGGCGGCCTGAAACGTTCGCCAGCAGCAGCACCAGCACGATGGCGCCGATCGTCGCGAAGAGAAACGCGCCGATCATCGCCGCCAGCACCAGCATCGTCCATGCAAGGCCGCTCATGTTTTCGGCTCCAGCGTGTTGATTTTCATGCTAACCGCCCGCGCACGGACACTCTGTGCGCCAGCACCCGCGGGGACTGTCGCCTGACGCCGAAGTATCGCCAGCTCGCGCCGCTAGCGTGCGACATAACCTTCCGGCGTCGTGACCGCGTCCTTGAACACGTCGGCGTTGCCGGAGACCACGTAGAGCGGCGCTGGCGACAGCTTCAGGGTCGCCACGCCGTCGCGGTACGGCACGCTCGTGGCGTTGCCCATCATGTCGAACGCGGTCACTTCGCCGGCACTGCCCGGCGCGTCGACCCGCAGCCGATAGTCCGCGCCGCGGCTCGCGTCGAAGCCTGTTCTCGCGTTCCACCTGGCGTTGTCGTGCGTCCATAGCGCGGTCACGATTTTGCCGCCGCCGAGCCGGCGGAACGCATAGGCATGGACGCCTTTCGGCAACTCTTTGAGCGGCCCGAGCGTGCTGGTTCCGTCGACGATGCGCGTCATCGCCGCCACCGCGAGCGCGGCCGGCTTCGGACTGATGTTGGACGGACCATAGGCGCCCTGCGGATGATCGAGCTCGAAGAAAATCCCGTAGCCGGGCGCGGCGTCCGGCATGTCCGCGAGATAGAACACATAGGTCATGTCCGCGCCTTCGCCGAGCAGGATCAGATGCGTGCGCGCGACGACCGCGGCTTGCGCGTACAGCACGTTCGCGCCCGGATAGTGCTTGCCATACGACTCGCCGATGTCGTAGCTGATGCCGGTTTCGGTCACGAAGAGCGGCGCGCCGGGTTTCAGGTACTGACGAAGTTCGTGGCGCAGCGCCCGCATCGAGGCGGGCAGCGCGCCCGGCACGGTGCCTTGATTGCCGGTGTCGGCGACGCGCTCGGGCGGATGCGAAGGCGTCGTGCCGATGTCGTAATAGCCGTGCACGGTCATGCCGTCCATGTAGCGGCCGATGCCGAGCGGGCCGAGTCGGCGCATCCATGTCACGTTGCCCTGCACCGACGAATAGGTCGGGCCCATCACCACCGCGCGCGGATCGGTCTGATGGATGCCTTCCCACACGGCCTTGTACATCGCGACGAAATTGGCGTCGGTGTCGCGCCACGGCAGCCCGCCGTCCGCGTCCGGCTCCCACGTCACCTGATAGTAGTTGTCGCGCTGTTTGGGGAACCAGGTCGTGCGAACGCGGTTCGACTCGGCGCCGACCTTCGCCATGTACTCCTTCATCTGCGCGAGCGAGGTCGGCGCATAGCTGTGCGTTTGCTTGCCGTTCGGGCTCGCCCACTGCGGAATGCCGTCGAGCTGGATCAGGCGCATGATGTCGCCGCCCTTGAAGAAGGGCGTGAGCGGCTTCGCGGCGGGATCGAAGGTGCCGGGTTGTTTCGGCTCTTCCATGTACCAGTTGCGGTTGTCGTTGGCCCACGCAAGCCCGAGCGCGGTGTACACCGGCCGATAGCCGTCGCCGTCGCAGCAGTGTTGCCCCGGCGCGAGATACGCGGTTCCCTGTCCGCCGAATCGATGCAGATCCTGGTACGGAAAGCGTACGGCGGGTAATGCGGCCGACGTGTCCTGCAGCACGCCGAAAGTGGCGATGCCCGCGGGACGCGTGCCGCGCGATTCGAGCTGGCCCTGGGCGCGTTCCAGCGAGGCGGAGACGGCGAAGTAGCCGGCCACGCTCGACGCGCAAGTGAGCGTGGAGGAGGTCGAGCCCGCCGCGACGCTGAAGCGTCCGCTCGCGCGCACGGCGTTCCAGCTATCGCGTATCTGCCAGTCGAGCGTGTCGCCTTGCGTCGGGCGCGTGGTGAAGACGAGCGCGAACGGTTGGCCGGCTGCGAAAAGGCGCGTGCCGTCGCCTGGCGTGTCGGCTTCGAGCAGATCGCCGTTCGCGGCCGCGCGAGCTTGCGACGACGGCGCGGCGCAACGCAGGCCCTGGCCGGGCGGCGCCTTCAATTCATTGGACGCGGTCGCTGATTGCGCCGATTGCCCCGATTGCGTTTTGAGCGATGCGTCATTCGCCGTGGCGATCGCCGCCGGCGCCACGCTCGCCGCGGCATTGGCATTGGCATCGCCCTTCGCCGCGCCAGCCGCGCCAGCCGCGCCGGCCGCAACCATGCAGCGCTTCTCCACGCCGGGCGCCGGATCGCCGAACACGCCGTTGTTGCATTCGGCGCCGTTCGTGAACGCCTTGACGACATGCTGTTCGACCGTGCCATACAGCACGTCGCGCGTGCCGCTGAAACGACAGGTGCCGTATTCCGCCGCGCACGGTGTCCACTTTGCGCCGTCGACGGCGATCTCGGCACGGCTCGCGGCCTGCTGGTCCGCACCGGCCGCGCCGCCCCGAACGGCGGCGAACCCCAGCGTGAAAAAAACCGCCGCCGCGATGGCCACGCGCCGCATGGGCCCGCGCTCGACCGACCCGCCGATGCGCGTGCGCGGCGCGCGATGTTCGCATGGATTCGACATATGTTTCCCGCGTCTTTTGCTGCAGTTGCTCGCGACGATGCGTCGCCCAACTGCTAGTTCACCAGGCCGGAGCCGCCTTGCCTCGCCCCGGTATCGCAAACTGTTGCGGAAATCGCATAGCGTATTTCCGCAATCCCCTGGCGGAATTCGACCGGCCTTCAGCCGACGGCATCCGCCATTGCCCCGTCTATTGCACAGCGGGCTCAGGTTGTCTTATTACCGTGTTTCACGTCTGAAACATTAATCGACTTGTTTATATTCTTCAGTTCCAATTACAACAAATTAATTAATCTTGCCGCGCCGGGAATTGCTTATATTAGAGACTCGCTTTGCTAATTGTCCGTCATGGATTGTATCGTCGGAACAAAGCCGAAGCGGCGCCGCTTGCAGAAAATCCCGCACAGATAGGCAAATCATGCTTGCCACGACCGCCGGGCCGGGAACAATCACCCGCAGCGAACGAAATAGCGGGCTGAACGATTAGCAACTTCCACGTTTCGAGTAGCTGCCGTGTGTGTGCTGGCGTACTAAATGGCTTTTCTGTTTGCATTAAGATTCGCAAACTGCAAATCGATTCATATGTTGAATCGGCAATTAATTCAATGAAAAACAGGTGGGCGGAAAGATTGATCCGAAATCGACTGACTGGCCGCCTGTTCGATACGCCAGCCTGTCTCTCCTTTCAGACATGGCGATTAAATGCTGGATTGGCGGTGGCCATGATGCGCCGCACAGGCGGCCGCTCCGTGGCCGTCCAGGGTGAAAGTAGATCCGTTTTCTGGTGAGAGGATGACTATGACCTGCGCGAGTCTCGAGTCTGCAATGCTGCGTTGGGTGCACGCTCCGAACAAGGGTATGCGGCGCATCGCGATATTGATGTTCAACGACTGCTCGTTGCAGGGTGCCGGCGTCGTTGCCGAGGTTTTCCAGGCAGCGAACGAACTGGCTTCGTCCGGCACCGGCGGTTGGACCTACGACGTTTCTTTCCTGTCCGCCGACGGCGGCATGGTGACTTCCTCGTCCGCGTTGCGGGTCTGGACAGACGGACTCGACGCGCGCCACTACGGCGGCTTCGACGCGCTCTACGTGGCGGGCGGCAAGGGCGCGGCGGCCGCGGCCGGCGACGAGCGGCTGATCGCGTGGCTGCGTCGCATTCGGCGCAACACCGGCATGATCCGCCCGATCGCGGAAGGCCGCGCGCTGCTCGAGGCGGCCTACGTGCCGGACGGCAAGGAGAGCGCCGAATTCCGCGCGCAGCCGATCCCGCCGCGCCAGTCCGAACCGAGTGCCGACGCGGGCGACCGGCTCGAATCGATGAGAAGCGCGCTCGCCATGATCAAGCGCGATCTCGGCAGCGCGACCGCCCGCACGGTGGCCGAACGGCTGCTTGCCGATTCCTGCTCGAACCTCGCGCCGCTGCTCGGCGAGGACGGCGGCCTGAGTCCCGGCGACAAGGTGCGCGCGGCGGCGCGCTGGTTGCAGGAAAACTGCCAGCAGGCGATTTCGATCGCCGACGCGGCGCAGTTCGCCGCGATGAGCGAACGCAACTTCCTGCGCCGCTTCAAGATGGAAATGGGCATCACGCCTTCGAGCTTTCTGTTGCACGAACGCCTTGCGGTGACGTGCAGCCTGTTGACCGAATCCGAATTGCCCGTCGACAAGATTGCCCGGCGCACGGGCATGGGCAACGGTGACCGGCTCGCGAAAGTGTTCCGCAAGCGGATGAGAATTTCTCCCACCGAATTCCGCATTCAAAGCCGGCGCATGGTCGGCGAATAACGCAGACGGGGCCAACTGGAAGGCCGCGCGCGAATGCGCGCCGCCAGTCACTGTTTTCGTGGACTTCTGGAAAGACAAGGAATGCGGATATGTCGATTGAGCGAGCTGTGAGCGGTGCTTGCACCCAACCCGGCGATGCGGATGCCGCAACGAGCCGCGCACGTTGCGCGCGCATCGTTCCGGTGATCCTCGCCGGGGGCTCGGGCACGCGGCTATGGCCGGTATCGCGGGAAAACTATCCGAAGCAACTGATCGACGTGGTCGGCTGCGACTCACTGTTGCAGGCCACCGCGCGGCGCATGGACGGCTTTCCCGCCGGCTGGAACGTGGATGCGGCGCCGATCGTCGTGTGCGGCGAGGAACATCGCTTCGTGATCGCGGAGCAGCTTCATGAAAACGGCGTCGAGGCTCGTCTGATCGTCGAACCGGCGCGCCGCGATACGGCGCCGGCGTTGACGCTCGCGGCCTCGCTCGCCTGCGCGGACGGCAGCGACGCGATTCTGATCGTGATGCCCGCGGACCATTCGATCGCGGACCTGCACGCGTTGCAGGCCGCGTTCGACAGCGCCGCGCGCTACGCGGAACGCGGCGCGATCGTGACGCTCGGCGTGCCGCCCACGCGTCCCGACACGGGCTTCGGCTATATCCGCATCGGCGCGGAACTGTCCGACGGCGCGCATGCGATCGGCGGCTTCGTCGAAAAGCCCGCCGAGGAAATCGCGGCGCAGTACGTCGCGGCGGGCACGTATTGGTGGAACAGCGGCATCTTCATCGTGCGCGCGAGCGTGTGGCTCGACACGCTCAAGCGTCTGCAGCCGGAGATGCATGCGGCGTGCGAGCTTGCCTTCAGCGGCGGCCGCAGCGAGGGCGCGTACTTCCGTCCGCTGGTGGACGCGTTTCTCAGCGCGCCCGCGGATTCGATCGACTATGCGGTGATGGAGCGCCTCACCGAAACGGACGAGGCCGCAGCCGCAGCCGAGGCCGAAACCACGCAACGCGTCGACGCAAGCGCGTTCGTCGTCAATCCGCCGGGTGTCGTCATCCGGCTGGAAGCGGGCTGGTCGGATCTGGGTTCGTGGGACGCCGTGTGGGCCGCGATGGACAAGGACGCGAGCGGCAACGCCGGGCGCGGCCGCGTGACCTTCGAAGGCGCCGTGTCGAGCTATGCCTATTCGGAAGGGCGGCTCGTCGCCTGTGTGGGCACGACCAATGTGGTGGTGGTCGAAACCGCCGACGCGGTGCTGGTGGTCGACCGCTCGCGCGTGCAGGACGTGAAGGGGCTCGTGTCGCGCATCAAGGCGCAGCACGCGCCCGAGGCCGACGCGCATCGCAAGGTGCGCCGCCCCTGGGGTTTCTACGATTCGATCGACCACGGCGAGCGCTTCCAGGTCAAGCGCATCGTCGTGACGCCGGGCGCGCAACTCTCGCTGCAACTGCATCACCACCGGGCCGAACACTGGGTGGTCGTGCGCGGCACCGCGCTCGTCACGCGCGGCGACGAGCAGTTCCTGCTGAGCGAGAACGAATCGACCTACATTCCGATCGGCACGCGGCACCGGCTAGAGAACCCCGGAAAAGTGCCGCTCGAAATCATTGAAATCCAGTCAGGCGTCTATCTCGGCGAAGACGACATCGTGAGGTTCAACGACAACTACGGCCGCTGCTCGTAGGCGGCTCGCCGGCACGGCTTCGCGGACAAGAACGGCAAGAACGAGGGAAGCAAAATGCGCAGGTTCCAGGATTTGCTGGCGCGAGTTTTCGATGTCGCGCTGGTGCTCGCGGGTGCGGCGGTGGCGTCGCAGATCCGCTTCGACTATCTCGCTCAATCCGGGTTCTATTGGGCGCTGGTGATGTTTTCCGCCGCCTTCGCGCTGGCCATCTTTCCGGCGTTCGGCGTCTACGAATCATGGCGCGGCCGCTCCAAGCTCGCGCTCGCGGGCCAGGTCTCGCTCGCGTGGCTGATGGTGCAGGCGTGCGCGCTCGTGCTGATGTATTCGCTGCATCGCATCGACTTCGTGTCGCGCTTGTGGTTTTCGTACTGGACGGCGGTGACCGGCGGCCTGCTGATCTCATGGCGGCTGATCACGCATGCCGTGCTGGCGCGCGCGCGCCAACACGGCATGAACCTGCACCAGGTCGCGATCGTCGGCAGCGGCTCGCAATGCGACGCCATCATCCGCCGCATCGAATCCGCGCCGACCACCGGCTTTCGCGCCGCCGCCGTCTACAACACGCGCCCCGACACCGCGCCCGTGACCAGTTCGCGCGTGCCCGTTTTCGGCACCGTCGACGCGCTTGCCGACTACATCCGAAGCAACGACGTGCACGAACTCTGGCTGATGCTCTCGCTCACCGAGGAGCCGCTGATCTGCTCGCTCGTCGGCGAGTTCCGCGACGACCTGGTGAACATCCGTTTCATGCCGGACGTGCGCAGTCTCGCGCTCTTCGAAGGCAGCGGCGTGATCGATCTGCTCGGCGTGCCGGCGATCAACCTGGTCGCGTCGCCGCTCTCGGCGAGTTCGATGCTGAAGAAGGAAATCTTCGACCGCCTGTTCGCCGCGGCCGTGTTGATCTGCCTTGCGCCGATCCTGCTCGCGATCGCGATCGCCGTGAAGCTCTCGTCGCGCGGCCCGGTTTTCTTCAGGCAGAAGCGCAAGGGCGCGGACGGCCGCGTCTTCACGATTTACAAGTTCCGCTCGATGCGTGTGCATACCGAGCAGAAAGGCACGCTCAAACAGGCCACGCGCGACGATCCGCGCGTCACGAAGGTGGGCGCTTTCCTGCGCCGCACGAGCCTCGACGAACTGCCGCAATTCTTCAACGTGTTGCGTGGCGATATGTCGGTCGTCGGACCGCGTCCCCATGCGCTCGAGCACGACGACCTCTATCAGAAGGTGGTCGCGGGCTATATCAATCGCTACCGGATCAAGCCGGGCATCACGGGCTGGGCGCAGATAAACGGCTTTCGTGGCGAAACCGACCGCATCGAAAAAATGGAGCGGCGCGTGGAGCATGACCTGTATTACCTGGGGCATTGGTCGTTCGCGCTCGATATGCGGATCATCGGCGCGACGATCATTGCCGGACTAGTGCATCGAAACGCTTACTAAGCAGTCAACAAGCACGCCTGACGCTGCCTCCATCGAGGACAGCCGCCGTGGCGCAAGGAGGAAACATCATGAGCTCGCTTGTCATACGCACGGGAAGTCTTCTGGTTTGCGCAGTGGCGACACTGCTTTCGGCCTGTTCGCTGGCGCCGGGCCAGCACCTGGTCACGCCTGCCGCCCTACAGGACACGGGCGGTGAATACAGCACCGAGGCCGCGCAGCAGGTGCAGATTCCGATCACCGACATCAACCTCGCGCTGCTGCGCAAGATGAACGCGGCGCGCCAGGCGGCCGGGGTGGCGCCGGAGACGGCCGGGCTGTTCGGCAAGCCGCCGTCGTACAAGGTCGGCCCCGGCGACGTGTTGCAGATCGTCGTATGGGATCACCCCGAACTCGCCGCCGCGCTCGGTCAGCCGCCGGCGAACGCGAAGACGTCGGATGCCGCGCCGGGTTTTCTGATCGACGAAAACGGCGACGTGCAGTTTCCGTACGCGGGCACGGTGCACGTGGCGGGCAAGGACGTCGGCACGATTCAGAAAGAGCTGCACAGGAAGCTGAGCGTCGTGTACCAGAAGCCCGAAGTGACGGTGCGGGTCGCGTCGTTCCGGGCCGCGCAGGTGTACGTCGACGGTGAAGTGCGTCTGCCGGGCGCGCAGTCGATCAACGACATTCCGATGTCGCTCACGAGCGCGATCAACCTGGGCGGCGGCTTCAGCGCCAATGCGGACCGCAGCCGCGTGGAGCTGATCCGCAAGGGCGTGACGTATCCGCTGAACATCGACGATCTGATCAAGCGCGGCCGCAATCCGTCGGACATCTACCTGCAACCGGGCGACCTGGTGCGGGTGGCCTCACGCGAGGACAGCGCCGTGTTCGTGATGGGCGAGGTCAACAAGCCGGCCACCATCACGCCGATGCGCAACGGCACGCTGTCCTTGTCGCAGGCGCTGTCGGACAGCGGCAGTTTCAATTCGAATACGGCCGAGACCAAGCAGCTCTTCGTGATCCGCAATTCGACGAGCGACCAGCCGCAGGTCTACCACCTCGACGCGAGATCGCCGGTGTCGATGGTGCTCGCGAACCAGTTCGAGCTTCAGCCGAAAGACGTGGTCTACGTCGACAACGGCGGCCTCGTTCGCTTCAACCGCGTGCTGAACCTGTTGCTGCCGGCGATCAATGCCGCGGTGACCGGGGTCATCGTCGCCAAATAACGATACGAATCTGGACCTTGAACCGCCGGGCTTTGTTGGGTGAACACTATGGCAATCAACTTCGAAAACCGCTATACGGATGTGTCCGGGCAGGATGAGCTTCACCTGTCCGACTATCTGCGCACGATCGTGCGAGGCTGGCGCACGATCGTCACGGTGACGCTCATCGCGCTCGCGCTGGGGTGCGCGTACGCGTTCCTCGCGCCGCCGACGTATCGCGCCGACGTGCTGTTTCACGTCGAGGACAAGACCGGCAACAACAACGGCAACGGCAAGGATTCGCTGCCGCCGCTCACCGGCATGTTCGACACCAAGCCTTCCACGGCGGCCGAGATCGAGTTGCTGAAGTCGCGTCTCGTCACCGAGGAAACCGTCAAGAAGCTGCATCTCGACATCACGGCCACGCCGCGCTATCTGCCGCTGGTCGGCGGCATGATCGCGGGGCTGGTGAACGGGCAATGGGGTTTCAGGCTGCCGTCGTTCATCAATCTGTCGGGCTATGCGTGGGGCGACGAGCGCATCGCGGTATCGCGCTTCGACACGTCGAAGGAGATGTACGACACCACTTTCACGCTGATCGCGGGCAACGAAGGCGCATACGTGCTGCGCGACCGGAACGGCATCGCGATTCTGTCCGGCCGGGTCGGCGAGACCGTGGAAACCGATACCGCCGACGGTCCGATCGCGCTGCGCGTCGATTCGCTGGTCGGCGCGCCCGGCGCGCGTTTCGAATTGCAGCGCGCCTCGACGCTGAGCACGGTGGACCGCCTGCAAAAAGCGCTGGTGGTGGCCGAAACCACGCTGCAGTCCGGCGTGATTCGCGCGAGTCTCGAAGGCGGCGACAGCGCGTTGACCGCGGCGATCGTCAACAGCATGGCGCGCGAATTCGTGCGCCAGGACGTCGCGAGCCGTTCGACCGAAGCCGAGCACATGCTCGCGTTTCTCGATCAGCAACTGCCGGGGCTGCGCAAGGAACTCGACGAGGCGGAGCAACGCTACAACAAGTTCCGCAACACGCACGGCACGGTCGACCTCGGCGAGGAAAGCCGGCTGCTGCTGCAGCAGATCGTCGACAACAAGACCAAGCTGCTCGATCTGCAACAGCAACGCGCGGAGATGTCGCAGCGCTTCACGGCGAATCACCCGTCGGTGGCCGCGCTCGACGCGCAGATCGCGGCCTTGCAGGGCGCGCAGGCCGCCATGAACCGCAGCGTCGCGGTGATGCCGGATACCGAACAGACCGCGTTGCGCCTGTTGCGCGACGTGCACGTCGACACGGAGCTGTACACCAACCTGCTCAACAGCGCGCAGCAACTGCGCGTGGCGAAGGCCGGCCAGGTGGGCAGCGTGCGCGTGGTGGACTTCGCCGAAGCGCCCGACGAGCCCGTGCGTCCGAAGCGCGTGCTGGCGATCCTGATCGCGCTCGGCGGCGGCCTCGTGCTCGGCATCCTGCTGACCTTCTTCAGGCGCGCGATGTACGGCGGCGTGGAACGTCCCGACGAACTCGAAGCCGTGCTCGGCGTGCCGGTGTTCGCGGTGGTGCCGCGCAGTCAGACGCAATTGCGCTTGCAGGAAAACGTCATGCTGCGCCGTCGCGGGCTTCACGTGCTCGCGCAACAGGCGCCGGAGGACATCGCCGTGGAAGGCGTGCGCAATCTGCGCACCTCGCTGCAACTGTCGCTCGATCATGCCGAGAACAACGTCGTGATGATCACCGGCTCGCGGCCCGACACCGGCAAATCGTTCCTCTCGGTGAATCTCGCGGCGCTGGTGGCGTCGGCGAACAAGCGCGTGCTGATCATTGACGGCGACATGCGGCGCGGCGACGTGCATTCGCATTTCGGCATCGGCCATCAGCCGGGTCTGTCCGACGTGCTGAGCGGCGGCGATCTGGCCGCGATGATCCAGCGCAACGTGCTGCCCGGCCTCGACGTGCTCGCCAAGGGCACGCTGCCCTCGCATCCGTCCGAACTGCTGATGAGCAAGCGCTTCCAGACCCTGCTCGACGAACTGAAGCCGCATTACGACCTCGTGATCGTCGATACGCCGCCGGTGCTGGCGGTCACCGACTCGACGCTGATCGGCAAGTACGCCGGCACGACGCTGCTGGTGGTGCGCCACGGCCGCCATCCGCTGAACGAGATCACCGAAACCGCCAAGCGGCTGCGCAACGGCGGCGTGGCGCTCAGGGGCGTGCTGCTCACCGACGTGCCGCAGGAAGGCGCGTTCCTCGGCTCGGGCTATCAAGGCGGTTACTACGGGTACGACAGCATCGCGGGGTGAGGCGGCCCACGGTCGGGGGTCGGGGGGCGGGGTCGGGGTCGGCCGTGTCGCGGTATGGGCATGGGGCATGGGTATTGGCATTACAACAAGCTCAACGAGGAGAACACTCAATGAAACGCAAGGTCGCGCTGATCACCGGCGTCACGGGACAGGATGGCTCCTACCTGGCCGAGCTGCTGCTCGCCAAGGATTACGACGTGCATGGCATCAAACGCAGGTCATCGCTGTTCAATACCGACCGGATCGATCACCTGTATCGCGATTCCCACGACCCGGAGCAGAGACTTTTTCTGCACCACGCGGATCTGACCGACTCGACCAGCCTGCTGCGCGTGATCCAGCGCGTCGAGCCCGACGAGATCTACAACCTCGCGGCGCAGAGCCACGTCGCGGTGTCGTTCGAGGAGCCGGAATACACGGCCAACGCCGACGGTCTCGGCGCCTTGCGGATTCTCGAGGCGATCCGCATTCTCGGGCTTCAGCAGAAGACGCGTTTTTATCAGGCGTCCACCTCGGAGCTGTACGGCCTCGTGCAGCAGGTGCCGCAATCGGAGACCACGCCGTTCTATCCGCGCAGCCCCTATGCGGTCGCCAAGCTGTTCGCGTACTGGACCACGGTCAATTACCGCGAAGCCTATGGCCTCTATGCGTGCAACGGCATCCTGTTCAATCACGAATCGCCCGTGCGCGGCGAGACGTTCGTCACGCGCAAGATCACCCGCGCGGTGGCGCGCATCGCGGTGGGCATGCAGAAGACGCTGTACCTCGGCAATCTGTCGGCGCTGCGCGACTGGGGTCATGCGCGCGACTACGTGGAGATGCAGTGGCGCATGCTGCAACAGGAGCAACCCGAGGATTACGTGATCGCGACCGGCGTGCAGTACAGCGTGCGTCAGTTCGTGCAGCATGCGGCCGCCGAACTGGGCGTCACCGTGCGGTTCGAAGGCACCGGCGTGGATGAGGTGGGCATCGTCGAAAAGGTGGAAGGGCGCGAGGTCAAGATGTCGCCGGGCGACGTGATCGTGCGTGTCGATCCGCGCTATTTCCGGCCCGCCGAAGTGGAGACGCTGCTGGGCGATCCGTCGAAGGCGCACGCCAGGCTCGGCTGGCGGCCCATCACGCCGTTCGGCACGCTCGTCAAGGAAATGGTGCGCGCCGATTATCAGATTGCACGACGTGACGCGCTCGTCACGCTGGCCGGATTCACGGCGCTGGAACATCACGAGTGAGCGCGATGAACAAACAGGCACGCATCTTCGTCGCGGGGCACCGCGGCATGGTCGGCTCCGCGCTCGTCAGGCGGCTCGCCGCCGAGGGTTATCCCAACGTCGTCACGCGTTCGCGGGCGGAACTCGATCTGATGGATCAGGCCGCCGTGAACCGCTTCTTCGAGGCGGAGCGGATCGACGTGGTGCTGCTCGCGGCGGCGCGCGTGGGCGGGATTCTCGCCAATGCGTCGCGGCCCGGCGAATTCATCTACGAAAACCTCGTGATCGAAACCAACGTGATCCACGCCGCGTATCGCGCCCGCGTGGAGCGGCTGGTGTTCTTCGGCTCGTCGTGCATCTATCCGAAGCAATGCCCGCAGCCGATTCGCGAGGAGTATCTGCTGACCTCGCCGCTCGAGCCCACCAACGACGCCTACGCGATCGCGAAGATCGCCGGCCTCAAGCTGTGCGAGGCGTACAACCGCGAATACAACACGCAATACGTCGCGTTGATGCCGACCAACCTGTACGGCCCCAACGACAACTACGACCTGAACAGCAGCCACGTGCTGCCCGCGCTGCTGCGCAAGGCGCACGAAGCCAGGCTGAGCGGCGCGGCCAGTTTGACGGTGTGGGGCTCGGGCACGCCGCGCCGCGAATTCCTCCACGTCGACGATCTCGCCGCGGCCACGCTGTTCGTGCTCGAACACAACGTGACGGACGGGCTCTTCAACGTCGGCGTCGGCGAGGACCTGTCGATTCGCGAGCTGGCCGAAGGCATCTGCAAGGTGGTCGGCTTCGAGGGCGAACTCGCGTTCGACGCCTCGAAACCCGACGGCACGCCGCGCAAGCTGCTCGACGTCTCGCGGCTTGCGCAAATGGGTTGGCGCGCGCGAATCGGCCTCGCGGAAGGCCTCGCATCCACGTATCGGCAATTCGTCGCAGCGCATGCCGGTTCGCTGCCCGCGGCGCTGCAAGCCTAGGTGCGCGCCGTGCGAAGCGAGCTCAATTTCCGGCTGAGGACGCGCCTCGCGACGCTGTGGGGGCGCGGCGCGCGCACCGCGCGGAGAGACGATCTTTCGAGGAGCGGCATAAAAATGACAGCGTCAGTCACGATCTTTCACAACGTCGTGTGGTCGCGCCACAAGGGTGTCGTGTTTTCCGCCCTGCATAACATTTCGGCATCCGGGGCGATCCGCTATTCGATGGTGCAGATCGCGGACACGGAGCACGACCGCGTGGGTTTTTCCGATGTCGACTATTCGTACCACCGCTATCCGATGCAAAAGCTGTTCGACGGCTGCTACGAAGACGTGCCGACGCTGAAGATGATCGCGCGGCTCACGTGGGAAGTGTTGCGGGCCAAGTCCGATCTGATCGTGCTGCCCGGCTATCACCGCCCCGAGTACTGGGCGATGCTGGCGGCGTGCATCGTCACCGGCAAGCGGCGCGCGGTGTTTTGCGATTCGACCGCGCGCGACCGGCCCAAGAAGCTGCTCACGTCGATCCCCAAGCGCGTGTTCTTTTCGCTCTGCGACGGCTATTTCGGTTTCGGCGAGCGCAGCCGCGAGTATCTGCTGTCGCTCGGCGCGAAACGCGACAAGATTTTCGTGCCCTGCCAGGCCGCCGCGCTGCCGGGTTCGTTTTCGCCGGAGCGCGCGCTGGTCGAACGGGTCGCCGCGCGTGCCGGCAATCCGCCCGTGTTCCTGTACGTCGGCCGTCTTTCGGAAGAGAAGGGCATCGGCACGCTGATCGAGGCGTTCGCCGGTTTGCGGCGGCGCGTTCCGGCAGCGCAACTGCGCATTGTCGGCACCGGGCCGATGGCCGACGCGCTGCACGCGAAGGTGGGCGAACTCGGGATCGGCGAAGCGGTGATCTTCGCCGGCAGTTTGCAGGACGAGCCGCTCACGCAGGAGTATTACCGCGCCACCTGCATGGTGCTGCCGAGCCACAGCGAGCCGTGGGGCCTCGTCGTCAACGAGGCGCTCGCGCACGGCTGCCCGGCGGTGGTCAGCGAGAGTTGCGGTTGCGTGCCGGAACTGGTGATCGACGGCGTGAGCGGCTACGCGTTCATGGCGGGCGACGTCGCCGGCTTGCAACGCACGCTGTTGAAGTCGATGGAAGCCTTCGCCGACGCCGCGGGCACCGCCCATCGTTGCATGGATGTGATTCGCCGTTTCGATCCGCCTTCCGCCGCCGCCAATATCGCCCGCGGCTGCGCCTTGATGTTGCGCGATTGACGTTGCGCGACGGATGGCACGCATGACCGCAAGACGCGAGCATTGCGCCCGCGGAGCCCTAACACGTTCTGGCAGTCACAATGAAGATCCTCATCTACGGTCTCAACTACGCGCCTGAGCTGACGGGAACGGGCAAGTACACGGCGGAAATGGCCGCACTTCTGACGAGCCGCGGCCACGAGGTCCGCGTGGTGTGCGCGCCGCCTTACTACCCGGAGTGGCGCGTCGCGGAGGGCTATGCAGGGTGGCGCTATCGGCGCGAAACGCGCGACGGCGTGAAACTGTGGCGCGCGCCGCTGTGGGTGCCGTCGCGCCCGAGCGGCGTCAAGCGGATGCTGCACCTCGCCACCTTCGCGGCGAGTTCGCTGCCGCTGCTCGCCTGGCAGGCGCTGTGGCGCCCCGACGCGGTGATGCTGATCGCGCCGACCTTGATGTGCGCGCCGGGCGCGCTGGCGCTTGCGCGCATGACGGGTGCGAGCGCGTGGCTGCATATCCAGGACTACGAGGTCGACGCGGCCTTCGAACTGGGTCTGCTGAAAAGCTCGCGCGCCGCGCGCGTGGCGCGCTGGGTCGAACGCGCGTTGCTGCGGCGCTTCGATGCCGTGTCGTCGATCACGCGGCAGATGAGTTCGCGCGCGGCGGCCAAGGGCGTGGATCGCTCGCGGGTGGTGTGCCTGCCCAACTGGGTCGACGTGTCCGCCGTTTTTCCGCTTGCGCGAGCGAGCGAATACCGGAGCTTGCTGGGCATTCCGGCCGGGCAGAAGGTGGTGCTGTACTCCGGCAACATGGGCGCGAAGCAGGGCATCGAAACGCTCGCCGACGCCGCCGCGTCGCTGGCCCGGCGCACCGATATCACGTTTGTTTTCTGCGGCAGCGGGGCCGCGAAAGAAAGTCTGTTCGAGCGTTGCGCGGGCTTGACCAACTGCATCTTCATGCCGCTGCAACCGGCGGAGCGTCTGAACGAACTGCTCAACCTCGCCGACATTCACGTGCTGCCGCAACGCGCGGACGCCGCCGATCTGATGATGCCGTCCAAGCTCACCGGCATGCTGGCGAGCGGCCGCGCGACGGTGGCGATGGCGCGCCGCGGCACCGCGCTTTATGAAGCGGTCGCGCCGCGCGGCGTGGTCGTGCCGCCCGATAACGTGAAGGCGCTGGCCACCGCGATCATGGCGCTGGCGAGCGACCCCGCACGCCGCGCCGCGCTCGGCAAGGCGGCGCGCAGTTATGCGGAGCGCGCGCTGTCGCCGGAGTCGACCCTGCGCGCCTTCGAGGAGCGGCTCGCGATGCTGTCGCGCAAGTCACGCGGCAGGCGTGTGAAACGCGCCGCGCCGTCGTTCGCAGCGGGTCCGTCGAGCGCGGCGGTGCTGCGTCACGGCAAGCCCGCCACGGCGGAGGACGCCGCGCCGGAATGATCCGGCACGCGGCCCTGTCATGAAAGGCATATCACCACGGCGAACGATAGACGGGACGCTTGCCCGTCGCATACGGATCGGCGTAAGCGTTTCTGGCCGCGCCTTCGGGCAGCAGCGCTTCGGCGGCCTTCGCACGGCCCGGTTTGACGGCGACGGGCACCTGGCCGGCTCGAGGCTTGCCCTTGCCGGGCGCGGGCTTGCCGCTTCCCAGCACGGTCATGCGTCGTTCGTCGAGCAAGGTTTGTTGCGCATCGCCGGCCTTGCCGAGCGGCGCGTCGTCGAGGCTGTATTGGCGCGGCGCGCCGAGCAGTTTCTGCTCGCGGTCCTGGTGCTTCGCGCGCCGGTTCGCCGGGGCTTGCGCGGCGCCGCCGTAGCCGGCGGCGGCCGCCGCGGGAGCGGGTCCGGCGGCGGGCGCGGCGTTCTGCGCGAAGGCCGGCATGGCCGACGTTGCAATGGCGAGAAGCATCGAGATAACAGTGCGTCGAAGCATAAGGTCCATCGTATTCCCCAGCAGCAGGCAGTCGCGATACAGCTATCGTGCGCCAGGCGGCAGGCGGGCAACCGCCAAAACGCTTGCCCGCACGGCCAGCGTGCCGAGCCGGGTAACGAGCCGCAACATAATGCAGGCAATCCGGCGGCAAGCATGCACATGCGCGCCACCGCTGCCGACGGGGAGACAACTCATGGGTAAGGTCGCCGACGATCCGCGCATCGCCCGCAGGCCGCAAGCAGAAGCCGCGCGCGAGCCGGGCCGCGTGATCGATCTGAGCCTCGCGGGCAAGGGAAACTATCGCGCGAAACGCGGCGTTCTGATCGAGCTGGTCTGGTTTGTCGTCGAAGCCTGCGTGATCAACAACAAGCTGCTGCCTTTCTCGTTCGTGCGCGTCGCGTTGCTGCGCCTGTTCGGCGCGAGGATCGGAACGGGCTGCCGGTTCGTGCATCCGCTGCGCGTGAAGGCGCCGTGGAATCTGCAAGTGGGCGATCAATGCTGGTTCGGCGTCGACGTGTGGATCTACAACCAGGCGCCGATTCGCATCGGATCGAATGTCTGCATTTCGCAGGGCACGTTCCTCAGCGCCGGCTCTCACGACATGAGCACGACGATGGATCTGCGCGTCGCGCCGATCGTGATCGAGGACGGCGTCTGGATCACGTCGAAATGCGTGGTGCAAATGGGCGTGACGATCGGCCGCTCAGCCGTGGTCACGCCTTTGTCGGTCGTGCACCGTTCGCTGGAACCGGAAGGCGTCTATGGAGGCAATCCTTGCCGCTTCATCCGCAAGCGTTTCGATTCCGTGAGCTGAACCACAGACTTAAAACCGCAGCGTCGATACGCTGAGGAGACCCAGGACGTGATCGCGGACAAGCCGTGCCCGGTCACGACATACACGTGATTGACTTGCAGTCGCCGGCCGGCGAGAGCCAGTCACGCACTCCAGAAACGCATGCATAAAGATCGGGAGCCGTGGATGTTCATCGATACTCGCACAGTCGAACCAAACACAGTCATTGAAACGACGGTCTGCATCATCGGCGCGGGGGTGGCCGGCATCACGCTTGCGCGTGAAATGTCGAAGGCCGGTGTGGATACCTGCATGCTCGAGAGCGGCGGATTCGGACCCGACGACGAAACCCGCGACCTGTATCGCGGGGAGAGCGTCGGGCTTCCCTATGCGTTCGCCGACGGTTCGCGCAGCCGCTACTTCGGCGGCAGCAGCAACTGCTGGGGCGGATGGTGCCGTCCGCTCGACCCGTGGGACTTTGAAAAGCGCGACTGGATCGCGCATAGCGGCTGGCCGTTCCGCCTCGACGAACTGGCGCCGTATTACGCGCGCACGCATGAACTGCTGAAACTCGGTCCGCAAAATTTCGA
>Ga0255336_100209_pt1 | contig 120152 bp, 125 predicted proteins | sample MeOH1_35cm_T3_17_FD_189102 | JGI IMG/M metagenome (GOLD analysis project Ga0255336, IMG submission 189102) | Sandy soil microbial communities from University of British Columbia, Vancouver, Canada - MeOH1_35cm_T3_179 | ecosystem: Engineered > Artificial ecosystem > Sand microcosm > Unclassified...
TGTTTTTGGGGGGGGGGGGGGGAAGGAAGGGAAGGGCACTGGGCTGTGCTTGGGGGAAGGGTGTCCCTGGCCCAGCTGGGTACCCAAAAAGCCAGGTCGTCATCTGCAGGCAGAGGTGGCACAACCAGCCAGAGCAGTGCAGCCACAGACCGACGTCGGCCTTGGCAGCCTCCTGAAAATGTGACGGCCATTAGCGGTTAGCGCGCTGTGGCTGAACCCTCATCCCGCAATTCGAGATCAGCCTCACTCTCCGTCCATTGCTCGTGCGCGCCCATTGTTGTTGTTCAAGAGTTGGTGGCATCATTTGTCCATCCATCAGGTATCCTCAGTCACCTGGTCACGTCAACCGTGTGCGCCTCGCCTCTCACGCGACCTCGTGTCACCATGTCGGTGCCTGGGTACGGCTCCCCGTCGTCGACAGTCACCGAGCCGAACAATGCGGCGCTGTACGATGCACGAAGGCGGCAAGCGACGGGCTCGGAATTACTCGACAACATTGTCTCAGACTCCAATTGTGCGTCATGACGGCCGACCTTCCGGCGACAATTCCCCTCTGCGGCACGAGATGATGAACTCGACCGTCCCTGGAGAGATGCTAACCCGTTGCCTGCAGTCACCCGAGATGAGGTGAGCCGGCTACAGAAGCGATTCATGAAACTGGACAAGGTCGGCATAATGGCTCCGTGAGCTGGAGTGGAGCTGATGCCGGGATGCTCTAGGACCAGAATGGCACCATTGAAAGAGAAGAGTTCCTGTCGTTACCACAAGTGTCGTCGAATCCCCTGGCAACGAGGTACGCATTTCCACACCAGACTCCGACCTGCATTCCTTTGTCTCCCTTCTTCCCTTCTCCAGCCCTGACGGACGTCACAGGATGATCGCCATTTTCGACCAAGACGGCGGGGGGGACGTCGACTTTCAAGAGTTTGTCCTCGGCCTCTCGGCCTTCTCGTCCAAGGGCAACAAGGAAGAAAAACTCAAGTTCGCATTCAAGGTCTACGACATTGATCGAGACGGCTTTATCTCCAACGGCGAGCTGTTCATCGTGCTCAAGATGATGGTGGGCAGCAACTTGAAGGATCAACAATTACAGCAGATCGTGGACAAGACCATCATGGAAGCAGATAAGGATGGCGACGGAAAGATCAGTTTTGAGGAATTCACGCAGATGGTGGAGAATACCGACGTGAGCATGAGTATGACGTTAGGTAAGTGGGAACCCGATGAGACGCTGGCCCATGATCCGGGACTGATGATCCCGCCACAGATCAATTCTGAGCCGATGGCTGCTGGAACAGCACTTGGGCTTTACATCCCACCTGACATGCATAATGACGGCGAAGAGGGAACGCGGAACGGTGTGGAGGAAACAGTCCATGACCAGGTTGCGAATACGAATGTATTCTCTCCCTTCCGACCATTCCCGTTGAGCACGACTGACCGTACCTTCATTTTACCCCACGTTTGCCAGCCCAGAGGATCAATCTGCCTTACGACTAACGTTGTAGCATGTGTGACTTACGTTATGCCCCCATCGGGTATATCTTTGCAGTCTGATGGAGAATTTCCTCACACATTCGAAGATCAGTCCGTCTCTCGATTTCGACATTCTTGTCTTGCCATTGACGGACCTCCGCATTTGCCAGCTGCCGCCCAACATGCCTTTTATTGACTCGCCGGTTGACGGAGCTCGACTCTACTATGCCGACTACGTCCCCGCCACGTTTCCGCCACCGTTTCGACCCACGGAAAATGCGACCCGAAATTTTCGAGACAGCACACTGACGGTGGTATTCATCCACGGCTGGCCCATGTCCCATCAGATGTACGAGCATTTGATGGTGCCTCTCTGCGAAACGTATGGCATCCGCTGCATCGGAACGGATCGTCGAGGCTTTGGCAAGAGTGACTGGAAAGGCCACCGGACCCAGGAGAATATCACATTCGATGTCTTTGCCCAGGACACCATCGGCATCATCGAGGCCGTCAAGCTCGAAAGATTCATCTTCGTCGCGTCAAGCATGGGCTGTGGAGAGACGTTGCTTGCTTACCACCAAATGAGCAACGAGATGAAGGAGCGATGCAAAGGTTTCGTTTGGCTGGGGCCCAGCCTGCCTTTTCCTTTGAAAACGGACGACAATCCCGCGGCGCCGGCCAGAGAGCTCTGGGATACGATTCTCGACGGTTTCCGCCAGGATCGGATCGGATTCACCCGCGCTTCCATACCAGGCGTCTTCGGCACTTCCGTCAACATCGGCATTCAACTTCCTGAGACGGCGCTGCAAAAATTTGAGTACATCGTGGCCCAGGCGGACGCCCTGGCATTGGAGCGGTGTATCCAGATCATCACCCATCGGGACTTCACGCCGGAGCTTAAGGAGCTGCACGACCGTGCCAGGCTTCTGGTGGTGCATGGAGATAGTGATCGGAGTGAGTGTGAAGCCCTTCCCTTCCCAGCGGCCACAACACGGTGGGCCGTCCGCCGGGGCTCAAGACTGACGTGGGACGGCCAACAGGTTCGCCGGCGGAGTGCAGTGCTTCCCGTGTGGCCAAATATGTTAAGCATGCTGAGATCAAGGTGTACGAAAAGGCCGCACATGGATTGTATCTCACACATGCGGAAAAGCTGACTGACGACATCCTGGACTTCGTATCCGGACTTTGATGCGGGCCTTCGCTTGAACGCGCGGACAAATCATGTTGCTGCACGTGACCGGTTCCTGCTATTCCAGGTAAGCTGACGCGAAGGGGGGAGGCTAGGCTCGGTCTGGGGTGAGAAAATGACTTGATTGGTTGGCCTCAGACGGCATAACGTTATGGGTGATGACTGTGAGTTCAGAAGGCACAGGTTCATAATCATCAAGCTGTTATCGAGATCTGTCAGTTTGTTCCTCAATATTGTACTGCAGTTTACATCCACCATTGGTCAATCAGCTTCTGAACGACTTGCCGCAGCTGGACAGGACACTGAGGTCACGGCCAACACCCTTTTGAGATCGTGGTTTTGAATCCAAGAAACCAACCACCAGTGTCTCATATGTCATTGGGCAACGAAGCGTCAAAAAGGAGAAAGGCGGCACCGGAACTGGTCATTCCGGAACGGGGAGAAGATGCCGCAGAGAGGAAGCGAGTCTTGAATGTCCTTGCTCAACGAAGATATCGACGGCGAAGGAGAGCACACGTGAAGAACCTCGAAGCTCAGGCGAGAGACGCTACCCAGCAGCGGCCTGAGGGATCAGAGCAAACCGGTTCCCTCCAGAGTTTGCAAAGGACAACCACAACGAATGGTCCTGCTTGTCTAGAAGGACCAACGGAATCTGAGTGGATTCATTCTGGCGAGACCGACAATAGCCACTCAAGCTTCGAACCTGGTCACGACCCCACATGGACCAACATGCCTGTGCCAGGGCCTTCAGAATCGAACGGTGACCCGCATCTCAATCTCGACCCATTCGAAATATACGACCAAGGTCTGATTGGTTTGTCCGTGTCAATGGACCGACACAGTGGTCCGAGCTGGGATACTCCGATCTTCCTGACGTCTCTTCCCAGCACGCCTGTGCCATCGACAACACATTCTACTTCATCCGAGAACAGCACGGGCAATGACACGACCTGGACTTTTCCGGCAGCGGCAGCAGAGTCCACGTTGTCATCGTCAACATCCACCTTGTTCTCGGCATCTGCTCCGCCACAGTCGCCCTCATTTGCACCACACCAACGACTCCAGCCGCAACATCATTTCCTCGCCCACGACCTTTCTGACCCCTTCCTTGGCACGGATGAAGCCCATCTCAAAGTCCACGAACTCAACCTCCTCCGCGGCGTCATGCTCATCGCACAACGTCTCAACATTCCTAATGCGTGGTCTCTAGCGTCTGTCTCCCCTTTTTGCACTCCTGTGTCCACAGGCGATAAATCTCTGTCACACGACAAATGGTCGCACCTCCCATCCAACCTCCGGCCGACTTTGAGTCAGCTCACCCAACCTCACCACCCATTGATTGGTAAGACTTTCTCCTGCACATTATTTGTCATCTTTCAGACTAGCCAGGCGATCTCTCTTTTCAGGCCAAAGGCTGGTGGCATCTGTTTCAGATCATCTGTCTTTGACCGGTCTCGGCTATCTAGCTTGACATCCCGTAGTTACTGACCATTTCATACACTGACTTCGCCTCGAGACCTCCTTCCTTGGCCGTCCGTCCGTGACCGGATCATCAACATCTTCGCATTACCAATATCCCTTCGGCCACCCAGTGCCCGCTCGCCGACCGCGCTGGTGGATTTGGCCTACGACATCGAAGACTCGGCTGAGGGCATCCGCATCTTTGGGCCCGACCCGTACTCCGACAGCAACTGGGAGATCGGGGAAAAGGTCTTTAGGAGCTGGTGGTGGGCCTTTGATCGGGACGTGATCAGAAGGAGTAATGAGCTGAGGGTAAGTAGAGGCGCCCCGCCATTAGGAGTCGGAGACAGCCAGGTCTCGGAGATGGTGTAATGGGCATGACGTGATTGCATAGGCCGTCGTGCTGATCGCTATGGTTAAACTGTATGATGTGTCAGGACGATGTAATGAATATAAAGCCTCCTCTATGAGACAAGCCCGATTTGAGTTTGCTCTTCAAACACGGGAGCCTTGGCATCGCCCAGTTCCACCTTTGACGTGACGCGCTTTGAGATTGGTAACTGATGTTGTTTGTATCTCGATTCCACTTGAAGGATTCCACACCGCAGTGTACATGACCAGGACGATACTAGTGGAGACAGTCAACAAACACGGAAAGATTAGATCAGGGCAAGCCAGGACACAAGACCCGGAGCTCTCGAATCTGGTTTCATGAAATTCGTCTCTGGATTAATGAACAATAGCTTTTGAACTAGCTTTGGGAGCCAGACTCCCATACAACCCAGATCCTTTGAATCTCAGATTCGTCGGTTCTACATCGGGAACATCGGGAACATCTGGACGAGTAGTACGACGACCTCACCACCACCACCACCACCACGACGTCTGTCAATATATACTTGTGATACTATCTCTCTAGTCTCACCACCACCGTGGTTCACATTCCTCCATATCTTCCCCTTCACGACAGGCTAGAACTCACGCCGACGTCGACGACATGTCCAACACACCCCCGGCCTCGAAATCCGAGTTCATTGATCTGACTAATGACTCCCCCATCGAGGCCGACGGCAATGTCAGCGATTCCACCGTCCAGGCCGATCCTATCGTTTTGCACAGTGAAGACGACGACGACGACGAAGACTTCAAACGCGCCATTGCGCTCTCGCTGCAGGACCAACATCAGGGGAAAGGTCAGAGTCAGCATCATGACCAGGACCAGGACCGGAATGAGACACCACCGCCACCACAAGCTCTCACGGCATCATCATCCAATCCTCTTGGCTTCCTCGGGTCGCTGGACCGCAAACAAATGGAGGCCGAACGCATGTCCCGGCTCAAGCGCAAGCGTGATGAAACAGGACCTCGGGTCGATGATGCCTCTCCCCAGGGACGCGGCTGTGACAAGTCTCTCTTCTCTTCCCAAAGAACTCGTCCGGTAACGGTGGCTGCTGCCGATGCTGCATCTACGGCCGTGGAGTCGGCGCCCACAACCTCGAACATGATCCAAGGATCGCTTCCAGCCCATACGACTCCTCGACCAAGGGGCGTCATCGCCTCAAGTGCCTTTACGAGTGCGACTGGACCAGCAGGAGCAGCAGGAGCACCACTACACTCTCTTCCTGGGACCCCCCTACACTTTCCTCCTGGGACCCCCCAGCGCTATCCCCGCGGCATCGTGCGCCAAACCCACTGTCCAGGCTACCCATCAACAGGTACAATCTCTTTCCGAGACGTTGTCGGCCCTGCTTCCGACTTAAAGTCCTGTCTCCTGTCCTCTTTCATCTGGGACTTTGATTGGCTCCTCCCGCACTTTGACACTCGCCACACCTCCTTCGTCTTTGTCATGCACGCCAAAGAGGCCGCTCACCGCGCCCAGCTGCACGCCGACTTTACCTCGATCCCTAACGTGAAGCTGTGCTTCCCACCTATGGACGGGATCGTTAACTGCATGCATAGCAAGTTGATGCTGCTATTCTACGACCACGACCCACGTTGTCGGATTGTCATTCCGACCGCCAATCTCACGAGCTTTGACTGGGGGGCTGGGAGCGTCATGGAGAATACGGTGTGGTTGATGGACCTGCCTTTGAAACAATCATCCTCACCGGGCTCAGGCCACGAAACCATCACCACGACCAGGCCACGAGACGGTGCAGAAACGGGTTTTCAGAAAAGTTTGACCGCTTTTCTCAAGGCCCAAACGGCCCCGACCGACGTGATTCGGAAGCTGCAGCGCTATGACTTCAGCAACACCGCCGACGTCGGCTTCGTGCACAGCATAGGGGGAATGCACGAGAAAGACGAGTGGAGGACCACAGGACACTGCGGGCTCGGTCAGACCATCAGCGAGCTCGGGCTGGCCACCTCGGAACCTATTCAGATTGACTATGTCACGTCTTCTCTCGGGAGCCTGAACGACGAGTTTATGCGGTCCATGTTTCTTGCGGCACAAGGCGATGACGGCCTGACCGAGTATACTCTGAGGACAGCGAGGACTTTGCCAGCAAAGCGCGTCGGCGACGACTGGAGAGACAAATTTCGTTTCTACTTTCCCAGCCATGCCACCGTCACGGCATCCAACGGTGGACCAGCGGCCGCGGGAACGATTTGTTTCTCCACCACATGGTGGCAAAGCTCCCGCTTCCCCAAGGGCAACATGCGAGACTGCGTTAGCGTGCGTGACGGACTACTCATGCATAATAAAGTACGTGTCTCTTTGGGCCGAGCGGACGCCGCCATCTCCAGCTAATTTGTCATCTAGATCTTGTTCGTGAGGTATCCCAAGGTGAAGCTTGTCGAGTCCGACGACAGCGACGTTCACGGGGGACACTCTCGACACACTCGATGGGCTGGATGGGCCTATGTGGGCAGCGCCAATCTCTCTGAAAGTGCTTGGTGAGTTGAGTCGAGTCCGTTCGACAGGATACCCAGCCATCGTCCCGCGGTGATACTGACCCAAGTCCATGTTTAGGGGTCGACTTGTCCGAGACAAACGGACCAAAGCACCGAGGCTGAACTGTCGCAACTGGGAGTGCGGAGTGGTCATCCCCGTCAGAGCGTCGTCGACAGGGACAGACATTGTTGGTGACCTCGACGTCTTTGCCGACACCGTCCCCGTGCCGATGATACATCCAGGAGCCGAGTACGACACGCAGAAGCCATGGTTTTTTGGTGGATGAATCCGCTCGACGCGGGCAAAAAGTGGCTCCCGGGCGGCCGGACCGAGGAGGCCTGTGCAATTACCCAACCACACCTCAACAGAAACCGACGAATAAAACCGACCATGTTGGGCGGCGTCGCATCTGGCAGGAGAGAGACAGATCTAGACTCTGAAGAAGACGGCCACGATGACACCGACATATCATAGAGCAGGGGGGTTTGCGCGTCGCGACCAGTCCGGGCCCCTCTTCCCTGGCTCCCATGCCTCGACTTATGGGTGGGGGGCGAGCAGCCTCTAGGCTCTGTTGGTGACACCTGCTGGTGGGTGGCTGCAAGCTGAATAAGGGCGCCCGGTCCACCTGCATCGGAGCTGGAGCGTCGAGCTCAAGGTCCGTCTGATCGTTCATGGACCCCGGCGACGGTGCGGCAATGCAGGACAGTGCTGTTTAACGGGCAAAAGACGATGTTGACCGGACATGACTCGCAGAGACGGTCAAAATTGCATGTCAGAAGAAAGTTTCCCAAGTCAAGGGTGCCCGTGGGTTGCAAGAGCCATGCCAAACCGGGTAGCAGCCAAGCCTGCTGTGTGTCGAGCGAGACTCTGGGTGCACATGCCTCGTGCATTGGTGGCGGCCAGGGTCCATGGCCATCAGCTGGGCGTTGCTGGCGTGGTGGAACAGCAGATGTCTTTCGCCGGGCATCGAGCTGACCGACCAAGCCCCGACTCCAAGGTACGAGGAGCAAGTGACTGGTGACGAACAGATGGAACCATGGTGGCCAACATCTCGACCTCCGAAAGAGTACAGAACCATCACAACGATCATAGCATCACCATCATACAGCTCCCAGCACAGAGACCGATCGGCGATGGGAGAAGAGCCACAAGAAGAGGGGTACCCCCGGTCCCTGCCCCTACTTGCCGGGGCCTGAAGAATCGACTCCAGACCATCCATTCTGTGGTCCCGAATGACAGTTCAACGCAAATTTGATTCGCTCGCGTGCGCCCTTTCTGTTTCTCTGAAGGGTCGTCCCGAACTATCATTTTCACGATCGTTTTCGGTCGCACATGCATGTTGCACCCTGGCAGAATGTCGGGTATTTTGCATCCCGTCCTTTTGACGTAAAAGCGAGATGAGCATGACTTATATTCGGGTGGGGTTCCACGCAGACACAAGAGGGCTTGTTTTCGCCTCCGCAGGCGGGGAGACTGGACAGAGAGTTAATCTTGCAGATGTTGTCCTGGTCGGCCCGGACTTGCAACTCCGAAAAGCACTTGGCTCGAAGGTCACGGCCCCGTCCGCTGGGTCATCGAACGCAGTGCGCCATGGTGGGATGGCGGTTTCGACGTTACCTGGCACCAAGTCCAAGGGCCGGGAATTGGATGCCGTTGTCGGAGGGGAGTTGTCCTCCCCCTTCTCTGCCGGACGCCTTTCGTCAGGAGACCGCGAGGATGCTGGCCAAAGACGACCAAATGCGAATGAGTAACGCTCGGGCGTGGGTGGTGGGTGACGGTGGATACAAGGTAGGTAGTAGTGGATGCATTATGACCAGGCCGTCAGTTGGTGGCGCTAGCCTGTGACACTTTGGCGATTGGAGGATAGGTGATGGCCTACGGGAGTGCTATACACACCAGGCCGCGTGCCGCCCTGGACAAGCTGCCAGTCGCTCTGCCTGGCACAGCACCGCATGCGATATCCACACGAGTTCGACATCACGGGCGACGACTTGCTCGGTGCTTTCCCCGCCAAGTGGAAACCGGGTGGGGCGACAGAGAACCACCGTGTGAGGGATGAAGGTGGCGAAACAGGGGAGACCCAGGTCGGACGACCGAAAGAATTTCTTCGGCTTGGTGGCTGTAGGAATGGCTTGCAGTAGCGCAAGCCCCAGTTCCCTCTGCTCGGTGCAACTCACCTCCCAGCGGCCAGGCTGAGAAAGACCGAAGTTGACCGAAGGCACTAAGAGCCGTGAGCGCTCTGCTGCCTCCTGGCGATTGTGCACGGCGACGATGACGACGGTGAGTGAGGAGGAAGAAAAAGAGAAGAAGATGAAACTTGATAACGATCTACAGTCTCGATCCCAGCAACAGGAACGGTGTCGCCTGTGTTGCTGCCAGCCAGTGAACCTGCGAACCATTCTCCTGGGACGATGCAGGGCATGCCAGCACATTGACGAGGAGCTAAAACTAGCATTGGTATGCCGAACCTCTCACCTGGGTTGCACAACGAAGCCCCGTCGCCAACAGCACAGACCGTAGTCGCAGTTCGCCAGGATGTCAAGATCACGGTCGCCCACTACCGCTACTACTACCACCACCACCACCACCACCACCACCACTGCTGCCGCCGCCTCTGCTCTTAATGTTGAATCGATAAGTCTGGCTCTGGCTCTCAGAAAGTCGCCGACCGAACTTGACGGTCTACAGTCAGCTGCGACTTGGGAGTTGGGATTTTATTGACCATTGATGCTTAAGCTATGGCCAGGAGAGCTGTTCCTTCAGAGACAATTTCCAGACTCCATCTCCTTGCGCTGAAGCAGAAGCCAGGCAGCCGTCGTCTTGAAGAGCAAAGAATCCGTCTAGGAAGTGTCTGATCTGGCCCTTGAAACCAAGCGGTGCCAGAAGTAGGGCCGTGCAGAAGGCCAGTCCGACAGGCCCGCTGCACTAATGATCACGCCCGCCATCCCTGTTAAGCTGAGCAGCGCATGCCACCCCCCCCCCCCCCCCCCCCAACTCGACAGATGACAGATGGCCGCTGACTCTCAGTCTGGACTGGAGGACCAGAGACAAAGTCCAAAGTCCGTATGGTGCTCTTGCCCGTGGCCTACAGTCTGCAGCGCATGAAACGGTAGAGGGAGTTGATGAGGGCTGCAACTCCTGTCTTCGTTGACCGCTATCCGCCGCAATCGGGGAGTGGACGGGCTGCTGCCGAGGAGGGGAAAAAGGGGACCCGTGCTGATCGGCATCTGAGGAACGCATCAGCATTTCCCACTTTCCCATGGCGGAAGAACGACCCGGGTTGGGCGCTGGCTTGTTCAACAGCGATACAGGCACACTGGTCATCCGCTGGGTCTGCGCTGACCTGCACTGGCTGGGCCGTTTGTGTCTCTTCGCCCAACTAGGAGGGCGAAAGACATACGACGACAACAAAGACGACAATGACAACAATAACGACGCCAACGACTATTACCACCACTGTAACACCACACCACCACTATCACCACGCGGATACCACGATGACCAAGTTCTGCTAAATGTCGCAGATCCGACGCCCACAGCCTCGGCGCCCAGGCAATACACCAGCTACAAGTGGCCGAGCGAGAATGGAGCGGCCGGGCTCTGCATCGACACCCCCCACTGCTTGCAGGGGCACCCATCCTTCCTTCACGATGTGGTCCCCTATCACACACAGTACTGCCCCTCCTCCCCCCCTCTCCAAGGAGTTACTCAACACCGCACGTTTCTCGTCCTCTACTCGCCTCTCGACTTCGCGCATCTGGCCCCAAACGGCGTCGCTCCCCAAGGCGCAACGCTTAGCCCGTAAACGGCGGCCTGCTCCACGCCACGGTGCAGAATCCCGTCCCCCCGTTGTCTGCAAGTGGCCTACAGAAGGGACTATTGTTGCCTGCTCCGAGGAGAAGGGGGGAGGAGGAGGAGGAGACACGACGGAGGAGACACGACGACGGACAACGACTCCGCTGGATACGAGCGATCTTTTTTGGCCTCTATCCACCTTTCCCGGTCGGCTCCCTCGCAGTAGCTAACGCCCAACCCTGCCTCGCGCATCGGCCTCGAACATCAGGCCAGCAATCCCCCCACAAGGATGCCAACATTCTAGAGTCCATGTCGGACCTGGTAGAATTGCCGGACTCAAAAAGCCATTGTGACCCACGTTCTCTAGCCACAGTTCTGGCTGCCGTTCGTCTTCCGCAAACTCAATCTTTCTTAGTCATTCCCGCTCGCCTGCTGTCAGTCACCACTCTTCCCTTCCCCAAAAGAAGACAGTCCCGCACTGCCGCCGAAAGTAAAATCGCTCGTCTTTTCCGCTCGTGCCACACCGGCAGCGTCCTCGTGGCCAACGACGGAGAGAGACAGCCCTTCCGTCTACAGTCAGCAGCGATCATTGGCCGGGATCCCGTCGACCACATCTCCACCACATCCCCGGCTGGAGGGGGTGAACATTCAGCATCAAAAGCACAACCCGACACTGGCCGCCGCTCACTGACATACGCCTCCGCAGCGCGCTAGCTATTCGGCCCAACTAGCCGGCCACCCAGACAGTAGGCAGGCAAGCAAGCAGCTGTCAACTTCCACATCCGCTTTCGCCGCTGCATTAGACAAGGTGCATTGGAACCGTCGCCTTGACGCGCTCACTCGACTTCCAAACGGAGTTGTACGATCGGAAGCTAGAACCCTATATATCTTTCGACAGGGCTCTTGCTTGGATTGACTTCCAGGCACTTGACTTGGCAACTTGGATCGCGGAGGCTGTGGTCTCGTCTGTCCCCAGTGATCAACGGCCCATCGCTGGTCTGAACTCTGTCTTCTTGAGACAGCCTAAGGCGCCCCCCACCAGCAGGCAGGCAGGCAGGCAGACTGGCAGGCTGGCTACCAGCGTTTAGAACTTCAGCCGCTTCGCGCCCCTCTATTGGCCTCTTGACGGCGAAGCCGATTTTTTCTCTCTCACATTTTTCCCCTCTCCTCTTCAGATTACTTGTGCGGCGATCGGGCCCGCGCTCCGTGACCGGCCAGCGATCTGAAGCCGGCGCGTGTTGTCTGGGGTTCCCCTAAATTCAAGCTCGACCGAATTCCGAAAAACTGTCGATTCCCAGGTATTCGCGACGCTGGCGGGGACTTCCAGTGGTGGGCCGTTGCCAGAAGAACACCATGTCTTCTGGCGGAGCAGCGCTCCAGCCGACATTTCAAGGACATGTGGCCACGACGCAAGACGCTCTCATCCTTTTCGAGGCTTGCCTGCAAGGTCACCTGTCCCATGTCCCAAGACGACCGCATGATCGAGAGCGAAGCTCGCTGATCAGGAGTGGCTGTGTGTTCATCTACGAAGAGAATGCGTCCGGTATCAAGAGATGGACAGACGGGGTGACATGGAGTCCGAGCCGGATCCTGGGCAATTTTCTGGTCTATCGCGAGCTTGACAAGCCCTTTCCGCCCGGGGAGAAAAAGCGCGCCATGAAGAAGCAACAGCGTAGGCCCAGCCGACCTGGTGAACCATACCCCAGCCCTGACGGAAGCTTTTTCGCAGATAGCCAGTCCTCCTCCTTTGCGGGCGAGCGACAACCGTCCGAGGTGGAGAGACAGCTGATCGGCTCGCTCATCGATTCCTACGGCTTCAAGCAGGACGGCCTGGTCAAGAAAACGATGAGTGTGACCGTCCAAGGGGTCACCCATCATCTGGTCTCATACTACAGCGTCGCCGATGTCATGGCCAACAATCTTCGCACCCCCTCGCAAACTGAGAATCTCCAGTACATCCGACCTCGACCGGAACTGACGTCGAAGCAAAGCTTTCGCGCTCCCATCGAGGAGGCCGACGACATCACGGACGGGCCTACAGCATACGGCTACCGACTGGGGCCGCATGGATATATGCATGAGTACAAGACCCAGTATTTCGTACCTCAGGGTTACCCTCCTCTGGCGCAGCAGCCGCAGCCCGGCGTGGGCGCATATCCGGGGAGCGTGCCCTCCATGCCACCGACTTACCTCCCGACGTCGGTTCCCGCGCCACAGATGCAATCCCAGCGGAGCGATTATGGTCAATACGACCACACGGCGTACAATCGACCTTATGATTCGCTGACGAATCCGCTTCCTGCCACGTCGCGGAGCATACCTGCGACGCCAGCCTCGACCATGGCGCCCGGCATGACCGATCGAACTCCCACCCAGCCAGCGATGTATCCTCCGATGAGCATGCAGCGTCCAATGACCAGTCTCAGTCCCGTGTCGATGGATTCCCGACACGACGTGCCGTATAGATCCAACCCGTACCCGGTCACCTCGACTGCGCCCGCGCTGGAACCACAAAGGCAAAACCAGCCCTCGCCGAATCATCTCAAGTATGAAGACCGTCGCGATTCTGCCCATCAAGGCTCACAGCTCTTCTCGAGTTCCAGGTCCGCGTACTATTCAGATGCCTCCGCACAAGCGATGCCGAAGTCGCAATACACACCGGGCCCGCCAATGGGTCACTGGACAGGCCCCGGTCATGCGTCACAATGACAGCGGGGGCAACTTTCCACTCTCCATGCTGAGGAGCGTTAGAGAAACAAGAATTCTCGCGTCCAGTCGCGAAAGAGCGGGCCAGCAAGACGACGATAGTCTTCATACGAAAAAGATTTGTGAATCAGCTCGGTGCCACACTCTGAATTTTCCGAAGAAACAGTCCGCAGGACTTGAAAGGCCCTGCTTCATCGGATAAGCAGTGCAAAGAAGCCAGATGTCTCTGAATTGTCTGCCATGGTGCATCTTCCCGAGCTTCCAGGTTTCCTGCGGACGCAAAAGTATTTGGTGCCCTCACTCACTCGAGGACTCTCAGAGTGTTACTCGATGCATCTGTGGCCTTGTCAAGAGAGGTCTCGTGGTGATGGTGCCGACGTCTCGTCTGATCGAGACATCAACTTGGAAGATGAAAACTGACCAATGCGAGCCATGACCAAGGCTGCAGGTGCACAGGCTAGGCCGAAACTTGGGCTGTGACTGTGAGGATGTATATATTGCTCCAAATATTTGCTGCAAGAGCGACGAATGGGGAAGGGCGAAATCGATGAGGAACGACCGGGCTTCTCTGAGACGCCTGGTTATGCAATACCAGTCTGGCGATCGAAGAATGTGTATCAGCTGGTTGCTGCAAAAGATGATTTTGACGATAGGGAGGATGGCTTCGACCGCCTCCTTTTACTGGATTACAGGACAGTCTTCATGGAATAGGGAATGGATAGGTATGGCAGGTCGATCCTAGATCGGGTTGGGGTTGGCAATGCGTAAATGAACGAATGAACGAATGAAGGATGAAGGAATAAATGAACAAAGTGCTAAGCTACAAGACGCTAGACGGCGGTTGCGTTGTGTGCCCATGAACAAAATAAGGATAATAACGAGGTCATCCTGTGCAATCAATGTGCCCAATTGGAACTGCACCTGAATTCTTGCCCTTCATCCTTATTTCAGTGATATGAATGTCATCTGCGCAGGCCATGTGAAGCCAGCTGTGTCTGGTTTCGAGTCGGAAGACGAAAGACAAAGTCCAATCAATCCCATCAACCAATCCAATCGATGTAAGGGTAGAACGGGATCAAAGGAGCAGGAGAAGGACGTGGTGTTGGCTGTGCTGTTGGCTGTTGGCTGTATTCTGTTCTAACTTATTTCTTCTCTCTCTTTTTGTTTCTTACTCCCTTAAGAGGATGGCCCGATGGGGTGGATACGGCGAAGTGGAAACTTAACTGCTGGGTGGGTGAGTGGATCCTGGTTTGGTTATATGGCTTTAGTTTTTTTGGCTGCTTGTTGTTTGTTCATTGCGAGGCGGAGGAAGGCAGGACAGGGGAGAGAGGGCGATTGATAAGATGGATCCATGATGTAATACCATGCGACATGATGCGACATATCATCGAACGCTGGTTCCAAGGCTTCGCATCGGTCCAAGGTAGAGGGTGACTCTGGAAAGGGAGTCAGACTGGAAGTGAGCGGACGAAGCTGGTTGTAGGTGGCTGATTGGGAATGGATGGATGGAATTCTGCGGATGGTCGCGATTTCCATATAGCTTTTGCTTTGATGACCGTTTATTTTCCCTCAATCTCATCTTCTAGTTAGTGCTTTCAATTGGCCAAGGAAGATACGAGAGGTGCGAGGGCGAGAAATAGTGACAGTGATGACGAAGCCAACTAAAGAGCAAATTTCAGACGGAGATTACGCGTATGAAAATAATAGGGGGGGAGAGATGTCATGCCACGTGAGACAGGCGTTAAGACCTGGCAACTTGACGGAAGCTATTGCTCTTTGGGTCCGCTGAGTGCATGGCTTGTGATTCAGCAGGTTTGGTCGACCTTGCCGTTGGGTGCTAGGAGCGATGACTTTGAGTGGCAAGCCCACAGACAGATAGACGGGGTATAATGATAGTCTTGGAGTGGTGATTGTCACGACCTGACAGAAGATATTAGACTCGAAAATAGGGTGTGGTGGGCCGTGGAGTCATTTAGTCTGATCGCGAAGTTAAAATACTGAAGTCAAATTTCCAGGTCTCTCCGCCAAGACCAGTCACCAGATTCATATAGCACTAACGATCGGTCGCCTCAATTTGATGGAGATGATTCCTTTTGCTCGCCAGGGGCCGTCCACAAAAGTTAAAAATTTGGTGTGAGAGTGTGAGAGAGTCTAGCTCGGCTGAGATCGCCATCATACTGCGCCCTACACGACGCAATTCTACGGTGCTGTCACTTTCTGCTGGTGGCCGGTGTCCTGGACATGTCAACAGCGGCGTCATCATCACATTTGGCCGCCAGTTCGGACCGTCCAAGTCAAGGCCAGATTCCAGGCCCGTCGTCGCAAGCGTCACAGACGCAACGCACTGTCGAGGCCAAGGCGGCCTTCACGGCCTCGCTCACTTCGGTTGCGGCCAACATCGACACCGAGTTGCAGGCCCGAGCGAGAAACATTCATGCTAACACGGAGCAGTTGAGCAAACAGGAAAAAGACCTGCAGAAGGAGACCAAGAATCTGGTCAAGCAGGGGGATGCCATGCAGAAGCTGGTCGACAGGACTCGGAGGGAGCTGCAGAGAACTGACTTTGGTGCTGGACTGGAATCTGGGTTAGAAGAGGCCAGGTTGGAGGATGCCATGGCGGATTTGGATCGGGACCTTGCTTTGATCGAGGAGACCTTGAGGATCGTAGAGGAGGGGAGTGAAGGTGAGGAGGAATATGAAATGACACATGAAGATGGCACGTCGAGTGCTGGTGGTGGCCGAGTGGTATGAACGGGAGGTGAGGTCGAAGTGAAGCTCCGGCTCTCTTTTTGATTCATGATTGGCACGAGCTTACGACTGCGCCTTTTCTCACTTGGAATGTCTTGGGTTTGAAGAGCACCATTCTCGCCGGTTTCAAAGCTATGGGTTACATGGCTCTGATGTGAGGGAATTTCATCGGTCGCCGTCACAGATGGCGTTCAATTTCCAGCTGACTCAGGCGGGTATATCGCGATCAGCAATTCGACGGTGGCAGCTGAGGACCAGGCAAGACTTTGATGAGCGGATGGCGACTTTTCGAAGCAGCAGTCTCCAAGGATGAACCTGCCATGTCCGTCTCTTTTGGTATTGCCTCCACTCCATTATGTTGAACGGAATGTTCACCAAAAGTTGCATGGATGGCCTCTCGTCTTGCCGCTGTTGCCGTTCACGAAGCTTTAGAACTACTCAAGGCGTCAAGGTTTCTTTGATCGCCAGATCTAAAGAGCAAGTAGTCAAGGCCATCACTGGGCCCCCAGTCTGGGACAGCAAATCTATATCCGGGTCTGGTACAATATAACACGAGGTACACCCCACTCATACTCTTCAATCTCTTTCCACTTTAAACCTATTGAGCACCTACAAGCATTGTCTGGTCCGGCTTGATCTCGTTATATTGTCCTACATATCGCATGACGTAGCATTGTTGCTGCAGCCTTGGCCACTCGGCCAATCGGAGCTCTTTCTCTCCGCAGAACACTCGATATCCTCAACAGTTACCAGCGAGCGACTGCTCCTGCAGAGCAACCTATCGGCCTGTCTGTCTCTATGTTGTCCGTATTCAGGGCGCAGCCAATTGTCGAACTCAAACCACGAGACAAGTCCAAGATCGAGTCGATCATCTCCCACAGTGACCAGCTTGTCGTCGGCCTTAATACGGGCGCGCTGCGCATCTATCGCGTCAATAATCCGCCTTCGCCTGCGGCAGAGTCTGACGATCCTCAAAATGATGAGAGCTCGACAATCGAAGAACCCGCTCCGACGACGAGACCGTCGGAATTGCTGAGAGAGTACGAGAAGTTCTCCAGGCACAAGATCGAGCAGTTGGCCGTCTTTCGCGAGGCCAATATCCTAGTATCCCTGAGCAATGCGCTGGTGTCGATCCACGACCTGGGCACATACGAACTGCAGGAGCAGTTGACCAAAACAAAAGGCGCGACTACCTTTGCCGCCACGAGCAACATTGTCAAAGATGCGCCGAGCGGAGTGCCGACGTTGGTCAGTCGGCTGGCCGTTGCCGTCAAGAGAAGGCTGCTGCTGTGGTCCTGGCATGACGGCGAGCTGTCGGGCGACGCGGTTGAGATCGCGCTGGCGAGCAGTATCAAGTCGCTCACCTGGGCCACGGGGACCAAAATCGTGGCTGGTCTGACCGCACACTATGTCATCGTCGACGTGGAGAGTCAGGGTGTCAAAACCATCGTCGGTCCGGGCAGCATCGGTGGGACGCCCGGCCAAGAGGGTGGAAGGCTGGGAGGGACCATGAGCTATATCGGCATGGGGGCGATGGTTCCGACGCCCTTAGCGACGGGCTTAGGCGAGAACGAAATGTTGCTCGCCCGGGACATCAATACACACTTTATCGATCGCGATGGTGAACCTGTGGGACGACGACAGATCCCTTGGCATGCGGCTCCTCAGGCCATTGGATATTCATATCCCTATCTTCTTGCACTGCAAGAGCCGGGCAAAGGCATCCTCGAAGTGAGAAATCCACAGACGTTGACCCTGCTTCAGTCCATTGCTCTTCCGGGCGCCGTCATGCTGCAGGTTCCCAATCCGAGCGTCAGCCTGGCACATCAAGGGAAAGGCTTCTTGGTGGCCGGCGAGAGGACCATATGGAGAATGCAAGGCCTTCCCTACGACACCCAAATTGATGCGCTTGTTGAGGCGGGTGCGCTGGACGAGGCGATCAGTTTACTGGACATGATCGAAGGAACCCTGATCCAGAATAAACCGAACCGTCTCCGCGAGATCAAGATGCAGAAGGCCCAGCAACTGTTCGACGAGAAACGGTTCCGAGATGCATTAGACCTCTTCACCGAGGTCTCTGCACCTCCCGAACGAGTGATCAAGCTCTACCCTGCCATCATTGCCGGACATCTGGCCGTCGGAGAGAAGGGCCATGAGGAGAGAGAGGATGCCGAGCCAGATATCAAGCAGATGTCCCCGAAGAAAACTCCTCCCAAAAAAGCCGAGTCGGTCACAAGTGCCGCAAAGGGGGCCAAAAACCTGCCGTCCGACGTGGCCGATTCAGCAAGTGTCCAGAGCGCAAAAACTGAGGACGCATCAACCACCGACGGGCTCTCTCCGAAAGAGCTGAAGATTGCGGTGCGCGAGCTTCAAGCTTTCCTCGCGGACGTCCGCCGGCGTTTACAACGATTTTTCAATCCCGATCAATCGGTGAAGAAGTTAGGCGAGGTTCAAGGCAATGCTCAGTTAGAAGACATCCGACAGGTCACGGAACGGTTGCTTGGTCTGTCCAGTCTGGACGACGTCGATCTGAGCGAGAAACTTCTCGACACAGCGTCCTTGGTGGATACAACGCTGTTTCGAGCGCACATGTATGCCACTCCCTCCCTTGCAGGCTCGTTGTTTCGCATTTCCAATTTCTGCGACCCGGATGTGGTCATGACGAAACTCGAGGAAACGGAGAGGTACAATGACCTGATCGACTTCCTGTATGGTAAGAGACTACATCGGCAGGCCTTGGAAAGGTTGCAGAAGTTTGGGAAGGCCGAGGAGACCGAGCATGTCGATCCTCAGCTCCGTGGGCCCGCGCGCACCGTGTCATACCTTCAGAGCTTGCCATCAGAATTGATTGACCTGATCTTTGAATTTGTCCGATGGCCCCTGGAAGTCGACCCAGCGATGGCGATGGAGGTGTTTATGGCCGATACCGAAAACGCCGAATCGCTACCTCGTGACAGAGTTTTCGCATTCCTCGAGCCCATCGACAAAGGGTTGGCCCAGAAGTATCTCGAGTACGTCGTGGACGAATTGAACGATCTGACGCCCGACCTACACCAGAAGTTGGTCGTCCTGTACCTGGACAGGCTGAAGGACCCATCCATCAGCGACACGGAACGCGACGAGCTCCTGGACAAGTTCATGACCATGTTGAGGAACTCGACCCAATATTCGCCCGTGAAGATCTTGGGCCTCCTCCCCCGGGACGATGCCACCTTTTTCGAGGCCAGGGCGATCGTTTTAAGCAAGATGGGAAATCACAAACAGGCCCTTGAGATTTATGTCTTCAAACTGAGAGACCCCGGCAAAGCGGAAGAATATTGCAACCAGACCTATTTAGACGAGACGATCAATGGCACCAGCAAATTGTCATTGCGTCGGAAGCCGTCAGCGACAGATCCGGTGGACGAGCAGTCGTCCATCTATCACGTGCTCCTCAACCTGTACCTCCATCCCCCCAAGGGCGAGGAGCCTCTCTTTCGACCGGCAATCGAGTTGATGGCCAAGCACGGCGCCAGACTACCTGCCAGCTCGACGCTGGAACTGATTCCGCCGGAACTGTTGGTGCGAGAGCTAGAATTCTATTTCCGTGGTCGAGTACGGCATGCGAATAGCATCACGAATGACTCCAAGGTGATTGCGGGTTTGAGAAAAGTGGATGCGATGCGAGTGCAAGCAGCCTTGTTGTTGGGAGATGGCGTTCCTTCTGGTGGTCGGCAGAGAAAGGTGCGCATCCATGAAGATCGTGTCTGTGGTGTCTGTTATAAAAGACTGGGTGGCAGCGTTATCAGCGTGTTTCCGGAGTAAGCTCTGCGCATGCCCTTGATCTCCTCTCGCACTGACATATCCAGCAATTCCGTGGTCCATTTGGGCTGTGCCAATCGGAGACAGAACGAGTTGTCCAGCAAGGCGTGAGGATGGAAGCGGTCGTCCTTGGTCGACCTCCGGAATGTGTCGGTTAGGGTTTGACGTGGCGAATCTGTCAGCGCGGTCCCGTCCCATGTCGACCGTGTCTCTACTTCCTCATGTCTTTCAAGCTTCATCTCCTTCAGCGGCCTCTTCCCCATAATTTTCCTCCTCCAGCTCCTCCCCGGACTTCTGCGTGGCTCCGCTTACTCCATTCTGCGCACCGCTGGCCTTCTCCTCTTCCATTTTGACCGTCAGGAAAGCGTTGATGTCCTCTTGAAGTTTCTTCGTCGAGGCGCCAAGTTCGGCGAGATAGGCCGTCCTGCTTTGCACGTCGGAGTCGGAGGCAGGAGCTGCTGACAAAATAGTGTAGCTGAAGTCTCGAGACGTCGAGGGAGAAGTATAGGTCCCTTGAATGGTTGCGGCAGGATCGTTAGCATTCCCCGCCATCATGGGAGGTAGGCTGGGTGCGGCGGGTGCGCAATCGAGGAAAGGATGTGTGATTTGGAGTTTGTTTCCCGCAGCAGAGTGGGGGTGCATTTCACCTGTGAGGCCACCGACGCCCTTCACCTTCAAGACATCTCTTACCACAGCATGTACAGTATGTACCGACGATATGAGTGCTTTCTTTTCTTCGCCCCGCTATTGTCATCCTGTTCTCTCTCGGTAGAGGCTGCAGATGCATTATGGATCGCTGCCTAATCGCCTTCTAACCCCCAGCTCAGCCCTCACCCATCGCCGACAACAACAACACCCGGCCTCATGGGCAGGTGGCAGCGTCGCGGGTCAAGAGTCGTGGGCATTCGCAGGATAACGCGCGACAAGGATTGAAAAATGGAAGCACCATCTCAACGCCGCACTGGTCTGCGGTCTCCCGTTGTTCCTCCTCTTCATGCCTCTTCTCCGGATCCGTCTCGATCGTCCTCAAAAGAGAGTCATCGTCCGGGGTCGAGTGGAAGCGACACGTCGGCCTCCTCCAACCTGTCTGTGCTCAAAAGACCGCCTTACCACCAGCAGCTTCCGATATTTTCTTCCCACAACAACAGCAGCAACGTCTCGTTGCCTGTCTACAACAGACCGTCGGCACAGTATATGCCTCAAGATGGCGCGCGGAAAGGGTCGCCCTTAGGACCTCCGCCAGAGCATCGGAAACATCGTCCTCGACAGCATTCGCAGGGTTTCTTTGAACCCTCGATGCCCTCGGCCTCTCTCGCCAGCCAGTCTGCTCTACCCGACCATGCCGGGCTCACGGCGTCGCAGATTGCGGCTCAAGCGGCCATGCAACATTTGAACGCGGCCAGTCACACGCGTCGCCGATCGCAAACGGTGCCTTTCCCGCAAGAGCAGAATCAGCCGAATGATCAGCGCAGCAGTCGAGGCTCTTCGCAGGATAGTCAGCAGAGATCGCCGGGAATCGCGGAGCAGCAAGTATATCGAAACGGTTTGGTTGGCAATAATGCAGCCACCACGGCAGCGAGTGCGGCCTTTCCACGAAGTTTCGCGACAATTACTTCCACCTCACACGGAGAAGAGAAAGAGTCCAAGAAAGGGTTGAAACGGTTCAGACCAAAACACATCGTGCTGTCGAGGGACAAGGAAGCCAAGGACAAGCCAATGGTCTCTCCTAACAAGATCGTTCCACCGAGTGGATTGTCCAAAGTGGTCAACGCGTCCACCACCAGCTTAGCTGACTCCCTATCCTCGAACAATTCGACCATGTACCAATTAGGAAATCCTTCTTCGTCGACCATCATCCCGGCCCCAGAGCAAAAGGACAAGTCTCACAAACACCATGGTCTCCGGCAGAAACTGAAGATCAAGGACAAAGAAGACCATCATGGACTACTGCTCTCTTCGGCCAATTCAAACTCCAGACCGGTCGACGTCAACAATCCTCAATCGCTGTATTCTTTTGCCCCGTCGTCTCCCGTCCCGAGTTCGTCTTTCGCGAAATCAGTGGCCGGCCTCGACCTCCGACATGGTGGTCGCGCCCTACGAGAAAAGAAGAAAGAAGAAAAGGCTCAAGCCAACGCGGCTCTGGAGCAGGTATATAGTCGCGGCGAAAGTGATACTTCGGAGTGGCCCTCTCTCGGGGCTAGCTTTGCCAATCAGTCCACAGCCACGTTCGCCCCTTATTCGAACAGTGAAGTCAGAGAGACTCTGGCCAACTTTGGTCTCAACAACATGACCGCCGAGGATGCGTGGGACTTTCTCAAGGCCAAATTGCTGCCCGTCTTTGAAGGAGAGGACGTGCGCATCGCGGTGGAAGACCTGAACAGACTGGTTCACGTCCACATTCAGTGGTGTGTGCAGAAGCGCGATCCCAGTATTGTGATCGGCGATCTCGATGACCTGTTCAAAACGGGGTTTCTCAGTCTGAACCGCACTCTTCATTCTGTCCCTGACGACAGGCTGGTGCCCCATTTGGTGAGCATGTGGATTCTGGTCTTTGGCACCGTCCTACCCTTTATGCAAGCCGTTTTTCTGCCGCTCGACCAAGAATTCAAGGGGAGAGGCACTATCCTCACCAGCCCGAGGATGGCTGCTGAATTTTGGGGGGCTCTTCCGAGCGCCGAAAGTGGCCGCCGTCTGTCCTCCTCTCTGGATGCGGGAGGTGGCTCCGGCACAGATGTGGCCGGGGGCGAGGAACTGGAGGTCCGACGCATGTTATTGATTACATTCAGAGACACCATCATCCTACCCCGTTTCGACCTGCTGAAAGCGACCTTTTCCCGATTGAGTCTGGAGAGTATCAACGCCACCCTGGCCCACTTTGAGACGGGTGGGAGAACCCGCGGTAACAGCGGCGGCAGCGATAGACCTGGAACATCGCATAGCCTGGATCCCACCTATGCGAGCTACAATTCTCAGACCAGCACATTGCTCGGCACCACCAGCTCAGGGGGAAGGTCTCGGGCCCCGTCGAGCCTCTCGACGGCCAGCCACCCTGCCCAGGATGTGGCATTCCAGTCGTTCAGCTCCCCTCCGACAGCACGACCCACCGACAGCACCAGCTCGCAGGTGACCGAAACAGTGGGGCGTATGTTGCAGTGCCTGTCGGTGCTGTGCAGCGTGCAGACCATGGATGATGCGCAGTCGAAGATGGAGGATTTGACGAAGCAATTGAAGTTGAACTGGCTCGGGAGAGGCAGGACGGGGAGAAACAGGAAGGGATTCGTCGGCAGCCGGGTCAAGCCGATGGGAAGTGTCAGAAGCACCATGAGAGGGTTTGAGAGAGAGAGAGATGGCAGTCCCACGCCGACGCCGACGAGGCAAGGAACCGTCAGCAGACAGGGACAGAGCGATGATCGGGGCGTGGGTTGATACTTGTCAATGACGGTGGAGGATGTCTTTCTACTTGAGCATTAGCCGGCAGGGCAGGTGGCATTTATGGTTATGAAGTTGATGATACCCAATCTAGGAGTGACACCAATTTCTGTCGAATTTTCTATTGCACGGCTGAAACAAGATGAAGCATCTTCCCTGTCTTCGAGCCATGGTAGAATAGACGTGTTAACGAATGATGAGAGGAGAATAAGCTATGTTCACCCCGTTGGGGACGAGGGTGATGCCGTGCTCACCCTCGGTGGTTGTGATTGGCCCACTGGGTACATTCGACTCACCAAACTCAAGTCTCTCAGCCTCCCGGTCTCAAGGTCTGCTCTGCATGTCTCGTCTTGTTGGTGTTGGGCCGCTGGAGCGGGTATTTCTGGGCCGTCGGGACAGGCGACATGCATGACATCGTAGATCCTTGGACGAACGATGAAAGCGTTGGGAAGCCGTGAATGGAGCTCCTGAAGCGCGCAGTTATTCAGTTGCCTCAGCCAAAGGTTTCTGTCCGTAAACGACATATCTGGACTCAAATTAGCAAATACTCGAGGAAATCCAGGGCTCCATGGCAGCACTAACATAGGCCAATAGGCATGTATGTGCCTATTCTGTAAATCCTTCCTGACATCCACAAGCAACGCTTCAATTTGGTCTGGGCTCCAACCCAACACTCTCGTAAACAGACCAATCGTGAATCCCTGCAACCCTTGGAGCACGTTATAATGGTTCCACAATCCCATCGTCTTGTGTGTCTTATCCTTGGGCCACGGATTCGTTGGCCACTTGTACACCACGGTTTTGGTATTGATGAAACCAGCTTCGCGCATCCACTGTCCATATTGCGCAGGTCTATTGGCGGCCTGGCCTACCTTGATTGTGGCTTCGAGTAAGAGTTTGGACCATACTGAGAGAGCACAGTCTTCGGTGAGGGTACCGTCATCTGACTTCATTGGGTAGCAGAGCTCCTGCATCTCTAACCAGCCACCCGGCTTGAGGAACCTGGTTGGATGGATGGGTAAGTCGCCACCATGGGATAGCATGAACCGGAGCCCCAAGAGCGGTTCTGTTGGGTCACTCACATGAGACTTTGACGGAAAAGGGCGCGCTCTGCGATGGCGCAATGATGTTGTCGACAGTGAATGAAGTCAAATTTGCGGCTATAGGTCCAGGTATCGTTGGCGTCATCGACCTCGAATTGTACGTTCGGCGGGACTCTATCAAGCCGAGAAAAGTTAGCCATTCCTTGACAACGGAGACGAAAGGCGCGGGAGTGAGGTACAGATGTGGTTGAGTCGGACTGAGATCATTCGCAATGACATATGCAGAAGGATATCGATCAGCTGGAATCGTCATTAGCACCAGGACTTTGTTCTTGTCGCCCTCGACCGAGAGGCTTGTCCGCTCACCAAAATCCATGGCCCAGATACCACTACCAGTGGCAACATCCAGCACAGATTGTGGGTGTTCATTTATTGGCGCAAGATGGAGCTTCCCATCTAGCATGATCTGAAAAAGGTGATGTTGGAGATCTTCGTGGGTTCAGTCTGAGTGGATGCCTAGCGTCCATACCCAGGAAAATCGATTACCTAGACGATCCATTTCCAGCTGGTCGAGTCGTCAGGGTCATGAAACCAACAGTGGCATGCCAGGTAAATGAAGGGCAACTGTTATACCTCGTCATTTGGATAAGCATAACCTATATTAGGGGAGCAGAGTCAGTTTCTCCCTTGGCCCTCGCTCATCAAAGGCGCGGTCACCTGACGACTTACTTCCATCTTTATAGGCGTGATAGGTACGCCCATTCTCCACACGGTATTCGTAGACAGACGATACCACGGAGTCTGTCAAGCTGGCCCTAAAACCCATCGCAGTCAATGACAGCATCGCTCATCACTGTTCGAGATACCAACATGTCGAGATTGCTCTCATAGGCAGAATCATTACCATCGTCAAGATCCCACTCGTGTGCAACCGGCTGGGACCTGTCAGTAGAGGTTACATCTCGGTTCCAGCTCAGTGTCAACGGATCTTGACCAGCAAGACCGGTTATGGATGAACAGTACCACGTGCTCCCCCGCCATCGTTGACTTGACGGCTGCGTGATCCACTTGATCAAAGAATCGAGAGACTTGATCAGCAATTGTCGAAAGCTTCAGGGCCTGGTACAGGCATTGCAAGCAACAAGCTCGTGGAGCGGGGGAGCTATTGAGGCCCTTATTGCTGCGCTTTTTGATTAGTGCCACGTTTTGAACTTTATCTTCCGGATCACCCAAGTTGAAGACTCCGTAGCCGGCACGGTCCTCCCGTTAATTAGCGGCTTGCAGCAGGACCTTCACAGCGCTCGGTTCGTCGGTTTTGGCAAAGTGCGGCCCACGAACCCTGTATCGACGCACGAGCTTGCATGGATGTTCTGGAGAAGATAACGCAACGGGGGTGGTTACATGTGGACCGGCCTGCTTCGTCTTTTCTGTGACCGAAGAAGGCCTACTCGCTCATACGCCTGGATGTGTGTGATGATCTGTCCTCGACTCCTACGGCACGAGAATTTCTGTTCCTTGGCCCCATCATGTTGTCCTCTCTGAGTGTGTTCGGAGGCATCCTCCTCTTACCCTACCTTGTCACACTGTGCTGCTACCGCCTTGTTTTGAGCCCTCTCGCCAGGTTTCCGGGGCCCCGACTGGCAGCGTTAACTTTGTGGTATGAGTTCTGGTACGATGTCGTCCAGCGAGGCCAGTACACCTTCAAGATCAAGGAAATGCACGAAAGGTATGGTAAGTGTCGCTAGGGACCTGCAACAGCTGCTTCGGTAACTTATTGTCCCTGGACTGGCAGGCCCCATCGTTCGAATAAATCCGTACGAGCTTCATATCAATGATCCCGACTTTCTTCCCGTACTCTATGCTGGCGGCTCAAAACGTCGAGACAAGTATGCGTGGGCCACCAGGATCTTTGGTGGCTCGGGTGCCGCCATAGCAACCGTACGACATGATGTGCACCGCATGCGCCGTGGCGCCATGAACCGCTATTTCTCCAAGGAGAGCGTGAGACGTCTCGAGCCAGTCCTTCAAAGCAACTTTGTGAAGCTGCTGCAGAAGCTGGCTGAATACAAAGGATCAACCAGTCCCTTGAACGTCAACTTGCCATTCAGCGCTTTTACTAGCGACGTCATTACGGAGTACTCCTTTGGCCAGTCTCATCGCTGGCTTGAAAAGCCTGGATTCAATGAAAAGTTCGTCGAGATGATGGCAAGCGTGCACGAGATGGCCGCCGTGGCGAAGCAATTCGGTTTCATTATGGCACTCATGGACATGCTTCCGGACTCAGTGGCGGAAAGAATGGATCAAGGAATGAGTTCCTTCATCCAGTTCAGAAGGGTCAGCAGATGACTATTGTAGGAAGGTATGACGCATGCAGGCTAATATGTACACAGGAAATGAGAGCCCAGATCGATGAAATCAAGGACAAGCGTGCCAAAGGAGAGAAATCTCAGAGCGCCACGAATGCCACCATCTTTGACTCGATCCTTGACAGCGAACTTCCTCGCCATGAGAAAGAGACCGAGCGTTTGTGGCAAGAGGCCCAAGTGATATGCATCGCAGGCACCGAGACGACCGCGTGGACGTTATCCGTCATAACTTTCTACCTACTGGCAAATCCTGACGTGATGCGGAAACTCCGTCAAGAGCTAGAGTTTGCCATTCCCGATCCATCAGTCAGCGTAGAAATCAAGGAGCTGGAGAAGTTGCAATATCTGGTATGCATCAGGGAGGAACGTTATATATTGAAGAAGCAACTGACGTGCCTCAGACAGCCGTTATCCAAGAAGGACTTCGATTAGCATTTGGCGTTGGCACTCGACTCCAAAGGGTTTGTCCAGATGAAGTCCTCAATTTCGACGATGGAAAGACCCAGTGGAAGATACCCCCCGGTGTAAGTCTCAACTTCTTACTGGAACTTGCATGCTGAGCTTGTGCTAGACTCCTGTAGGCATGTCCTGTGCTCTCATTCACCTCAATCCAGAAATATTTCCCGAACCGCTTGAGTTTCTTCCGGACCGCTGGCTTCGAGACCTGCAACTAACGCGGTATCTCTGCTCCTTCGCAAAAGGATCCCGCCAGTGTCTTGGAATCAATCTCGCCTATGCACAGCTGTATCTCTGCGTCGCTGGTATCTTTCGCCGATATGGGGGACCAGGTAACGCTGGCCCGATGGGCCAGTTTGAGCTCTTCGAGACGACTCGCGAGGACGTGGAGATACAGTATGACTTGTTCGTTCCGTTTCCGAAGCAAGGTTCCAAGGGGGTAAGGATTCTGATAAAGGAGATGCTGCAGTCATAATGGAGCTCCAAGTTTGGCAATCCCACCTCATTTTCCACTGTGCCTTTCATTCAGTTCGAAGCAATTTATCTGACCAAAGAATCGCCGTTGCCTGCTTTTTTTGAATCCTTGAGTTCTCCCTAGGATCTCTGACCTCTTCCGCGTATGCCTGTAGACAGGAGAGCCTAGGTTTTGACGTTGTTGAAGCCATGCAGTTGCGGTTGACCAAGGTGGTGTGGCTGTTGCATAACGCGTCTACAAAAGCTACTCGGCTATCCTCGGTGGCCCGTAAATTCTGTCAACCTAGGTAGGGTGCTTCATACCGCAGAAACAAAAAAAAATTCTGACCGACGCAGGGATCGAACCTGCAATCTCTTGATTCGTAGTCAAGCCTAATCATGTTAACTAATGGTAGTTGGAAAGCCGCGGAAAACTTACGCCTTGCCATTGGGCCAGTCGGCCTGTGTTTTAGTGCTAGTTTTGTGTTTCAATTATATAACAGGCAATATCTACAGCGGGCTTCGCCTTGGCGCTGATCCACCACCTCAATCTCTTCCTTGCTATACTGAACGATTTCCCAGCCAAACCATATTGAGCTCAGTGCAGTGCCTCTTCAAACCGCCATGAGGTTGTGCTCAGGCTCCTTCGGCCCTCGCCTCTGGGGCCATACACCGCGCACTAGGTCTCAACGACTCCAGCGGCGCTCTTTTGCCGCTGTGTCAGATGCCGTCAGGTATTCCTCCCTGTCCCAGGTCTTTCGACCACGCTAAGTCCATGCAGACCCTACGATGTCATTGTCATCGGTGGTGGCCATGCTGGTACCGAAGCCAGCGCCGCGGCCGCCAGGTCTGGTGCGCGGACCGCTCTGGTTACGCCCTCGGTTTCAAATCTGGGTGTGTGCTCGTGCAATCCCAGCATCGGCGGCATTGGCAAGGGCACCATGATCCGCGAGATTGATGCCTTGGACGGACTCGTCGGAAGGATCACGGATAAAGCAGGTGTCCAGTTTCGCATGCTGAATAGGAAGAAAGGACCCGCCGTGTGGGGACCACGGGCGCAGATCGATCGAGATTTGTACAAGAAATACATGCGCGAAGAGATTTTGTCCACGCCGAATTTGAGCGTCCTCGAGGGCAAGGTCGCCGATATTATCGTGTCGCGAGACGGTATCCCGGTCGAGGACAAGGTGTCGCAAGGAAAGATCACTGGCATTCGGCTCGAAGATGGGCAGATGATTCCAGCGTCGCATGTGGTCATCACGACGGGCACCTTCTTGGGCGGGGAGATACATATCGGCCTAGAAGCGTGGCCCTCGGGACGGATGGGCGAAGCTGCCACATTTGGGCTGAGCAAGTCTCTCAAGAGTGCTGGATTCACCCTGGGTCGACTCAAGACCGGCACTCCACCTCGACTCGACCGAGACACCATCAACTTCAAACTTTTGGAGCGACAGCCGGGCGACTCGCCGCCTACGCCATTTTCTTACCTCAACGACACGGTGGATATCGGCGACGAAGGCCAATTGCCATGCTGGACCACACACACCAACGAAGCCACGCACGCCATTATTCGCGCCAACTTGGACAAGTCTATTCACATTCGTGAGACGGTCAAAGGACCTCGGTACTGTCCGTCGCTGGAGTCGAAGATTATTCGCTTTGGTCACAAATCTCAGCACATCATCTGGCTGGAACCCGAAGGCCTGGAGCCAAACAAGATCATTTATCCAAACGGCATCAGCATGACCGTGCCCGCAGATGCCCAATACGCTCTCCTAAAGACGATTCGCGGTTTGGAGAATGTGAACATGCTTCAACCGGGGTACGGGGTCGAGTATGACTACATTGATCCTCGCAACCTGTTTCCCACCTTGGAGACGAAACTCATCAAAGGCCTTTTCTTGGCCGGCCAGATCAACGGGACGACGGGATATGAAGAGGCCGCGGCTCAAGGCATTGTTGCTGGTATCAATGCGGGCCTTGCGGCCCAGGGTCATGCGCCCTTTACCCTCTCTCGTGCGGAGGCGTTCATTGGCATCTTGATCGACGATCTCATCACCAAGGGTGTGAGCGAACCCTATCGAATGTTCACCAGTCGCAGTGAGTATCGGATGAGTTGTCGGTCAGACAATGCCGATCTGCGCCTGACCGAGAAAGGACGAGCGGCGGGCGTCGTTGGAGACAAACGTTGGAAGCACTTCTCCGCCCACCGTGAGCAAATGGCAGAGCTGAGGAGAGCGCTGGAGCACGACAAGTATCCCAGTCAGGAATGGTTAAAGCTGGGCTTTCAGGTGCATGTGGATTCCAACAAGCGCAGCGCATTCGACATGTTGCGCCTCCAAGGAATGAATGTCGATGTGATCATGAACCGGCTCGGTCGGACGTCGCCCTCGGTCTATGATGAAAAAATCAAGACCCGAGTTCAGATCGAGTCGATATATGCGCCCTATATCTCCATGCAAGAGAAATCCGCTCAGGCATTTGAGCGCGACGAGTCCTTAGCATTGCCGGTCGACCTCGATTACGACAGTGTGTTTGGACTGAGTGCGGGTGAGAAAGAGGTGTTGAAGCTGGTTCGCCCGGCGAGCGTCGGGATGGCGCGACGAGTCGAAGGCGTTACGCCTGCTGGAGCCTTGCGATTATTGAAGCACGCAAAGAGAGCGAATGTCGCGGCCGCAGCAGAGATAGCTGTGCCTTCTGTACCGCCGGCGCAAGGCCACCGCGCAGATGAAGGTGCCATCAATGTTAATTAGGCATCACCCTTGTTGGGATTGTATCATAATCTTGTACATGAGATGACCAGCGATGGCGTTGCAATGAGGACAATTGAGGCTTGTGAACCAATAGTCAGCTCAAGTCTCATCTCAGCTTTGCCTTGAACACATTCGAATGTATTCAGACCCTTGGTTATGTCCAAGCCAGGAAGCGATTGCTGAACATCCAATCAGGCTCAGTCCTGCTTAGTCATTCCCCCTTTGCGACAACAAATTTAGAGAATTGGAAAGCTCAACTCGCTTGACCCCATCCCTGAAGACAACACATCGCGACATCTCCTTGATTTCTCAAAAACTTCCTTGGTCTAGGCAGCATCCTCCGGCCTGGCAACAATGCCATGGCCTCTGTTGGACAGTTAGCAAACCTTTACTGCAAGCCAAAGAATGTGTGCATAAGAGTTTGCTTACGGCCATGGCACCAACCTGATATCGCAAGACAGGCCACATCACTGTGGACGAAAAGTCGATCGACTTATATCATTGGAAGCAGAACTTTCTCGACCCCAGGTTCACGGTCGCTCAGCTCAGTCTCCGGCCACCTGCTATCGACATCTGCTGCCCATCGTCCTTCCTGGAGGACGCCGTGGGCTGGTACCCGTCTTACAGCACAACTTGGGCATCTACAGCACCGCCGCCATGCTTCGAAGCAGCCCTCAAAGTCAGACGAGGCGGAACCGACCTCTAGGAGGTAAGAACAAGATGGCTGCAAATGCATCACGTGACAAGATGGATTTTGGAGCTCCCATCTGGAACGCTGTTGCTTTCAACATCTCCGGATGAGACACATAGTACAGGATGTCGGAAGCTGACCCCTCGGTTCTCAGACGTCTCGCTCCGACCACAGTGCTCCGGCGGCTCAAGCCGACGGTCCACGAAAACATCTACACCGTCCCCAACATCCTCACGTTCACGCGTCTTCTGGCGGCCCCGGCCGTTGGCTACTTCATCCTCACCTCGCAGCCCCTCCTGGCACTGTCCCTCTTTTTCTACGCCGGCGTGACCGACGCTATCGATGGCTACCTCGCGCGGAGGTTCAACGCTCAAACGGTCGTCGGCACCGTCATCGACCCCATGGCCGACAAAGCGCTCATGACCATCGCCGTGGTCAGCCTCGGTCTCCAGGGTGCCATTCCCTGGTGGCTGGCCGTCATCATTCTTGGCCGCGACGTCGGGCTGGCGATCTCAGCCATCTACTTCCGCTGGATCAGCCTGCCGCCGCCCAAGACCATGGCGCGGTACTGGGACTTTAGTCTGCCGAGCGCGGAAGTGCGGCCGACTGAGATCAGCAAGATCAACACGTTCCTGCAGCTCTTGCTCGTCGGCAATGCCATGATTCTGCCCGTTTTGCCCGAAGCGGTCGTCTCGGCTTGGAATCTGACGGGCGTTTTTGAAGGCTGGCAGTACCTGGTGGCGACGACGACGATTTGGAGCGGTGCCAGCTATATCTGGAGCAAGGATGCAGTCAAAATCCTGACCCCCGACGAGGTGGAGCAAAGGCTGGAGGAGAAGCCGAAAACGGGGTAGCAAAGGCAACGCAGGAGATAGACCTCCGCGAGCCCTCAATGGTCAATTCACCTCAATGAGAATAATCCAGTTTGATATCTCCTCTCATGACACGGTATCCGAAGATTGTTCCCTCCAACTAGACTCCGCGCTATGCTGACGAAGGCAGGGAGACCGTCTGCCATTCCCTTACGATCTCCCCACCGCCCTGTTGAGCCTTCCTTGTGCCGTAGCAGATGGCGCGTCTGGCCAACTGTTGACGGCGTCGTCGACCTCTTCCAGAAACGTGGTGCTGTTGTGCACACAGGTCCCTCCAAGAACAACGCGGATGCCCGGCACGCTGGCATTGACCTGTGCCACCATCTTGGCCTCCTCGTATGTCACACCGCCGACCATGAATACAATAATATCTTGCGGCTTGTCACGGGTGTGGCCGTCCAAGAACGGATATTGGAGCTCTTTCAACCGACCCTTGATGAGATTCTGCAGCGTCGTCTCCAACCGTGGCGAGTGCTGGGTGTACACATTCTGGACGCCTTTGAGGTTGAGGTTTCGCCGGAACTGGGAAAATGGACTCGATGCCGGGTCGAATAGGTCGGTGAACCCACCGGCGACGGGTGCCGGTTGGAGAGAGTGGTGGTACGCAAGGATCTTGGGGATGATGGAGAGCTGGTTGGCCGATATGTCGGCCACGGTGGTGAGCAGGTCGAGCAAGACCGGGAGAGCGTTGTTGGCGTTTTTCTCATACCGAATGGCATAGAGAGCGACGAGGCGGAGCTTGTTGTCGGCGGCTATGGCCGGATTCTGAATATGCTTCTGCAGAGTGCGGAGGTCGGCGGCGTGGTTGTCGTTGCACACCAGGCTCTGCTCTAATTCGGACACGTCCAGGAGCGAGTCGGCCGAGACGCGTCGACTGAGCTCACTGACCAACGTGACGTGCTTGGAGACGTTGCCCGAGAGTTTTCGAAATTCCGGGTAGTCTTCGACGAAACGCTTCATGTCTGCAATCGACTCGATTTGCGCGCTGGATTTCGTTTTGGCTTGATATTGTTCGACGTAGTCCTTGATGTTCCCGCCCAGGTCCCCAAAGTTTTGATACATATTCTTCTTGAAGAAGGGATCCTGGTCTTGCGACAGCACAATCTCCTTCAGCTCTGGCCGGACATCGGGCACCCCGCTGAGGTCGACTCGGCCGTTCTGAATTCCCAGCAATTCATGGACCTGTGCTTGGTAGGTCCATTGTGTCAACAACGGGGTGATGGGGTCATCTCTTCGATCCAGGATCAGCAGGATCGGAGGAGTGTCGGTCTTTCGGAAGTCGAACAACTGCTCTTCTTGCGTGATCTGGTAGCGCACTTCGGTCGCCAGCTTCTTCGCCATCAGACTGTTCTTCTCATACCGGATTAATGGATTCTTTTTCAGCGACAGGAGCAGTGCGATCACCCCCTCGGTCGTTCTCTGCAAGGCATCCGTGTTCCATATATCGGGACTATGGCTCCACAACTTCTGCTTGGGAAAGCCCAAGTTTAAGGTCATCAGATCCGGATTCACGACAATGTAGTCGGCAAAGTATTCTTGCACCGCCTTGACCACTTCATGGTCATCCGCCTCGGCCAGTCTTTCCAAAGAAGACTTGCGGATGATGTTGCTGAAGTAGATATTGTATTCACCATATTTGGGGTCACGCAGCTCGTCGATCAGGAACTGTATCGAGTCCGGAGACGGTCTGACGAAGCATAAGCAGCGGAGATGTCGCATCCGTTCCCGCGCGAGATTGTCGAGGCGATCGATCAGGAAGACTTCATGTTTGAGCAAGGCCGACTGAGTGATCGCCGTCGACACGATCGACACGGTTTCGCTGTCTAGCAACAATATCTTCATCTTGGACGACTGGGACGAAGCCGCGCCCTCGCCGACCCCGGCGATCTTGGAGACATAATTCTGCACGGCCGAAGCCACGTCCATGTCGGGGCGAGGCTGGAGAGAGAGCGAGATAGGTACGTCTGGCTGGCTGGTTGGCCGCCCCGCCAGCTACGGTCGCATGGGGAAGAGGGCGTGGATCGCCCGGTCGCCCAAGGTCGAAATATTTCGAGTGGTTCAACAAGAGTCGATGGTGAGTTCTGCTGTTGTTGAGCCTTGCTCACTGTGTTTGCATGTGGGCGAGCGAGTGGCGGACTGCGGTGGAAGACGGAAACAGTTCTGATTCGCTCCCTCGGTGCGGTCGCCTTTATGACTTGACCGTTGCTCCCACTCCAGAGCGCCTTGGGTACTTCCAAAATTCTTTACTATTACACCAAGTATTTATGCCATGTTACCTGGGGTCAACGCCCGTACGCATCCATCCCCATCCAAGTGCTCAAGTGGCTGCTAATCCGTCGGTAGCATTCAGCGTCCTCGCCGATGCGACGGGTGCATCGGTGGACGAACTCAAGCTGGTTGCGTCCTTCCTGCTCTCCTATCCATTAGCCGCGCTCCTGAAACGGATCCCCGACAAGAAGCCATGGCAAAAGAACTGCTTCATCATCGCGGTCTCTGTGTTCTACCTCGTCGGCCTGTTCGACCTTTGGGACGGCCTCCGGACGATCCTGTACAGCGCCGCAGGCGCATATTTGATCGCCTACTATATTGATGGCTCCCTTATGCCGTGGATAGCGTTCGTCTTCCTCATGGGCCACATGTCCATCAGCCACTTGTATCGCCAATTTGTCAATGACCCCAGTATGGTGGACATTTCGGGGGCGCAGATGGTCATGATCCTGAAACTGGGCGCATTTTGCTGGAACGTTCACGACGGCCGCCTCAAACCGGAACTCCTGACGGTGACGCAAAAGGATCATGCCATTTACGAAATGCCCGGCATTCTCGATTACGCCGCCTATGTCCTCTTCTTCCCGTCCTTCATGATCGGCCCGGCTTTCGATTACGTCTATTACCGTCGTTGGATTGAGACCACCATGTTTGACGTCCCAGCGGGCGTGAAACCTGCACCCACTCGCGGCAAACGTCGTATCCCTCGCTCTGGGAGACCAGCGGCATGGAAAGCCGCAGAAGGTCTGGTCTGGATATTCATCTTCCTCAAACTCTCGACGTGGTACAATGTCGACCTGTTGCTGTCTCCCCTCTACATGTCCTATTCGTTTCCACGTCGCGTGTTGGTCTTGCACATATTCGGTTTCACCGCACGGACCAAGTATTATGGGGTGTGGAAGCTGACGGAAGGCGCGTGCATTTTGTCGGGCATGGGTTACAATGGCGTCGATCCGAAGACGGGCAAGCCGCGGTGGGACCGCCTCGAGAACGTCAACCCTTGGGCTATCGAGACGGCCCAAAACCCTCGCGCCTTTCTCGAGGGCTGGAACAAAAATACGAATCATTGGCTGCGAAATTATGTCTACTTACGGGTGACGCCCAAGGGCAAGAAGCCAGGTTTCCGCGCCAGCTTGGCAACCTTTGCCACCAGTGCGTTTTGGCACGGCTTCTATCCCGGATATTATCTGACATTTATCCTGGCCTCCTTTATTCAAACCGTGGCGAAGAATTTTAGGCGATATGCCCGTCCTTTCTTCCTCACCCCCGATGGGAAGACAGCGACGGCCAACAAGGTCTATTACGACCTTGCCAGTTATGTCGCTACCCAGCTGGCCTTTTCCTTCACAGTCGCCCCGTTTATCATTCTGGGGCTTCGCGAAAGTCTGCTGGTGTGGGCGCATGTCTATTTCTATGCCATCGCCGGTGTAGCCGTGTCGATGGCATTCTTTGCCTCGCCAGCGAAGGCGTGGCTGATCAAACAGATCGAGAAGCGCAACTACCCCTACGTGCCCAAGACCATCGCCCAGGAGATACAATATCCGCCCACTCTTGGTCTGCCCAACGATCCGGTTCGAGAGATTGACGAAGCGATCGAGGAGATTCGGCACGAGGTCGACCTTAGAAGGAGACGAGGGAGTATGGTGTCGATGCCCAGTGGTGACAGCTTGATCCGGGCGATAGAGAACAAGTTAGGCAAGAGTCTGGATGTCAATCTTATTCAGGGCTTGTTTACCGCAGAGAAGGACGCTAATCAGCCCAAGGCTGAGGGAACGGGGGGGGCCGATAAAAAGGAGTCATGATTTACGCAACAAGGGTAGGTATACCTGATGAATCGTCTGATGAGATGTCGAGAATCAACACAAGAACTGTGCAAGAGCTTTCTCCGCTGGAATCTTGACTTGCCAACCTTCCAACCGCGTCCACATCGTCATCTTTTCTATTCTTCTCTTCCTACACCTCGATTGAGGAGAGAATTTGCCCTTTCCTACGCTGGTGCGAACTACTTTATCCGCCTTTTCTCCCATCGCCGCTTATTCCAACAACTTTGCTTTTGAAACACCAGTTGACACAACTTTCACCCGGTACCACCATTGCCATCGTTCATTTGTCTGATACGACAATGGCTGAACTGTGGCAGGATCGGAGGATGGCTATGGAGGCCGCTACTGTCCACAAGCCAACGAGCAGCTTCCGGGGCCAGTAAACCTACTCCATAACGAGCACACCTGAATTCTCCAGTCAATCACCCAACTCCGTACCGATGGTATAGAGGCTCTCAACCGGCTCCATGAAGACAGCCAGTTGGCTTAAGGTGGAGGAAGAATGGCGTCGGCGTCCTGCTACTCGTTCTCAGACTCAAGGAATGTCCATGTTGGCTGTGGTACCAGTGACACTTGTCCATCAACATTGTCATTTCCAGGATTGCCAATTTGCTCCTCTCGATAATGGGAGAAAATTCGCACATCTCATCGGGACTGGGGCATGATTTGACTCTGTTAGCTTCACCACTACTCAGACTCACTAACCTTGACCAGAATGCACCTGCTGTGCGCCGTTCGATCCTGCCTTCGCTCACATCGAACCCGAACTCCTACCCTGCCACTCGTTCGAGCAATGGTATCGCTGCGCGGCCCCTAAGTCGAGCGTAGAAGCTGAGTTCGCGTTCAGTGGATGCTGGGTAAAGAGATGATCTGGACGGACGGCACAGGAAAATATATCCTCAGGTGGCCATTACCGGAAAACCTGTACAATATCGTGATGCATCTTCAGGGAGAGCGACGTGTCCTCGGGCCCCCTTCCCTCCCCGGGAATGCCAGGACACAAAGGGCGACGTCGAGGCGACGGGAAGGATTCTGAGACTCTTTTATCTCAAAGGGAAAGACTTACTCTCGTGGATAGACTGATGTGTGTGCACAGAACTCCCTTCACTCTTGACGTGCCGGCTGACGATGGGAAAGTAGTGCTGATGCGAGCAGGCGTGTCTTGCTTACACCGCAGTTTACGTCCATGACCAAAACGAGCTCTCCCTTACTCGCATTCACTCGCGGACAGACAAATTTCTCACGCACTGCCAGTGGCGGTGTTGGTGCCATTGAAGACGCCCGTCCTCACTAATGCGTCGACGGGGCGAGCACGGCCACGATGTTTCCACGTAACCATAGCCTACGAGAAGCTGCGAAATCCCAGGTAGAGTTGATACAAGTCGTGAGCCGTGGAGACTACGGCTTCCTGAGCACTGACAGAGAGTTTACCACGCATATAGCACGGCAGGGACAGAGGATGAAATATGGAAGACACTGAACTGGCCTTGCCCGAGGACGAGAGACCAGCGAAGCACGTCCAGATGCCCAATGTGCGTGCCCTTTCCGGGTCTGCTATACATTCATTGGCTTTGGGGCCATGGTGCTATTCACGATCGGAAAGAGTCACTGGCTGGAAAGGTATACAATGACCAGCACTGTCGCTGAACTGTCATGAACGATAATAACCTTGGTAGGCAGATCAACAAACACGTTCTTATCCTCATCACTCTTCCTCGGAGTGTTGGAGGAGTCAAGTGTGAAACTTGTATGCAAACTATCCAGATTGTCAGCCGAAAGAAGGAGCGCGACCCTGCATTTTCAGTATCAGAATCACCTTACCCTCAATCCGGTTTCTTATCAAAATCCTGAGTTCACCTCTATTATGCTTGATGCAGCAAGGTATACTCGTCATTCTCATCCTCATTCTTATTACATCACCATGCTCATCCGCTATTACATACATTTGTTGGCTATTATGTATTGTTGTTATTTTCGTCCATCTCCTGTGTCCAGGCCATGCGGCCGTCTAAACCATGTGTGGACTTACAGCCAACCAAAATCATACCTCATCGACCCAGTACAGGTTCATTAGTCGTATGTACGACGATATGAAAGAGAGAAGAGTAAAATGTACATTTGCAGCACCGAGGAATGAATGCAACTGAAGTGTATCACTCAATGGTGGAGCAGTCTCGTGTGGCCTGTTGTAATTTGTTAGCGTCCGGAGTTGATGTGCCGATTCATGCTGCAGAAATCGGCTGGACCTCCTCAACAGCCACGACATCAGGTAGAGAAGCGTACTTCAGCCCCGTTGTCCTTTCGATTTTCGTTCTTTCAATCCAGGCTTGAATCTTCCATCGAGCTTCAAGCCTGGCTCTCTTGATGGCCAGGGCCTGACGTAGATTATACTCTTGGCTCGAAAAATCTTCGTCGATGGCCTGACGCTCTTTGTGTTGGTCTTTCTCGAGTGATTCAATCTCGCGTTCTTTTTTCTTCATCAGGTTCTCCATTGCCTTCTTCTGTTTACCCCGGAGCACGTTGATTCTGGCGGCATGCAGGTCGTCCATCGCATCCCGTTCACGGTATTGCTGCGCCAAGTTGTGGCGGTCTTTGTCAGTGACTGGGCGTCGAGGCAACGTGGAATCAGTAGAAGGATGTCCGGATACCAGATCGACGGGCGTCGGCGGTGGACTCGGATTCTGGCAATGTGCTTCTATGTATCGAAGGCGCACCATGACTGCACGCTTCTCGAGCTGGTGGTCGGACCGCATCTTCATTTCTTCTTCGAGTTGCCGTGTTTCGAGGTTTTCGATGGCTCGATCATTCTACGTCAATCAGCATCTCTTCAGAGTCATGGGGCGCTACAAACCTTCTCACGTTGTCCTGCTATGATCTGTTCGTGCGTCTCCATTCCCTGGGACTGGACGGCGGCTCGGCGGGAGTGCAAAAGAGTAAGCATCGACCTTTGGTACTCTAGGAAGCGCGCCTTTTCGTCCAGTTGGTTGGTGTGGAGGTTGAGCAGCTGCTTGCACTCCATGCTCCTCTGGAGAGTGTCAGGGACTGCGGGCCGGTCCTGTTCGCCCCGTGACTTTGCAGGAGACAAGGACATTGACCATGAGCTATTGGTGGATTGGATGGATACACGGCTCCTGAGATGATCGCTCTTGACAGAGACTTGGCCACGGGTATTGGAATCACCATCGATGATGGCCGACGCCGACAGAGTAATGGCAGCAAATCTACGTCTCTTGAAGGTTGCCATCCTCCGAATACCTCTTCTGAACCCGGAATCTCTTTTTGGCTCCACGTCGGAGAGGGTGGAAGGCGCTCCGGAGCGTGGCAGGGAATAGTCAGAGACACATGAAGACGGTCTGATTGGTCCATGTTCGCTGAAAGAATAGGACGTGGGCGCCGTTGCTTGCGAGAGGATGGAGCTCTGGTTGTTGGAGTCGGAGGCCACAGTAGTCGCAGAAAGCGAGGAGGTGAGAGCTTCGATGTCGGTGGCGAGTTCATGAGGTATCAGGCCCAGTTTTAGTGCCTGCATTACGATGCCCTCGTCCAGTTCGTCCTCGGTCGTTGCAGTTGGAAGTCGGAGGACAGCCGTGCTGTAGGCATCTTGGTTAATCAAGCTTGAAAATGTCCTGTCCGACTGCATGCCCGCAGGGCTTCTCGACCTTCTTGCCGTGCCCGAGACAGGTGTGGGTCGCGACCCAGACTGATTCGCGGGAACCATACTGCCGGGAACCATACTGCTGAGAATCTACTCTCTGTCTCATTGCGCTTTGCGGGGAAAAAACATGAACCGACACGGCGAGAAGGAGTCCGGAACAGGTCTGAACAGGTCTGAACAGGTCTGAACAGTTCTGCGACGTGGCTGTTGACCCGCGCGTGGGCGGTCCAGGTCCCTTGGTATCTGCCAATCCTCGCAATGGGTCAGTAGAAGTCGAGGGGTGATGGCGATCCCAGATCCGGAACTGCTCCGGAGGGCAAGTGCTGGATCAGGCTGATATTTGTAGGCGGGTACTCAGCGCCGAGCCACGTATCAGCCCAGGACAATGGTGGAACACAGGTCCGCAATGATAGGAAGAGCGAAGGAAAGAAGGAGCCGTATGCGGTACAGAGCGGATGCAGAGATGAGACTGTAAGAGGAAGCGAAAGCGAGTGAGCGAGAAGAGACAGGCGGTTCAATGACCCATCATCCTCTCCAACTCCAGCGTCGACGGCCGGATCGGTGGTACCAAGCACACATGTACCCGGATGTTGTGGATTTAGTGTCAATGTCATCGCCTCTAACAAGGACGGACGATCAGCGTCATAGCCAGCAAGGGCGCAGCCCTGTGGAGATGATAGGCGAGCGGAGGACTGTACCCCAGGCCAGTACCCCAGCTGGCCATGAGCTTATGCAGAACATCAGCCGTCAAATGTGTCAGGACTTGCGCCTCTGACATGTTTTGTGGGGACCTCTAAGGAACTGCAGAAAGCAGTGGAGCATATTTACAGTAAAATGCACAACTTCAGCCCCCCGGTCGTTTCACATCGACACCACTCTTGAACTTGACAAGGTCCTACCGGGTATCCAACGGCCCTTGACTGCACTCTACCAGAGCGTGATGTACCACTCCCTAGACGGCAGAGTCCGTCTACAATTAACGTGCTGCCTTCTCGATCGTTTCGCTATGCATGGCCGCCAACTCCGGGATGATCAGGCTCTCAATCTCCATGCCTTCGGTCACCGTGCCTCCGTTTAGATCGACCGGCTCGGGCCCATGCTTGCGTTCGGCTTTGCCGACCAGAGACTCGACGCCCGAGATACTTTTGGACCGGCGCGATTTGGGCACTCGAATCCATTTCTCCCCCCCTCCTTTCGAGACGAAGACGACCTCCCACTTCCTTGTACTCAGGAGATTGCCAATCACCAGGTCATGACGATAGCGCTCGAGGGACTGCTCGGCTTTGGTCACCAACAGACTCGGATCGGTCTCCAGTTTGAAGCTGACGATCATGCTGCCCTTGGGCGCCCACGACGACACCAACGCACTCAGGAACTTGGGCACGGGATCGAGGTTGATGACCAATTGCTTCCCGGCTCCCGATCCGAGTTTGCCGTCCTCTGGTTCGCGGGACTGGATCTTGTGCTCCTCCATGCGTTCTCGGGGGATGAAAAAGTCCGAGACCGCGGCGGCCAAGTAAAACAGCGCCCGATTGCCCAGTGGCTGCATGAGCGTAGCGATGCTGCGCAGTTCAAACAGGTAGTCTGTGACCGTGGTGAAGGGGAGCAGGAGGAGAAGTCGTTCCCGCTTGGCGGTCTGATATTGCTCCAACACATGCCTCATCTGGTCCTGGTATTCCTTCCGCACCACCACTTGGCCTGTGACATGATCAGACTCCTCCATGAAGTCCAAAAAGCAGTTGGTGCTGTGGCTGTAGTGCCGCGAGTAGGGCAGCAGGCTGAACTGTCGGTGCAAGAAGATGACCGCGTATCCTTCGTCGAGGAAGTACTCGGCCGACGTTGCTCCTCGCGTGCCGGCGGAAAAGTTGTCGATAAACCGGACAGTCTGGTTTTCCAGTGGGACCGTCGTCCCTCCCGACGTGACCAAGGCAATACGCCGATTGGGGGCCTGGTGCAGGTGGAAGTCGATGAACTCGCGGGCCAGTGCCTCGTGCTTGGGCAGCGCTTTCGGCACGGGATTCTTTTCGAAATACTCCATCTCTGGATTGTTGGCCACGCCGTTGGCTGTTGGCGTGCTCATTCTGGCGTCAGTCCGTTTCAATCTTGCATTTAACCTTGGTGCTGTGGCTGTTGGGTTCGAGGGCAGGAACGTGGTGAAAGCAGAAGCGCGGTGGAAGTAGAAGCGCGATGGACGCAAAAGTAGAGTAGTCGATTCACGGCGATGATCAAAGGCCACCGACTGAGAGTCACCAGGACGGATGACGGCCCACAAACAAATCGTTTTGAACCATCGGTCGAGGTGGTCGAGGTGGAAATGGAGAAGAGACTGAGAATTTGCAGCGGCAGACCGGCGACCGACCAAACTCAAGTCCGCGAGGATGAGAAATGCAGCGCAAACTCCATCATACAGGAAATCGTCGACTATGAGCTCAGTCAACAAGTGAGACGGCCTGGATCCGCTGGGCGGGTGTCAATATTCAATCTGATAGCAATCTCAAACCTCTTATCCCTATACCAGGCGATTTAGTCCCGTATGGGATGTTGATGTATCCTGCTTCATATGGCCCTAAGACAAAAGCCGAGGCATGCCTGCTCTGGATGTCGTCATATTCCAATTCTGGCCTCCGGCACAGCTTGGCAGGTGGTCAGCTGACCTGGCGCACTATCCATATTTTGCCTAGCGAGCTGGCGAGGCTGACTTTGCTGTGGCTTCTGACTTCTTCCTTTTAGGTACCAATTTGCGAATTCGTTGTCCCATATTGTGACGCCAACTTCGTTAGTTACCTGACTTGGACAGTCATGCTTAATAGCCGACCACAAGGCAAACCCAAGGCTGGGTCCCTCACGGCATCGTTGTCTGTGACTGGCTGTGCCAGCCCTCGAGTCCAAGCCTTGGAAGACACTCCCCAAATGCTGTCGATCTTTCAGACGCGGTATTCGCACCCGCCTGCCGTACAAGTTCTGGATTGTTGGGAGGCCCTATTTCGTCCTTCGTATCAAGAGGTGCCGATACGTGCCTCAAAATTTGACACAGATGTGAGCGAGATTTTCTGTACTTAAAGCTTTAATTCGTCGGATACCATTCTCTCTTGGATCGACTGCACCTGAAGTGATGTTTCTGAAGCATATGATTCTTTGATTTCTATCTTCGCACCACCTCTAGACCCCGGGCAGCTTGACGCGCCGACAATCTCTGTCTGGCCTCTGCGCTTCGACGACGAAGATCTTGATTGCCCTCGCTCGACCGCAATTCCCCCGCCTGTTCGTCATGGCCGTCGTTCCCGGTTCGCTTTGGGTCTACGCGCCGACCAAAGGCGTCTCGGTTGTCTTTGCGGTCCTCTTTGCCATCTCGGGAGTGCTTCACATATGGCAAAACCACATCAAATATAAGTCGTGGCGCATCGGCTTTCTTCTACCGTGGGCGGCCGCCCTTTTCACCGCTGGCTTCATCCTCCGAGAATATGGGGCATATCACTACGATGACCTCAACGTCTTCATCGCCAGCACGGTCATCCTCTTTGTCGCCCCTCCGGTCTACAACGGCGCAGACTACTTCATTCTCGGCCGAGCACTGTACTATCTTCCATACCTATCCCCTCTGCACCCCGGCCGGGTGTGGACCACCTTCGTCGCTCTCGACAGTATCGACGGCATACTGGCAGGCACGGGCGCGGCGTACGCCTCTAACAGCGGGAACACTCTCTCCCAGATTCACACCGGCCTCGTTCTCGTCAAAGTTTCTCTCTTCCTCCTCATCGGCATGTTCTGCTGCTTCGTCTTGCTGGTGATCATCTTTCACCACCGCTGCATTCGCGCCGGCGTGCTCACGTACAAGACCAAAGTCATCATCTACGAAATCTACTTGTCTAGCGTCCTGATCCTGATCCGCAACTGCTTCCGTACCGCGGCCTTCTTCTATCCGTACAACTCGGTTGCCAACGATAGCGAAGCTCTCTGGTACTGTCTCGAGGCTCTCCCCATGCTCATCAACAGCTACCTCATGAATGTGTATCCTCCCGGCAAGTACCTGCCGGCCAATAACAAGATCTATTTGGCCATGGATGGCAAGACTGAACTTGAAGGGCCGGGAATGGTGGACAAGAGGCCTTTCATTTTGACCCTGCTTGACCCGTTTGACATTGCCGGCCTCATCTCAGGAAGAGACAGCAAGAATAGGTTTTGGGAGACGGATGGAATCGGCGGAGCGACAGAGTCGCACTCAGTGGAAGCCGGCAATGTCAGCTTGCAGAGGAATGAGGGATCGGCCAAGATGTAAACGATTTTGCTGCTCAGTGGTGATGAACTGTGTCCTTGGGAAGTCAATTTAAAACATTTGGCATCTCGAAGAGATGGGGAGACATTGCTGCTACCAGCCGGAGCGTTGAACAAACTCGATTCGAATCTTTTCGCGTTCCAGTGTCCAAAAGTATTCCGACATGCAGAAATTGACGATGCTAAGATCTACATCTTAACAATTCGACCTAAAGCAAAGAAGGATGTACTTTGATAGATGCGTCCAAGCAGTGGGCTGCGTCTTCAGTAGAGGGATTTTGAACGGGCTTCTGACTCGTTGGCTTAGTTGTTAGCGTGCCAGTGGATAAGCAAAGATCGGCTGTTGACCATCGTCATCGCATTGATATGAATGCTCCAGACCAGCGCATGTGTGACCATGGAAACCTGCCGGCCAGGTTTCTCTTCTCTCCGTTGCAGAATTGTGTCAGAGGAAGAGTCTTCTTCACCTCCCACCACCCTGGCCCACAAACACCACACACCGCGCATGCGTCGTTGACGATACCAAGTCCGCTGGTCGTGGGGTCAAAGGCGCCAGTGATGCCATCCGGGCACGTTCAATGAGTCGTCGATGCTCCTTTCAACGAAAGGAAAAGCGAGAAGGATGGCCCCGACGTGAAGGCTGCAGATTAACATTTCTGCCATCTTCATGGAGCGGCCTCAAATACCAGCAGCGGACTGAGGACGGGTGGTGTGGCCACAGGTACAGCATCCAGCACGACGACTGGTGCCGGCGCGCATTCGAGGGGAGTGGGAAACATGTCCAGCCTGCCGCAGGCCGGACCAGGCGGTGAACGAGCTGGAAGCACCGAGTTGCATGGAGCTGAATGACCCTCGGATGGCAAAGTCTCACTGGCCTCATGAATGGATCCATCAACTTGAGACATAAAGGCCAGCTTGGTCCTCTGAAGGGCACCGGCCACTGTGGAAGCATTCTGCGGTTGTGGCTGTATGTTCCTTTTCACTGCCTGTCACTGAACACCGCCACTCCCGACCTGATTGTCGACCTTGACCTTAATCTCGACCACGCTTCTGCCTAACCCTCAAATAGACGGCTACTCTCCTATTACCACCATTCCTTCTTCTCCTAGATTTCCAGCACATACCGACCTGTGGTCCCATCAGAGTCTTGAAGCGGATCCTTCCCAATTATCGTGCATCTTGTGTCCAGCATAGTTTGAAACAGCTTGCCCCGCAGCCGAGATGGCACCACTGCAAGGCTCTCCATCCCAACGACCATGCGTGCCCCAGATGACAGGCTCGCCTGGGACAGCCTCAACCTTTTCTCACCATCGGCCGTCGACTTCAAGCACGACAGAGGAGAGTGATGAGGCGACAACGCCCATCTCTGATTACAGCAGTGCCAACACACGAGGATACAGTGCCCTAGATGCCGGTTCTTCTCTGCTTCACCCGTCAGACTCTCAAAATCCTGCATGGACAACTTCAAATTCTGCACTGATCAACACCAATGGCAAGCAACATCCTCCTGCTGAAGGGTTTGATCATATTGCCTCCGCCAATGTGGTAAGCCTTCAATCGACAAGAGTCATTTCTTGGGCCTGACCGAATCACAGCCGACCATCACCTCTGCGGTGTCCCTGCCGTTACGATTTATGTCTCCCGCACTGTTCTCGTCTTCAGCCACAAGTCCACGACCGCCGTCATCTACCACGACCCTCGATCCATGTGAGACGAATGAACAAGACGATGACGACGACGACATCGGTGTAAGACTACGACAGCTCAATGACTTCGTTGCCACTAACGGCCAAACTGTTCCACCCTCACTCACCTCCAACCGGCAGACAGGGAACACCAGTGATGTGTCCGAAACAGAGCGTTATCTCCGCCTCGTGAACGTCGTCCCAGAAGCCGGCGAAACGGGCAACGACGACGACAACGTGAAGCACAGTGCCAAACATCAGGAGATCCGGACCGCCCCGTTGTTCTCACACCAAGTCAGGAATGCCCTTCAAAGAGGCAAATTGAAGGGCTATCTGGCCGGCCTCGAAGATGCATTCCCTCAGTACGGACTCCTGGGAATCCGTGAGGAGACGAGGGGTCGGAAGGACCAGCACGTTGAGGATTGCGCCAAGCTGACGCCCGAGCAAAACCTCGTGTTTGCCAATATGAATGCCCCATGGTCTGCCCTGATATGCGGTTCACAAGGGAGCGGAAAGAGCCATACTCTCTCTTGCCTCCTGGAGAACTCTCTGCTCTCTTCATCACCCGCAGGCATTCTTCCGAACCCTCTCGCCGGACTGGTATTTCACTATGACAAGTATACCAGCCATGCCAGCACCCAAGTATGCGAGGCGGCATATTTGTGCTCTGCCGGCATCCCGGTTCGAGTACTGGTGTCGCCGAGCAACATTCACAACATGCACCATTTGTACACCAACTTAGCCGGATTGCCCAAAAACGCGCCTCGACCACAGGTTCTCCCCCTTTACTTTCGAGAGGACCAGTTGAACGTGAGCAGGATGGTGGCCCTCATGGCCGTGAACGACGGGAGCCAGAACAAGACACCACTCTATATCGAAGTCTTGTACAAGATTTTGCGTGATATGGCGTCTGAGGCCAAAGGCGCGCCAGGGTTGAACTACATGGACTTTCGACGTCGCCTGCTCAGTGAGAACTTTACTCCGAACCAAATTGCCCCGCTGCAGCTGAGACTGGGGCTCCTGGAGTCGTTTCTGGCTCATCCAACCCAAGAGGCCTCTCTCGCCTCGTCATCCGCGGGCAACATTTTCAGGTCCGATCAGGGTACTCTCACCATCGTGGACCTGAGCTGTCCATTCGTGAACGAGAATGATGCATGTTCTTTGTTCACAATGTGCCTGTCGCTCTTTATGGAAAATCGGGGAGAAGGAGGCAGGATCGTCGCCCTCGACGAAGCCCACAAGGTATGACAGAACCTCCCAAGGGTGCGTGTGAGCTCGAATTCTGACTCCTTGCAGTTCCTGACCAAGTCAGGCGAAGCGGAAAGATTCACGGGGCACCTCACGTCGATTGTCTGTCAACAGCGTCACTTGGCCACACGCATCGTCGTGGCCACGCAGGAACCGACCTTGTCTCCACGTTTGCTGGACCTTTGCAATATCACCATGGTGCATCGCTTCAACTCGCCTGCCTGGTTCGAGGTTCTTCGCGGCCACTTAGCTGGCGCCACCATGAACAGTAGAAACAAAGCGGACGCCTGGGAAGAGCTTTTTGGGACAATAGTGGGATTACAGACCGGTGAAGCCCTCGTGTTTTGTCCTTCCGCCGTCATGGACGTGTCCGATGGTGACGTGGACCGCTTGAAAGAAGCATACATCAAGATGAGGGTCCGAAGCCGCGTGACTGCAGACGGTGGCCGAAGCATCATGGCCGATGCCAAATTGCAACCGACTGATGTCGACTCTCTACCTTTGCCTAACTTCATTCGCCCGTTCAGTGTTGTGGATGGCGAACTCAAGGCCCGGGGGAAAAGCGACAAAAGCTCATCAAACGGAAAACAAACGACACCAGAGCAATTACCAGAGCCACCACGCATCCCGGATGGCAGCCAAGCACGACCCAAGGCCATAGGGAAATCACCAGAGCAATCCCGCAAGCAGCACACCGCGCCGCCACGATCTAAGGCTATAGAGAAATCACCAGAGCAATCCCGCAAGCAGGACACCGCGCCGCCACGATCTAAGGCTATAGAGGAATCACCAGAGCAATCCCGCAAGCAGCACACCGCGCCGCCACGATCTAAGGCCATAGAGAAATCACCAGAGCAATCCCGCAAGCAGCACACCGCGCCGCCACGATCTAAGGCTATAGAGAAATCACCAGAGCAATCCCGCAAGCAGCACACCACGCCGCCACCATCTAAGGAGCCTGCCGTCTCGGGAGAACGAAGCACAATGCCATCCCAAGCGAAATCGTCTGCCACATTAACGCAAGCAAAGACGAAGCGGGAGCAAGCAAGGAATGCGATCAAGGATTCCGACTTGGAGGCAGCTTTGCGGAGGACTACCTCTAGCCATCTCCAGAAAAATTCCCAGAATACTTCCCATAATCAGATACGCAAAGAAACTGCAATATCTTTTGATCTTGAAGAGAACTTCTTCACCCAACCTGAGGGCGGCTGGAAAAGAAGGAGTGCGACGATTATTACTGGGGAAATTGTAAGTTGTGTGCATGAAATAATTCCCACTTCCTAAACTGACTTGTCCAATCGTCAGGTCAAATTTGACAAGCTACAAAGCGGGGCGACAAATCTTAGCTGACAGACAAGATTCGATTGGGCTTGTTGGGGAAGGGGTCCAGCTAGATTGACCGGTTGACCGGGCTCACTCGACGTCTTTGGCTGTAGAAAGACTATAGTCCCAAATCTATCATTCCTCAAATCCCATACCGGTCTGACATCAAAATGGCTTCATGCCATAATGCCATACAGTCGATATGCAAACCGCAGAATCAGGCAGTCCTGACGATCGTGATTGGCCTAGTTGTTCCCCTGGACTTATGGCTGTCTACTCCAGTCTAATATTCTGTGAGCAAACCTGCAAAAAGAAATCGCATCCTGTGTGGGACTGTCATAGCGTTAGAAGAGAGTTGGACAACTGAACAAATATGACTCACCTCGAACCCACAGCCTCCAGATTACCCAAGCATAGAAGTCTGGCGCGCTACCATTGCGCCAACAGGACCGTCTTGAGCGACATTTTCGGAGCAAATCGGGCCTATATAATCCTTAAGCAAGATTTTAAAAACCACGTGACTTGTATGAATCACGTGACCGATTTTTCAGCCAGCTTTGGTTGGGAGCAGGAGGAATGCTGGAGACATGGTAATGGGTGTCCAAAACGAAAAAACAAACCTAACACCAAGGTTTGTGGCCAAGCTAGCCTTGTCTCAATGAAACCCGTGAAAACTGCGAACCTAACTTTGTTGACAAGCAGGGTGGTTGAACACTAGAATACGGCACTTCCTTAGAATGAAAATGAAACTGCCCTGCACAGACACGCACTACAAGAGTTTCTTTCTATAACTCGGACCTCACACCTGGGCATTAACTGCCTGTGGTTCAACCCTCGGTTTATGCTGCAGTGATGCGGGCTGCCAAGGAGAATCATTTCTCCACAGCCGAGCTTTGGCAAATCTTTGGGCCAAATGCTTCCCCTGGGGGAAGACATTGCTTCTTCAGGTCGATTGATAGCCAGCGTTCCGGCATTCACGATATAGTTGCGATATGTCGTGGCTAACTTCCCTCTTCTCTTCTCAGAAGCCTGACACATCTATCGCTCCCTCTCAGCAAGAAACGGCGGGAAAGCGCTTGCTTGAAGAGCCGCAAAACCAGCAACCTGAAGGCAGCGAGCCCTCCAAGGCAGTGGCAGCCTCTTCACAACCGCAGCCTACGCCAGTTGACCGCCCGAACCGAAACAAAGTCATCTTCGGTGCCGGTCTGGCATTCTTCGCCTTTTCCTTACTCGTTACCCGACGCGCTTTCGCAAGAAGGCGGCTCGCGACACATCTTGCCTCCTCCAATGCACCCGGGCATCATGCGGGACCGGCGGCACAGGTCAGCGGACCGATAGAAGCGCTTGAGGCGTTCAATCTCGCCACGGTGAATGTGGTCAGCCTGTCTATGATCGCGACCGGAGGAGTTCTGTGGTACTTGGACATTAACAGCGTAGAGGATGCCCGCAAGATGCTCCGCAGCGGATGGGGTATTGACGGGATCGGCAAGACCGAGAAGGAGTCGGAGGAAGAATTGGAGGAGTGGGTGGCAACAGTGTTGGCCAGGAAGGAAGCGAAATCTTCACAGGCCTCACAACGGACTGGGGAGAAATGACGAGCTTCACCACCTTGACGGATGGCGATTACAAAACTGCTGGCGTTCTTCTAGGAGGAGATAGGCGCCGTCAGGCGCCGGCCAATAATATCTCATCTGGCAACATTCACAAGGGATTACATCCAGACACACTGTTGGATGGCCAAGCATGCAATGCTGGCGCGCTGGAGAACAATGCTGGATGCACTGGGAGCAATTATGGATGCACTGGGAGCAATGCTGGATGCACTGGGAGCAATACTGGATGCACTGGGAGCAATGCTGAATGCACTGGGAACAATGCTGGATGCGCTGGAGGGCAATGCTAGATGCACTGAGAGCAATGCTAGATGAGAGCAATGCTGGATGCACTGAGCAATGCTGGATGCACTGAGCAATGCTGGATGCACTGAGCAATGCTGGATGCACTGAGCAATGCTGGATGCACTGAGCAATGCTGGATGCACTGAGCAATGCTGGATACACTGGAGAACCAATACTGAATGCAGCCTGGTGTGCAGCCAATGTTGCAAGCTCTGGAGAGACTGCGCTAATTGACCACAAGCAAATATCTAGTGCATTGCGCTTCTGACTAGAAGAATTTCTTCTCGCCGGCACCTGGCAGTCCAAACCTCGGCGTTCCTGGTACAAGGGTCGGTGTACCGACATTGGAAGCGACAATCAAAATTTGGAGCGGAGAGGCGTCCATCTTCTGGACGAAACGACGTGCCATTGATCGATGGGTCAAATATAGGAGAATATTTGTACTCAGCGAGCAGTGATACGGTGTCATAGTTACATATCACCCATCATCGCGATAGGTTGCAGGTTATACACGGTTCCTATTGGTTAAGCACACGTTTATCCTCTCATATATCCAACCCTTTCTGCGACCGTGGCCGAAATATTTCACTAATCCGTCCATAACACCGGCACGCGCCATCCAGCTTCGCCTGTGATGAAGTATTACAAGTGTGGTGTCGAGACCTATCTTCAACGATGATGATATTGGCAAGTCATGTCGTCCTTTGTCCGGCGCTGTGTGTTGCCCTGGGTCGGAATCACTTGGTATGTACAGTGTAGTGCAACATATCTGATGTGTGCCACCACTCACTGGCCCGAACGAGAGGCATTTTGGCTGGAGCCTCAGTCCGTCCTTGGATCTTTCATGGCCTATCGTTGCAAGCCGGCTGATACTTGACATGCTGACGAGAGCGATGGGAGCCGCTGCCTGATTTCATGCCACCGTTTGCGAAGATTGGCAGGGTCTTCACCTCGAGAGTCTCTGTCGCTGTCCTCCCGCAGGGTTAGAGACTGGTGACCTATGCCAGAGCGGCAGCAAGAATCGGCGCACAACGTAGGTCAACAGGCCACGGCAACGATAGCGGACAATATTTTGCAGCGACTAGAGACTAATGATCCCAGGCTTACTGCATTATCCTCTAGTTAGCCGCCAGCTGCGGTGGAGACGAAGATTTTGAAGGATGAGATCATACTGCAGCGGCACGAGCCATGGCCCAGTCCCGGCCGCTGGCAGCTTCCCCAAGCCACGTTTCCGAAGCAACCCGCTCGGCCGCGTTGTTTATCGCGCTGTGTACACAGTCCAACGGATGACCAGCTCCGCCACAGCTCGCCCTAGCCTCACCAACCTCTGGCTTGTCGATGCACCCTCTGCTCAACTGGCGACGTGGCCTCTGCTGAGGCGCCAGAAGCACTGAGACCATGAGTCCAGTCCAATGTCTTGGAGGCGCCGGCCATCGCTCTGTTTTCTTTTCTGCTGGATGAGCCTATCACCACCGTAGCGCGCACTCTACCTCGGAAAACACCAGCTCAGCTGCTTGTGATTTGCTCGCGTAAAAATATCCACTGCGCCAATGCCTCATGTGCCAGCAGATGCGGCAAGCCGTTGGCTGGCAAATTTTTTTGTTGTCCGGAGCACGCCTTTGTTTCTGCCTCAATTGTCAGGAGCTGCGTATCGCGTACCATAGCCAAGTTGATAGATATCGCACTCGAAATGGTGAGTCGGTGAGTCAGTGAGTCAGCCCATCCTCAGGGGAACTGCCGAGTAGTGGTGGCGAGTGTGACAGTAAATTTTAGTCCTATCACCGTTGTCGCATGGCCAGGCCATTGAATTGGGGGGGTGGAGGAGGGTCAATCAAAGAGCTGAGCAGCGGGGCGGCCCTGCTTGTTGGTCTCGCCAGATTCTCGGAACCAGGCCCCAAGGCTCCTGATGCTGCTAATTAGCCCTGCTCTCTCTGCTGGCCCTGGCTCACAATGCTCGTCTAGTGCCAAATCCAAACAAGAGCGTTCCACTCTCCTTCCGTGATAGAAGTCCACACCGACCACCGTGCACCCTCATTCTCCTTGCTTTCTCCCTCCTTTGATGTCCTTGAAGAAACAACAGTCACCTGCTGATCTGCTCATTTGCTGACAAGTTCGAAGCTCCATTTCTTCTGCCGCACTGACCTGGCCCCGCGATCGATACCCACGACAGCACTCCGGCGCCGACCCGTTACCCACCGAGCACGGACTCTCCGATCACTGCACGTTCGCTGTCTGCGGTGAACATGAAGAAGAAAAGCGTATCAAAGACCATACACGCCCTATCGTCTTGGTTGGAGAGATAAACGACCAAGCTCGGTGAGAGCTTGCTCTCATGGAGCCGCCGCCGCCGCCGCCGCCGCCTCATGGGGCCAATTCACAACACGGCGGCAGGCCAGGAGGTCTTCCGGACGGCAAGTATGATATTTTTGTCATACCTCCTTCGTCCGCCGGCTCCGGCTTCCTCTATCTTCCCTCGCTGCAGACACAACGGAACAGTTTCCTGGCTGGTGTCTTCTGCACGGCCACCTGCTTCTTCGTTTACAATATCGCCTTTCCGGTCGTCAAGGAGTGGCTGAGCACGACGATCAATAGCGGTGGCTCGGGAGTCATCATGCTCATTATCGCGGTCGGGATCGTGAGCTGGGCCTTGGGAAAGACACAGGGTGAAGGCTCGCAGGGTGGTGGGGCGCCAGGCGCAAACACTGAAAAACCGGCTTCTGGCTCTTCTGGCACCGCTGGGCCATCATATTCATCCTCATACAATCCTCCTCCGCCGCCGCCGCCGCCGCCACCCCCCCCCAATGCCCGTGGTCCAGAAACACCGCCAAGGTCGTCCTGGCAGAGACCACCGCCTCAGGCCAACAGCAAGGCGAGCACGACGGATGCCAAATCCAGCTGGGAGAAGGCGAGAGAAGAGACGAGGAAGCGAGAGGAAGAGCGAAGGAAGGCTGAAGAGCTCAAGCGGAGAAAGGAAGAGCTCGAGAAGGAACGACAGCGGCAAAGAGAGAAGGACACCTTGGAGCGACTCGAGCGTGAAAGGAGGGAGAAGAGGGAACGAGAGGAGAAGGAACGGCAGGAGAAGGAACGGCGGGAGAAGGAACGGCAGGAGAAGGAACGGAAGGAGAAAGACCGGCAGGAGAAAGAAGCGGCCGCCAAACAGAAAGAAAAAGAGGCTGCACAATCGTCCGCTAAGCGGCCGCCCATGCCGTCGGCCAGGACCGAGCATGAGGAGGACGATGCGTACTCGTTTCGACCCTACGACCGACCGAGACGTCCGTACAAGGCGAACTCGGCCGCGTCCATGTACTCGGAATCATCATATGCTCCCTCACAGACAACAGCAAAAACGACGCCGCCACCTTCGGTGCGAGGCCCGTATTCGACCAAAGATCCAGACAAGATCGTCATCAAGGGCGTCTATTCGTTCAACAATGCGTTTATGCGCACCCCCATCGCCCAACTCCTTTCCGGACAGGGCAATGTGACCGACGGGCTCATCCTGCGCATCACCACAGAGGGGCTGTTCATCGATGACGACGTGCGAGGCGTGCCACAACGTGAGTGGGACGTCAAGGCATGGACGCTGAAATTGGCAGAGGTATGGTACCTGTGGAATCCCTCCAAATCTTTTCCCCGACCCCAAGTGCACTGTTTTCCTTTCAGACTTGATGTCGATGCGAGGCGTGTCCGACCGGTGACGGTCTTGTCTGCTGGTTGACAGGTCGATGCACGCCGCCTGAGGACGCGCTCCTCTCGACAGCAGAGCCGCATTGAAAGGACGGGCACTGATGAGCTTTGACAGAGTTGCGAGATGGCCGGCATGCACATTCTTCGAGCGAGTATTCGAGATCAGGAAGGAAAGAAATATGTCTTTGTCCTGTCGCAAAGTGAGGGTTGGAAAGTCGCCGTCGGTTTACAGCGGTTGAGAAGAGGCACCCAAGTTCGGGCGCTCGGCGTGGCGGGCCTTCCACAGAACGAAGCGAAAGCGATTCTCGAGAATCTCGGATGGGCGTGATCAACAAGAGTCACCACGTGTTCAGGAATGTTGTTGTCTACCGGGCCACCGAAAAGCCTTGCACAGAGATTGACTTGCGTTTTCTGCATCAGCGTCGACGTTCTTAGCGAGGCATCAGCGACGGAGTTGTACATTCGTTCATCGCACGGAGATCCTCCCTTCTCTTTTCTGTTTTGGCACATTCGCTTCAATTTGGACCTGGAGTTGGCCTGCAAAGCTGGCGAGGCCGTCGATTGGATGTTTGTGGATCCAGCAGGCTAAATATGGCACCAGAATATCAGTACGAGAATATCACTACTATGCAACATCGCCCACATTATTTGGGCGTTGGCCCTCGTACTCGGGAAACCCCTGGCTGTGCTGAGATCCGGGAACCATTTCAGCTGTCTGATACTGCCATCTGTTGGACATCCCTATCTAGCATAATAATGGACCACTGACATAACGCGTTGGCATATCTCGTCACCTATTTCAGACTGGAACAGTTAACTCGGGTGGCCTGATGCTCGGCATTTTCAACTCAATTGCTCAGCGCAACGTCGCGGGAGCCTACCAAGGCCTATCACACTGACCAGTTTGCCGCAGTCAGCCCATTGGCATCTGCCTTCCCCGCGCCGTGTCAGGCTTTCAGGCGGCCTGAAGAATAGTCTCACTCACCCACTCACTCACAATCTTCATTTCTTTCTCCCTTTGCTCTGGTCTTTTTCCGTCACCAGAAAAGTGGCTGATTCTCTGTCAGCCACTATGACCCTCCGCAAGCAATTACAGGGCAGCGACCCTTCAGAGGCCGGCCGTGCCCACCCCGGCGACCGTGCCGGGCCATATGATTCCAGCCGAGATATAGACAAGTCGAGGTCGGCGGCCGAGGAAGCCCAGAGACTGGCCTCACAAGGCTCGTGGGCCGACCATTATGTTCGGGGCACGCCAGCCACCAGCATGACACCTGCTGCCTCCACGATCGATGAGGAGGAGAACCAGTATGGTGAATATCCTTCGGCAGAAGATCCTTTGGATCCGCCTCCCATCTACACGCCCTCGGACACCAGCGCCTCACAGTCACTGCCGCCGGCGTCTCCTGGTGCTCCGACCTCGTCGGTGGAGGCCGCCGTGGTAGGTTCTCCCACTTCACGAGCGCCCCACGTTCCGTCCGACAGTCCAGGTCGGACCAACTTGGCCGATGCCAGACCTCAAGACACCACAGTCATGCCGGAGAGCTTCCCACCCTGGTTTGTCGGCAGACAGACTGGGCCCGAGAAGTTCGGGCCACCTCCGTGGGGCTACAGAGGCCGCTGGCGGCGACAACGCTGGCACCAAGATCCGTCCCGCAGGGAGAGAGTGCACAGGTCCAGACGTGCCTGCTGCTTCCTCATAGCGCTGCTGGTGTGCCTATGGCTCCTGGTGCCGGGCCTGTTCGAGTATCGTGCCAAAGTAAGGCCCGATTTGTGACCGTATGTCGTAGCCCCTCACAGACCTTGCTGACATGGCACACCAGACCTTCCAAAACACCCCCGTGCCGACAGCGACTTCGAATCCGGAGACCGGAGGGGGCCGGGCTTACCCGTGGCGGCCGGGGAACAAACGCGAGTATCGCCAGTGCGAGACGTCCAACTCGATCACCGGCACCTTCTTACTCTACGACCTGCTGGACCTGCGGACCACCTCCGGCAGCATCTCGATCACGATCAGCCCGCAGCCGGGCGAGAAGCCGGCAGTGGTCAAGCTCGCGACCACGTCCGGCTCGATCAACGTGCGAATGGTCCCGAGATCCTTGCACCGATTCGTCCTCACCGACTCGCATAACAGGACGTATCAGACAAGCATCTCAGCCCGGTCAGGCAGCGTGGGCGGGAACCTGATACACGGGAACGGAGGGACGACCAGTGTCGAGACCGAGTCTGGGAGCATCAGTCTGAACGTCTACGCCGTCGGTGTAGGTGAGTCTGACCACACTGCAACCTTGTCGACGACCAGCGGCAGCGGGAGCCAGGATATCAAGGTGTTGAGTGCGGAGCCGGGCCGCGTCATCAAGGCCCTCGAAGCGAGCCACTTTGTCAAGGGCAGTGGCCATTTGCGCATGCGATATCCCCCTGAGTGGGAGGGCCAGGTGCACGCGAAGAGCTTTGGTCATGGAAACGTCAGAGTGGCCGGGAAGGGACTAGAGGTACAAAGGCAGGGCGATAAAGATGTCTATGGATGGAGAGGGAGCGGCGGCGACAATGGCGAGGGGATCAGGCAGGTCGAGGTGGTGACCAAGGCCAGCGGGAGCGTGAATTTTCAATGTTAAAGCAACTGACGAACAAGAGCGGCTGGTGGGATGGTGGTGTATATCAGACATTATCTTGACGGCGTCAGGAGGAAGGAAGGTTCTGGCCGAATTTCGACATCAAATATCGATAAGAGAAATTGTTCATCTCGCTTGTTACAGGTGATTGTGATAGTTATGACAAGCTAATATTACTATCTAAATGCGTGCCGCTATTTGATCCATATAGCCGGGTTTAGACACCGGAACGGAATTCAGCTTCAGAACTTGATGTCAGCCGTAGATGTCTTACGGTAGCGATAGCTCGTCTGGTCTGCTTTGACTGTTGCTGTACTCAACTGTAGCTCATTAGAGTTGTTGAACTCGTTATTTGGTCAATACTAGTACTTGCAGTGTGTCTGATGTCCTGAATGCCGACAGGTACTCAGTGATGGGAGATTTGCTGACATACGAGTTGTGGCAACCTAGACAAACTGGTCTGGGAGATGCAGGAGGATGCCCGGGGCGCTGATGGGGTAGCGGAACATTGGATAAATCCTAGATTTGTCATTCTAGGTCAGGCCGTTCAATTGGGGTGGTATTCAACCTTAAAGCAGGCTGTAATAAATTTGGCCTACGCTCCAAGAAACGTAGTCCTGTAGAAACGAGGCCACCTCTTGATACGATGATTTCTCGGACTCGATAATCTCCATAGTTCGGTCGCGCTAGAGCGTTGCAAATAGCGAGGGTTCATATTGTTCAGCGGCGGCAATATCAACCGTTGAGTAGGTAGCCAGAATCTCTACCGATGGGGTGTCGTGAAAGGTTGAAAGATTCAGAACGTACTTGGCCTTGGACTCGAGGAATCTTGCATGCCGTGCTCCAGCCATGATCACTGCTCACACTGGATATGCCTGGCTTGAGTCTCCACCCTCGAGGCGTGTAGCATAAGAAGTCGAACGGCGAGACGGTCAGCGCACGTAAAACCGGCTTTATTTGAATCGTCGCATCGACTCCCGCTCATCAACACGAGCTCGCAAGGCTGGTTCGGCCTCGCTCACCGCGGGGACGAGGGAAGCAAAGGTGGAGGCCGGCAGCAAGAATGACGACAACTGACCTTTGTGTAACAGCACAGGTCCATGGTCACATGAGAACAAAAGACAAATCCGTGCCGTTCTGAATATGGAACAACCACTCAGCCGCTAAAGTGTCGTATCCCATTGAGCCGACGCTGTACGGGGCAAATTTGTCAGATGGCTGTGAATATAATGTTCACCATAGGGTAAAGGATTACGGGTGCCAGGCCTGTCAATGGCAGTATGCTTCCCTTCCACATCCGTCAGGCAAACGATAATGAGGGTATCACAAGTGAAGGTCTTATCATGAAGTTGCCTCGATCTAGCTGGGCGCTTGATGTAATGCAGTGTCGATCCCCATTATTTAGGTGCTCATTTGCCCCAAAACATTTGTGAATCACAGCCAACACTCCTCATCCTCATGACGGTAAATGAGACTTATAAAAACCAAATAGTATTACTCGGTTACGCTTCCTAGCACTCTATCACAGATGAGTAGATCGACCATGCGCTGACACATGAAGTTGACCCATACCTGCATACCAGACACTTTGAGGCTGCCGATGCGCAATACATCTGTCAGGCAGATGGATACTTCATCACCGGCTGTCGATGCACAATGCATCCGTTGGCAGATGGATGCTTCATCACCGGCCGTCGATGTCTCAATTCCTCATGGCCCCGTCCGATTTCTCCCAAAACTCCAAATGGAAATGTGACCCGAGTCATACATTCTAATCGCGATATCCTCGTTCCCGAAACCCTCAAGCCGTCTATAGTGAACGCCGAAAGACTTTTGATACAAAAATTGGTTGTACAAAATCGTCGTGCTGAAGAGACCCGAAAAGTGCGCCGGTGATGCAAGGTGAAGGTGGGCTATAACGCTCAGGCCAATAGTTGTACAGGGTAGTCGAAAACAGAGTGATTAAAGGCGTGGTGAGAACGGTAATGATACGGTGCTTGGTCAGGTGTGATGGATGGCGCGGTGCTGCCGCGTTCGATTCTGCGAAGGGAGAACCCTCGTCAGGAAAATGTGATCACCGACGGATGATGGGCAACAGGAGAGCCCGAGTAGCCACGGTGTTATTGTTGTTGTTATTGCTGCTGCTGCTGAAAGCTGGTGGGAAATGAGGCCCCGGTTGAGAAATCAGGGGTCTTGACGCGGCTTTGGGGGGGGTTTTGGCTTTGGGACACCGGTGGTATCGTAGGCGCCTCGGCCCATGTCGCAGGGGGTGGTACGTGACGATGAGGATGCCATTGAGACTGAGACTGAGAAGTGAGAGTCAGTAATAGTGCAAGTGAAGCAAGTGACGGCAAAATCAGAGGCCAATGTTTGACCGCCAAACTCGACGATTCACTCACATAGGAATTGAGTGGTCCGCGACTAATTTACAACCAGCCGGCGAATAAAAATGTACTGATGTGAACAAAAATATTTTCAGAAGGCTGACCTGCGGCCAGCAATGTCGGTGTAGATGATGCCGACAGAAGAGGGAGGAATGCGGAAGGACCGTGTCAGAATGTGAGTATTTTGTCCCGTTCGAGTTCCCAGCCCAAGGAGCGTGCAATGCCGGCAGATATGCTTGGAGCAGAAGAGGCCGACTCGGTGAACTGACTGATGGCGCAAGGAGCTTTTTTTCTAGCGTACACAGGTTTTGGACGCGACGAGTCGTCGGCTGGCAGGAGTCGGATCTGACGTATCACAAAGACAGGAGAAATATTAAGACTGGATGGGACGCAGGCGTCCAGATGCAGCAAGGAGGGCAAGACGAGTACGACGGCACAAAGAGATCGCAGCAAGACGCTGGAGAGGAGGAATAATGAGTGAGTCAACCGGGTAACAGCAGGAGGAAGATGAGCATATAACCCGCGGCTACCCCTTTCGGCAGGGCGACAGGCTTTGGAGCAAGGCCAGCAACAGGTCCTGGTGGATCCTCACCCAGCAAGTCAAAAGCCAGCCGCGACGGGATCGTATCCGGGACGGTACTAAGGATGCACCGGCACGATAGGCTCCGCCGCTCTCAGGGCAATGTCTAGGCGGGTTGCGCGCTACAGAAACGGTGGCAGCGGCAGCGGCGATTGACTCGGGTTCCGCGGGGCCACTGTGAGATCCTATCGCTGCTGTGTGAGCTGGGTTGATGCGAATGGCTTCCAAATGACACTGGCTGACTCGACCAGGGGGAGGAGGATTTGGGAGTGTTGCCGGAGCCAAGGCGCCGAGGCAGGACGACGCCGCAACACCAACGCGCTGGATCTGGAAACAAGCCCTGGCCTCCCGATGTGATGGTGCCGTTCGCGGAACCACAGATGCCGGCGACGATGCGATATCATGGCGGGTCTCAGACTGCGATGCCGCTGGAAAGGGCATCGTCCACCTGTCGTGGCGTGCTGCGGCCTCTCTTCCGCGACGTTGGCACGGAGCTGGAGGGGGTCGTGGTGGATTGGGGTGGTGGGGCGAGGATTTGGATCGCTGGAGCAAAACTGCGATTGTGAGTCCCCCAATAAAAGGACAAATGAAATCATGACAGGCCGGCGGCCCACGCAGGAAAGGAGACTGGGCGGTGCGACTGGTCGGAAAGGCCTTCAGTTTGCCTCTGGCTCCTCCTACATCCCCTGTCTATCTGGATGTTGCAGCTGAAAGCTTCGCCTAGGTCGCACGGCCTTGCAGCTCCCAGACTCCGCCGTCCGGCCCCCGGCAGCGCGATCATCGGTCTCCCTAATTCGGCGGCGGTTCCAGTCAAAACTGTCAGCCCCCCGTCGTGTACCTGCACAAGCGGCGATCGACCTGCAGGCTGCTTTCCTGATTCAGATGGTATCCCCCCCGGGTGGGTGCGAGAGTTCTTGTCACCGTGGTCCGGATGTGCTCGCCCATAGGCAAAGTTCGGTTGAACATAGACGTGCGGCGCGGGCGCGGACGATATTACCTCTCTGGCCAAGCGAATTGAAGGAAGCGAGTACAGCTGAACTGGAACCCAAAAGTTCGGATTCTGACGTGGCCTGGGAGACGGACAGGCAGGCAGGCAAAGACACGAGTCAGAGCGGACCCCGTCATCGACCAACACGACCTTCCACCCTCCTGGTGAGATTGCTAAGTCACACCCCCTTGATCATACCTGCGATTCCTCGATCCTTCCGAGCCCCGAGACCACCATCCGCCCGGCGGAAACAAAAAAGTTGGCGTCTGCTGGTGGCGTGTCAACGCCGTCCTCGGACAGATTACTTCCCCCCTCGCCCACCGTCCTTGGCTGACCACGGCAGCTAGAATGCAGCTAGAATGCCGGAGACGTCGCTCCTCTTCCACCCGCCCACTAATCATCCAGGTAATCAATGAGCCTGGCGCTCGCCGCGGTGCGGCAGCAGAAAATACCTTGCCTCAATTCGGTTACACGGGCCTTGACCTCGTTTCGCCGCATCACCCTTCTGGCGGCTGGCGTCGCCCCTTGCTGTTACAGAATTGCTGTTGCGCAGCTAAAAAGAATCGGTCCGTTACCGTGGAACATGGCTGCCAAACGCTGACGAAGCGACATCACACCCTCTCCGACGGGTTGCATCCTGGACACCCGCCTCCACCATCCCTGTCGAAATTAAGATCAGCCATGGCCATGTGCCGGCTGCGGCTTTCTGCTTCCACACGGCCTTTCCTCCCAGCCAATCCTGCCACCGTTGAACTCAAATCGCCGCCTGCTCGATTGTTATCCCACCGCCCACACACACATTTTCCCGTCCGACTGCCGTTCAGTTCGCGGATGCACGGCCGTACGTCCCTGTGTCACTCACCACACCAATGGTTACATTGACATCGGAGCTAAGGTCAGAGGGGGTGCTCTGCGACAATGTCTCGTTCGGTTTCGCCACGACCAGGTTCAGAAGTGCTGGTGGCCTACGCGGCGTTCAAAATCAGCGCCCACAAAAAAAAAAAAAGAGCAAAAGGAAAGATGCCCTAAGGGATGGCCCCAAGGATCCGCGGTTGGCTCTCCACAATGAACTGCTGGCTTGGCAGCCAAAGCCGATGCCATGTGTCAGGTGGGAATCCACTATCCTGGACCCGGAAATTATCTGGTCGGCCGCCTGCAGGGCTTCCGAGTGAGCCCACTCTCTAGGTCCCAACCAGAGCGCCTGTTTCTTTGGTTGAGTGATTCAGATTCTAGTGACCCGCAAGAAAGGCTCCGCCGGCGGAGACCAGATCATACCAGTGATAAGGCTGTGACCTTCCACCGGGGCAACGACAACGGGCCGTCTGCATATGCCTGTTCTTGTTGAGGCGCGGTGGAGACATTCATGTTGGTCCGTCAGGCCAATGCCCACTCCTGTCAAACCATAACGGAACCTCCTCCAGGTGAATTCCCTTGTGGCATCGCTCGTTGGATGGACAGCGCACGTGCATTCTACTCGTCATCTCAGCGCATTGGATCTAGGACTCTAGTCTTCCGGCATCGCACGGCAGAATGACGATCGTTGCTGGAAAGTTGGGCACAAGCTGGGAAATCTGACTGGAATTTCTTACTAATCACTTGGCAATGGTCCGAGCTCTGGCTATGCGGGGTGTTGGTGGGGGCCCGCAAAACTCGGAGCACCCAGATTTGCTATGTCCTCAGCTGCGCCACATCATGCCAGCGGGACAATGCTCGCGGGAAACTGTCAATATAACCTCTGGAGATTATCCGTCGAGCCAGGTCAACCACGAGCACGGCCGCCTTGTCACGGACGCGATCGGGCCCATTTTACACCACCTCGGCCTCGATGACCAGAGAGCTCAGCAGCCATGCCGACCCTACCAGCATTGCCCAATAATGAATATGCCGTGGGGATCATCACTGCGCTCCCGCTGGAGCTGACGGCGGCCAGAGCCTGCCTGGACGAAGTCCATGGCAAGCCACATTGGAAGAATCCCTCAGACACCAACACGTATAGCCTAGGTCGGATTGGCGATCACAAGGTTGTATTGGCGTGCTTGCCAACCGGGGTCTACGGGACAACGTCTGCGGCGATCGTCGCCAGTCAGATGCTTTCCAGCTTCCCATCGATTCGCTTCGGCCTGATGGTCGGCATTGGGGGCGGTGCTCCCGGAGAGAAGCACGACATTCGCTTGGGGGACATTGTGGTGAGCGAGCCCTCGGGTCAATACAGCGGCGTGGTCCAATATGATCTCGGCAAGCGGACAGCCACCGGCTTCCAGCTGAAGGGATGTTTGAACAAACCTCCTCAAGTACTCCTCAACGCCGTTGCTCGCCTCAAATCAGATGCGATGATGGGCATGGATGACATCGGCACTTACTTGTCAGAAATCGTCACCAAATACCCTTCCATGAAGACCAAGTTCTCATACCAGGACGCCGAAAACGACCGACTATTCCAACCCGATCATCTCCACGTCCCCGGAGAGACATCGTGTGACGCTGGCGTGGTTCGCGTCGTCGATCGGGAACCCAGACCCGACACCCGCCCTCGCGTGCATTACGGCTTGGTGGCATCAGGGAACTCACTGATGAAAGACAGTGTCACAAGGGACGAGCTGGCCCAATCGTATGGCGTGTTATGCTTCGAGATGGAAGCAGCGGGTTTGATGGATAACTTTCCGTGTTTGGTGATACGAGGTATCTGCGACTACTCAGACTCGCACAAGAATGATCTATGGCAAGAATATGCTGCGGCAACAGCGGCCGCTTATGCGAAGAATCTTCTCTCGCTCATGGATGGAAGTGACGTCAGCAAAACGGAAGAAGCAGTTAAAGTTGTCGGTCAGTGACCCAAGATTCTGTATTCAGTATGATGTCTTGGAGTCTCCGATTCTTCCATGCTTGCCCCATTTCGATCTCATTGTGCACTCTATATCCACATCCCTTCACTCGGGAGCGCTCCACATCTTGGTGCAGAAGTCACCGGCCTGTGGCTTGAACAACTCCTGATCATACGGTCCGCCTGACTGACCATTTGTATTAGACCAACTCGCCGAGCTACAGACGACCTCGAAAAAGATCCTTGAAGCCGAAAAGGAGCGGATACAACAGGAAAGGAAGCAAAACGAGCGGAGAGTTCACGGAATGTTCAAGACGTCCAACTACGAAGCCCACAAGGCCAGGAATCCCCCTCGTGTGAATGGTACTTGCGGATGGTTCCTGAAGCACAAGCACTATCTGGAGTGGCGCGACAGCAGAGCAGATGCCTTGTTGTGGGTGTCTGCTGACCCCGGATGCGGGAAATCAGTCCTGGCGAAATCTCTCATCGAGAATGAGCTGGCCTCGAATTCACGACTCAGTACTTGCTATTTCTTTTTCAAGGACGACAACAAGGAACAACAGAGCGTCTCTACGGCGTTATGTGCCCTCTTACATCAGCTTCACACACAGCGACCGCCCTTGTTGTCAAAGGAGGCCGATCTCGTTCTCAGAGAGGGTCAAGATCTACATCAAGACTTTCATGCGCTATGGCGTATTTTGATCCGTGCGGCGTCGCGTCCAGAGGCCGGTAATGTCATCTGCATTCTCGATGCTCTTGACGAGGGTGAGGCATCACAGGTCTCATCCCTGATAGAATCCTTGAATCGCTTTCAGCAGAAGGCAAGGGACGACCTCGACACCCGGCGAAGGCGCAACAGTCTTAAATTCCTTGTGACAAGCCGTCCCTATTTTTCCATACAGTCACGTTTCCAGGAAACCATTGCCTATTTTCCCACGATACATTTGTCCGGCGAAAATGAGAGTGCGACTATTGAGGAGGAGATTAGCCTCGTGATCAAAAGCAGAGTGCCTCAGATTGCTGCCCGGTTACGCCTCGACGCCGCCGTCAGGGACGCATTGCAAGAGAGGCTCCTTCAAATTCCACATCGGACTTATCTCTGGTTGCACCTCATGTTCGAGGAGCTTCAATCGTCGCTCGATCGTACGGAGAAGAAACTGACAAACTTGCTCAATACCATACCCCGCACCGTCGATGAAGCGTATGAGAAGATACTGCAACGAAGCATACGCAAGCGGGATGCGAGAAAGATTCTTCATGCTGTTCTGGCGGCTCAGCGTCCGTTGACGATTGGAGAGATGAACGTCATTCTGGCGCTGGAGGACGAAACGGAGGCTTATGCCGACCTGGACCTGGAGAACAATGATCACATCGGTGAAAAGATACGGAATATCTGTGGCCTGTTTATATCAATCTCGCAGTCAAAGGTATACCTATGTCACCAGACCGCTCGAGAGTTCCTCCTTCGACAAACCGGCGGACGGACCCAGGGCTCGATAAGGTCACTTTCTTTCAAATGGAGGCATACATTCGATCTCCAAGACTCGAACATGATTCTTGCCAGAATTTGCATCGCGTTTTTGTTTCTCAAAGATTTCTACCAAGACTCCGTCATATGGCTTCCCCCTCGCGCCAGAGCTATGACTGACTGGGTGGAATTCACGGAACGATTCGAGTTTCTGTATTACGCCTCGATTTATTGGCCAGCACACTTTTTTCGAGTGCAACAAGACTGCCGTCGGCCAATGCTACCCCTCGTCCACAAACTCTGTGAGACGCAAAGACTCCGTTATTGCATCTGGTACCCGATATACTGGCGCTTGATGCTGGAACATGTCATCACTGGCTACTGCAACGAGCAAAGATGGAGGTTAGAAAATGATCATGAAAAGATCAAGTTTCAGCTGAGGTCAATGCCGTCCGTGACAGGTCTGACCTTCATCACTACCTTTGGCTGTGTAGAGCTGGTGCAATTTTTCTTGTCGCGTGGAGCTGACATCAATGAACGTGTCGTGTACTTTGGATGCGCTTTGACGACAGCGACGATCTGCGGCCACCAGCAGATAGTATCGCTGCTACTCAGAAATCATGCCACACTCGACGGGCACGCACATGACCATGGGACCGCATTACATGTCGCAGCATGTATGGGCAACAAGCCTATGGTTGAGCTCCTCATCAGCCAAGGTGCAAATATCAATGATTCTCGCGGCGTGCATGGGACGCCGTTGCTGGCATCTCTCTCGGGTGGCCATAACAGCATAGCCGAATTTCTGGTCCAGAGACGGGCTGACGTGCGAGGCAAGGACATGGAGGGAAAGAATGCATTATTCAAAGCCTGCGCCATCGGAAATCTCGCAGTGGTGCAAGCCGTCCTGCAAAAAGGCGCGGTGGAACAGATTGGTGAAGCCCTTCAGCAAGCCCTCAGCAAAGGCCATAGCTCCATCGCCCGCGTTCTGATTGAACAAAATGTTGACATTGGAACTGAGGCTGGTCTCTACACAGTTACAATGCGGGAGAGACAACGCAAGGTCATCTCCGAGTGGCATGCTCGACACGGTGTACCGATGAAGGAGCATCGAGCACTGCCGCAGAAAACAACCTCTCGCCGTTTCACAGCACCGCTGGTGCCAGATGACTGCGGACCTTTTATCGGATGGACAGAGCCATCCTAACTGTTTTAAAGAAGCGGACTTTGCTTATTGCCACAAGCCACACCCTTTCGATATGGTTGTGTGTCCGAGGATGAATACGTCATGTTCATATCTGACTATTTTACATTTAACTGTGAGGGTAAAGCTTCATGTACGAGGAAAGCTAATCAGAACTAGGGTGGTTAACATTCCATCTTGTGTGCGAAGAGACCCGATTGAATTCATCTTGGTTAAAGCACCCATGACGCACCATAGAAGGTGTGGAAAGATGGTATCGGGCCTTGAATTGAATTGGACTTGCGGCCTCTTATATGACTACGGAGTTCTGATTGACGTTTGCCAACGACGGCCATGAACTTTACGTGCTTTGTTTTTTGGGAATTGTACCTAACTGGTTCTAACCAGTGTTGAGCAGTGATGGTTTTAAGGCAGGTAAACGCAATCCAGAAGGGTGCCTAAAGTAATGGGGGGTCGTCCGCAAGTATGCAGCGCAGCCGCCATCTTACAGTGTCCATGAAGTGTCCAATTAACCGCTAGTGATGCCCATCAGGTTGCTGGTCGCCTGGATGCTCGAATGGCATTGATGAACGTGGCAGTCAACTTCGTGTCTTGCGGACAAGGCCTTCAACCGACCATCAGATATTCACCCAGAGGTGACGGTCCATCGAGCGCCGTACGATGCTGATTGACAACTAACTTGGCTGACTATGGGCCACCATCGAAGAAGCTAGCAGTCTTCAATTATAATAGCCTAGGTTGAGGAGAGGGTGCTGTCTAAGATCCTCATCCAACAGGACATCGCATCCACTAGCTCATGGCAGGTTGGGAGTCGATGTTAGGTCGATCTCTGAGAAAGGATCGTCGGCTATTCCTGCGACACCATCACCTTGAATATTTCGCACCAAGATGCCAGACATGAACCGGACGACGAAGAAGATGACCACCAACTGATTTTGGCCAATTTGATGCTCAAGAAAGGATGCCTGCTCAGTCTACAACAGCAAGATGCCTGCTCAGTCTACAACAGCAAGATGCCTGCTCGGCCTACAGCAGCAAGGTACCGGTTCAGGCCTACAACAACGATTGGCCGGCTCGGCCTATAACAGCACCATGCCGGCTCTCTATCGATGAAGATCAAGGCCGAGCTGGATAATAGGCCGCTGCATAACAAGATCCTCATAAGTGCGATATATCTGGGCATTCTACGAGCGAAACCGAGGTCGAAACAGCGACTGAATCCACTGCGAAATCACTCAATATGCCATCAATCGCTGAACCAAAGATCCCGAGAGGAAATGACTACGCAGAGCGACCGGCGGGTCTTGGAACCATAGGCGGTGCTGTGCACTGCGGCCAGAAGTTGACGCATCAACACCATGTTTTTCCTATACGACCACTCATACTTACAAATTTACAGCTTCATCCAAGACGATTAGAATGCGTAGAACTGGCGGAGGTGCATGCTACGATCACAGTGCGAAATCGGTGGAGTCAGTGACCAGAGTTTTCGCGGACCCCCACCAACACTCCGCCGTAACTGAGTTGGTTGCCAGGCCGCCTTATTGAATTTCCGTTCATCCATACCAATGTCTTGGGATCAATCTCGAGAAAGCCCTCTCTATCTATCGTTCTAGTATCTATCTGTGACGGCAGAAAGTTGTGCAAACTGCCCTAAAATATCTATAGCATTGTGTTGTTTATCATACCGGCTTGGTCCGCGTCTGCCCGCTTATTCTTTCTGGGATTCCGAAGCACATCATCGAAGCGCAAAGTTCCTGACAATCCAATCACGGGCATACCATGAAACTGTCAGATCAAGTCGTCCTCATCACTGGTTCCTCTCGTGGGCTGGGTCTCGTCATTGCCCGCGCCTTTCATGCCGAGGGTGCCAAAATCATCATCAACCATTTTAACACCGACTCGGAGACGGTCGACCGTCTCGCGGCAGAGATCAGCGCGTTCGCCTATCGTGCCGATGTCACAGACCCAGATCAAGTCCGGTCTCTGTTCCAGGCGGCCGAATCACACTACAACCATCCAGTCACCACAGTGGTCAACAACGCCATCGTCGGGAATTTTAGGTTCAATGGCGAGGGTCGGCCCAAGGTCCCCGAACTTGCCTGGTCTGACTTCGACACCCAGCTTCGTGGTTTTGTACAAGGAGCGCTGAATACGACTCAAAGCGCCTTGGCCAGCTTCGAGAAAGCCCAGTTCGGCCGGATCATCAACATCGGCTCGAACCTCGTTCAGCACCCCGTCGTGCCCTATCATGACTACACAGCGGCCAAAGGTGCCCTCCTCGCGTTCACTCGCACCCTCGCCGCCGACCTAGGCCCCAAAGGCGTCACCTGCAACATGGTCTCAGGCGGTCTGCTGGACAAAACGGACGCCAGTGCCGCGACACCGCAGGCCGTCTTTGACCAGATCGCAGCTGCAACTCCTTTAAGGAAAGTCACCACGCCTGACGACTTGGCCGGTGCCGTGCTCTTCTTTGCTAGTCCGTGGGCGAGAGGAATTACAGGTCAAAACCTTGTCGTCGATGGTGGGTTGGTGATGAACTGAGTTTCCAGTACGACACCTATCGACGACTTGGTATACCTTACGAAGAGGTATATATCATCGCCGATCATTGACAATCCTGAAAATAGCGACAAGAACAACAATAAGAAGTCATCTCACCTTGGATAGGTATCCACTACCCACCCTATACTTGACACTCCTGGAGCGCACCCACGTCTTGCCATCCAGCCGTCTGGTTCCCAATACCGATTGCCAGTCAAAACTCGGGTCGTCCAACACTGATGGATTCATAGACCACACCGAACAGTTGAAGATCTTCAGCTGCTTTTAATAAAACCCCCGGCGCCCGTCGGAAAGCCGCCCCGAAGGTCTTCAGCAATGGCCGAGGTCGTCAAGGATCGCATTATATCGTCTGAAGAATTAAGCCGATCTCCAGATCCACCCCCCGTGTTTCCCTACGAATTAGGCCAGCCCTGCAATCTGTGGATTGATGGCGTCAATGATCCTTGAAGATATCTAGAGGATAAAGTGATCTAATTAGCTGTTGCAAATAAGCAGCACTTCCGACAAACTTTCCACGGAGGCTGCTTTGTTGCTGATATCCGCCATGTTCTATCTCCCTCTCACGGCAGCTATTTGGGGGCAGATGCGACGAATTTCAAACTTTCACTACATAGTCAGCGCTCTGCAATTGGCTTCGGGGGCAGGTAAGATATGGCGGCCTGATGAAAACAATAGACACAGACAAACTTCTCGTACTCGGACTTCGGACTTGTGCCGATAATGCAGGTTCCTAAATGAAGACGTCCGTCCCCGTTGCAGGATGGACGATGAAATCGACCAAATCTTTCTCGGATCGTGCTCTCTTTACCAGCCACATGTCTCAAGAGAAGGAAAGCTCTGAACAGCGCAGTTCCTACCTGTGGGCGGTTTCCACCCTGTGGGCAGTTTCCAAGCCCTGGTGCCTGCGATAAAGCCACGTGCAAGGACGGGTGTATAGACCGACTGCAAAGGATGTTGATATCCATGAAACTTGACCGAATTGTAAATTCAAAGTTACTTTGCCATCCTCGCTGGTGAACAAGAATCTCGCCAACTACGGCAGGAGTCATACCATCGGCGGCCGTACTCCAATGCCCTGGATTGTTCAGGCATCCAGTAAACTACCAAAGTCGGACCACGACACGCCAGAGCGTGGCAGCGAGCGGTGCTGGCGCCTGGTGAAGACTCAAAAGAGAAAGCCCCCACAATTGGAGATAGCCAGCATAAGATGTTGAACTTCACATATCAGCTGGAATCATTTCATTTAGGCCGTTATCAACCGCGTGGTGCTATAACAGAGGTGAATGAGGACGACTCTGGTGGCTGGAACCGAAAGTCAATGCTGGCATAGCTGAAGAGAGATGCTGGGTGAAATTGGCTAACCATCGAGGAGAACGAAAAGCTCCAGACTAGAGTCCACTTGCGCCAGTTGAGTGCGTTGAGAGGCGAGTCGAGGAACAAGCGAAAAGCGGCCGACATGGTGCACACTTCATTCGTGGTCGGTCAGGACGAGGATCAGTAACAGCAACCTGGAAGCAAGGGTGGCTTGGGGCAAGGTGATGACCTGTGGCCAACCGTGCTGATGCTGCCGACACTTTGTAACGTAGTCCTTGCGTAAATGTGCTGGTACCCATAGATACACGTTTCGTGATGCGTAGTGTCTCATTTTCAAGACGAACTTATGGGCGCCAGTTGATCTTTAATCATGTCGGTCCACCCACGAATCACTGGACGTCTCCAGCCAACAGAGGTGCCTTTGGGGCCAATGTCGAGACCGCTCAAACATGGCGGAGCAGACAGGTCACAGGTGTAGAAAGTTTAGCAATGGAGCTGGTTTGAATCGCCTGTTTGTCCTCAGGGACATAGCTCCACTCTGACCACGTTGACGCTGTTTCCAGTGGCCAAAGCCATGGTCGGAAGGAAGCCCGGAAAGACACAGGAAAGAGCATTGAGGCGGAGACCACAAATGCGCATCATAACCAGGTGGTGTGACTCGAAGATCTCAGGCTTGGATCAGTGCTGGGCAAACATGACCAGTTGAGACTAGTTCGATCCCGGGTATCAGCTCGCCTGCGGCATTCAGATCGTCGTCATCTCCAGCCATGCACCCCAAGGACCAAGTCAACGGTCTTCTCAACTGTCTTCTGCCTGTCCTGGCTTTTCCATCGCTCCATATCTTTGTCGATCTGTCCATACCAGCCTCCAATCTCCTTGCCACAGGTCTCTGACGGGCAATCATAGGAGGTTCGAAGGTGCCCGCCTGCATTTGTCCATTACTTCCGTGATCCGGGGAAGAACGAGATCGGCACCATCTCTCGAAATCGTGGCAACAATACACTGCGACGAGGCTGATCAGCTCCAAGAGCTTGATCTTGTTACTTATTCCATCCTTTGGTCCCTATAACACGCACCAAGTCCAGCAACACAGAGCATGGCAGACTCCTCCGCCCCCAAACCCAGCAGCAGCGTGAAGCTTGTCCTCCTGGGCGAAGCCGCCGTTGGAAAGGTCGGTGCCTGCACCATCCATCGCCGCTAGTCTTATATTGCGACCGCATCCAGCTCGTTCTCGCATGACATCCATGCGTGTACCCTTCTCATTGAGATATGCCATCCGACGTCGACCATGAGCGACGGCCTATTGAACGGAGCTTGATGTGGTTTCAAACTCATGCTGACAATTTTGGCGCAGTCATCGTTGGTCCTGCGATTCGTGAACAATGATTTTCAAGAAAACAAGGAGCCTACCATTGGCGGTACGTGCTGCACCCTATCCAACGGCGTTCATCCACGGCATGGGCTGTTCTACAAGCCGGCATGTCGTCAGCATTGGCTAACTTCCACAGCTGCCTTCTTGACGCAGAAAATATCGTTGCCCAACCGCATCATCAAGTTCGAAATATGGGATACCGCCGGGCAAGAGCGGTTCGCCTCCCTGGCGCCCATGTACTACCGAAATGCCCAAGCCGCACTCGTGGTGTATGATCTCACAAAGCCAACCTCCCTCATCAAGGCCAAGCATTGGGTCGCCGAACTTCAACGGCAAGCATCACCCGGAATTGTCATCGCACTCGTTGGAAACAAGCTGGACCTTTGCGCCGAAAGCGGTGCGGAAGGCCCAAGTGACACCGAAGCCACGGCAGAAGGAGAAGGACATGAAGGCGCCGGTGCTGGAGCTGGCCCCGCAGACGCCGATGTGGAACCGACCGAGAGTGGCGACGCGCGGAAGGTGTCGACTCGAGAGGCCAAGTCATATGCGGAAGAAGAGAGTCTCTTGTTCTTTGAAACGAGTGCAAAGACAGGAGCCAATGTGGCGGATGTGTTTACTGCGATTGCCAACGCCATCCCAGAGACGTCGCTGAGGGGAGTGAGAGGAGCGGGAGGTGGAACCCAGACCGCCTTGTCCGGAACTGGGAATCGAGCCGAGGAAGCCAGAGTCAATCTGACAGAGAGAGCGAGGAATCAGAAGGACAACTGTGCGTGTTGATGTGCATTTGTTGTGTCGAGTTCCAATTAGCGGGGATAGAGATCCTCGGGGTTTGGCGTTGGATGGTACTCCATTCTGTCTGGCCATTTCTTCCCATGCTGAGATTGAAAAGGCAGACGCGAGTGGGAGGGAAGGTAGCAGGCTATTAGTTAGGGGATCTTCTCACCACACGAACAGCCTGCTGATACTGGGAATGTAGGAATGACCGACACAAGTTTTCGAGAAACAAGTCTGCGCCAACATGACCATGTTCATCTAGTGTTCTAGTCCGGTACCATCGTTCTCAAGCTGATCAGCTACAAATGACTTACTCACCCAGACGACGCTGTTTCTAACCCCTCGATCTCGCGACCGCGCAACCCTTGACCCTCGACTCCCTTGCGGTTTTGCCTGTGGGACCGGGTCCGAACTTGCACAGGTTTAGGAGGAAACCGGCAATCATGACATCAGGCCCTTAACTAGGCCCATATATCTGCGAGAATGGCCGTCAAAGGCTGGCCTTATTGATAAGGCCGAAGACAGGTTGTCTGGATTACCTGCTACGATATTGACGCTTATTTGAGGATCTAACAAGACTCATGCACCGTGTTTGCTACGGTGCTTATTCGCGTGCAGGTTAACTGCCAGGAGGAAAGAACGTTTCTTCAGGCTGATGCGAGATGGCATATGGCGTGTCGCCCGCAGGAGCATCTTGTCATTGCTGTCCGGCTTAAAGGGGCTCCAAGAGCTTGGGTCTACCTCAGCCTCGCTGGCACAAGATATGCCAAGGCTTGGTATACTCCACAGATAAGGAGTCGGCCGCTCGCAACTGTCAAACATTCCGAGAAAGAATGCTCAGCCTCGAATGGCGAGCCACTTGATATCATTTGCACCTCCAGTGCTTCCTATCTCTCATCGACCAGTTGGCTCGGCACAGACATGGTCCAGTCAGAGCGTCGAACCAAGACTGGGCATCTGACGTTCTTCCACACGCCTGGGTTACGCTGCCTTATTAGGACAAACACTTGGCAATGTCTGTTATTTGGCCTGGCACGTTCCAAAAGGTAGGGAAAATGTCAGCATGTTTCATAAGTTCCTGTATCCGCCGTGAGAGCGCCCCTTCCTTTTCACCGCGTCTTTTCCTGTGTTGATTCGACACTCCCTCCAAATACGAACCTATAGGACTATATCTCACCCACCTAAATTCCGTTCGCCATGACTGACGTTATTACCCCGGTCACGGAATGGCCAGACTACAGCGTCAATCCCCAAGGCGGCGACCCACTGACGCAAGATCTTAATGCACCGTACGACAAGGTAAGCAGGTCGACCGCTTTCACCAACACTTTTGCTAATACCGTCGTAGGGTGATCTCTGCTGGATCCTCGTCTGCACAGTTCTCTGCTGGCAGATCACGCCGGTATGCCTGAGCCCAACGTCCGCTGACATCGAGACCGACGATCCCTAACGCAAAAATGACAGGCCATCGGTTACCTCTATGCGGGGATGCACCGGCGAAAAGCCGCTCTGACCATGATCTTTCAGTCTTTGTTTTGTGCGTGTGCCTGCGGTATCCAGTTTTGGGTGTACGGATACTCGCTGTACCAATCGCACACCACAAACCCGATCCTCGGCAACCTGTCTCTGGCGGGTTTGCACAATGTGCTCGCGGCGCCGTCTCTGGCCAACAGTGACATTCCGGACATCCTGTATGCCTGCTTCGGCTTTACGTTCGTCACCGCCACGGCCATGATCTTGGCCGGTGCCATGCTCGAGCGCGGTCGTCTGTGGCCCAGCATGCTGTTCCTCCTGTGCTGGACCACCTTCGTCTACTACGTCCTGGCCTATTTCGAGTGGAATCCCAATGGCTGGCTGTACAAGCTGGGCGTATACGACTTTGCAGGATCCGGACCCGTCCACATTGCCAGCGGCTTCAGCGCTCTGGCGTGGTCCATGATGCTGGGACCCCGAGTGGGCGACCACACGGCCGCAACCCGCCAGAAGATTGTGCACTTCAAGCCGCACAATCCATTCCTGGTTGGCTTTGGGACCTGCTTTATTTGGTTCGGCTGGTTTGCATTTAACGGTCGGGCATCCCCGTGTCTTATCTTCGGCGAGCGACGCGCTAACACATCTCCCAGGAGCGAGCACAGCCAACCTCTCGCTGCGGTCCATCTACGTGGTTGTCAACACGAATCTCGCTGGGTGCGGCGGCGGCATCGCGTGGACGCTGCTCGAATACCTGTACAGCCACAAATTCAGCATCATCGGCTTCTGCTCAGGTATCATCTCGGGCCTGGTGGGCATCACGCCGGCAGCCGGGTACGTGCCGGTGTACGTGGCGGCGCTGGTGGGTGCCCTGACGAGCGTGTGCTGCTTCTACACGAACAAATACAAGTACCTGATCTCGATCGACGAGGGGCTGGACATCTTCGCCATCCACGGCGTCGGCGGTTACGTCGGCGACGTGCTGACGGGCTTATTTGCCGCCAGCTGGGTGCCCGCCCTTGACGGCGTCTCGGGTGCCTCGTACGCCGGCGGTTGGTGGGAGCACCACTGGGTCCAGCTGGGCTACCAGCTGGCCGCCGCCACCACCTGCGCCGCTTGGTCCTTCGTTGTCAGCTGCATCCTGCTCTTCATTATCAACAAAATCCCTGGCCTGCATCTGCGCGTCAAGGAGGAGGACGAGCTGCGAGGCCTGGACTACAAGTACTTGAACGATGTCGAATGGGACGACGCAGCCTTTCCCTTCTCTAACACCAACAACCACAGCATCGCCAACACCTCCCCGGCGGCGAGCGGCAGCAGTAGCACCCAGGAAAAGGATCAGGTTGGCGTGAACATGATGCCGTCGAAGCAAGACTAACCAATGCCTTGTCTCTGGTGATTGTTGGATCTGAAAGTAGCGATCTTCAGCAAGGACGAGACGATGTAATCACATGACATGTCACTAGCACCTAGATGGGCACCAACCTGTGCCTAGTAGATAGCTAGAAGCCTTTGGTCCCCAGGGCCCTACCTGTCCTTGTCAAAACGCCACCCCAGGTCAGAGTTTCAGATTATTGGCACGTGATTTTCCTGCTTACTGTGACGTCACCTAGCGTTGTTGACTCGCAGCTTTTATTCCTTGACACTTAGATTGACGGATACGTGGAAAAGGAGAGAGGGAAAGGCCGTTAGGATCTCCTGCAAGCGGAGAACCAGCTGTGTTCAGATATCCGCTTACTCTAGAGGACGCCCATTCCATCAGACTCTCGAACATGGCAGATCGAGTAAAGAATGTCGCTGTTGAGGAGGTTGACAGAATTAAATCCTTGACGGCAGAAGCTGTCAGATCAAGGGCGTATCTATACCCTATTAAGGTAGGCGGGAGACAGCGAAGCGTGCGCACATTGCTTAGACAAAGCTAGGGCATCCTATACTTTCTTTTCCATAAAGACCTCTGGCGTCCGCTCACCTCGAAATTGATGCCCACCGTCACTCTCAGTATTGTTGTTACGGTGGCTGCATTTGCCATAGTCTATGTTCCTCAAGTGGCCATCATGGCCTTTACATCAGGCCCCATAGCAGCTGTGTCGGCGGCCTTACTCACCCTCAGCGAAAGCTCGACCATTATCAACCTCCTCTCGAGAACCTTCCTGATCGAGGACGCTTTGGTGGACACCTTTGATGGCACGCTACTGGCCCGGGATTGCTCCAACCTCGTTGAAGAAGGGAGGCAGATCAAGGCCGGAGCAGACAACATCGCTCGCTTGGGAAGATTGATCAAAAAGCCCTTCGCCAAGTTCACTCCCAATGCCATCATCAGATACCTGCTGTATCTGCCGCTCAACTTCATTCCCGTCGTTGGAACCATCCTTTTCATAGTTCTTCAGGGCCAGAGATACGGCCCTGTGGCGCACTCCCGGTATTTCCAGCTCAAGAAATGGTCAAAGTGGCAGCGAGAAACGCACATCGAGCAGTGTCGTGCTGCCTACACTTCTTTTGGAGTCGTGGCTTTTCTCCTCGAGATGGTCCCTGTCGTCAATTTGATATTCACCTTCACTAACACGACGGGGGCCGCGTTGTGGGCGGCAGACATGGAGAAAGGGGCAGCCGCCGCCTCGAAGCTGCGCGAAGGCTACGTAGGATGAATGCAGTGATAAGATACCGCTGAAGGCGACCAGTCGAGTGATTGACATGCAGGGTTGGAGACGAGGAAATGAGGCCATATTTTCCCAAACAAAAAAAAGGCGATACGAAGAACGCAGCCTCCATGTGATGTCGATCAGAACCAAAATGCATAGGTGAATACAGCATTTCATATTACCCCACCCTCCTTCCAGTGACAGATCAGTGCTCAATGTGTTGTTAACCAGTCAAGATATGTTTAGATACTCCAATCGACCTTGTTGGAACTTGCAAGTCATCATCACGGATGAAGGCGATTCTCAACAGATGAGTTCCACTGCAAGGATGCTAGAGACCAAAAAGAGGTAAGTCATCTCAATCCGCACCCCTGGCACCTGTGACTTGTCCTTGCTTTCATCCGAGTCCCCATAAGCTGGATATCCGCCAATAGAAGCTATTCAACCTGACTTCATAAGAGCCGGAACGTTGGAGACCCACTTCCCCGCGTTCTCCGCCACTGCAACGGCAGTGTCATTGTGACAGGATATTATGAGGGGCCGGTGGAAGAAGATCGAAACCTCTTGTCCGTCTATCTAGCGGCATAGCAGCATCTTAAATATCTGTATCAGCCATTGTGACCTTTCAGAGCAGGTGCCGTCGACTCCGGTGAATCCAAAAGCCTAGGGTATAGTAATTTGCCATTTATTACAAAGGCATCGGCGTCTTGCAACGATATCATTATTCTTGATTTCAACGCTGCCCTTGATCCTCAGGCTCAAAAAGCAGTCCTGTTGTCATCCCTCTTTGCTCTCAAAACTTCAACACCATGGCCTCTGTCAGCGGCCCATCTTCATCAAAAGTCACAGAAACTCCCCCCCAAGAGCCAGTCAAATCCCCCCAAGATGATACGACCTCTTTCCCATTGGCAGCGCAGATACCGCTCAGGGGCTTCCAACTGCCGGCTTTTCCGCCGGAAGGGACCCATCTACGAGAGCTGACACTGACGGCAGACATCAAGCTCGATGAATACCAGTCATTGCTCAAATCTAGTTCTCTGGAATCGAAAGATGGAGAAGACGGGCCGGCCATGCCATCAATTCTGTTGCCGCAGTCTATCACGCACCTCACCCTCGAGCTATTCAGTCTCGGGTTTCCTGGCGCTTCCAAGTTCCTGAGCCGACTGGCCAAAGCTCTGCCGAATCTGAGGAGCCTGACCCTCTTCAGCTCCCTGATCGATGGCCTTGATAGTGAATCGAGACAAGATGCGGAGATATTCTTTGAGAATTTACTGCTGTTGAGAGAACTTCACGTCATCGATTCATTTGCACGACCGGGTTTTTTTAAAGACATTGGCCGAATTTTTGAAAGCAGGACGGAGGAGGAAGGGCATGGGCTGAAGGTTGTCGAGGTCAGCTATACGTATCGTGGCCACGAAGATGGCGACTTTTTGGCCAGGATTCACGGGGAAGAACTGGCAGGACTGATTGTCAAGGGTCTTGTTGGCGCGAGCTTTAATTTGGCGCCCGCCATGCCGGAAGAACTGGGTGAGGGTATCGAGAACCCGGAAGGAGCAGAAGCCAAGTCAAAGGTAGCGGAAGGTGTCTTACCATTTGCAACCGACGGGCGAGCGGCAGTCGGAGTGAGAAAGAGGTTTGAGAATATGAGCGCGAAAGGAGAGCTGAGGAGCCTGCGGGTGTTGAACTTGGCAATGTGGACTCTGAGAGCGCACGAGGTCGGGGAGATGTTGTATGCTTGTGCTGGAGGTGGAAATGCCGAACTTGTCGACTTGACCGTCAGTGTTCTTTTGGAAGACCAGTGGTGGCAGGAATTGTTGGACAGCTGTGGGCAGAAGGGGGTTGCAGCAGCGCTGGAGGGATTGGAGATTGTCGGAGTTCCTTCTACAGCAAAAGAGGAAGGCGAGGGTGGGAAGCAGAACAATAGCTTGTCACAGAGGCAGGAGGATATTGAGAAGTTGGGAGCAGCATGCCCTCAGCTTGTGAGGCTTGGGATGAGCATTCTGAAGGCGAACAGTGCTGGTGAAGTGATATGGGAGAAGGCAGATGGAGCATGGAAGCGACAGTGAATCGAAAGCAGCGTCAAAGCACGATCGATTTCGATGACTCTGATAGAATAAGGTTTGCCTACCATTTCTAGCACTTGCTTTGCCTTCAGGTGCCACAGATCTTACTCCACGTGATCTCTTTGCCTCTCTCCTGAACAAGGCCGGGCCTCTGGGCCAAGACACCATTTGCCATTGGTCCGACGTTATTCCACAGCATCTTAACCCGAGGTTGATGCCCCGGGCTCTTGGAGAGGGGTAAGGAGTAAGAAATGAAAAGGTGGGTAATCGTGACAGGCAAATGGCCCCAGAGTTCATAAGTTTTCGGTTTACGAGGATTGGTATGTTTGTTGCCGCGGCTTTGTGCTAGGAAGACGGTATTGTTCATATTCATCAAACAATATTGGAACATTACGGCGCCGGTAAGATCACCATCGTGTACAAAGTCCTCAAAGAAAAGAGAGGCAGAGAAATAGACAGTCGAGGATAACCAGGACCGACCCGACAGCCAGTCATTGCAATCTTCTCGCTAATAGATATATACAGAATGACTCCGGACTACAATGGGATCTGTCGACAACTTCCCTGCACATTTCGGTCTCAAGCTCACAAAGACGTTTCACACCAAGGCTGAAGGACCGACGCTGCCGGAGAACAATCGAGTGAAGTCGCCGTTCGTCGTTCTCGTGACTGGCGCTGGAAAGGGCCTGGGGTTCCATATCTCGCTTGCATACGCCCGGGCGGGGGCCAGCGGCATCATCATCGCCTCGCGGACAAAGGCTGATCTGGCCGAGCTGTCGGACCAGTTGCGAGCGGTCAACCCGCACATTGACATCCTGGCTCGCACCTGCGACACGACCAAGGACGCTGACGTGAAACAGCTCGCGGCCGAGACCAAGTCACACTTTGGCAGACTCGACGTCGCCGTCGCCAATGCGGGGGTCATCTCCAAATACAAGTACGATGGCGACGGCCAGATCGGCCGATTGCCACTGGGCATCGTCGAGGACGACGACTTCGAGCGCGTCATTGACATCAACTTCCTGGGCAGCTACCGTGTGGCCAAGCACTTTGTGCCCTTACTCATCGAGACCCGCGACGGCCCCCAAGCCTACATTGTTATCACGAGCCTGGCCTGCCACATCCAGGACAGTACCTTCACGCCCGTGGCGTACAACGTGAGTAAAATCGCTGTCGATCGCATGGCTGAGCACATCCACAACGACCACTACGAGAAGGACGGTGTCGTGGCCTTTGCCGTGCATCCCGGCGCCGTGGTCACACCGCAGACGGAGCAGCATAACAAAACCAACAATTCGAGTGCTTGGGATGATTGTGAGTTTGATATTTGGTTTCCTCCACCCCCTGCTTCCCACCGCTGACCGAACTGACCAACACCACCGACATAGTGCTGACCGATGACGTCGGTCTCTGCGGCGGCTTCCTGACGTGGTTGACGAGGGAGACGCGACCTTGGCTCTCAGGTCGGTATTTGGCCGTTAACTGGGACGTCGAGCAGCTCGAGGCACAAAAGGAAGACATTGTCAAGGGCGACAAGCTCAAGTTTAGGATGGTGGTGTGAGGCGATGTTGATTTGTGCTGCGCTAATTAAAGAGACCACCGTCCATGGCTTCAACAAGACTCAATGTCCAAAGCTCATTTCATTCCTGATGCATGTGGGAATGTCAATCTGTTAATCAGTTGCAATGAGCTGCAGCCTTTCAAAGAGGAAAGAAAGGCGGTCTCAAAGCTATACAGTTCCGACCAGTACAAAGGAGCGACGGCTGAGAGAGAAAGCAATCGGCAATCATATTTACATACATCAATAGAAACTCTAGGCCAGCCAATAGCCTTGCCAATCTTTAACATCGGAAGATGCTCCAGTGACAACACAGACCATCAACTTCCAGGTTCCCTTCTCTTTCAGCACCTCCCGATTGACGGGTTTGACGGGTTTTCCGGATGTAGCAATCTAGCCTTTATATTCATCTCTAGTCCCCCATACTCAGTCATGATCTGGCTGGGGTGAGAAAAAGGTCGGTATGCGGACTGTGGTTCTTGCAGTCCATGCACTGGAGGGCAGACACCTGTCCGGAATTTGACTTGGATGCCCTCAATTTCCACGTTGGCCTCAAACCATTGGTCATGGTAGGTAGCAATCTGAGTGGAATTTTAAGCCTTGGATGAAATAAGTAAGGGCGAACCTCCGTACAGAGTCTCATCCACCTCCTTGATTCTAACATCGCGATACTTAGTTATCAACGCCGACAAAGACGCCGTTGGCGGTGCTATTCATAGGACATGCCTAGAGCGGTAGTTTATGTCTGCCATCCAATGCCTGCACTCTTTCTTGGGCCCCGTGCCGGGGACTTCTCACGACCGCCTTGGACAATGCGGATATGGCATGACGATGGCGCACCCTACGCCGCCGAGGACCCCGACGTATGTGATGACATCGCCTGGGTGCTTGATTGTTGCGTCGTGCAGACGAGTTTCAACGCTGGCAATGATGTCGTCTAGACTCCCTCCGTCTGGGTGTATTATCCTGGACCGGAGGGAGGGTGCGGGGACCCTAGCCGTATTACCGGGGCCCTCTTCCGGCTAATGGTGACCATGCACTGGTCAGCCTTGCATCCATTCGCCGATCAGCATGGTGGCACCACAGTTCCAACCAAGCGCACAACCACCTGCGACCAAAACTCTTGCGAAATGAATGCGGAGGTCGGGTGCGTGTCGCTGGCCAAGTGGGAGCGTCTTCAGCTGGCCAGTGTCGATGAGGTCATCACGTTATGCAGCGGGAGGATCTTCCCGCTTAATTTAATTGGCCCTCGGCGGAATTGGCAGCCCTGATTATCATGCCTCCATCAGCTTCCTGGTTTTCCGCAGCTATATTCTGCGTCATCATTATCAGCTTCCCGCTCGCTCTATCCCGTCGTGGAGGCGCTCGGTGCGACACAAAGTTGTCGACCTGGCCGACATGGGGGGACGACTGCGCTGCCACTCCCATCGGTGCGTGTAGCGACGACAGCCTGTGTGTGCCAGCTTGATCTCTCAATCTCTCCACTCAGCACCTCCTCCCCATCGGGACTGTCGCCACCATGAATTTGTTCCACCGAAGGCACAGGTCTGTGTCGGCCTCGGTAAGTTGTCGGCCTGCCTTGAGGAACTTGCGGCCCTTCCTGCCATTGTGCCGAAGTCCTCCTGTGCGAGTGTAACGCGCTGACTTGGTTCAGCGGCCCCAGGCTCCTGCTTCTGGCGCGGCCTACATGGCGGCGTCGCAGGCCTTCCTCGCCAATCGTCAGTCGCAGCCGAACCTCTCCGCCTCAGCGGCGGCGGCGGCGCTCCGGGCCATGTCGCCTCCACCCACGACGGTGGACCAGATCCAAACGAAGCGCATGGTGCAGCGGCAGGCCTCCAATGCGTCAATATCGAGCGCGCCGAGAGGGCGGTCCAGAGGTGCTGTTCAGAGGCGAGGCAGCGGAGGGTCTATGACAGAGAGGACATTTAGAAGAAGCCCGTCACCAGGGCGGCCACCCTCGTCCGCTTTGTCTGTCCAAGAGCCTCCGGTACCAAAGGTTCCACAAGACTATTCAAATATACCCCCTGTACCGGCAAATGCTCATCGTCGGTCGGTCAGCTTGGATACCACACCAACCAGGGTGCTCTCCACCGGAGGACGGGGTCAGAGTGTCGCCCACAGCGGAACGCCGACCGGACCCGAGTCAAGAACGGGCAGCTTGCAGAAGGTCGGCGGCCTTGACAGGACAGAGAGCCGGAACTCCATTAACTTTTCGCGCCCGCTCTCTCCACCACCGCAATCGCCGGTCACCGCAGCAGCGGAAACGTCCTTCCTCGGCGCGATGCAAAATGGGATCTCAGCGGCCGAGGCCGAGGATATACAGTATGGCGTTGCGTACACTGCGGATCAACCTGTCAAGAAGAAAAAGAAGAAGGTCGCACCGGGTTTAGCCGAAGCCAGCTTTTTGCACGGTGGAACTCTGGGGAGTAAGCCTGTGGTGACTCCTCTGGAACCTGGACCAGTCACAGAACCGGTCATCTCAGGCCAGACGCGGCCACCGCCGAGGAAGAAGAAAAAGAAGGTCGCTCCGACAGGCCAAAGTGACCATGGCCTTTCTCCGAATGACACTCCTGTACAGACCGAGTCAGAATCCGACTCTCCATCCGAAAAAGTACGAGAGAGGCGAGCTCAAAGAGCGTCAGGCGTACTTGCCAAGCAGCCCTCGATCGTCAGAGAGGACTGGGAAGGAGAACAAGGAGAAACATCTCTCGTGACGGAAGCACCTCTTGCGACCGAAGCACCTTTCGCGACGGAAGCACAGAACAGAGCGGACCAAGGGTTGAGTCCTGTGGGCAGTCCCACGCCACTTTCGCAAGGGAAAATGTCTGTGACCGCGGCAAATGTGTCGAGAAAGATTGAGGAACCGGCGAGCCCGACACAACCGGCTGGCCAAGCTCTCAGCCCACCAGCGACGAACGGGATCACAACGACGCCACCCGCTCGAGGTGAGGCTGCTGTGACTGCCGCTCTGGCCGTTCCACCCATGATCGAAGAATGGCCTGCCCATGCACGGCCTGTATCTCTTAGCCCCTCCCGATTGACTCGATTCTCTGACAGGCTTTCTTCGGATCTTGCTGCAGGACGCAAGCACGAACCATTACCCCGGTCCGTTTCGCCTGCCAAATCCGCACTGAAACACCATTTCCCTCCCTCGCCACCGAGCCTGTCCCCCGTGGATGGCCACTTTCCCCGGAATCGAGACTCAAGCGTGACACCCAGCGAGTCTTCGGATGTGTCCAGCAGTGGTATTTCAAAGCACAAGAAATCTGCCCGTGTCAGCTTCGAGGCTCCGCCAGAAGTGGTCGGAACGACGGCCGAAGTCGAAGCGATGGATGAGACCGCTTGGGCTGCTGGTTCACACGCTCGAGACGGTCGGCCGAACCTCAGCACGATACCATCTGTGGACAGTATAGAAGAGTTGATGACTCCCCGGCCTCAATTACCATCATTTGGCAGCTTACGCAGCAAAAGTCGCCGCGGCGGTGCCGACGTTCCTGATTCTCGCACACGGTTGTCGTCGGAAGGAACGGTACAAAGTCAGAGGTCACCGCCCATTCCTCATGAGGCCAACAAGATTGCTTCGCTGACGACCACATCGAATGACGCGACTCTAGACACATCCGTGTCGAGTGACCACGCAATCGGCGCCATTTTGGCCCAAGAAGCGCAGAAGAAAGAGAATCAAGTCGCTATGACGGTCCCGCAACCAACTGATCTCCGTCTCCCTTTACCTCCCGTGGTGACCTCTGTGGAAGGAACTGGCTCTCTCTCGGACTCAGAGAGTGAGCCGTCCGTTGGGGACGGTGGGACGAGTCCCGCGGCAGAAGCAGGAGTGACCCATGCAGGTTCCGCGATGTCTTCCGCTCCTACACCCCCTCGGGATCAGTTCACTGTGCCAACACTATCGGTGCAGCCACCCACTCCCGGTCCAGAACAGGGAAAGTTGGACGATCAATGGCTTGTGCCCGTCCCGGGAGGATTTCCCTCTTCGACCGATCGGCCATCCCATGTCGCTGACTCGAGCACCAAAGCCATTCCCTCCCATGAACTCTCCGCGAGGTCTCCGGCCGACGTGGGCATTGCGCAACCATCGCCTCCTGCAAGACCGTCCGGTCAACATGTAGGAGCCGTTGCACCAGGCCCCGCTCTGGAAGGACTAAACGAAAGGGACTCGGACGATGAAAGCATTTACAGCGACGCAGCAGAAGACCTCTCGGGGCTTGACGGGGACGGTTTCGGATCCATTGATGCGATAGTAGACAGTCCAGTTGTGGACACAACCCCGGTTCATCGCCGGACATCACCTCCCCCCAGCCCTCTGGCCAACGCGACGCAGGCCGGGTCTACAGATACTTCGATGCCCCGATCGTGGGATGAAATGCAGGCCCGCTGGAGCGGCATTGCACAGCATTCCCGACAATCCAGCATACAGCAAGCATCTTCCGTGCCAACAGCCCCAGTGGCCGTCTCTCAACCTCGACAGAAACCAAAAAAGAACATCCCTGCACCGCTTGCAATAGCGACGACGCCTGCTGCCAGCACCGGACTCTTGCCGTCGGATTTGCCGCCACCATCACAGAACCAATCATCTGCATATCCTCCGATTCAAACGGCCAAGTCTGGTGCTAGCCGCGGCCCAACTTCTTTCAGACCGTCAATGAGATCAGAGCCAGCGGCTGGGTTACCGTCTGGTTTCCGCAAATCCATGCGGGCTGAAAACAGGCCTTTGCAGCCGCAACCCCCCCCTGCTCAGCTCCCGGGGACGCAACCGACCCCTCCTCCACCGCCTCAAGCGGCGCTGCGGAAGAAACAAATTCCTTCGGCGGCAGGGCCTGGGCCCAGTCGTGTTTCCACTGCCGGACCCAAGCCCGCTCAACCAGCCTTGTCCACCGACAGTGACTCAGAAAGCTCGTACAAGAGGAGTCGAAGAGCGCGTTCGGGGGATCAGAAGCATACCATGCGACGCACCATGCGCCTCGCGGCGCCTACCAGCGAACTGACCGGGCGTGATCGTCCATCTTCATCCGCGACCGGACAAAGGCTCATGAAGACCACTATGAGAAGCTCAATGGATGGCGGCGTACCGACGCTCCGTGGGCAACCCGAGGCCAAGCGCTCCTCTTCTCTCTTTTCTCGTTCACGGAGAAAGAGTCCTTCCCCCGCATCGCCACAACTCGCACTGCCATCCCGTTTCGCGGATTCAGATGATGAGGACGAGTCTCGGGATCATCATCATCACCATCTATTCCGTTCACGTTTCGCGGACTCAAGCGATGATGAGGACGATCTGGGCAAGTTCGCGCCCGTCCGTGGCATCCCCCGACGGGCGGGTGATGAAGAGTCCACCGACTTGGAAGACAGTTCGGACGGAGAAGTGTCGGCTCGGGGGGGGCCGATCCCAGCGAGCAATGGCCTCGGCCCTGGCGGCGGCTCTCTCTCTCCTGCCTCTGAAAAGAAGCGAGGACTCTTCGGACGACTGAGGGGGAAAAAGAACAAAGACGAAAAGGCGGCGTTGAAACTTGGACTCAACCCCGCTGGGGAGAAAAGCACGATCTTGCAACGTGCTGCCGCGGCGGCACGAGACGCCGCCAAGGAGCAGCAGGACCATGTCGCCCTACCGATGACGAAAGGCAGAGAGGAGAAGAGGAAGTCGTCGCAGTTCGGATTTGGCTCCATTGAAGAGCGAGATGCAGTCATTGAGCAGACCAGGCTCAAGTTGGAGAAAGCCCAGGAGCGAAGACCAACAACTCCTGTGGCAGACGGCAAATTACACCGTCGACAGACACCATCGCGTATCCTGAGCGATTCCTGGCCCCTCCCAGCCGGCATGAAGGCTCGTCCCAACACCTCGGACGGCTTTGGCCACAATGGGTCGGGGGTGACTCCGGGTCTGGAGGAAGACATCCAGACAGATGACGGGATAAAGGATCACCACGGTGCAGGAGTGGTGTACGGGAGAAGTGGAAAGAAAAAGCGCTTCATCATGTTGCGGAAAGCATTCGGGTTGAAGGACTAGCTTAGCCACGAGGATGCAGGAAAAAGCTAACTTGCCATGGGTTGGATTTTGATCATGATTGGTACCGCCGGCCTCTTCGATGAAGGGGTAGGTTTACCAGCCAGCCATCTCTTCGGAACGACAGTTCATACGATAAACGCACATGACGGCTATAGTAATAATAGATAATTATCTGCAAATGGACTAGTCCAAAACAAGACAAGCCATATCCATCTATGGCTTCCCTTTTCCCTCCCTCCGGGTTGGTCCTAGGCCTGGGCTTGTCCTAAACGTGAATTCAAGTCCCGGCCTGGCTGATGCGGGGCGTGGTCCGAGGACGTGAACCCTGATGAGGAAGCATTTCTCAAAGCGTGTGGTCTGCTTAGTCAGGAGATATGGTTGAGGTAAGCCCTTTTCTAATGGCTAAGATCCGGCAGGGAACTACAGACGCTGATGACGACAAAATAGTGTGAGTGCGTGATAAAAGGCCGCCACTTTCCGCAACATGCTTGCCAGGCGCATTCCCATAGGTGGAGGCAAGGCCATGCCCCACCACTATGACATGCGAACAGCTCATAAAACAAACAGACACTGCTCAACCATCAACTGAGTTTGCCTCAGGACATAACTGCCTCTACCACGCTTCAAACCTGGTTGATTTTACCTCGCACTTGATCAATATTGCCGTTCCGCCATCATGACTTCGTCTTTGGACCAGCTCAAAGCCTCTGGCACTGTAGGCGCTCCTCCCCCACTACCCCACCACCGCCCAAGCTCTTCCGCTGATATGTTTCCAGACCGTCGTGTGCGACTCTGGCGACTTCAACAGTTCGTTCCTCCTACCAGATCTCCCTGCCTCCGCTCTGACAAAGTCCAGCAATCCACAAGTATAAGCCACAAGATGCGACGACCAATCCGTCGCTCATCCTCGCGGCGTCCAAGAAGCCGGAATATGCCAAATTGATAGACCCAGCGGTTGAGTACGGCAAGGCGCACGTATGCCACGAATACACTGCCAGGAAAGAAGGACATGCTGACGTGGAGAACAGGGAAAAACCGTCGATGAGCAGGTCGAAGCCACTCTGGACAGACTCCTGGTCGAGTTCGGCCAAGAAATTTTGAAAATTGTCCCCGGCCGGGTGTCGACCGAGGTGGACGCTCGATTATCATTTGACACCCAGGCATCGGTCGACAAGGCTCGCCACATCATCGACGTGAGTCCGGTGCAAGACCCTCTGTGGCCCGCGGAGATACTGACGGGCACAGCTGTACAAATCCGTGGGCATTGACAAGTCTCGTGTGTTGATCAAGCTTGCTTCGACATGGGAGGGCATCAAGGCGTCTGAGATTCTCCAGAAGGAGGGTATCAACTGCAATCTGACCCTCATGTTCTCGCTCGTGCAGGCCGTTGCCGCCGCCGAGGCCGGTGCTTTCCTCATCTCTCCTTTCGTCGGCCGCATCCTGGATTGGTACAAGGCAGCCATGAAGAAGGATTTCCCGGCCCACGAAGACCCAGGTGTCAAGAGCGTCGAGTCGATTTTCAACTACTACAAGAAGTTCGGCTACAAGACCATCGTCATGGGCGCCTCTTTCCGCAATGTCGGCGAGATCACCGAGTTGGCCGGCTGCGACTACTTGACCATCTCTCCCAACCTGCTGGAGGACCTCTACAACTCGACCGACAAGGTGGAGAAGAAGCTTGACGCCGCGCAAGCCGCGACCTTGGATATCACAAAGCGCAGCTATATCAATGACGAGTCGCTGTTCCGCTTCGACTTTAACGAGGAGCAGATGGCCGTGGAGAAACTTCGAGAGGGGATCAGCAAATTTGCCGCCGACGCCGTCACCCTCAAAGCCATCCTGAGAGAAAAGATTGAGAAATCTTGAGACGTCGTGGCACGAGGCCTCTGTTTCCCTTCAGTTAGTGTCACAGAATGAGCTTCGCCCAGTAGTCCAAAACTCTAGAACAGAGGCCCTTTGAGCCCGCAGCATTCACTGCCATGCAATGATAACTCTTGTTCTCCCACAGCATCCATCCAGTCATGACAGTCATCACCCTGCGGTGTGACCCACCAGGCCTGTACAAGCCGTAGCCCCAGCCCGGGTGGTTCTCACTCATTCCGGCACTTGCGCGATCTGAGGACCTGGAGGGGCCGGAAAGGTATTGATTTTATTTCCGGGTCCGAGTCCCGGCATTGGCTGTGCCCCTCATCGGCGCCCCTCATTGCGATTTCATCATGATGATTATTTGACCCTGCCTCCTCTGTGTACTGTCGCAGCCCGCTTCTGCAAACTCTGCATTGTATTCGCCGTGCCTGACTTGTCCCCATCATCGTTGTACCGATTACAGTATCATAACCGTCGACAAAATGGTCAAAGCAGGTCAGTCTCTATCTAGGCTTCCTCCCTGCCGGCATCGGCCAACCTTCGACTCCTTTCAGAGGAGCCTGACGGGCGATTTCCCTCCTTCCGCTTGCCCAACCCCTTGATAACTCCATCGGCACCGTCGTGGGTCCGCGAGGAGATCACGGTGACTGACATGAGCTTGTTACAGTCGCTGTCATTCGCGGAGACTCCAAGGTCTCTGGCACGGTGACCTTCGAGCAGGTCTCCGAGTCCTCTCCGACAACCATCACCTGGGATATCTCCGGTAACGACCCTAATGCGGAGCGTGGCTTCCATGTCCACCAGTTTGGCGACAATACCAATGGCTGCACGAGCGCGGGCCCACACTGTACGTACCAGAGGGATCCTGGATCTCACGCTCAAGCCGAATGACCAAGCCAATGGCTGATAATATATCACGACAACAGACAACCCGCACGGCAAGACGCATGGTGCCCCAACGGACACTGACCGCCATGTCGGAGATCTCGGCAACGTCAAGACGGACGCAGAGGGCAATGCGAAGGGCAGCACGACTGACAGCCAGGTCAAGCTGATCGGCGAGTACAGCGTCCTCGGTGTACGTGATTTGATTCCTTGTCCCTCCAATTCGCAACAAACTGGTCCCTGAAGAAGGATGATCCCATGGCTGACGGAGAATCAACTTAAACAGCGCACCGTTGTCGTCCACGCTGGCACCGATGACCTTGGCAGAGGCGGGAACGAGGAGAGCAAGAAGACTGGTAACGCGGGTCCCAGACCAGCCTGCGGCGTCATCGGCATTGCCGCATAATCTAAGCCTGCCGAACCAATTGGAGCCGAGTCGTCAGGCGGTCGGGTGCTATTGTTGCCAAAGTGAGGTCTGAAGCACGGTCATGACTACACAGGACAACAGAGACCAGCATCAGTTGTGGCATGGCTCACCTCAGCTCAGGAGCATACTCCTGATGACGACATTAAAAAGCCTGTAAGCCAAGCTTATGACAAATCACATTGAACCAAATTCTTCAAGGTCAGCTTTGTTTTTATTCTATTTTGTGTTTGGTCTTTGTTTGTCCTCAATCTTCCTATGCCATGCGGTGCTAGATTGTGCCATGTCGTACCGTGCCATGCCGTGCTATGCAATGTATCGTTCATTCATGTTTGAATGACATCTCGGCCGATTCAATTGCTCATTCTTCCTTTGTCCATACTCTTCAGACTATTCAGTCCTCGGTCAAATCGCCATATTCCCACATTCCACTGCGGTCCTGTTTGGCCTTGTCCTGCAATTGCCTCAGTCCACTCAGCACATCGCCGGCGGCTCGCTCCCACCCCTTCAGCTTCGTTGGCACCATGGCCAGGCCCTCTCTCACCACGTCAGCGTTGATGCTCTCCTCGATCCGGCTCGACGCCTTTGGATCCAGCAGGGTGATGGAGAGCGTGCCTTCGGGCGCGATGTAGTCCACGTTCGCGACCAACTCGCGCCCGTCCGTCTGCTCGGCGATGTAGTCGATAGTTTCGCGCAGGTACGGCGGCGACGTCGGCAGCTGGAGGAATGATAGCACCGCGTCTGTGGCTTGTGGTTTCAGCTTTTGGGTCGAGAACTGCGGCTGTGTCAGGGGTCGAAGTCTCGACCAGGGCAGGGTCTCTGAGTTGCCGTAGTCGAGATATGTCAAGTCAACCTTCTTGCCTTCCCGGTCCACCCGTCGTACTCGCGCCCGATACCACTCGCCGTCGGCGCTGAACTTGGCCGCGACAACGTCACCGACCTTGGGGGGGCCGGGGAGGGGCTGGTCGTTGGCTTTGTTTAAATGGAAGCTTTTGAATGCGCCCATCAGCTCCGTTAATGCCGCTGTCCCCGCGCCCACTTGTTGGATCTTGAGCTTTCCCGTCTCATCAACATGTGTGACCACCACGTCGCGATAGTCTTTCCGCCTGGTAGGAGTCGCCTCGGCCGAATCCCCGTTCACACCGTTGGTGCCGTTGGCTGGAGCGGTGACGACGACGTCATCTTCGTCGGCACCCTTGCTTGGGTCCCAGTCGTGCCAGAGGCCTTTTCGGCCTTCTTTGGCCTTCTTTTCCGCCGCAAAAAGCTCGGTGGCATGTCCCGACTGCTCGGCGGAATAGGCGTGCACCTCGGCGAGGCCTTCTTCCACCAAGGCCCGTGCAAAATTCTCTCGTCCCACATACATGGTGCCGATGAAGCCGCCCACCTTGTCTGTCCCTTCGACGTCAATCTCGACGTCACGTTGCAGACACCTCTTGTTGGCGAAATCGTACGCGTCCTGGCCAAACGGCTCCGCCGTCTCGCCCGGGTTTCGAGCTGGCTTCGGGGTCCGGATTCCCGAGAGGACAAAGGTGAGTTTGGCATTTTCCCGTGGTACCAGGACGACAAACCGGGAGCCCGCGCGAACAAAGTCGACAATGGCGGGCACCTTCTTCTGTCTCTGAAGCACGGAAGCCTCCATCTTCGCCTTTTGCAGGCTCTCAGAGTAATCCTGATAGTGCTTGGCGGCCGGAGGTTTGGGCGACCACATTCCCTTTTCTTCTTTTTGAGCGGATTCCTCGGCCAGCAACAGGGCGTCGTAGTCCGGAGATCGGTCATCGTCGTCCTTTCGATGCCGGATGACAGAAGCGTAGCCAGCCTCGACGAGCGTCAGCGCAATATTTTTGCCGTTGACCAATACCGTGGCCACCTCCCGCTCCTCAAAGCCTTCTGACGCAGGTCTCTTGCCGTCGATCGTCACCTTGACATGTTTGCCAATTAACCTTTTCCGTACAAACTCCTTTGCGTCCGCGCCAAAAGGGGATTGCTTGGGGTCCGAAGGCTTCGGCTGTCGGATGCTGGACAAAGTGACTTTCCGTTCCTCGCCGGCACGCGTGCGGAGGAAAATGGTATCAGCGTTCAGTATTCTGGCGACGGTATAGTCCGCATCTTGGGGCCCGGCCGCTTTGGAGGACGTGACCCCGGTGAACACACCGGTTCGAGCGTTCTTCGCGACATTTTCCGCTTGCCGGAACTGTGCCATCTCATTTCCCAACAAAGTGACATGCTGGTCATTGGCCCTCGCAAGACCGGCTTCCAGCAGGAATCGAGCAATATTGCCTCGGGGATGCAGCACGTTGGCAATGAGCTGATGTTGGGGGGTGACGCCCAACAGCTCCACCGCGCACTTTCTTTGGTGCAATCTCTCCTCCACGAAAGCCTGTGCTTCCGTGCCGTAGGGTTCGGCGGGGATGTCTCGACCTTCGGGCGACGTTCTCTTGGTGGTAGGGGCTCTGACTCCAGCAAGCACGAGCATCGTTTGCACATGCTTTGTGGGCGACAGCATGAGTCGGGCGATGAGACGGTCGCCTGTCAAGACTCGTTCCACAATGGCATCCACCTTTCGGCCCTTGTACTGTTCGACCAGTGCGTTGGGGTCGGGGATCTCTGACGACGTCTCGATCTGACCCCCCTTTCCCCAAAGGCCCTTGCCGTCGGCCTTTGCCTGGCTTTCCAACGACCGAAGCTTATCCAGATATGCCAGCGCATCCTCGTCCTCCTCTTTTCGGCCAGCATCTTCCCGCACTTTGGCCCAGCCTTCTTGCACGATCAAGTCTGGCAGCTCCGGGCCATGGGGGACTTTGACACGGCCATATTCTCGTTTCGTGGTAGGAACGGCGTAAAGGATTTGGAACTGGATTACTTTGCCGAGGACGAGTTCTCGAACAAATTCGCGGGAGTGGAAGGCGAATGGCTGGAAATGGCGACGATTAGCCGACGCCAGAGGTTGGATGGTTTGTTCCTATACCTACTTCATCACCTTCTCTCTTCAAGCGCGGAGCACTGATATAGGCGAGGGACAGAGTCCGTTCAGCCCCTTTCTGGTTGGTTATGATCAGAGTGTCGCCTGACAGGACGCTTTTGACTCGAGCTTGCAGGAAAGACATGGCTGAATATACGCCCGACCGAACAATGATTCTGAATCAACGACAAAGCAACAGAGGAATCTTCACACAGGCAACACCGGCTGGCAATGGAGCGGTCAATGCGGAGGCGCGAGTTAGACACGAGATCTAGACACTTTTTTCTAGACCAGGCGGTGTCACAAATGTGGGGTACAGCGGCCCGGCTGTCTGCCTTTGAGCTTCTGGACTGTCCTGTGCCGTTCCGCGGCAGGGCTGAGGCACGTCATTCACCCAGTTTTGAGTAGAGGTATGGGCTGCTATATGTGCTGAGTGCGTCTCTTGCTGGGTCTCTTGGACCTGCAGAACATGAGCTCTCATCGCCGCTCTCTGCCGCTCACGATGACGCTGCAACTTATTCTCCTGCCGTTTCTGGATGCCTTATCTCGGCCCTGCGGGCTATCTATCGATGTTGTGCTCAGCTCCAGGAGTTGCACGCCTCCGCTTGAGGGGTTGTTGGACGGCATGGCGCTGTTCTTTAGATCTTGGGATCTTTTAATAATGGACGCATCGCCTTCTTATCCGCTGACTCTGGAAGAGAGTGTTTATTGTAAAGTATAAATTTCCCTTCCCCTGTCCCTTCCAGCCTTGCTCAACTTGGATACACTCCATCCAACCCTTTGGCAGCCACCACCTGAACACCAGTTTGTGCCGTCACCATGAACAATACAGATTCGACGCATCGCAAAGCCATCATTGGCAACCCCAACTCGTCATCATTCTGGCTGTACGACTCCACCAAAGGTTTCGACCTGACCCACCCTCCGACACCAACATCTCCGACCCCATCCCCAAGCGTCACCGTCCAAACCACGACGGTGCCGGTGACCATCGATCCACGGAAATCCGCCCTCGTGGTAGTGGATATGCAAAATTTCTTCCTCTCTCCGCTTCTTGGCCGGCCTGACGACTCTAACGGGCTGCTCGCTCAGGGTCAGCTGCTGCAACATGCCATTCCCGCCGCCCGTAAGGCCGGCATCCGCATCATCTGGCTCAACTGGGGCCTGACCGAGTCCGAAATTGAGGCCATGCCGCCGGCCACCCTGCGGGCCTTTGGCTTCGAGACCGTCGAAGCCTCGCAGTTCGAGTCCTACACCACAGTCCAAGGCAAGCAGGCGGCCATCGACAGCCACGGCGTCAACGAGGGTTGTGACCGGATCGTCACACAGATGGAGAGCTCAGGCAAAAACCCCCGAATCTACAAAGGCCTCGGAACTGACATTGGGCCGGTAATACTTGACGACGGCTCCAGCACTGTGCCCGGCGGCCGGCTGTTGATGCGTGACACCTGGAACGCCGACCTCACGCCTGAACTCAGGAAAGAATACGAAGCCGGCCTCACAGCGACGCCTCCGGACGTGTGGATCCACAAGAACCGCATGTCTGGCCTCTGGGGGTCGTCGACACTCTGCACCGAATTTCTGGAGGAACACGGCATCAAGACGCTGCTCTTTACTGGCGTCAACACTGACCAGTGTGTGGGTGGAAGTCTCCAAGATGTAAGTCACGATCCAGTCATTCTGCTTCTGTCCCTTCTCCTCCCTTCCCTGTGCTGTGGACACACATCCCAAATTAGCATCACTGACCTAGATAAACCCGCCCCCAACAGGCATTCTCCAAGGGCTATGACTGTATTCTGCTCAGCGATGGAGCCGGAACCACGAGTCCAAGCAGCAGTCAAGAAAGCATCGAATTCAACTGCGCGAAAACATGGGGATTTTGCACCTCTTGCAAGAATTTTGCGGCAGCTGCGGCGGCCATGTAGTTTTCACTTTTCCCCAAACAATTCAGTGGCTTTTATATCACACCATAACGACTTATAAATACATATTTCAGTCACATGACTTCAGCTCTTACAGCGGATCGGGGTTTGAAAAGCTCCTGTCTAAGATAGCAAAAGCTTCACGGGCTTCTCAAGCCGGGGACGAAGCGAGCTTGCCGATGTCTCGGGTCAGAACGCACTTCCTGGCTTGCGCCCGTTGCCGTGGCGGATGGCAAGCCTCCCGACATCTCGTATAATTCTCCTTCGCCTGCCGCGTCGTGCAAGTCTCGTCCGGCTTGCCGAAACGGACCGGCGTTAACAGGTTGGTAGCCGCGAATACTCCTCATCCTTGTAAAGGTCGCCGCTTTCAGGGTCTCCCACGGCTTCTCGCGAATCAACTGCACTCTTTTCGCGTCCTTCAGCTCCCCATCTTCGCCCGTCTCGTTGGACAGCACATCGAAGCCGAGGTGCCAATGGTTGTCCCTGCCACGGTATTTCCCAAACCGAAACTTGTCTCCGCTCAGCATCAATCGTGCCTCCATGTGCTCCTTCGTCGGCGTGGCCCTCTTATCGGCGATGTCGAGGTATGGGCTCCCCAGAAATCGCGCTTCGTGACACATGGCCATGAGATCGGCCAAACCGTAGAACTGTCTCGGTAGCAGGCGCTTCGAAAATGGATAGGCGGCCGGAAGCGCCACGGCAAACAAGGTCAGGGAGATCAGGATGCCAATATACGCAGCAGGCACCGATGCACGCTCAGAAGGGACCGTGTCTGGTGATAGAGAGCCCAGTCCTTGCGATGGACCAGTGTCGCCAGGGGGTTGAGGTAGTAGTGGATCTCCTGATCGAGTACTGTGATGAGAAAAAGGCGACGTTGTCCTCGACGATTGAGGAGCGGGTGAATAAGATCTTTGACTGGATAGCAGTGAGGTAGGTACTCCTTGCCGGTGCGGCGGACCTTGGACCGTCTCAGGCCGCAGGAGGTGTGCCATAGCTCCGGGCACGGTGGGAAGAAGCAAGGCTGATTCCACGACCAAGGAGAGTTTCTGCCGGCCGTCTGACCCTCACCCAAGGAAACAGCTTTGCATGTCGATGAGCAGCGAAGAGTTTGAAGAAAAAAGCAGCATTAGAAGAGGAGAATAAAATAAAAAGAACCCAAAAATGGATTGCTGAGAAATAAGGCTACACCCGCAAGGTGGTGCCATCACAGCTGCTTCACGCCCCCTCCCCACAAACACCAATGCTCAATCTCGAAGAGTGTGAAGCGATCCATCCAATAGCAGCCATGTTCATGCAGCCAAAATTAGGGCCATCTCTCAACGGCAGCTGGGGCTTTGAACGCGAGTCCGACAGGGCAACCTGGTGCCAGTCTTGAGTGAGGAAGTTCCGAACCTTGCGGCAGACAATCAATCCATGATACGGGACGAGTGGTATAAAGATGGGATGGGCAGACCCAGACATTCTGCAAGAGCCGTCCCCGTGGCTTCGACCGGCGTGCTGGCATAGCCCAACCTGTCCCATGGAGAGGAGATTGCGGCTGAAAATAGGAGGCCATGTTCCCAAGCGTTCAGCCTGATGTGACTGAGACATGTTTGCAATAGTCTGTGCCACTTCATCTCTAAGGTGGTATGCCCTGTGTAGGCCGAGAGAATTCTCTTAATGCTGGTCTGCTCGTTACTGAGCTGTACCGGTGTAAAGATAGGCTGCGTTCGTCTTCGGCGTGTGCAATCCATCCATGACAGCGATATGTGTGAGGCTCCCGAGATTGCTCTTCCATTTGAGATGTCTTCATCGCCGCGCTACACATGCAAGAGTGATTATACCTCGCAAGGGAAGTGTGCTAGACAGTGCTGGGTGTGCTGGTAGTGCTAGATGTGCTGGTAGTGCTGAGTGGTAGTCCTATTCAAGCTGTTCTCGGACTCGTGGTCACAAGTCACTAACATGGCTCCAGCCGAGGCGACCGGGAAGAGAGTGGAGCCTAAATCCGGGGCGCCAGGCACCGATTAGGCACTTGAGCTCTGGGCCACAGCCAATCCAGTGGAAGGTTCTCGAACCTTCTCTTCAGCCCATGCGTCATTGCTCACGGACTGCTGTTTTCCTTTACCCCCCTTGAAGGCGTTGGTACTGTTCAAGACAGTTCTTCAGTGCGCATTAGAGCCTAGTCCATTGCCAGCAGTGGAAATCTCCGCGACAGAATCATTGGCACTCACTCGAGCATTCCACGACTAGGGCCTAAATCCCGCATCCGGTTTTCCATCCGCCCAAGGCAAGCTTCTCTCTTCGACGCATTTTATTCCCCTCGGCCATCATCTTCTATCCAACACAAAGGTACCTACACATTGATTCCCTCAGCAGCATTGATTTCTTAGTTCAACCAATCACAACAGACTACCACCATGGTAGCAGAAACCAAACTTTATGACGCCCTCTCCATTTCCCCCTCGGCCACGCAGGACGAGATCAAGAAGGCATACAGGAAAGCAGCACTGAAGTACCACCCTGACAAGAACAAAGATAAACCAGAGGCGGTGGAGAAGTTTAAAGAAGTCTCTCAAGCGTACGAAGTGCTCTCAGACCCCGAGAAGAGGAAGATCTATGATCAGTATGGTCTTGAGTTCTTGTTAAGAGGAGGTGCTCCTCCACCGCCTGGTGCAGAAGAGGGAGGCATGCCTGGTGGTGGTTTTGGTGGCATGCCCCCCGGCGGCTTCAACTTTGGCAACATGCCGGGCGGAGGCACGAGGACATTCCACTTCAGCACCAGCGGTGGGCCTGGGGGATTCAGCTTCTCAGACCCCAATGACATCTTTTCCCAGTTTAGCAGGAGTGGTGGCGCTGGATTGGGAGACGACCATGATCTTTTTGACCTTCTTGGAGGCTTTGGTGCTGGCGGTAGACCCGGCAGTCGGCGGACCACGGGCAGCTTCCGGCAGCCTCAGCCTCGACCACAATCACCCGAGGTCACCGTCGTCGAGAGGCCATTGCCCGTCACGCTGGAAGACCTCTACAAAGGCACTCATAAAAAGATGAAGATCAAGCGGAAGACCTACGATCAAGCGACGGGACAGAGGAAAGTAGAGGACAAGATTCTCGAAATGGACCTTCGGCCCGGGTTGAAGGCGGGATCGAAGATTAAGTTTTCCGGCGTGGGCGATCAAGAAGAGGGAGGGACCCAGGATCTGCATTTCATTGTCACCGAAAAGCCCCATCCCACTCTGACGCGCGAGGGAGACAATCTGAGAACGACGATTGAACTGAGCTTAAAGGAGGCACTGACCGGTTGGAAGCGGACCGTCACCACGATTGATGGAAAGCAGATCAATGTCAGTGGAGCCGGACCGACTCAGCCAGGCTATGAGGAAAGATATCCCGGTCTCGGCATGCCGATCAGCAAGAAGCCCGGCGAGAGAGGAGAGTTCATCGTACAAGTCAAGGTCAACTTCCCGAGGTCGTTGACAGCAGCACAGAAAAGCAAGATCAAGGAGGCGCTGCCGTGAAAGCACCACGCAGAGCTTGCCTTTCTGAAAAGCAACTAACAGCAAGACTGGCATTTAGCGTACGTGAGAGTGAGGCATTTCAGGGTGTGGACAAAACACAATGTATGAACGACAAACCACAGACGGAAAACGCGATACCGGTGCCATACTTCTGCTGACATGGCAGCTGCTGAGCACACCGAATCGACATGATCAACGAATTCAAGATGGACGCTGATGCACAAGGTGCTGCAGGGCAGCATAACCTTGTCCTGGAGTTGGAGATGTCACACATGGATGGCGCATAGATAGTGAACTTGTTTGGCATGGAGGAGCAGGTGTGGTTTACATGGAGAGGGATTGTCCTGCAATCTATTCGCTAATTCAGAATTACCTGACATCACCGTCTTCGAAACGGCAGTTATCCCTTCGTGTCCGCATTTTGTTTATTCGCCCTGGCGTGTCCCGAACAAAGGGGATTTCTACTTCAATTATTTATTTGTTGTGGGATATTAATCAAATCCAAAGTGTCCTTCTGCATCATTCTTTCCGTCATAACTTCATCTATCCGCTACAACCTTTCCACCTTGACATCAACCGGCACCTCGGCCACCTGATCGATACCCTGGTAATCCGGGACGTCGATGCCATACTTGTCTGCAAGGTCTTTGGCCAAGAATCGGCCACCGAGGAAGTGCTTTTTGCCCCTGAAAAACTGGACACACGGCTTCGCAGCCGTCAAACTGATGAGGTAGTCAGGCATGAAGTCGTTGCCCAGCTGGCCCCTCGGCGGCGGCCCGGTCTCGACGTCCCAGCATGAAGGGATGTCAACGGCCATGACGGGCACATGCGACTCGATCATGGCGGTAATAACAGCGTCGAACGGCGCACGCACGGGCGGGTGGAAACTGAAACCGAACAGCGAATCGAGGATCAAGTCCGCAGACTGGAGCGCCGAGTTGAAGTCGTCAGTGAACGAGACGTGCAGGTTGTGCAGCTGTGTGATCAGGCCCGTAAAGATAGCCGCCTTGGTCCGTTTGGGGTAGAAGATGGTGGGAGTGTAGCCGTAGTGGTGCAGATGGCGCGCCGCGACCAAGCCGTCGCCTCCTGGGACATGGATTAGACCGGACCAGCAGGTTGATTGATGCCAGGCGTCATTTTGGAGGGTGACGATGGGTCACGAGATAACATATTTACCGTTGTTTCCTGGTCCACAGGCAACTAGTACATTCTTTCCTTTCGACGGCGGGTGGACTCTGTAAACTGAAGCGACCTCAGCTCACGTCCGGGCGCCCTGGGCCAACGACCGAGGAGCCTTACCTGCTTGTGACACAGAGAGCCCAGCAAGTTCCATCAGCTGGTCGATCGAAAAACCACCTTCTTCGCTCATCAGATCTTTGTCCAGCTGTCCCGCTTTCTGTTGTCCTAAAGTCTGTCGGACGCACCGGATTCAGCATCCTACACTCGGCAAAGACGGATGGATGCCGCTCACCTTGAGTGCCATTTTGGAAAATTTGCGAGCGGTGAGAACGTTCCGAACAGTGTGTATAGGAAATCCTGGACGGAACATAGAATTGCGGGTATAATACTGACAATGAACCCAGGAAGGATCCAGACAGACTACGTCATTCAAGGATTCGGGCGGATGTGAATCTGATCAACCTGTGGATTCCGGGAACCCGCGAGGGCTGATTTATAAATCACCAGGAAGAATGGTTTGACTTGGAACGCTGCAGCTACTTGCTGCGTCACCTCGTCGCTCTCTGCCTGAGTCGGGTTCCATTCTTAATTGCTCCCTCTCATCAATGGGGATCAAAAGGTCATTCTTGGCGCGCCGGGCCCTCCCGTCCAATCGGAGTCCTCCACGGAAATTCTAATTCTCTCATTTCAAGCACACCTGCATCTCCAACCGTCGCAAACTCCATTGTCAATTGATTCTCTTTCTCAGCATCCCGACGCCGTTCTTCTCGCACACTATCCACTCGCCATGGTCATCCGCATCCGGCTCTCCCGATTTGGCAAGCGCCGCCAACCTTTGTATAACATCGTCGTCTCCCAAGCTCGCACCGCACGCGACTCCAAACCGATGGAGGTCCTGGGCACCTACGACCCTATCCCACGTACACCACTGGCCTCCAACGACGTACCCGACACGGTGACGGACCCCCACACTGGACAGCAAGTGCCGTACCAACCGAAAAAATACAAGGACATCAAGCTGGACACAAGCAGGACAAAATACTGGCTCGGAGTGGGCGCCCAGCCCAGCGAGCCGGTCGAGAGATTGCTATGCTTGGTAAGTAACCATTGACGTTGATGGTCAGCGAGGACTTGGTGCTGTATTGTCTGCCTGCTGGCTGAGGTCACGTCTGCCGCTACGCTTCTTCAGACTCGATGCAGAGGGGCGAGCTCCTAGATTGCAATTGTGCTGACCGACTGCCCCCAGATTGGCCTGATGGAACCCAGACCGGGTAAAACAAAACGTCCCACGAGCGGATGAATTTGCCATGTCTATTCAAATCTTTTCACTGGCATAGCGTCGGCGTTTCTGGTCTGCGGACAAGACCATCTTGGAAGGACGTGTACACAACAAAGATGGGGAGGAGGGGCAATGTCTGGTTAAAGGACAGCAAGAGAAAAGCGACAACGGGGTGAATCAATGAGGAGGCTGCATTCAAATATTCGATTGATACACGCCACAATGCCTCCGATCCGCTTTGAAATCGGAGCGCCCCGAAAACGTGCTGGTCTTGAATCTGTTCTTTTCGTGCCGTGATTCATGGTCTCGTCTCTGCCTGCGCCCTTCGCTATGCATCGAAAACGGTTACCCCATACTATGCGATGCTATGGTCTCGCTTGATTGCAGCAATGAATCTTCCTGAAAGGAAAATTCTCTCAGCGCAAAGCCGCCTGGATTTCCGTCACCACGTTCGTGAACCTCGGTTCGTCAAGGTACTTTTTGGACTTTAATTGAGCAAGCACCGCTGGAACGTCGAAAATATCTTTGGCCGCCGAAGTCAGTTCTGCACGTTTGAGTCCGACGAGGACGGTGCCCAGGGCGACGGTGGCACGGTATGCCGGCTCGGTCGTTTGCGCAGCGGGATTCGCCGATGCTGAGTGATTGACGACAGGGACGGCCAGGAGGAACTTTGTCAGTTCTTCCACAATCGACAGGCCCCGATGGGCGTTCACGTCAGCGTCCGAAGTCTTGTCCGTGGTGATGAACACGGCGAGATTGAGGTAGAGCGTCGTGAGCGCCACGGAGACTGACACATCGGAGGTTAGAGCGCTCGAGAAAGGCTTCAGCGTCTCGAGAATACTGTCGACGTGCTCTGCGACCAGTTCCCTGCCCGCTGCCGAGCCATACAACAGATTCGACAAGAAGCGCATGGCAATCATGACCAACTTTGAGCTCGAGGCTATAGCATGGGGATCGAAGATGCCGCTGCCTAAAATGCTCGCGACCACGTCGATGCCGTCGGCCTCAGGGCTCGGAAAGTGTGTCGCAGCGGCGGCGATGAATCGTAGGATGTCCAGACCTGCCAGACGATTTGCCGGTGGCTGCCACCGTGTCGCAACCTTAATAAGAGCGGGAATTGCGACCTCTAGCTCGGGCGAAGTCGCCAGAGACGGCTTGTTCTGGAAGTTGTACTTGTCCAATTGCTGAGACAGCTTGTGGAGGTTTTCCACTTCCGACTCCGACAGGGACATATCCGCTCGGGCCTGGCTTGTATATTCGGCATTGCGCTTCACAATCTGAAGCATGGCCGCCGCCGGCTTCCCGAGCACGATGGAAAGGTATTCTTTCTGCGGCAACAGCCGCCTGACCGTGGGCGGAGGTGGGCGATAGGATGATGTGGGAACTTCTCCAGGCCTGTACCTGTTCTCAGTTCCCCAGGGATCAGCTCCGGCCGGTTGGGATGGGCCTAGCGTCGCGCCTTGAGTATTCTTAATGATGAAATTCGCCGTCTCTTCGAGGTAGGACAGGGGCAATTCGTGATCTTGCAAGAACTTGGTGGCCGCTTCGTAGGGGTTCTGCGTGACGTTGTAAGGTAATTTCAGCGGGGGCTTGCCGTCTTCGATGTCGATGTCAAAGACGTAGTCATATTCCTTGCCGTCGTAACTCGTCTTTGTACTGCTCGCTCCGGCCGAATCTACCACTTGGCCGATTTTGATCCATTGCTGTTGTGACATCGACCATTGGTAAAGGGTCGCACTGCCGTCCGCGTCCTTGATAATCTGACTTTGACCTTCTTTCGTCCCTGACTTGCGCTGTAGGAAGTCCGGGCCGGGTAAGTCTGTCAGGTTGATGCCGCCAACCTGTTGCTGCGGTATGCTTGACTGTTGGAGAGACTCGTCAAACTGTGCCATGGTTGCGGCATCGGCCAGTCTTTCCTTTTCCCTGGTGAATATCCGGGCCAGCTTGTCGCTCGAGCCAGTGATGATATCCCCATTAGGACACGCCGCGACGCTCCACACGGATATCGCTGGAAGGGTGATCACTTGGACACATTCGGTATCTTTCCATATCCGAACCGATCGATCTTCGCCAGCGCTCACGATCTCGCCCGAGGGCAAGACGGTCAGAGAGTAAATGAACGCTTCGTGGCCGAACAGCTCCGCCACAAGGTCTCCTCCCAGCGTCCATAATCGAATAACGCCGTCATTGGAAGCCGAGGCAATTTCTGCTCCGGTCGAATGCCCTTTTGGAAGCTTAGTAAGGGCGCGAACAATATCCTTTCCATCAAAAGAGATCATCAGTTTCCCCCGAATGTCAAAGACCCTGATGGCGTGGTCTGCACAACCGGTTACAACGGTGTCGCGACTGTAGGCAACCACCGCCCACACCGTTGCCGTATGACCGATGAGTTCTACTTCGGTTTCCCATCGACCGATCTGCCATATTCTCGCGCTGCTGTCCCAGCTGCCGCTGACAATCCAGCCCGCTTCTGCGCACACGTCGAGGGAACAAACTTGATTGCTGTGGCCGACCATGAAACCATCCGCATTGCGTTCTGCGGTAGAGGTAGGCTGTCGTGCTTCGATGAGAGCGTCCTGGCCGGATGAGATCACGAGGCCATCAGGATACTCTTTTGAAGGCGGAGCATAGGCAAGGCAAGTCTTGAAGTGTGCACCGTGGGAGGATTCGATGCCATCGTAAGTGGGAGGAGAGGTCGAAGTCCGCTTCCAGACGCGAGTGGAACCGTCGCGAGAAGCAGTGACAGCGAAGCTGGGGTCAGGCATGAGGACTGCACGAACCTATCAAGTAAGAAATCAGCATGGAAGCAACTCTGCCATCTCGGACGCCTACATCACTTTGGTGTCCGCTCAACACTGCGCTCAGTTTAAAGCCCGAGGCAGCTGCAGACCCTGCGGAATTCGCCATCTCGAGCGTGACAGTCGCACCAAATAATTAACACGAACGATGGTCTGCAGCGTCTGGGCACGTAGGAGATGGAGCAGGGACAAGAAATCTCGAGGAACGGAGAAGGGCCGCTTTGAGTCTACAGCCAGCCTCGTGGTCACGTGATCTGACGCAATCCCCGAATTGTGACGGGCGCATTCTGGAATCTATTCTGTCTGAAACCACCTCATGCACAGATGCTGCTCGGTATTGGTCTGATGTTCTGTGTCTTCCCCTCGCGTCTCGATGTGACGCAGATAAGGGCAGTCTCACGGCAAGCGGCCGATGTTTGAGTGGTAGACCAATAAAAGGTGGGCCTTTCGGAGAAATATATTTCCATTCTAAACCCTCTTCAACGTTTAGGCTTGACCAACCGACTGCTGCTCCTTCTGCTACGGACACTCATCCGCGACCGTCAAGATGGCTGAAGTAGTGCAAGCGCGCACATCGTTTCCGTCGTCGTCTTCTCCGTCCCGGAAACGGTCTGCGTCGCCAGATGCAGAGCCATCCGCAACCAGTACAGCGGTCACGACCACGAATAATGACACCGCTGTCACCGAACCTCCAGCGAAGAAAACGAAGCTCATCCGTCGCAAGCGGCGGCCTGCTCGACCTCAAGTAGACCCATCTACCGTCAAATCTACTCCGCCGCCGCAGACAGGAACGATCTTCAACATATGGTACAACAAATGGTCGGGTGGCGACCGGGAGGATGCCTACCTGTCGAAAACGGCCGCACCATCACGATGCAATATCCGCAATGACTCCGGGTGGACAGCCGCGGATAAAACACCGGGCAGCTATTTTTGCTTGTTCTTTGCGAGGGGATTATGCCCGAAAGGGCATGAATGCCAGTATCTACACAGATTGCCCACTGTGTTCGACGTCTTTAACGCCAACGTGGATTGCTTTGGCAGAGACAAATTCAGCGACTATCGGGATGACATGGGCGGCGTGGGAAGTTTCCTGCGGCAGAATAGGACACTCTACGTTGGGCGGATACACGTCACAGACGACATCGAGGAGGTTGTGGCCAGGCACTTCCAGGAATGGGGCGAACTCGAGAGAATTCGAGTTCTGACGGGGCGTGGGGTGGCCTTTGTCACATATGTCAACGAGGCCAATTCGCAATTTGCGAAAGAAGCGATGGCGCACCAGGCTCTCGACAACAACGAAATCCTGAACGTGCGCTGGGCCACCGTCGATCCCAATCCACTCAGTCAAAAGCGAGAGGCTGCTCGGATAGAAGAGCAGGCAGCAGAGGCTGTGAGGAGGGCGCTCGGTGAGAGGGCTGTCAGAGAAATCGAGGGACGGGAAACAAAGGAAGAACGGGAGCAGAGGCGCATCGAAAGCTCTTATGGACTCGAGGGCTACGAGGCGCCAGAAGAGATCTGGTTCAATCAGCAGAAGGAACTGGAAAGCCAACAACAGGGCGAAAGAGGTCTCATCGAAGCACCTCCGACCGCGACTGAGTCGGCTGTGCTCGAACAAGCCGAAACACCAGCCCGGCTGCAAGAGTCGACCGGTATACTGAGTGGTTCGACCTTGGCGGCGCTGAACGGCTACGCGGCAGATCGCCGATCGACATCTACTCAAGCGACGAAGCCCACATCATCAGGGACAGCATTAGTGGCTTATGACAGCGACGACGAGAGCGACTGAGTTCGAACAACAGCAATAACAGCACACTGTTGAACTGTAACGCTGAACTTTATTTGAGACTGGCGTCCGGCTCCAAGGGGTACACATACAGCGCTTTATCGAGTTTCTAACATTGTGCTCTATTTTTCACCATTGTTTATCATCACAATTCTCCATGCTTGACGCCACCTTTGGCCCCTCGACTCAAATCCGGCATCCTCATAATCACAACCACGAGACTGGTCCAGCCAGTAAAATGCTGGGTCCGCTGACCCTCGCCCGTCTCCGGGTTGTACTGTTCCCAAGCAAAGCCGGTCCGCTTCCACTCGTTGAACACGTTCTCGACCACATTCTTCCGAAGGTCGACATAAATTTTCCGTGCTTGCTCCCTGACTTTCGCCGGTGCGTCGTCGCTCTGCGCGACCGCGAGCAAGTTTTTGACAATAAGATAGTTCATGTTGAGCCAGATGGGGGAGCGCCAGTAATTCTCGTCTGTGCCGTAAAAAGGGTCGGAGAGCGACAAGCTGCGGATGCCGTAGTTGGACCAGAGTTCTTTAGGATCTGAAATAAGTTGGAGGATGTGAGGAAGGTTTGGATGGTTCGGTGGGAGGAGGCCGGTCATGAAGGGAAAGAGGCTGACGTATCCTTTGTGACAGACGTGCACAGATTCCTCGTACTCGTCGATGGTGGCATCGCAGTACGCATGGTCTTGGGCGGACCAATGCAGGTCGTCGATGTTACGAAGGATGGCATGGTGCTGACTGGAGAACTCGGCCGCATCCTCGGCGTCGGAGAGGGTCGTGGCGAGACGAGAAAGGACACGAGACGTCATACCCATCCAGGAGATCAGGTCGACGTGCAGCTCGCCTGGGTGTGGAGGTTGCGGGCGCGGGTAGTCATCCAACCCAGATGTCAGGATATGCCGTGGAGTGCGCCCTCGCCATCGATAGGCTTCTTTGGTTGAGAAGGCCACCCGATCATAGGATTTGATGTCACCAAATTGTGTTCGGCGGAACCAGTAATAATGTCGTTTGAGCAAAGGATAGAGAGTCTCCAGTTGAGACCGGACGTTGGAAGCATGATGAGGTGTCAGGGACCCAGAGTTCAATTTGTCGACCAATGTCTCGATAATCATAAACAAGGTCGGCGGATTTGCGTAGTGAGGGTATTGCACTTGGAATTCCGGCGGCACTTTGCTTCGCGCTTCGGGACCTAAAATTTGTTCCCGGGCAATCCAGCCATCATCGTCGATCAAATTGAACCAGGACTGCACGATTTCAATCGTGATATCAAGGTCCCATTCGACGATCGGAACCAAATGGAAACCTTCGTCCCAGAGGAAGCCACGGGGAAAGAAAGGGCGCGACGGCACGCTGGTGAACAACTCCGCGGCCGGTTCCTGTGAAATTTGGGCTCGCCCTCGCGCCTCGGCCGTCTCTTCCCAGAAGCCTTCGTTGTCCTCATCGTATTCCGGGGCATAAGACCTGTCGACCAGAGAGTCACCATAGAAATAGCCCACTCCGCCCAAGAGGTTGGAGAACATGGACTCGGAAAACGTGGTGTACAGGGGTTTGTCAAATGGCGCCACCGGCTGGAAAACTTCTTCAAACTTCTTCTTAAAGCCGGTTGAAGCGGCCGAGACGGCTTCTGTCAAGGTCTCCGAGGAGATACGAGGGCCTGAAGCAGAATTAAAGAGGATATCAAACTCGAAAGCCCCAACCAGAACTTTTTGAGCGACGTTAAAATTGCCTGGCCCGGTATCTTGCGGGACGGTGAAAACCTGCCAGGGTGGTGGCACGTTGTTCTCTCCGTACTCCTGTACATAGGCGTCGATATCCCGCTTCATGGTTGCAAAGATGATGTTTTTGGCCTGCCAAATCGCTTCCGTCGGTACTTGAACACTCGATCTGAGAGTTCGATCCAGCGGTTTCGAGTCCCAGGACGGGTGGGTCTTGTACGGCAAGTGGTTGTCGGGGCCTTCAGTAATGTCAATATCAAAATCTCCAAGCTCATTTGTTTGTCCATGTATGGTGACGAGATCTCCCTGATCTGATCCGTGGTCCACAAAACCCAGTTCTCCTAATCCCTCCATGCCAGCATAGAACAGGACCGTCGTGACGAGGTTGGGGGGGGCATCTTCTCGCGGAGTACCCTGGATCCGGGCTGCCCAACTTCCGCCGTGCGGTCCACCAGGGATTTTGACAAAGTCGATCGTGAGGTCGATCATGTTACCGGTATCATGTATCACCTGCCGGCCACCGTTCCGGGCGTCGTATTCTTCCCAGCCGTAGCCGGCCATGCCTTCGTGCTGCTCGCATGTGTGACGAAAATCTGTCGCTGCTTAGTCTACACTCTGCGCGCCACAATGCACGCTCGTACTGCTCTGCACATTTGTAAAGCTGTCGACATTAGCCCATAACAGACCAGTCAGCAAGCTTTTCGGCAGCCGCGGCCGCAAGCCGAAGTAGAGGTTGGGCCGATATGGCCCCCATAGTAGCGAACTGTTAAGACTGGCCGAATATCCCAAAGGACTTTGGAAGCCGTCTACGTGGACGAAAGCGAGCGAAGCCAATACCAGGAACAAGTCGAGGAGATGCCAACGGAACAAAGGTTGCCGAATGCGACTTGACATTGCGCTCCCTGGCAGACCTCGAAGGTCTCAGACGCCTATCCATGCGCCTTTGTGGAAGTACTTTCTGGTGATCTGGCTCTTCCCGCCGACGTCACTTCAGGGGTCGGCTTGGCATTTGGGAGCCAGATGCAGAGCCTTGAACAGGGACACGACATCATTGAGACAATCTCCTACTCGAAGGATTGAGAGTATATACTGGCAACTAATGGTGAGGGCTAATGCTTGCTGCCCGTTCCTCATCACAAATTTCCCAAAGAATGACGGCACAGGGGTGATTCTTAGTCGGCATTGATATATCTGTTAGCGAGCTACAAAGCCTTGCCAAAATCATAATAAATACATGATTTGGTCTTGTAGTTGAAGATGAAAGCTCCTTCCTTGCCTTGGTCCTGCCAGCCCTTGAGAAGATCCTGCACTTGCTGGAGGTAGGCACGTTCCACCTGCGGGGCCAGCTGCCTCAACGTTCTCCATGTGGTATCGTCAACGAGCAGAGTATTGCGCATGCTCTGGAGAAGTTCATCGGAAGTATCGATGGCGACAATAGGAGCGCTGGCGAAACTGCCCTCAGCGAAACCCTTTGCCGAAGAGACGGCGGAGTCGACGATGGCCGCCCGATTGACTTTTTTAGATCGATGCTGGGGGGTGAGTACTTCAACATCGCGAGAACTCCTCTCGACAATGCCGCTGGCCCCGATCGGCCCCGTGTTGCCGGCGCTCGCCATGCGTTTCAGCTTCGTCGACGAGGTCTCCTGAGGCCCGGCCAGCCGATCACCGAGCTCTGACTTGAGAAAAGAGATCAGTTCTCCGGCTGGCACTTCCGTTTCCTCCTTGGCTGGGCTTCGCACTTTGATGCTCCGCTCTCCGAGAGTGTTGCTCCCACCGCGGACGATGACAAGCCAGAACCCGACATTGTCCTGATAGTCCATCTCTAACTCTTCCAACGATCGGTATTCGTCGGAGAGCTCGGCACTTAAACCAGCCGCCCACAAGCCTTGCAGACAATCGATGCAAACGCTCTTCAGCGTGTTGGAATCGAAACTGGTCACGAGAATATCGCACCTGGTCAGCAGGGCCATCGGTTTGGAGTCGGTGACTCCAGCCTTGGCGCCTTTCACACCGAGGATGCTGTCGGTATAAAGACGGGCATACTTGGTCAGCTCCCACGCATTCAAACGGAAGCCGACAGCACGAGGGGAGCCTTTGTTCGACTTGGTGTGATGCTCCTTGATCAGCACATCATATCGGCCCCCCACCGCCACAACTCTGCGCTCCCGGCTCTCGATGCACTGGAACATCAGACTGCCTCGGTAGAGTTGTTCTGAATTGTTGCTGAGCGGAGCGATTCGAACTTTACTGCGCACATTCATGAGCTTGAGAAAGTGAACAACTTCATTGATCCGTGCGAGGAGGGGGAGCGCCTTGTTGAAGTGATATCCGTCTCCGAAGATCTTGCCGAGTTCTTGTCGGACTTCGTCCATGCTTCCCGCGAGGTCGAACTTGGCCAGGTCGGACACACAGGTTTCCGGGATATTGATGCGAGTGCTCCGAAGGTCCTGGCGGACTTGCGTCCACGTCGTCGTGCCCACTTTCGTTCGGACGTTCAGCGGAGAAAGGGCCTGTTTGACTTTGGCAAAGTCGGCCTTTCGAATGCGAGTAAAGTCCAGGATGAGGTCCAGAAGGTCACCATGATTAAGATAGATGATCCATGACTTGGTGTCCAGGGCTGGCAGCTCTGTGACGATTTCATCCAGCACCTTAATCACCTCAGCCTCTCTCAAAGTCAGGTCATTGACGCCGTGCGAGACAATGTCGAAGTCGACTTCCGGAAAGCGCTTTGGTTCCTCGCCAGCCCTGCTGAGCCGGTACACAAAACCGAAGCAGTACGTTTTGGCCGTTTGGGTCTGGGTCTGCGCGATCTCTCGTGCGAACGGGAGAGTCAGGTCCATGGGCAACTGAAGAACCAAGCCCGACCGATCGAGAAAAGAGGCTTCTCGAGAATAATAGTCTGACTTTGGGAATATCGTCTCCCGGTGGTGCTCTGTGGCCCCGTGCCGACGAAAGATGTTCTTGAGATGATCCCGGATCGCGGTGAAAAGGGTCGAGTCCTGAGTAGAAGAGCTGTTGATGGCTTTCCCATCCCAGAGGAGAGATTGGACGGCGTCATTGGGCTGGGCAAGGAACCGGGCAATGAGAGCTTGATACTCTTTGGCGGATGCGGCCGCCATCCGGCCGATGTATTTTTGGATCTTTTCGTCCTCAAGAGGTTCGGGAATCTGGCCACTATTGAGAAGCTGGAGTGCGGACGGTCTCTTGGTCTGGTCGTGATCGAGCAGCTGCAGAATGATCTCGCCCTGCTTGCGGTGCTCGTCGTCGTTGAAGTAGGCCGGCAGACTGTGGACGGGCTTCAGGAGCTTCGACAATTCGTTGATTCTTTGGTGGTATGATAGCATCGGATAGCACATTTCAAAAAACATGACCCCCAGGGAGTACATGTCTGCCCTGGTGTCATATTTTCCGCTCCCGTGGGTCTTCAACTCGGGGGCAACGTAGAGGTGGGTGCCTATGCTTCGCGATTGCGGACCAGCCAGCATGGTCGGGCTTCCGAGAGATGTCATGGCCGCAATCTGGCCGGTCGTCGCGAGACCGAAGTCGCCAATTTTCGGATTGTCCAGCGAATCGATGAAGACGTTTTCGGGTTTCAGATCGCGGTGGACCACCCCATTGCTATGGATGTGGGCGAGACCCTCCAGAATGCGCCGAAACAGGCGCCAAATCTTGTCGGTATTGTTGTACAGCATACCCGAGTTTATCAGTCTTCGCAAGTCTTGATTGTCGCAAAACTCCATCTGAATGTATAATGTGGCTTTCTCATTCAACGGGCGAGTCCGAGATGGCAGTGCTGCTTGATCGGTTTCATATGAGTCGTGAGTTGCAGAAGGAATATTGTCCAAAGAAGAATCTGCGGAGAAACCTTCGACGTCGTCACGCAAAAAGAGATCCTCATGGCCTTCAGATGGTTCGGCATCGTCAATAGGTGGGGGGGACTGATAGCCAAAGAGGCCGCCCCCACTTTCATCCTCATCGTCCTCTTCCTCCTCATCGCCACCCTCAGACTCAGTGCTGAACTCAGGTCCGACATTCCTGTGCATGGAAAGCTCCATAAAATCGTGGCCAGATCTCGTCGTCGGGACGGTCCGCCTGACCGTAGGCTTGTCCAACAGAGACGGTTTTCCACGGCGTTGCTGCTGAATATCGAAATCGTCGTCGCTGCTTTCTCTTTCGACCCAAGTATTGAAGTACCGAACGATGACCGGATGATTGAGGCTCGCCAACATTTTGACTTCCGCCAGCACTTCTTCCAGATCCTTGCTGGAATTACTTTTGATCTTCTTGATGGCGTAAAGTTGACCGTCGAGCCTATATCGCGCCTTGAAGACTTGACCATATCCACCCCGGCCAAGCCGTTCGATTTCTTCAAACTCTTCGTCGTAACGGGACGACTTGACAAAATTACTCTGCCGTCGGCGTCGTGCTGGGGTGTCATGTCGAGTCGGGGAACTGCATCGAAGAGGAGCATCTCGTTCACCGTGGAGAAAGCTCGCATTTGACAGGTCGAAAGCGGTCGGTCTGCTGCGAGGATTGGGCTGAAACATCCGACAAAGAAAATCTTCAAACTTGGCTTCGAAGCCGACAGCCTCGATGCAATTCTGTGGTGAAGTGTAGGTCTTGGTGACCGATTTGCCCTCTGCCATTTGCAGCACGACGATGCCCAGATCCCATATACACGTCTTACTGCTGCGTTCAGCGTTCGGTCCACTCAATTCTGGCGCCGTCCACAAAGCCAGCTCTGGAGGGTTGGACGACTGTGGGTCACGAGCTCGCATCACCAGGTCCCGGAGTGCTGTTCCATAGCCATCGGATAATTTGACCGTGATACCTCCACGAGGAGAAAGAAAGAGAAGGACGTTGCCGACATGAACGGCAGGGTGAACATAGCCTTGTCGATCGAAGAAGTGAAGAGCTTCGAGAAGTTGTGACGTCCACGATTGAACCCGATTGGCACTTAACTTTTCCGCGAGGTCGAGCAGCTCCGCCAGCGAGCCCTTGTTTGCGTATTCAGAGAGAATGGCAAGTCGCCACTGACCTTGTTCCTCGTTGAGATCAAGATGTTCGATCTTGTAGCCGAGCAAGTCCACGACATTCTTGTGACGGTGTTGCTTCGAATCTTCCAGGAGGTGCTCTATTTCTTCCATGGTCTTTTGGAGAACGGGCTTTGAAGCAAGGGTCTCGGGAAGATAGATATCCTTCAGAAGCAGCTGTGGCGCTTGGACCGCCTCCTTATCCACACAAGGAGTGACAATGGTAACTTTCTTGTCCTTTCTTCTCAGTATCACGGAGCGACCGTCAACAGCTTTGAATTTGAATGGCTTATCGGTCGCGATATCGTGGCAAATCATAGACTGATCAAAGCGGACCGGCTCAGCCGGAACGTCGTAGGCGCCGCTGACTTCTGCACCGTCGTCCTGGCGACTCATGTACGATTGTTGACGTCGCTGCTTCTCGATCTCCACCCGTGATGCAAGGATTTGCTCTCGTCGACGGGCCTCTTCGTCGCGCTGGCGACGTGCCGTTTCTTCCTCCTCTCGAGCTTGTTGTTGAGCAGCGGCTTCCCTTGCGGCCCTCTCCTCTTCGAGGCTGAACTGGGTCCTCTTTTCCGCCTTCAGATGTGCCGTGCGATCCAAGAGGTCCACGATCGGGCCCGTGATCTCGAAAACCGATTCCGAGCCTGGGTCCATGGGCGTGTACGTCTTGGTGATGTGCTCGACTTCCTTCCTGAGGACGGCATCATCAGGCTGAATGTCAACAATGTCGATCTTTGGTAACACTTTCGGGTAGTCTTTCGGCAACTCAATGATGAGGATCACTGAATAATCGGCATTATCCAGCGGTGCCAATTTAACCTGGAACGCCAAGTTCTCATGTTTCTAGTCGAGAGTCAGTCACCCCCATGCTGTTTGGAGGTAAACATATTTACCGTCCAGGCATCCCGTCGGCCGTGGACCCTCGCAAAGCCTTCTTCGTAGATGGCCTTGGTGGTGAGATATTCGTTCTGGTGGAGCTCTGGGTAGAGTGAAAGATCGTCATCGGCCCCATCCTCCTCGCCGCCTCGGGCCTGCTTCATCACCGTAGTGGATTCCGCAGGAGGCGAAGGTTGTACACCGGGGGTGTGTAGACGTTTTCGTGGTCCCATTGTGAAGGATGGGAGAACCCAGGATCATGGCCTTGCTTCGTTCACGGAAAGATTTGGCAGGGTCTCCTCTCGGAGACTAGAGCCCAGGCAGCCACAGCCACAGCTGCGGCCGCCTATGTGGTGGTCTGTGTTTTCATTTTGTTCGGGGTTCTGACATGGAAGAAGAAGTGATACAGAATAGTCCCATCTTGAGTCATGGTCCCGATTTTGTTCTCTGCCAAGACATCACCGGAACGGCCAAACCTTCTTTCCGAGATGTCCAACTTGACCTTAAATCTTCAACCCTCAAGCCAGAGTCGAATTGGCCCCAAGTGCAAAACACAGCCCGTTTGATATTTGTGAAGATCTCCCTTCCCGGAAGAACAAAATTATTGACGTTATCGGCACAGGTTGGCGCTTGGACTGTGCTGGTGGACTGTCGTGGCGAGAAGCAGGTGGTGGTTTTCAAGAAGCCGTCAAGATGGTCAACATCACGGAGAAGATCAAGGAGTACGTCAGCATGTACTTGATGTGCTTCGCCCACCTCTGACTCTGGGCGCAGGATCGAGGCGGAGATGGCCCGTACGCAGAGTAGGTGCTGTGATGGGGTGACCAAAGATCAGTGGGCACGGAGCTGATCGTCGACAGAGAATAAGGCCACAGGTCGGTCAAGAATCTTCGAAGCGACCGCGGGAGTTAATCAACTAATCTGCGACAGAGTACCATCTGGGGTTGTTAAAAGGGTGAGTGTCAGGCATGACTTTTTCTCTCCGGGCAGGACCTATTTGCAGGCGTCATCCCTTCAATGTCGCTGGCCGTACCACTGAACTCGCTGAAAACGGAAGCTGCCAAAAAGGACCTCTCTTGGAGCCTTTCAGTCCCCACAAATCTCGTCTGGAACTCTGAGACTAGAAAGTCTGCTGACTGCTTCAACTCACAGCAAGCTGGCACGATTACGAGCCCAACTCCTTGAACCTACCCCTGGCGCCGGATCTGGAGGCGGTACCGGGTTCGATGTGTCAAAGTCGGGTGATGCACGAATTGCGCTGGTGGGCTTTCCATCAGTAGGCAAGTCGACCTTCCTTTCCAAGATCACCAAAACAAAATCCGAAGTGGCGGCCTACTCCTTCACCACCTTGACCGCAATTCCAGGAGTGCTCGAGTATGGGGGAGCAGAGATCCAAATTCTCGACCTGCCTGGCATCATCGAGGGTGCTTCAGAAGGAAAGGGAAGAGGCCGACAGGTTATCAGTGCGGCAAAGGTAAGCGGCAGCCACATTGACCTCGTAAAATCCGCAGCAAACTCGTCAATATTCCAGTCTTTGTGATGAGGGATCGGCCGTCGATCTCTTCTTGCTATCAAGCACCATCATCTGACGCGAACCTCAGACCTCTGACCTGATCCTCATGGTTCTTGACGCGACCAAGCGTGTCGAGCAGCGCTCTCTCCTCGAAGCCGAACTTGAGGCCGTGGGTATCCGGCTCAACCGCAACCCGCCCAACATCTACCTCAAACAGAAGAAAGCGGGCGGGATGAAAATCACATTCCAAGCACCTCCGAAGAATCTCGACGAGAAAATGCTCTACAACATCCTCCGAGACTACAAGATGCTCAACTGTGAAGTACTCGTGCGAGACGAGAACGCCACGGTCGACGACTTCATCGACGTGATCATGAAAGACCACCGAAAATACATCCGCTGCTTGTACGTCTATAATAAGATCGACTCCGTCTCCATCGACTTCCTCGACGAGCTGGCGCGCGAGCCCAACACCGTCGTCATGTCGTGCGAGCTGGACTTGGGCATCGAAGACGTGGTGGAGAGATGTTGGCAGGAGCTGAGGTTGATGCGTATCTACACCAAGAGACAGGGTGTCGACCCGGACTTCAGCGAGGCACTCATCGTCCGAAATAACAGCACGATCGAGGACGTGTGCGATCATATACACAGGACATTGAAGGACACGTTCAAGTATGCCTTGGTGTGGGGCGCCAGTGCCAAGCATATTCCGCAAAGAGTTGGTCTGGGGCATGTCGTGGCTGACGAGGACGTGGTCCAGGTGGTGACCGCTTGGAAAGCGTGAGGGCCAACCGAATTGATGCCCTGCACCGGAGACATGATTTGAGGATCAGAGAGCGGGGCTTCATTTGCCGGTAATCAGGGGGCCGCCTGAGACACATCTTAGGCGTGATGTTTCTGCTGTGTATTGTGACGATGGGGTTGATGACATCTGGATTGAATGATCGGCGTTGGATTGACAAGCCTACCTCAAAACCTCCCTCGGATCGAGAATGCTGACATTCGCACTCGTGGCCTTCCCGTCGAAGATGAACTCGCTCATCAACTTTCCTGTTCCCGGACCATTCTGGATCCCCCAACAGGTATGTCCGGCGGCAATCCAGATACCTTTTGTGTTGGTCGGTCCAATCAACGGACCACCGCCACTCTGAACCTGGGGCAGATAACAAGCTTGCCGGACCAGCACCTCTCCATCCTTCATCTCGTCCGAAAAGCTAGAGCAATAATCGATAATGTCTTGACACCGCTCGTCATCGACCTGCACCTCTGCCGAGGTCTTGGGGAGCGGGACAAGATGGTCTCCTTCGCCGCAAGCATACAACTCATTGTTGGGCCTGGCGTAGATCTCGGGCGTGACGTACATGGCCCGACTCGTAACGCCTTCTTTGTAATTTTTGGGCAAAGCCACTTGAGTGAAGAGGCAGTGGTTGCTCACCGGCCTCGTCGGGCGAATCACGACACTGTGCGCTCTGAGCGCGCTGATGGGAGCCCGAGGCCAGACGGTTTTTGACCATGGCCCCGCCGTGATGGCGACATCGGTCGCCTCCAGTATTTTCTGTTCGCCGGTGTCCTTATCTGTGTACTGGACACGGTGGATACCTTGGCCACCTTCTTCAATGCTGTTCACGGTGCCCAGTACGATTTCCACACCTCTGTCCTCGGCAAGCTTCGCCATGGACGTGGTGAACTGATACGGGTGAACCTGTGCGGTGTCCTTGGGATTCCCCATGGTTTCATATCCTCGGACACACTCCTCCGCCACCCAGTCAAGTTCATCGGGCAGACCGACTTTCCGGAGGCGGTCATAGGACTCCTTACTTCTCTTCTGCAGACTCACACGGCCGTCAGCAGACACATCTGCTGGGTGCAGGCCCTTGATATCCTCGCCCTTTCCGCTGGCACCTGAAATGCGTCGACCGGCCAGGTCTATTGAACCGCAGTTCACTCCACGGTAACCCCAGCGCTCTGGGCCGCCATGTTCCTTTGCGAGCTCGGCATGAAGGTTGTAGCTGAGCGGCACGATACAAGATGGATAGGCCCATAGTGCGAGAAGACCGCCGGCTTTGCCTGACGCGGCGCTGGCTATGGATGTGGCTTCGACCAGATGAATCGAATGGAGAGCTGGATTGTACTTGGGATGACGAGTAAGGAAATATGCTGTCGTACTGCCTATGATACCGCCACCAACGATGACGATAGATTTCTTCTCGGACTCGGCCATGGTGGTTTCAAGGCAGAGCCTGATCTATGCCGTGGATCTGAGGAACGTCTACCCTTCAAATGATTCAGAGACGCCGATGAGATCTTTCAACGGGTTGCCGGTGGGTGGTGACGATGAGCCCAAGGGCATCTTAGACACCAGTTCAGTGACCTCAGTCCGCCAAGCCTTTCCGCTGAGCCAATTATCAGAGCCATCTTCGGCACTTCGAGGCTGAAATCCATTTCTCTCAACCTACAGATCCAGTCCGGTCTGCTAACGCAATAGATCTACTGTCAATTCTGCTCAATGCTGAATGCAACATCAGACACTACTGAAATGTGTTTGACACTAGATAAATCTGGAAGCATGACCTGCCTGCCCTGGAGTTCCGGCTGGCGTACAGATGTCTGTGTATATCAGTCCAGGAAAAGGCCATGTAAATTAGACCTTGATATAACATGTATAACATATGCAAGACTGCGTCGTAAATCCGTAATCGATGCTTCAGCCACCATCGTCTATCAGCCAGCAACCGTCTGTTGATCACCAAGTAGGCCAGAAATAACCAAGATTCGCCGTGCTCGCAAACCCTAGGCAATCAATCGACGAGGTCCAGTGGAGATGCTTCGGTGGGAGCAACATCATCTCTCTCCACCGGACGGTAGATCTCGTATGTCAACACCGTCAAGTCAGCGTAGGTCAGCATCAGTCTGTATCTCCGACTGTTCTCCAATGCCCGCCACGGTTCGATTTTCTCGGGGATGGACCAAGGATGGAGGTCAGCTCGGGCAGAACCCAAACCCTCGGACTCAAGTGACGGGCGCTTCCGTTTAGCGACGTGCTCTTGGGTCGACCTCCACGACTCCGCTTCTTCATGTTTATCCCCACCGACTTCAGCAGACTCGTCAGATGCGCGGAGAGCAAACGTCATTGGATCAAAAGTCACCTGCACGCCATCAACCACGCTATCTCTGGCCCAGAGACCCGGAAGGTCCCGGTCGGAGGTGTTCTCTTTCTGGGGTATGCGACCTTGAACAGGGCCAACAGCGATGCCTAGAAGGGGAGAGAGGGGCCTGACACCTCGTTTCTCCTGCCTTCTGGTCGGCAAAACCCAGTCGACTCGTACGCCAAGGGTTCCAGTCTGGTCGTGCTTTGTCAAGGTACAGACGGCGCATCGGCCCATCTGTGTCGCGATAATGACGATGCCTAACTCTGGAATTTGCTGACACATATTCAGTCTGTCGAGATGGGAATGCTGGCTGGCCTCAATGATGGGAGGGAGGATTTGCTTGAGGATGTGTGCACAAAAGACATGTGGCGACCTCGCATTCGGAGCAAGGAGGAGCCGCAGGTGAGATGTGGTGCAGTGAACGGCCGGAATAAAGGGAAGGCGAGCATGTTTGCGTGCTTGAAGCTGAACGGAAGCACGATGAAGCCGTTTGCCAAACTTGGTCGGTATCCTTCGAGTATAAGCACGCCATCTGGCCGAAGTGGCACTTGGTGGTGCAATGAAGACCCTTTCCTCGTCGATTTCTGCACTGTTGCGGTGTACCAAACTTGAAAGTGATGCTGTGCTGTGTTGACTGGCGGAGGAAACATTCCGGGATTCTTCTCCTTGGTCAGATTCCGACAGATCTTCCATATCATCGTCGCCAGAATTGCCACTGTCTCGCGCCTGCTCTGGCTCCAGTTCATCCATGTTTACCTCTCCTTCTGAGGCGTCGTCATACACCGACTCCAATTCCAGTCCAGCGTCATCGCCGCCGAGAGCCAACTCTTCTTGAGCTGTCATTTCAAATTCAGGGTCCGCGGTGTCAGAATGGTCTGAAGGATTGGGTTCATGTCTGGCCGGACTTCTCACGACAACTTCGCCCGCAAGAGCATCTTGATCCACTCGGACACTCGACGGGCTGTCAAGCGCTGAAACCACAGGATTCGCTCTCTCGGTCAGTGCGGTGCTGTTGTTCTCCTCGATGACGTCATCCGGCTCCGACCACGACCATGAGTCTATGACATCCTCACTCTCTTGGGAGTTGTCCTCCTCGTCCGAGGTTTCGTTCAACGCAGGGTGCGCCTGACTGTTGCCTGGCGTCCTCAAGCGCACGATGTTCGAGATGTCATAGCTTTCGCCAGCGTGGCCGGGGTACAGAGGGGCTTTGAAATGTCCACAAAATTGATCCATTGTCGTTGCCGGACGAAAGGCCCGAGGGTCCAATGCGGCAACCAGCCAGCCGCCTTCAGTTCGTCGAAGCCAGCCCGCCCGAGAGGCCGTCTCAGCAAAGTCCCAGGTCCTGAAGCAGATGCCTTGCCATATCTGCCAAACCTTCATCTCGCCTCCAATGTCGGTGCTCAAAAGCCATTGGCCCTCCGTGTCCTCGTCCGTGTTGACAAAAGAAATGCTCGGGATGTTGTGTTCGTGACCGTCCACTCCTCCCAGCGTGATTTTGTAGTTCTTGTCTCTCGGTGGAGGACTAGCTTCCGATCCGCTGGGCACCCAATTATGCCACTCGACTTCCTCGTCATTCGCGCCGGCAACTGCAGCACCAGCGGCAGCATCAGCTTCATGCACATCACCACGCTTAGTTGTCTCTTCGGTCAGCGCAAAGGCAAACACGGTAATCTTGGCTGCAGGATCGTCAACGGGTGTGTGGCAAGGAGTGTTGGCAGACACGGCAATCATCCGGCCGTGGGTGTGGATCGATAATCCCCATGCCGACTCATGCACCCACTGAGAAAATATCGCCCTGACACCGACATAGTCACTCCTCGCGTTCTCGCTGAACCGGTAGGGGTCCTTTCTGATGGCCTCTTCAATGGACTGGGTTTGATATGCCGCCACATTACCCGAGTCTGTGGACACGAGTAGTATCTCTTCCGTGCCCAGATCTCCTACCACAAGGTGATTGATCGCGTGAGGATGTGACGCGTCAATGTAGCCATGAGCTGCGGGGTTGGCCAACGTCGGGGGAATGACCAGACGTGGCTTTGCATGGAGCTTCTGAAACGGAAACTCTGGCCGGTAGACCGCGATCGAATCCCTCGAGGCGACGAAATAGAGGTTGAACCGCTGGGACAAGCCGGTCAAATTGTTGCGCCAGTACGACAAAGGAGGGAGGTGAAAGACTTCATCCTTGGTGAACCGGTCTCTGCCAGTCTCGACACTGGTCATACCGATGTGGACGGGTTCGAATGATCGAGGATCATCTTCCATAGTGTCTCAACAGAATCGGACACCCGTGTTGGAGATTGAGCATGGAGGGTGATGGTTCAGACACAATGCGATCGGTCTGTCGAGACGACTCACCGCATCGCTTCATGTTATACTGGATCAGATGGGCTCTCGTCCCTCTGGTGACCACCCAGGATCCAAGGACCATAAACAATAGACTTTCATACGTGCCGTCAAGTGTCGAGTTCCACCGAGAGCAATAAGGTCGCGGGAGCGTTTGCGAATGAAGGGCCAGGGGAGAGATGCAGGCGCACGAAAGGGTGAGTTGGTGTGGCAGCCGAGTGTGGCTATTTAACGATCAGGATCCGAAGATGTATGACGTTGGTGTGATGGTTGGCATGTGCTGGTTGTCCACCCACAAACCCGTTCCAACCTCGACCACCTTTCCTTTGGCGCAGGCGGTTCTTGCATACCATCACACTCTGCCAACTTCTGGACCACTAATGGCCGGTGGCTGAGCAGATCTTCCATACAGCATCACTAAGTCCGGGCTTCTAGCCGATGGTGTTCCACAACGAGTGTCTGCAGACGCAAGAATTTGCCATTTCAACAATCCTCCGCTGCTCCCACTCCTGCCCGACAACATGGATCTCCTGGCCACAGTCCGCAAGGAAGGCTCTCGCGGGGGCCGGGGAGATTTCAAATGGAGCGATGTGCAGACATCATCCCATCGCGAGAACTACCTCGGTCATTCTTTGATGGCCCCTGTCGGACGCTGGCAAAAAGGTCGTGATCTCAATTGGTACGCCAAATCCAGCACCGATGCAGACACGGCAGACGATGCTCGCGAGAAAGAAGCGGCGCGAGAGAAGGAAGAAGAAATCAAGAGAATCAAGGAAGCCGAGCAGGATGCTTTGGCTCGGGCTCTAGGCCTACCAGTTGCTCCACGAGACAATCCCAACATTCAACCTTTGGGAGATAAAAGTGATCTGAATGACGTTTTGAACGGTGCTTCTGTGGACAGCGGAGATGGAGCAAAGGGTGTCGGCTATACTGGACTCTCCAGTTCCAGGACGGCCGGAGCCACGGTCGAACGTATCGAAGGCGCAGTCGAGCACGGAGACAAAGAGCTTCAATATGCGCTCAACGAGTACAGACGTCGCCACGGTGGCAGAAGACAAAGAAGAAGCACTAGCAGGAGCGACGATGAAAGAAGGAGACCTAGCATGA